>JABLTH010012644.1_pt1 | contig 11589 bp, 5 predicted proteins | sample 7875711 | NCBI WGS metagenome assembly JABLTH01 (sample SAMN14941262, study PRJNA633318) | bioreactor metagenome | isolation source: bioreactor | place: China | collected 2019-03-05 | reverse complement strand
GGGGGGCCGCAGGGTCAGCACCACCGCGGGCCGGTCCTGCGCGTCGTCGCCGACGAGGAGCAGCGCCGCGGCCGGCGCGCAGTCCTCGGGGAGCACGCCGGGGTTCCACCCCGGCCGCGGCTGCACGGCGAGCCGGAGGTGCGCCGCGGAGCCCGGCAGGGGCCCCGCGAGCGCCTCCGGCAGGCGCGCCTCGAACGCCGCGAGCGAGTGCGTCCACGCGTTCGAGACCATCGTGTCCCCCGCCTTGCGTCAGGAGCGGAACTTGATGCCGCAGCCGATCGCCTTCGTTTCCCCGAGCGCGACCGGCTGGCCCGCGGCGACCGCCGTGAGCGCGTCGCGCAGGTAATGATGCTCCACCTTCTCCGGCTCGCGCGCGTTGTCGTCGATCGTGCCGTGGTAGACCAGCTTGCCCGCCGCGTCGAACAGGAACGCCTCGGGGGTGCGCGTGGCGCCGAAGGCGCGCGCGATCGCCGAGGTCGCGTCGACCGCGTAGGGGAACTTGAAGCCCTTGGCCCGGGCGCGCTCCTGCATCGGCCCGAAGGCGTCGCCGGGGTAGGCCTCGCCGTCGTTGGAGTTGATCGCGATCACGCCGATGCCGCGCGCGGCGAACTCGTTCCCGAGCGCGGCGATGCGGTCCTCCCACGCGATCGCGAACGGGCACTGGTTGCAGGTGAAGACGACCAGCGTGCCCTTCGCGCCGCGCACGTCGGACAGGGTCAGCTCGCGGCCGTCGACGTTCTTGAGCTTCGCGCCCGCGCTCGGCAGCGCGCTCCCCGGCGCGAGCGGGCCGGCGCCGTCGGCCGCGCGCGCGGCGCCCGGCAGCAGCAGCAACGAGAAGGCCGCGAGCGCGGCCAGCGTGTTCTTCATCGTGTCCTCCCGGGAGCCGTGCGGCCGAGCACGGCCGTCACGCTCCGCTCGAAGTCGGAATAGCTCCGCTTCCCTTCCCACCACTCCACGATCCGGCCGTCCGGGCCGAGGACGAACGTGGCCGGCAACGCGCCGCTCCACCGCCGGTCGAGCGCGTCGATGAACGCCTCGTCCGGCTGATCCTTGAGATAGGTCGCGAAATCGACCTTCTGCGCGCGGAGGAAGGCCTCGACCGCCGCGCGCTCCGCCGGGAAGTCCGCCGACACCAGGACGAGCCGCAGGCCGCGGCCGCCGAACGCGGCGCGCAGGCGGAGGAGGTCCGGGAACTCCTCGCGGCACGGCTCGCACCACGTCGCCCAGACGTTGATCACGGTGCAGGCCGCCCCGGGAGCGCGCGCGGCGCGCAGGAGTCCGGCCCCGTCCACGGCGGCGGGGGCGGGGGGCGGCACCGCGGCCCCCGTCGCGAGGGCGAGGGCGCCGGCGAGCAGGACGGCACGCGCTTTACTCGGCATCGGGCTCATGTTCGCCCGGACATCGTGCCCGCAAACGCGGACGCCGCAACCCGGGCCCGGGTGTACGATCGAAACCGTCCCCATGGAGGGCGGTGCCATGAGAAACATCCTCAATTGCACCCCCCGCCCGCTGCGTATTCCGCTCCCGGGCGGGAAGACGCTGCACCTCGCACCGGCTCACGTCGGGCAGGTCTCCGACGAGGCGATCGAAGACCTCGTGATCGCGGAGCTGCTCGAGGCCGGCGAGCTGGAACTCGTGGACGAGGCCGGACACGGCCACATCCCGCAGGACGGCCGCGGCCGGCACGGGCACGGAACGCTGCATCACCCGCGCGCGGTCGTTCGTCCCAAGGGTGACCGGTAGCGCGCGGGTTCGCGCGAACGCCGGACGAGACGGGGGCGCCTTCGGGCGCCCCTGCGTTTTCCCCTTGAGAAACGGGGAGTTAGCCGTAACTTCCCTGTCACAGCAACCGGGCCCGAGGGAACACGCGCCTGCGGCACACGGCCCCGTGGCCGCCAGGCGGGAGACGCTGGATGCCGTTGCCGATCCGCACGCGAGTGCGCCTTGGTATCGCGTTGGTTCTCCTCGTGGCCGCGCCGTGCGCCGTGCACGCGTCGCCGGACTGCTTCGGCACGCGCTACGTGGCCACGACCGGCAGCGACACCGCGAACGCGTGCAACGTGCAGGCCGCGCCGTGCGCGTCGATCCAGCACGCGGTCGACATGGCCTGCGACAACGAGTTCGTGAGCGTGGCCGCCGGCGACTACGTCGGGGACGTGCTGATCACCCACCCGGTCGTGGTCGCGAGCGTGGGCCCCATCTACACCCACATCACCGGCACCGGCACGCAGGACGTGGTGCGGATCCTCTCGTCGAACGTCACCTGGAACAGCATGACCGTGTGGAACACGCCCGGCGTGGCCGGGATCCACATCGGGGACGCGACGCACACGGGCCTGCGCAACATCAACATGTCGAACTCGACGTTCCGCAACAACGGCATCGGGATCGTGCTCGAGAACACCGGGGCGAACGGGACGTTCATCAGCTTCAACGGCGTGATCGCGCGCAACAGCATCGCCAACGGCCAGCCCGACTTCGGCACCGGCATCCTGATCAAGGGCGGCGCCGGGCGCTTCCGCATGATCGGCGGCCTGATCCACGACAACGACGGCCCCGGCGTGCGCATCGCCGCGCCGCCGCAGGGCCAGACGAACAACCGCTTCATCTTCGTCGGCATCGAGATCTACAACAACGGCATCGGCGCGCTCGGCGGCGGCACGGCCGGCATCGAGGCCCACCAGGTCACCGACCTGACGCTCGAGGGCAACAGCTTCTACGGTCACACCGGGCCGACCGCCGCGCCGGACGACGGCAGCATCGCGCTGTTCGACGCGGTCTCCGGCGCCAGCGTGTTCTGCAACCGCGTCCACGACAACGACAACGGGCTGGCCCTCGCGAACGGCACCTCGAACGTGAGCGTGCTCAGCAACGCCTTCTATGCGAACACCGGCACGGCGGTGTCGGTCGACGCGACGTCGGCGGTCGCGCTCGGGCTGCACGAGAACGTCTTCAACGGCAACGCGACCGCGGCCCTCGCCAACCAGTCGGCCACGTCCGTCGACGCGTCCCACAGCTGGTGGGGCGCGGCCACGGGTCCCGGCGGCGCGTTCGCCGGTGCCGGCGACAAGGTCACGGGCGCGGCGTCCGTCGCGGGCTTCATCCCGCGCGCGGACCAGCCGGTGCTCGCGCGCCGCCCGAGCAACAGCGGCTGGTTCTACCCGCTCGCCGCGTGCTACGACACGCTGCAGGGCGCGATCGACAACGCGGCCGCGGGCGCCCTGGTCCTCGTCGGGGCCGGCACCTACTTCGAGCACGTCACGCTGTCCAAGCCGCTCGAACTCGCCGGCGTGCCGGGCGGCGCGGGCTGCTCGGCCTCCGCGATCGACGGCCAGCAGGGCACGACGCACAAGCCCGCGCTCCTCGTGTCGAACGTCGGCGGCGTGTCGATCCACGACCTCACCCTGCAGAACGCGCAGCACGGCGCGGCCTGCAACGCCGACTCCGGCAACGAGACCGGGCTCGACCTCCAGAACGTGTCCGCGTCGTCGTTCGCCCGGCTCTGCCTGCGCGGCAACGGCATCAACGAGGTGCGGGTCTACGGCGACTCCGACGACAACGTGTTCTCCTACTTCGACATCGACGGCGCCGCGCTGCCGTTCAACGGCCAGGCCTGCAACCACGTGTCCCAGTACGGGATCCTCGTCGACGGCGGCGCGGTGTGCGAGGGCGGATCCGGCGCGACCGCGGACCGCAACCACGTCGACCACGCGACGATCCGCAACGTCGGCCGCGCGCTGAACGTGCGGCTGGCCACCGGCACGACGATCACCGACTCCTCGCTGCAGGCGGCCCGGTCGCCGATGTGGGACGCGGGCGCGTTCTCCGCGGGCGTCACGATCGAGGCGGCGGACGGCACCGTGGTGCGCGGGAACACGATCGGCAACGCCGACATGGTCGAGGGCGTGCGCATCGCGGGCCGTCCCGCGGCGGCCTGCTACGCGGCGCCGAACGACTCCCACGGCACCGACATCGACGGCAACACGATCTCCGCCACCTCGTCGGCCGGGGTGCACATCTTCCGCGGCGCGAACGACCCGGGCACCGCGGCGGGCAGCGTGATCTTCTGCAACGACATCCACCAGTCCGGCGTCGCGATCCTGGCGGACGACACGGGGGCGTCCGCCGGCGCGCCGACGTCCGTCCACGACAACGACATCCACGCCAACTCGATCGGCGCGAACGACGCGGCGGTCGACACGCTGGCGGCGGCCCCCAACTGGTGGGGCGCGGCCTCGGGTCCGTCGGGGGCCGGACCGGGCTCCGGCGACATCGTCACCGCGGGCGTGCTTTTCTCGCCGTTCCTCGCACAGCCCGCGACGGTCGACGCCGACGGCGACGGACTGTCGCGCTGCCAGGGCGACTGCAACGAGGCCAACGCCGCGATCCACCCCGGCGCGCTCGACGCGTGCAACGGCTTCGACGACAACTGCGACGGCACGATCGACGAGGGCTTCGTGCCGCAGTCGACGACGTGCGGCGTCGGCGCCTGCCAGCGCAGCGGCGCGACCAGCTGCGTCGGCGGCGGCGTGCAGGACTCCTGCGTTGCCGGCGCGCCGGTCGCCGAGCTCTGCAACGGGATCGACGACGACTGCGACGGCACGGTCGACAACGTCGCGCTCCCCGGCCCGGCCAGCAACCTGCTCGCGCAGCGCGTCGACCCGGTCACGGTGAGCATCACGTGGTCCTCGAACCTGACGGCGACCTCGTCCGACGTCGTGCGCGGCGGCCTCGCCGCGCTGCTCGCGGCGCACGGCAACTTCGCCCTCGCCGGGGACGTCTGTCACCCGGCGATCGTCTCCGGGACGTTCCAGGACGCGACCCTGCCGGGCGCGGGCGACGGCTTCTGGTACCTGGTGCGCGGCGTCAACTGCGGCGGCCACGGCACGTTCGACGGGGGCGACGCCGGCCAGGTCGGGTCGCGCGATGCCGGGATCGCCGCCTCGGGGGCGTGCCCCTGAGGCGCGGCGTGATGGCCGGTCGCTGATCGCGCGATAATCGCGCGGTGGACGCGCTCGCCCCCTTCGATCCGGTCGTTCGCACGTGGTTCGCCGAGTCGCTCGGCGCGCCCACCGACGCGCAGTGCCGCGCGTGGCCCCACGTCGCCGCGGGTCGCAACGTCCTCCTCTCCGCACCGACCGGCAGCGGCAAGACGCTCGCCGCGTTCCTCTGGGGACTCGACCGCCTGCTCACCGGGGCATGGCCCGGCGGCGGGATCCGCCTGCTCTACGTCTCGCCGCTCAAGGCCCTGAACAACGACGTGCAGCGCAACCTGCTCGCGCCGCTCGGAGCGCTTCGCGCGCGCTTCACCGCGGCGGGCCGCGAGGCCGCCCCCGTGCGCGTGCTCGTGCGCTCCGGCGACACGCCGCAGGCCGAGCGCGAGCGCATGGCGCGCCGGCCGCCCGAGGTGCTGGTCACCACGCCCGAGAGCCTCAACATCCTCCTCACCTCGCCGCGCGGCCGCGCGCTGTTCGAGGGCCTGCGCACGGTCGTGCTCGACGAGGTGCACGCCGTGGCGGGCACCAAGCGCGGCGTGCACCTGGTCACCGCGGTGGAGCGGCTCGTGCCGCTCGCCGGCGAGTTCCAGCGGCTCGCGCTCTCGGCGACGGTGCGGCCGCTCGAGACCGTCGCGCGCTGGGTCGGCGGCTACGCGGGCGTGGACGAGGACGGCACCGGCGGCGCCCCGCGGCCGGTCGAGATCGTCGCCTCGACCGCACCCAAGGCCTACGCGCTCGAGGTCCACTGTCCCGCCGTCGAGCGGCCGGACGCGGACGGACCGTGGCCCGCGGTCGCGGCCGCGGTGCGCGACGTCGTGCGGCACGAGCGGGCGCTGGTCTTCGCGAACAGCCGCCGCACCGTCGAGAAGCTGGCGCGCTTCGTCAACGAGCACGAGCCCGCGGAGCTGGTGTGGGCGCACCACGGCTCGCTCTCGCGCGAGGTGCGCCAGGTCGTCGAGGAGCGGCTCAAGAACGGCCAGCTCGCCGGGCTCGTGGCGACCAACTCGCTCGAGCTGGGCATCGACGTGGGCAGCCTCGACCGCGTCGTGCTCGTGCAGGCGCCGCCCTCGATGGCGTCGGCCGTGCAGCGCATCGGGCGCGCCGGGCACGGCGTCGGGGAAACCTCGCGCGGCACGCTGCTCGCGCTCGCGCCGCGCGACCTGGTCGACCTCGCCGTCGTGGCGCGGGCCGTGCTCGAGGGCGACATCGAGGAGGTGCGGCCGGTCGACGCGCCGCTCGACGTGCTCGCGCAGGTCGTCGCGTCGATGGCCGCGACCGCGACGTGGCGGCTGTCCGAGATGTTCCGCGTGCTGCGCGGCGCGGCGCCGTACCGCGAGCTGCCGCGCCGGCTGTTCGACCTCGTGATCGAGATGCTCGCCGGGCGCTACGCGGGCACGCGACTGCCCGCGCTCGCGCCCGTCGTCTCCGTCGACCGCATCGCGGGCCCGGTGACCGGCCGGCCGGGCCTGTCGATGCGCGTGTACGCGGCCGGCGGCACGATCCCCGACCGCGGGTACTTCCACCTGCGCCGCGAGGGCACCGGCGCGCTGCTCGGCGAGCTCGACGAGGAGTTCGTCTGGGAGCGCTCGATCGGCGACGCGTTCACGCTCGGGGTGCAGACGTGGCGCGTCGAGCGGATCACTCACAACGACGTGGTCGTCACGCCGAGCCCCGCGCGGCAGGCGCTGGCGCCGTTCTGGCGCGCCGACGCGCGCGACCGCGGCCCCGTGCTCGCGGCGCGGGTCGGCGCGTTCCTCGAGGAGGCGGACCGGCGCCTCGGCGACGCGGCCTTCCCGGCCGCCCTCGCGCGCGACCACGCGCTCACGCCCGCGGCGGCCGGCGCGCTGGTCGACGTCCTCGCCGCGCAGCAAGACGCGACCGGCGGCCTTCCGCACCGGCACCGCGTCGTCGTCGAGCGCGCGCGCGATCCCGGCGGCGACGCGGCGGAGTCGTGGACCATCGTGCATACGACGTGGGGCGGCCGCGTGAACCGCGCCCTCGCCCTCGCGCTCGGCGCGGCCCTCGAGCGCCGCGGCGCGACGGTCCGGGCGATGCACGACGACGGCTGCATCGCGCTCCTCGGCGTGCCGGAGATGCCGGCGCAGGACCTCCTCGCGCTCGTCGCGCCCGAGGAGACGGAGGCGCTCGTCCGCGAGCAGCTCTCGCGCACCGGCTTCTTCGGTGCGCGCTTCCGCGAAGCCGCCGCGTGCGCGCTCCTCCTGCCGCGCGCGGGCTTCCGCCGCCGCACGCCGCTGTGGCTCTCGCGCCAACGCGCGAAGGAACTGCTCGACAAGGTGCGCGAGGCCCGGGATTTCCCCGTCGTGCTCGAGGCCTGGCGGACGTGCCTCGCCGACGAGCTCGACGTGAACGCGCTGCGCGCGCTCCTCGACGAGGTGCGCGACGGGGTGATCCGCGTCCACGGGGTGGTGACGGCCGAACCGTCGCCCTTCGCGTCGAACGTCGTGTGGAAGCGCACCAACGAGCTGATGTACGAGGACGACACGCCGCCCGGCGCGGCGCCCGTGCGCGAGGACCTCCTGCGCGAGGCGGTGCGCGACGCGCGCCTGCGGCCGCGCGTGCCGCGCGCGCTGGCGCGCGAGCTGCGGGCGAAGCTGCAGCGCACGGCGCCGGGCTACGCGCCGGCCGCGGCCGACCTGTTCGACTGGACGGTGGAGCGCGGCGTGATCCCCGAGGCGGACTGGTCCGCGCTTCGCGCCGCGATCGAGCGCGACGCCGACCCGGGCGCGGCCCCGGCGGCGGCGGCGGACCCGCGCCTCGCGCTCGTCGTCCTGCCCGGCGGGGCGCGCGTCGTCGCCGCCGTGCAGGAGCTGCCGCGCGTGGCCGCCGCGCTCGACACCGATCCGCGCGCGCTGCCGCTCTTCGTGCCCGGCGGCGACGCCTGCGACGCGCGCGGGCACGAGACCGCGCGGGCCCTGCTCCACGACTGGCTCGCCGGGCGGGAGGACGAGGGCGCGCTCGATCCGGAGTCCGATCCCGCCGCCGAACTGCTCGCGCAGTGGCTGCGCTTCGAGAGCATCGTGCCGGTCGCGGCGATCGCGCCCGCGCTCGGGCTCGCGACCACGCGCGTCGCGGAGCTCCTCGCCGAACTCGAGGACGCGGGCCGCGTCGTGCGCGGGCTCCTCACCGAGGACGCGACCGAAGCGGAGGCCGCGGACGCCGACAACCTCGAGCGCCTCCTGCGCCTCGGCCGCGCGCGCGCGCGGCCGTCGTTCACGGCGCTGCCCGCGGAGCAGTTCGGCCCGTTCCTCGCCGCGTGGCAGGAACTCGGCGACGACCGCGAAGGTCCCGCGGGGGTCGCCCGTGCGCTCGCCACGCTCTCCGGCCTCCCGGCCCCCGCCGCGCTGTGGGAGACGGACATCCTCCCCGCGCGGCTCCCGCGCTACCAGCCGGCGTGGCTCGACGCGGTCCTCGCCGAGGGCGCGTTCGTGTGGGCCGGCTCCGGGGACGAGACGCTCCTGTTCTGCCCGCACGAGGAGCGCGGGCTGTTCGTCGCGCCCGGAGCGGACTCCGGCGTGGACCTCACGTGGCTGCCCGAACGCGGGCGCTTCACGTTCGAGGAGCTGCTCGCGGCCAGCGGCCGGCCCTCGCACGAGCTCACGCGCGCGCTGTGGCGCGCGGTGTGGGACGGCGCGCTCGCGGTCGACGGCTTCGCCGCCGTGCGCCGCGGCATCGACACCGGCTTCGCGGCCTCCGAGACCGCCGCGCCGCCGTCACGGTCCGCCGCCCCGCGCGCGCCCGGCCGCCGCGCGGCCTTCGCCCGCTGGAGCGGCTCGCGGCCCTTCGGCGGCGTGTGGTCACGCGTCGCGCCGCCGCTCGCGCCGCCGGCGGACGCGCTCGAGCGCGACGAGCGATTCCGCGCGCAGGCGCGCGTGCTCCTCGACCGCTACGGCGTCGTCTGCCGCGCGACGCTGCGCCGCGAGTCCGACGCGCTGCGCTGGCCGGAGGTGTTCCGCGCGCTGCGCCTGATGGAGCTCTCGGGCGAGGTCGTGACGGGCGAGTTCTTCGCCGGCCTCGGCACCCCGCAGTTCGCGCTGCCCGAGGCGTACGCACGGCTCGTCTCCGGGCTCGACGACGGCGTGATGCGCTGGATGTCCGGCGTCGATCCCGCCTCCCCGCTCGGGACGCCCGCCGCGCCCGCGGGGCTCACGCGCGTGCCGAGCACGGCGCTCGTGTTCCACGGCACGGCCCTCGCGGCGGCGGCCGAGGCCGGCGGACGGCGGCTCACGATCCACGTGCCGCCCGACGACCTCGCCGCGGTGCGCGCACTGGCCTTCGTCGGCGTGTGGCTCACCCGCCTCGTGCGGCCCGTGCGCGGCCTCTCGATCGAGACGATCAACGGCACGCCCGCGGCGCAGAGCCCGTACCGCGAAGCGCTCTCCGTGCACGCCTTCACCTCGGCCGACGGAGGCGCCCTCGCGCTGCGGCGCAAGTTCTGACGGCCTGCGGCCGATGCGGGCGGGCGCGCGCCGCCCGAAGCGGGTACAGTCGGTCGACCCGCCGCTCCGCTCGCCCGGGCGGACGCCCGTCTCCCCCGGCAGATCGTCACCATGGCCTCTCCGCGGCACCGTCCGAAGTCCACGCTGCCGGACCTCAACGCGGCCCGCCGCGAGCGGGCGTGGAGCGAGCTGGCCCAGCGGCTCGGCGACATGGCGGCCCTCGGGCGGCTCGTGCGCGACGCCGCGGGCACGGTCGTCGACTGGATCGTCGAGGACGTCAACGGCGCGGTCGAGCGCACCTTGGGCGTGCCGCGGGCGGACGTCGCGGGGCGGCGCGCGCGCGAGATCCACGGCACCGAGCTCCTCGACCTCCTTCCGCGCTACACGGTCGCGGTCGAGAGCGGCTCGCCGCTGCGCTTCACGCACGTCGACCGCGTGCTGCGGCGCACGCTCTTCGTCACCGCGACCCCGCTCGAGGGCGACCGCTTCGCGCTCGTCGCCGCCGACGTGACCGACCAGGTCACGCACGAGCAGGGCCTGCGCGCCGACCGCAGCCGTCTCGAAGTGGAGCTCGCCGAGCGCACGCGCGAGCTCGAGTCGGCAGCCGCGCGACTCGCGCGCGCGACCGCGGAACGCCGCTCGGCCGAGGACGCGCTGGGCTGGGAGCGCGCGCTGTTCGAGGCGGTGCTGCAGCAGATGCCGGCCGGCGTCGCCGTCGCCGAAGCCCCCGCCGGCCGCGTCGTGCTCGCGAACGAGTTCGCGCGGCGCCTGTGCGGCCCCGCGCTCGCGCGGTCCGAGCGCGCCGAGGACTACGCCGCGTGGGCCGGCCTGCACGACGACGGACGCCCGTACGCGTGGTACGAGGCGCCGCTGACGCGCGCGGTGCGCCTCGGCGAGACCGTGCGGGGCGAGAGCGTCCGCCTGCGGCGCGACGACGAGGCCGGCGCGCTCGTCACGCTGCGCGCCGCGCCGGTCCGCGACGGCTCGGGCCGCATCGTGGCCGGCGTCCTCCTGCTCGAGGACGTCACCGCGCACCGCGCCGCCGACCTCGCCCTGCGGGGCACCTCCGAGCGCTTCCGCGTCCTCGCCGAGGCCTTGCCGCAGCTGGTGTGGACCGCGCGGCAGGACGGCAGCACGGACTACTTCAACCGGCGCTGGCTCGACGAGACGGGCATGTCGCCCGAGGACGGCGCGCAGTGGAACTGGCACGCCGCGCTGCACCCCGACGACCGCGACCGCACGCTCGCGCTGTGGAACCTCGCGGTCGCGACCGGCGAGTCGTACGAGGCCGAGTTCCGCCTGCGCCGCGCGGACGGGACGTACCGCTGGTACCTCGCGCGCGCGCTCCCGGTGCGCGACGGGGACGGGCACGTCCTCGAGTGGCTCGGCACCTGCACCGACATCGACGAGCACAAGGCCGCGCTGGCCCAGCTGCGCCGCAGCCGCGAGATGCTCGCCGACGCGCAGCGCATCGCCTCGATCGGCACCTACGAGATCAACGCGCGCACGCGCCAGGTCGAGCGCTCGGACGAGGTGGCGCGCCTCTACGGCGTGCCCCTCGCCGAGATCGACCGCGCGTACGCGGGCCTCGCGCGGCACGTGCACCCCGAGGACTGGCCTGCGGTCGACGCCGCGCTGCGCGCCTGCCTCGCCGAGGGGCGCGAGGTCGACCTGCGCCACCGCGTCGTGCGGCCCGACGGTACGGTGCGCGTCGTGCAGCGCCGCGGCCACCTCGAACGCGACGCGGCCGGCGCGCCCCTGCGCCTGATCGGCACCGTGCAGGACGTGACCGGGCAGGTCGCCGCGGAGGAGCGCCGGCTCGAGCTCGAACTGCGGATCCAGCGCGCGCAGAAGTGGGAGAGCCTGTCCCTCCTCGCGGGCGGGGTCGCGCACGACTTCAACAACCTCCTCACCGGCGTGATGGGCGCGGCGGAGCTCGCGCTCCTCGAGATGGCCGACGACGCGCCGGGCCGCGAGTCGGTCGAGGAGATCCGCGTCGCCGCGCGCCGCGCGTCCGAACTCGCCGGGCAGATGCTGGCCTACTCGGGGCGCGGCCGGATCGTCGTCGAGCCCGTCTCGGTGAACGCGCTGGTCCACGACACGCTGCGCCTCCTCCGCGCGTCGATCAGCAAGCG
>JABLTH010070480.1_pt1 | contig 11591 bp, 9 predicted proteins | sample 7875711 | NCBI WGS metagenome assembly JABLTH01 (sample SAMN14941262, study PRJNA633318) | bioreactor metagenome | isolation source: bioreactor | place: China | collected 2019-03-05 | reverse complement strand
CCGAGGAGGTGAAGATGACGCGGCGCACGTTGTTGGCGACCGCGGCGTCGATCACGTTCTGGGTGCCGACGATGTTGGTCTGCAGCGGGTCGCGCGGCGAGCGTTCGCACAGGATCACGTGCTTGAGCGCGGCCGAGTGCAGCACGATGTCGACGCCCTCGGTCACGCGCATCAGGCGGTCGCGGTCGCGCACGTCGCCCAGGTACAGGTGCACGCCAGGCTGGTCGCGGTACTCCTCGGCGAGGAAGAAGACCTCGGTCTCGTTGTTGTCGATGCCGATGACTTCCTTGGGACCCTGCTGCACGACCTGGCGCAGCAGTTCACGGCCGACGGTGCCGCAGACACCGGTGATGAGGACGCTCTGTCCGGACCAGGGATTGTTCATGCTTGCGTGTCGCAGGGGTGCTCGTGGACTGGGGTGGGGCGTGGCGTCAGGAGGCGGCGGCCGCGCGGCGGGCCACCAGGCCCAGCAGCAGCACCAGCAGCGCCAGCACGACGGCACCGCCGGTGATGGGGCCGCGCTTGGGGTGGCTGCGCTTCTCGGGCGGGGCGGCCTTGTCGACGACCTGGATCAGCGGGCCTTCGCGGCTCTCGTCGACACGCGCCAGCTCGAACTGGCGCGCATAGAGCTCGAACAGCGCCTCCTGGTACTTGAAGTCGCGGTACTTGCCGATGTAGTCGCTGCCTTCGTTGCCGCGGTTGGCGGTTTCCATGCGCGCCAGCTGGGCGCGCAGCGCGCCGATGGTGGCGCGCTGGAGCGCGATCTCGGGGGCCGTCTCGGTGAGCGTGTCGCGCAGCGCCTGCAGCTTCACCTCGGCCGCGGTGGCCTGTGCCAGCAGTCGCGCGTAGCTCTCGGCGGCCGCCTTCGGCTCGGCGTTCAGCGCCCCCTGGTTGTAGCCGCTGGACTGCAGCACCTGCTGGGCGCGGGTGAGGTTCTCGCGCGCCTTCTGCAGGTGGTGCTCGAAGAACGCGCGCCGCTGCTGCGCTTCGCTCACCGCCAGCGTCTCGGTCATGCGGCGCAGTTCCTCGACGTAGCGGTTGGCCATGTCGGCGGCGCGCTGCGGGTCGGTGTCGTCGACTTCCACCGTGATCAGCCCGTCCTTCTTGCCGACCGCGATGCGCACGTTCTTGGCCAGCCTGCGGCGCGTGTCCACGCGCAGCTTCTCGCCGTACACGTCCAGCAGCTTGAACTGGTCGATGATGCGGTCGGACACCGTGACGCTCTGCATCAGCGAGATGTACTGGTCGGCCGGCGTGCGCAGCCCGGCGGCGCCGCCGGCCAGGCCGGACAGCGCGCCGAGCGAGGCGATCGCCGCCGACGCCGCGCTCTGGCTCTGCTGCGGCGGCAGGAAGGTGGTGGCGGCGGTGAAGGTGGGGGCGATCAGGTAGGTCACGCCCAGCGCGGCGGCGCCCGCCAGCAGCGGCCCCAGGACCAGCAGCAGCAGGTGGCGGCGCAACAGCGGCAGCAGGTCGCGCAACGAGAGGCCGCCCTCCGCGGGGGCGCGCGTCTCGGCGGCGGCGAGGCCGGCGGTGGCTTGGAAGTCGCTCATGCGCGGCCGGCCCTCAGCGCACCGCGCTCTTGATGCCGGCGACGCCGAGGCCGAACTGGAACAGGATCTGCGTCCAGTCCTTGGCCGCCTGCAGGAAGGTGGTCTTGTCGGTCTCCTCCGGCACGAAGACCGTGTCGCCGGGGTCGGTGACCAGCTCGCGCAGCCGCCCTTCGCGGGCGAAGAAGGTGGAGGACTGGCGGTTGCTGACCACGTTGCCGTTGGCGCGCACGACGAAGATGCTGGACTCGTCGGCGCCCTTCGTGGGGCCGCCGGCCAGGCGCAGGTAGTCGCCCACCGTGCGGCCGGCGGCGTAGAGGTAGCTCGCGCCGTTGAACACGCTGCCGAACACGCCCACGGTGGTGGGCCGCGCGGGCACGAAGATACGGTCGCCGTCCTCGAGCGCGATGTCGGGCAGCTCGGTCGAGTCCGGCGCCAGCTGCAGCACGATGCGCCCGGTCGGCTTCAGGGCCCGCAGGCGATCGATCAGGCGCGTGTTGGCGGCGGCGCGCGCCGACTGCACGGCGGCGTCGTCGCCGCTGCTCACGCGCTGCGAGCCTGAGGCGCGCGCGAGGTCGGTCTCCAGGTCGCGCAGGGCGCGGTCGTAGTTCTCCTGCTGCGTGAGGCGAACGCTCTCGCGCGTGAGTTCGGTCGCGTAGACGAAGGCGCCCGCGGTCAGCCCGCCGGCGGCCCGGATCGCGTCGCGCACCGAGCTGCCTTCGGGCAGCACGTACTCGGCGGGACGGGCCACTTCGCCTTCGACGATGACGCGCTTGCTCTGGCGTCCGGCGGGCAGCGCGGCCGCCACCGCGCTGAAGGCGCGCACCACGTCGCCGTCGGACAGGGTGGCGCCGGTGTCGCGCGGGAGCTCGAGCTGGCTTACGCGGCCCGAGGTGCGTTCGGCCAGCCGCTCCAGCGCCAGCCGGCTGCGGTCGGCCACCGCGCTGAACCCGCCCACCATGCGCAGGGCGTCCTTCACGGTCTCGCCCGGCTTGAGTTCGAGCACCGCCGGCTTGTTGACGCTGCCGATGAAGCCGACCTGGGTGCCGACCGCGTTGACGTGCACCACGTCGCCGGCCTGCACGATGCGGTCGGCGGTGCGGTCGCCCGCCAGCAGCAGGTCGTAGAGGTCGAAGCGGGTGACGAGTTCGCCGCCGCGCCTCAGCTCGACGTTGCGGAAGCTGCCCGCGGCCGTGGGGCCGCCGGCGCCCATCAGCGCGGCCACCACGCTCGACAGGCTGCTCACCGTGTAGGCGCCGGGCCGCGCGACGAAGCCGGTCACGAAGACGCGGATGCCGCGCAGCTGCCCCAGCGACACGCTGCTCTGGAAGTTGCGGAAGACCTGGGCCACGCGGCGGTTCACGACGTCGGCCAGGTCGGCGTGGCGCACGCCCGAGACCTGCACCGTGCCCACGCGCGGGATGCTGATGCGGCCGGCGCGGTCGACCACCAGGCGCAGGTCGGCGTCGACCGCGCCCCACAGCGTGACCAGCACCTCGTCGCCCGGGCTCAGCACGTAGTCGGCCGGCACCAGCGGGCTGAGTTCGGCGCTGCGGCCGTCGCCGGTCACGAGCTCGGCGCCCAGGCGGCGGATGTTCACCGCGCTGGGCACCTGCGCCTGCACGTGGCGCTCGAATTCGCCCTGCACGTAGGGCGCCTCGGGCGCCGGTGGCACGAACACCGGCGCGCCGGCGCGTTCGGGGGCGGCGGTCGTGGTGGTGCCGGGCTGGCGCAGCCGCAGCGGCCCGCCCATGCCCGGCATGGCGTCGGAGGCATCGGCGCTGCTCATGCCCGGCACCGTCGGCAGGGCCGGGTTCAGGCTGGTCTGGGCCGGTGACGCCGACGGCGCCAGCGCGGCCGCGAGCAGCAAGACCCAGGCGCCAGCAAGACGCAGTGGTTTCTTGACGGAGCGCAAGGAAAGGCGCGGAAACGTGAACGAAGCAGGCGTCGCGTCGACCACTGGGCAATGCATTTTCACGGGCCCAGGGCACTTCGACCCGGGCGTGAATGGAAACCCAACATTGTATCGAGCGCGCGGTCCAATCCCCATTCCGTCGCGGTCGGGGAACCTACAATCGTTGCATGCTTGTCATGCTGTCGGCGTTCGCCGTGTCGCTCGCCATCACCTTGTGTGTGGTGCACCTGGCGAAGTCCCATGGCAGCCTGTCCCTCGACCATGACGTGTCGGGTCCGCAGAAATTCCACGCCCGGCCGGTGCCGCGCATCGGCGGCGTGGGCATCGTCGCCGGCCTGGTGGCGGCGGTGCTGCTGTTGCGCTGGCAGGCGCCCGAGGCCGGCACGATGGGCCTGTGGCTGCTGGGCTGCGCGATTCCCTGCTTCGGCGGCGGCCTGATCGAAGACCTGACGAAACGGGTGAGCCCGCTGATGCGGCTGCTGGCGACGGCCGTGTCCGCCGCGCTGGCCGCCGGGCTCATGGGCGCGGCCATCACGCGCGCCGACATCCCCGGCGTCGACCTCGTCGTGGCGACTTCGGCCGGGTCGCTGGTGGTCACCGTCTTCGCCGTCGCCGGCATCGCCAACTCGGTGAACATCATCGACGGCTTCAACGGCCTGGCCTCGATGTGCGCCATGATCATGCTCGCGGCGCTGGCCTACGTGGCGTTCCAGGTCGGCGACATCGTGCTGGTGGAGTTGTGCCTGGCCGCCATCGGCGCCGTGTTCGGCTTCTTCCTCTGGAACTTCCCGGCCGGTCTCATCTTCCTGGGCGACGGCGGGGCCTACTTCCTGGGCTTCGCGGTCGCCGAGCTGTCGATCCTGCTGATCGTTCGCAACCCGACGGTGTCGCCGCTGTTCCCGCTGCTGGTGTGCATCTACCCGATCTTCGAGACTTTGTTCTCGATCTACCGGCGCCGCTTCCTGCGCGCGGTGCCGCCCAGCATGCCCGACGGCATCCACCTGCATTCGCTGATCTACCGCCGCGTCATCCGCTGGGCGGTGGGCGACCGCAGCGCGAAGGCACTGACGCGGCGCAATTCGGCCACCTCGCCCTTCCTGTGGATGCTGTGCATGTCCTCGGTGATGCCGGCGGTGCTGTTCTGGGGCCAGTCCAGCGTGCTCGCGGCGTGTCTGCTGGTCTTCGGGCTCACCTACGTGGGCCTGTACTGGCGCATCGTGCGCTTCAAGTCGCCGCGCTGGATGAAGCTGCTGGCCTCTCGCCCGCACCGATTGACGGCGCGGCGATAATCGCCTCTGCATGACCCAAGCCGATCCCGCTGCGGAAGCCTTGCCGGCCCCCCGCTTCGACACCCTCCCGCTCGACCCCAAGCTGCTGCGCGCCGTGGCCGACGCGGGCTACACGGCGATGACGCCCATCCAGGCGAAGGCGATCCCCATCGTGCTGGCGGGCAGGGACGTGATGGGCGCCGCCCAGACCGGCACCGGCAAGACGGCGGCTTTCACCATCCCGCTGCTGCAGAAGATGCTGCGCCACGAAAACGCCAGCATGTCGCCGGCGCGCCACCCGGTGCGCGCGCTGGTGCTGGCGCCCACGCGCGAGCTGGCCGACCAGGTGGCCAACAACGTCAAGACCTACGCCAAGCACACCAACCTGCGTTCCACCGTGGTGTTCGGCGGCATCGACATGAAGCCGCAGACGCTGGTGCTCAAGGGCGGGGTGGAAGTGCTGATCGCCACCCCGGGCCGGCTGCTCGACCACATCGAGGCCAAGAACGCGGTGCTCAACCAGGTCGAGTACGTCGTGCTCGACGAAGCCGACCGCATGCTCGACATCGGCTTCCTGCCCGACCTGCAGCGCATCCTCTCGTACCTGCCGAAGCAGCGCCAGACGCTGCTCTTCTCGGCCACCTTCTCGCCCGAGATCAAGCGCCTGGCCGCGAGCTACCTGCAGGACCCGGTGACGGTGGAGGTGGCGCGCCCGAACGCCACCGCCTCCACGGTGGAGCAGCACTTCTACAGCGTCACCGACGACGACAAGCGCGCCGCGGTGCGGCAGATGCTGCGCACGCGTGAACTCTCGCAGGCGCTGGTCTTCGTCAACAGCAAGCTGGGCTGCGCCCGGCTGGCACGCAGCTTCGAGCGCGACGGTCTCAAGACCCAGGCCCTGCACGGCGACAAGAGCCAGGACGAACGGCTGAAGGCGCTGGCCGCCTTCAAGGCCGGCGAGGTGGACCTGCTGGTGGCCACCGACGTGGCCGCGCGCGGCCTGGACATCGCCGACCTGCCGGCGGTCTTCAACTTCGACGTGCCCTTCAACGCCGAGGACTACGTGCACCGCATCGGCCGCACCGGCCGCGCCGGCGCTTCCGGCCTGGCGGTGACGCTGGTCACGCGCGACGACACGCGGCTGGTGTCCGACATCGAGAAGCTCATCAAGAAGAAGATCGAGATCGAGCCCTTCGAGGTGGAAGACGATCGCCCGCGGCGGCCGCGCCGCCGCTTCGAGGAAGAGCGCGAAGAGCCGGCGCGCGAAAGCGCCGAGCGCAGCGAGCGCGCCGAACGCCCGTCGCCGCCGCGCCGCAGCGCGCCTTCGGCGGACCCCTTCTTCGACAAGCCCTACGAACCCAGCGGCAGCGGCGACGCCTCGTGGGAGAAGGCGGCCACCCCGGCGGCACCGGCGGTGAAGGCCATCTCGCCCAGCATCCGCCCGAAGAAGAAGGTCGCCTCGCTGCTGGGCGGCGGGCGCTAGCCTTTCAGTCCGCTTCCTTCAGGAACAGCTCGCGGTCGGGCGCGAAGTTCGCGTACAGCGGCAGCAAGGCGCCACCCAGCGCACGCGCGTCCGAACCGATGGTGCCGGCCAGCATGTGCGGCCGCTTCACGCCTTCCCAGCTGTAGCGGTCGGCGGCGCGGTCGGTCTCGGCCAGCAGCGCGGCCAGCAGTTCGCGGCTGAAGTTGCCGTCGACGATCACCCCTTCCAGGTCCAGCAGGCAGGCGGCGCTGTTCATCGCCAGCGCCACCGCGGCACCGGATTCCTGCAGCCAGGCCTGCGTGTGCGGCAGCCAGGGCGCCTGCATCGCGCGCGCGTCGCCCACCGCGCTGCCGTCGATGCCGGCGGCCAGGTAGCGCTGCTCCAGGTTGAACAGCGAGGCGCGGCTCAGCAGCTGCGGCGGCGCGGACGCGGCACCGCCTGCCAGGCCGAGCGGCATGGAGCCGATGGCGCCGGCGTTGCCATGCAGGCCGGCGCGCAGGTGGCTGTCCAGCACCAGGCCGCCGCCGATGAAGGTGTCGACGAAGACGTAGAGGAAGCTTTTCAGGCTGCGGCCGCGGCCGGCCACCAGCTCGGCCACGCAGGCGGCGGCGGTGTCCTTCAGCAGTTCCACCGGCAGCGGCGTGAGCGCGGCCACCGCTTCGCGCAGGTTCACTTCGTCCCAGCGCTTGGCCAGCGCCGGGTCCACGCCCAGCAGCGTCTGCCAGCCGCCCATGGACAGCGGCGCCGCGATGCCCACGCCCTGCAGCCGCTTGCGCAGCGAAGGGCCCAGCAGGGTGTCGGCCTCCTTCAGGCGGGTGCCGATCTCGGCCAGCACGCGTTCGGGCTCCGGGAACGGGTAGTCCAGCGACCAGCGTTCGCGCGCCGCGCCGGTGAAGTCGACCAGCAGCACGTCCAGGCTGCGGCGGCCGATCTTGATGCCCACCGAGAACGCGCCATCGGGGTTCAGCGACAGCGGCACCGAAGGCTGGCCCACCTTGCCGCGTTGCGGCGCGCCCTTGAGCAGCAGGCCGTCGTCGAGCAGCCGCTTCGTGATGAGCGAGATGGTCTGCGCGGTCAGCCCGGTCAGGCGCGCCAGCTCGGCCGCCGGCAGCGCGCCGTGCAGGCGCAAAGCCTGCAGCACCACGCGTTCGTTGTACTGGCGCAGGCCGCCCTGGCTGGAGCCGCGCGGCTTCAGGCGGGTGGCGTCTTCGCGGGGAGCGGGCGTTCCGTGCATGAGGTTCAGGCGGCCAGCGCCTCGGCGATGACGCCCTTCTTGAAGATGAAGTTGGCGAACGGCTGCAGCTCGCCGGTGTGCACGATGGCGAAGGCGCGCCGCACCCGATCGTAGAAGGCGAAGCGCTCGACCGCCTCGCACTGGTCGGTGCGCGCCCAGCCCCGGGCTTCCAGGGCGGCGATCACGTCACGCTGGAGCGCGCTGCGGTAGCCCGCCGGCGTGTCGCTTACCTGCATGTAGGCCACGGGCTGTGCCACGGCGGCGTCCAGCGGCAGCAGCGAGAGCACCGCTTCGCAGGTCCGCTGCACGCCCACGCCAGGCAACGCGATCAGCGGCCGGCCCTGGGCCAGCGCCTCGGCGGTGAAGTTGGCGTCGGCGATCACGATCTCGTCGCCGTGGCCCATGGCGGCCAGCACGCGCAGCAGGTCGGGGGACAGCAGGGGATCGATGCCTTTGAGCATGGTCAGGCCAGGCACTCGGCCGGGATCTTCTCCGGCGGCATCGCGCCGGTCATCACCGCCACCGTGTCGCTCATGCTGATCTTCTTCGGGTTCAGCACCGCGGCGCGGCGGCCCAGGCGGGCGACGTGGATGCGGTCGGCGATCTCGAACACGTGCGGCATGTTGTGGCTGATGAGGATGACCGGCAGCCCCTTGTCGCGCACGCGGCGGATGAGCTCCAGCACCATGTTGCCTTCCTTCACGCCGAGCGCGGCGGTCGGCTCGTCGAGGATGACCACGTGGCGCGCGAAGGCGGCCGCGCGCGCCACCGCCACGCACTGGCGCTGGCCGCCGGAGAGCGTCTCTACCGCCTGCGTCATGCTGCGGATGCCCACCTTCAGGTCGGCCATGCGCTGGACCGCGATCTCGAGCATCTTCTTCTTGTCCAGCATGCGCAGCGCGCTGCCCAGGAAGCCTTCGCGCCGCATCTCGCGGCCGAGGAACAGGTTCTCGGCGATGGTCATCGCCGGCGCCACCGCCAGGTCCTGGTAGCAGCACTCGATGCCTTCGCGCCGTGCGTCCATCGGGTTGCGGAACTTCACCGGCTTTCCGTCGAGCAGGATCTCGCCTTCGTCGGGGATGGTCGCGCCCGAGAGCGCCTTGATGAGGCTGCTCTTGCCGGCGCCGTTGTCGCCGATCACGGCCAGGATCTCGCCGGCGCGCAGTTCGAAGTCGGCGCCGTCGAGGGCGGTGACCTGGCCGTAGCGCTTGACCAGGCCCTTCGCCTGCATCACGAGGTTGTTCGTTGCCATGGAGTTCGCTCCTTCAGCGCGCGGCCTTGCGCGACAGCTGGTCCACCGTCACCGCCAGGATCACCAGGATGCCGGTCACCAGCACCTGGTAGACCGAGGACACGCCCATCAGCGTGAGGCCGTTGCGCAGCACGCCCACCACCACCGCGCCGGCCAGCGAGCCGAGGATGACGCCGCGGCCGCCGAACAGGCTGGTGCCGCCCAGCACCACCGCGGTGATGGCGTCCAGGTTCTCGGTCTGGCCGGCGTTGGGGTCGCCGACCCCGGTGCGCGAAACGGCCAGCAGCGAAGCGATGCCGTAGAACACGCCGGCCAGCACGTACACGCCCAGCAGCACGCGGTCGGTGGGGATGCCCACCAGGCGCGTCGCCTCGGGGTTGTTGCCCACCGCGTAGATGTGACGGCCGGCGCCGGTCTCGCGCAGCCAGAACCACATGCCCAGGTAGAGCAGGATCATCAGCACCGTGCCGTAGGCCACGTTGGTGCCGCCGATGGCGAAGGTGCTGCCCAGCCAGGTCATCGCGTCGGGCAGGTCGGTCACGGTCTGGGCGCCCGAGTACAGCTGCGTCACCGCGAAGGCGATGTTGAAGGTACCCAGCGTGACGATGAAGGGCGGCAGCTTGATGCGCGTGACCAGCAGGCCGTTGAACCAGCCGAACAGCGCCGTCACCGCGATGCCCAGCAGGATGGCCAGCGGCGCCGGCAGCCCGAAGTCGGCCGCGGTCTTGGTCATCACGATGCTGCCCAGCGCCATCAGCATGCCGCAGGAGAGGTCGATGCCGGCGGTCAGGATGATCAGCGTCTGCCCGATCGCGATCACGCCCACCACCATCACCTGCTGCAGGATCAGCGAGAGGTTCTCGCCGCTGAAGAAGCGCTCCGTGGTGACGGAGAAGAAGGCGCAGGCGACGACCAGCGCGATGAAGGGACCGAGCTGGCCGATCGGCGGCAACTTGCTCTTCAGGCTGTCCATGCGGCAGCTCCTTGGGGTGCATGCGGCGGCCGGACCGGGGCGCGCGCGGCGCCGCCGGCCAGGCCAGCGGGGAAGGGCTTCAGTGCGTGAGGCTTACTTCTTGCCCCAGCACAGGTCGGTGCCGGTCTTCACGTCCTTGCTGTCGACGCCGGCCACGGCCTTGGCGGCGATCAGCGTGACGCCGGTGTCGGTGTAGCCCGCCACCTTCTTGCCCGACTTGGCGTACTCGACGCCGGCCTCGACGCCCATCGAGGCCATCTTCAGCGGGTACTGCTGCGAGGTGGCGGCGATGACGCCCTTGCCGACGTTGGCCACGCCGGCGCAGCCGCCGTCGACCGAGACGATGATGACGTTCTTGTCCTTGCCCGCCTTCTTCAGCGCGTTGTACGCGCCCAGCGCGGCCGGTTCGTTGATCGTGTAGACCACGTTCACGTCGGGCGCCTTCTGCAGGCAGTTCTCCATCGCCGTCTGGCCCTTGGCGGGGTCGCCGAAGCTGTCGGCCATGCAGGCCACCTCGGCCGGCTTGGCGAGTTCGTTGTTCTTGGCGTCGAAGCTCTGCAGGCCGAAGCCCTGCAGGAAGCCGTTGTGGCGCTGCGCGCCCACCGGGTGGCCGGGGAAGAGGTCGAGGGTGACGATCTTCGCCGGCTTGCCGCCGAGCGCGACCTTCGCGTACTGGCCGATCAGCACGCCGGCCTTGTAGTTGTCGGTGGCGAACAGGGCGTCGGTCGCGTCGGCGGGGTCGGTCGGGCTGTCGAGCGCGATCACCATCACGCCCTTCTCGCGCGCCTTCCTGATGGCCGGGATGATGGCCTTGCTGTCGCTGGGCGTGATGAGGATGGTCTTGGCGCCGGCGGCGATCATGTTCTCCATCGCCGTCACCTGGCCGGCGTTGTCGCCGTCAGTCTTGCCGGCGCCGGTCAGCAGCTTGGCGCCCTTGGCCTTGGCGGCCTCGGCGGCGCCTTCCTTCATCTTCACGAAGAAGGGGTTGGTCTCGGTCTTGGTGATGAGGCCGATGACGGGCTCGCCGGCGGCGGCGGCCAGGCCGGCGCTGAACAGCAGGGCCGCGGCGGCGGCGGGGCGGGTGGTCTTCAGCATGGATGTCTCCTCGGATGGGGGTGGGGTGTCGGCATGCAGGCCGGTCGGCGGCCTGTCTGACAAGCATTTTCGGCGGTGAATTTAAATAAATCAAGGTGATTGATTAATGGAAAACCCGGTGGCGGGCGGGCCGGCCAGCGCCGATGCTTGGCCCCGACCCGCCCCAATGCCGGGGCCCCGAAAGACGAGGAGAGAGACGATGTTCGTGGTGTGTGGCGAGGCCCTGATAGACGTCTTCGCGACGGCCGAGACGCCCACCGGCCTGGCGCTGGACGCGCGCATCGGCGGTTCGCCGTTCAACGTGGCGCTGGGGCTGGCGCGGCTGGCGCAGCCGGTGTCGTTCTTCGGCGCGCTGGGCAGCGGCTTCGTCGGCCAGCGCCTGCTGAAGGCGCTGCAGGCCGAAGGCATCGGCACCGGCTGCAGCGTGGTGCTGGACGCCCCGACCACGCTCAGCCTGGTGGGGCTGGACAGGCGTGGCGTGCCCTCGTATTCGTTCTACGGCGAGGGCTGCGCCGACCGCCTGCTGCCGCTTTCGGCGCTGGAGCGCGTGCCGGCGACGGCTCGCGCCTTCCACTTCGGCTCTTACGCGATGGTGGTGGAACCGGTGGCTGCCACCCAGCGCGCGCTGGTGGAGCGCGAGCACCGCCGAAGCCTGATCGCCTACGACCCCAACATCCGCCTCAACGTGGAACCGCGCCTGGAGCGCTGGCGCGAGACGCTCGCCTGGATGGCTTCCCGCACGCACCTGCTGAAGGTGAGCGATGAAGACCTGGGCCTGCTGTTCCCTGACGAGGAACCGGCGGCGCTGGCCCAGGGCTGGCTGG
>JABLTH010023108.1_pt1 | contig 11595 bp, 6 predicted proteins | sample 7875711 | NCBI WGS metagenome assembly JABLTH01 (sample SAMN14941262, study PRJNA633318) | bioreactor metagenome | isolation source: bioreactor | place: China | collected 2019-03-05 | reverse complement strand
GGCGTAGTCGGCGGCCGTATGGCCGGCGACCACGATCACGCCAGCGGCGGCGAGCTGGCGGATGGCGTCCAGCGGCACGCGTTCGGGTGCGAGCGTCATCATCACCACGCCGCGGCGCTTCGCCAGCAGGGCTGCGAGATCGGACGCATCGGGAACGCGGAAGAGATCGGCGTTATGGATGCCCTTGCGCGCGGGTGCGAGGAACGGGCCTTCCAGGTGGATGCCGAGGATGCCCGGCACGCCCTGGGCGATCGCCGCATCCACGGCGTCCAGCGCTGCATGCATTACTTCGGCGGTGTCGGTGATCAGCGTGGGCAGCAGGCCGGTGGTGCCGAACTTGCGGTGCGCTTCGGCGATGCCGCGCAGCGTCTCCACCGTCGGCGCGGCATTGAACAGCAAGCCGCCGCCGCCGTTGACCTGCACGTCGATGAAGCCCGGCAACAGCAGTCGCCCCTGCAGATCGTGCTGCTTCGCGCCGGCGACCAGCGCGTCGTCCGCGGGAACCACCGCCTCGATGCGCTCGCCGCGCACCAGCACGGCCGCGCCTTCGCGCAGGCCGTGGTCCGCCATGGCGCGGCCATTGACCAGGGCAGTGAGAGGCTGCGTCGCGCTCATCACACCGTCTCCGTTACCTTGCGCAGGTGCGGCGGCACGTCGGGATCGAAACCGCGGGCCAATGCCAGCGCGCTGGCGGCGCGATAGAAGCTCTGCACGGCCAGTAGCGGCGTCACGATGGAATCGACGCCGGCCGGTAGCGGCAGCGCGTCGGGGCCGCTGGCGCCGGGCTTGGCCACCCATACGCGCGCGCCGCGCGAGCGGAAGTCCTCGGCGACGGCGAGCGTGCTGTCCAGCGTGTCGTCGCCCTGCGCGAAGAACAGCACGGGGAAGCCTTCGCCCACCAGCGCCATCGGGCCGTGCTTCACCTCTGCCGCGCTGAAGGCTTCGGCGTGCAGACCGCAGGTTTCCTTGAGCTTGAGCGCCGCTTCCAGCGCCGCGCCGAAGCCGTAGCCGCGGCCGACCACGAACAGGTTCTGCTTGTCGCGCAAGCCGTCGGAAAGCGTGCTCCAGTCGGCGTCCCAGCCGCGGCGAAGATCGGCGGGCAAGCGCGCGATGTCGGCGTGCAGCGTGTCGTCGCCGCTCCAATGGGCTGTGAGCTGCAGGATCGCCGCAAGCGTGGCGAGGTAGCTCTTGGTCGCGGCCACGCTCACTTCCGGGCCGGCCTTCAGCGGGATCACCGTGTGCGCGAGCGCCGCCAGCGGCGAGTCCTCGACGTTGACCATCGCCACCACCAGCGCACCGGCATCCTTCGCAGCCTGCGCGCTGCGCAGCAGGTCGGGGCTCTTGCCGGACTGCGACATGGCCAGGAACAGCGTGTCGTCCAGCTTCAGGTCGACGTCGTAGATCGAGGCGATCGAGGGAGAGGCGGAGGCCGTGATCAACCCCAGCTTGGTTTCGAACACGTATTTGGCGTAGGCCGCCGCATGGTCGGAACTGCCGCGCGCGCAGGTGACGATGAACCGCGGCGGCTGCGCGCGCAGGCGCTCGCCCAGCGCCTTCAGCACGGCGGCATTCGCGGCGAGCTGGCGCTCGACCACGTCGGCGGCCTCGCGGGCCTCGCGGTACATCAGGGTGTCACTGGCTGGCTTCATGGATGGCGGTCTCGATGTGCGGAACGCCGCGCGGCGGTCAGGCCTTGCGCGGCTCGCCCGCGCGGAGCGGGGCGTTCTTGGGTCCGGGGTGGCGGGGCGTGGTGTTCTTCGGCGGGGCGGTCGAACCGCGCACCACCAGTTCGGGGACGAAGCATTCGTTCGGCGGTTCCGCCGCGGCCTCGCCGTTCTCGCGTTGCAGGTCGGCCATCAGGTGCAGCGCCGCGTGGCGGCCGATCTCGCCGGTGGATTGGCGCGCGGTGGTCAATGCCGGCCAGGCCTGCTTGGAGAACGGGCTGTCCTCGAAGCCGGCGACGGAGAGATCCCACGGCACGTCCAGGCCGCTGGAGCGCGCGGCGGCGAGCACGCCGGCGGCGATCTCGTCGTTGCTGCCGAAGATCGCGGTCGGCGGATCTTTCAGCGCCAGCAGCTTGCGCGCGCCGCGGAAACCGTCGTCGAACGCATAGCGGCCGGGCAGCACTAGCTTCTTGTCCAGCGCGATGCCGTAGTCCTTCAGCGCATCGGCGTAGCCCTGGTAGCGCTCCGGGCTGGAGCGGTGATGCGGTTCGCCCCACAGGAAGCCGATGCGCTTGTGGCCGAGTTGAATCAGGTGCTCGGTGATCGCATAGGCCGCGCTGCGGTCGTCGACGTAGACGCAGGGCGAACCGTCGTGCGGATCTTCGCGCGAAGAAATGATGCGCACGAAATCGATGCCGTGCTTGGCGAGCGTGGTCACCAGGTCCGTCTGCTCGGACATGGGCGGCGCCAGTACCAGGCCGGCCAGGCGGTTGCGCTCGACCAGCCCGACCAGTTCCCGGGCCAGTCCGGGCGACGAAGAATCGCAGGGGTGGATCTGCAGGCCGAAGCCGCGTTCGCGGCAGGCCGACAGCACGCCTTCCTGCATGCTGATCACGTAGTGCGCGTTCGGGTTGTCGTAGACCAGGCCGATCGCATAGGCGTGCGTGCTGCGCAGGCCGCGCGCCGAAGGGTTGGGCTGGTAGCCGAGCGCCTCGATCGCGCGCTCCACCTTCTCGCGCGTGTCGGCGCGCACCGAGGCCTCGCGGTTGATCACGCGGGAGACCGTTTTCAGCGAGACGCCGGACGACTTGGCGACGTCCTTGATGGTGGGATTGCGCAACGCGGGAAGCTCCGGGGAAACGGGACGGGCATCGTAGCCCAGCGGGATCGCGCCGAGGATGGCGGAGCCGTGACAGCTCCGCTCCGCCTCAGGACGCGTGCTGGCCCACGCGGTGCCCGCGCAGTCCGTAGAACAGGATGTACAGGTAGCAGGGCACCATCAGCAGCATGAAGACCAGCTGGGAGTCGTAGTGCTGCTTCAGGTGCACGAAAGCCTGCGGCACCAGCGCGCCGCCCACGATCGCCATGATCAGCAACGCCGAACCGGCCTCCGTCCAGCGGCCGAGGCCCTTGATCGCCAGCGGGACGATCGCCGGCCACATCATCGCGTTGGCGAAGCCCAGCGCGGCGACGAAGGCCACCGAGGCGTAGCCCGTGGTGAGCCAGGCGCCTACGGTGAAGATCGCGCCGAGCACGGCCGAGACGGCCAGGTAGCTCTGCTGCGAAATGATCTTCGGGATCAGTACCAGCCCCGCCAGATAGCCCAGCAGTATGGCGAACAGCGTGTACGAGGTGAAGTGCTTGGTGGCATCCAGCGGCAGGCCCAGGCCCTGGCCGTAGGTGCCGATCGCGTCGCCGGCCATCACTTCCACGCCCACGTAGAGGAACAGGCACAGCACGCCCAGCCACAGGTGCGGGAAGCTCAGCAGGTTGCCCTTGGCGTGGCCGATCTCCGCCTCGCTGTTGGCGCCGGAGGGCTTGATCTCCGGCAGCGGCGAGCGCAGCACCCAGATCGCCAGCACCACCAGCAGTCCGGCCATGGCCAGGTACGGCATGTGCACCTTGGCCGCGAAGGTGTTGAGCAGCGCTTCGCGGGCTTCCGGCGAAGGCGCGGCCTTCACTTGCTGGTCGAACGTGTCGATGCCGCTCAGCACCAGCCAGCCGAACACGAACGGCGCCAGCGCGCCGGCCACCTTGTTGCAGATGCCCATGAACGCGATGCGCTGCGCCGCGCTCTCGATGGGGCCGAGGATGCTGATGTACGGATTGGACGCCGTCTGCAGCAGCGCCAGGCCGGCGCCGATCACGAACAGGCCGGCCAGCGCGCCGTAGTACACGCGCATCGACACGAACTGGCCGACCAGCACCGCGCCCACCGCCATCACGAACAGGCCCAGCGCCATGCCCTTCTTCATGCCGGTGCGCTTGAGCACGTAGGACGAAGGCAGCGCGAGGAAGAAGTACGAGCAATAGAACACCATCGGCACGAGGAAGGCGTTCACATCGTCCAGGGAGAAGGCCAGCTTGACGAACGTGATCAGCGGCCCGTTGAGCCAGGTCACGAAGCCGAAGATGAAGAACAGCAGGCCGATGATCAGCATCGGCACCAGGCCGGAGGCCCGGGCGTGCGTATCGCCGGCGGCGAGCGTTGTAGACGACATGAAGTGATGACTCCCCGAATGTGCCGATGCCGACGATGGCCCGCGGGCCGCGTCGCCTCCCGGGGTTTTATCCGCGCTAACTAGCAACGTTGTCAATCGGCGCCCTGAACCCGCCACCGCCTACCTCCCGAGGACGAGAGGACATGCGGCCGCGCATGGCGCGGCGCCGCAAGCCTGCCATGACTAGGCCAAAAGCCACGGTAAATCGTATAACCGCGCCAACGGACAGGGCTTGCGGAGGGCCGGTCGCGCCGGTGCGGGAGGGCGATTGCTGCGACGCAGGACGCCGCTTGCACGACCGGGAAATCCGACCTGTTGACAACGTTGTCATGACGCTCCCAGACTCCGGCTCCATTCGGGGCTGTGACAACAGCATGACGCCGGCATGACGGCGTCCTCATCGCGAAAGGGGAGGGCTTGTGGCGGAACTGGCCAACCAGAGCGGGCTGAAGAGTGCCGTGCAAGGTGCGCTTTTCCTCGCGGCGGACGTCGGCGGCACGCATGCGCGCATCGGGCTGGTCAGCCAGCGACCCGACGGCATGCGCCCGGTGACGGTGCTGCAGTACCACCGCTATGCCTGCGCCGAATGGCCCAGCCTCACCGCCGTGCTCAAGGACTTCGTCGGCCAGCTCGGCGGCGCCGTACGCGTGAACCAGTGCGCCGTCGCCAGCGCCGGCTATGTCCTGGGCGATGCCATCGTCAACGACAACCTGCCCTGGCCGGTGTCCATCCGCGACATTCGCGACAGCCTGGGCATCGAACGCCTGGCGGTGGTCAACGACTTCGAAGCCGTCGCCTACGCCACGCAGTTCCTGGCGCAGGCCGACACCACGCCGGTGATCGAGGCCGAAGCCGCCGGCGGCGCCGGCCCCGTGCTGGTGATGGGGCCGGGCACCGGCCTGGGCTCGGCGGTACTGCTGCCGGGCAAGCCGCACGCCACCGTGCTGCCCACCGAAGCGGGCCAGATCGCGCTGTCGCCCGGCAACGACCGCGAGATCGAGATCCTGCGCCTGCTCGCCCGCGACCGCAGCTACGTGTCGTTCGAGCATGCGCTCTCCGGCCCTGGCCTGCTCAACCTCTATCGCGCGCTCTGCCTGCTGCGCGGCCAGCCGGTTGCGCTGGCCAAGCCCAGCGACGTGACGCGCGCGGCGCTGGACTACAGCGACGAAGCGGCGGTGGAAGCGCTGGACGTCTTCTGCGGCCTGCTTGGCAGCTTCGTGGGCGATCTCACCCTGCTCTACGGCGCGCGCGGCGGCGTGTTCCTCGCCGGCGGCATCCTGCCGCAGATCCGCGAGGTGCTGCTCGCCAGCAGCTTCAAGGAACGCTTCTTCAACAAGGGCGTGATGCGCGCCTTCTTGCAGCAGGTGCCCGTGCGCCTGATGGAACACGGCCAGCTCGGCGTCATCGGCGCGGCTGGCATGTACCTCGATGGGCACGCGCCCTCGGGGCAGGGAACTACGCAGTGAATGCCGATGGATCGATTGCATCCGGACCCGGGCCGGAACCGGCCCGCCACGTCGCGCGGCGCACCCCCGCTGCCGCGCGGAACGAAACCTTGAGGGAGGTTTTTATGTCGTACCGTAGGACTTTGCTCGCCGCGAGCGTCATCGCCAGCCTGTGCCTGGCCGGCTCGCTCCACGCCCAGGACGGCGGCGCGCAGAACGCACCCGGACAGTCCCCGTCCGCGGACCAGAAAAAGGCCGTCGAGCTGCAGGGCGTCACCGTCACCGGCATCCGCGCCAGCCTGCAGCAGTCGCTGGATACCAAGCGCAACGCCGACGCCGTGGTCGAGGCGGTCACCGCCGAGGACATCGGCAAGTTCCCCAACACCAACGTGGCCGAAGCCATGGCGCTGGTGCCTGGCGTGACGATCGACCGGCAGTTCGGCCAGGGCGATCGCGTCAGCATCGACGGCACCGATCCCAGCCTCAACCTGACGTTCCTCAACGGCCAGCCGATCTCGCAGACGCCGTGGCAGTACGGCGCGCAGCCGAACCGCGGCTTCGACTTCACCATGCTGGCGCCGGAAATCGTCGGCCGCCTGGAGGTGTACAAGAGTCCCGAGGCACGCCTGACCGAAGGCAGCCTGGGCGGCACCATCCTGCTGCACACTTTGCAGCCGCTCGACCTGGCGCCCAATACCTGGCGCGGCTCCTTCAGCCTGAACTACAACGATCAGGCGGAGAAGCATCGCCCGTCCGGTTCCGTGCTCTACAGCTGGCACAACGATGCCAAGACCTTCGGCGTGATCGCCTCGGTGCAGCATTTCGAGGAGAAGATCGATCGCCAGGGCATCGAGATCTTCGGTTATCACCCGGTGTCCGACTATGCCGGCAGCCCGGCCGTGGCCGCCGGCATCGCCAACGGCACGCTCAATCCGAACGCCAAGGTGCCGGACGAAATCAACTCCGCGTACTTCCAGCAGCAGCGCAAGCGCGACACCGTGACGCTGGGCATGCAGTTCCGTCCGACCCAGAACTGGGACATCGACTTCAACAGCCTGTTCGTGCGCGAAGGCTTCAACAACTGGAACCAGTCGCTGTATCCGTTCACGCACGCCACGCCGGGCCAGATCACCAGCTTCACGCAGAGCGGCGGCGTGGTCACCGGCGGCCACGTCTGCGGCAAGTTCGACGACCCGACCTGCCCGGACATCGCGCAGGGCACGTTCGACAGCAACGTGCGCAAGTCGGTGGTGAAGACCAGCGCGTTCGACCTGAAGTCGACCTACCGTGGCGACGGCTGGACGCTCGGCGGCGCGGCCGGCTACAGCAAGGCCGACAACAACGACATGTCGCAGGTCGCGATGGAGCCGGTGTATGGCGGCGGCTACAGCTGGGACATCCGCAAGGGCTTCCGCTTCGACAGCCCGCAGGCCGCGCGCGATCCGGCCAACTGGCACATGGGCGACGCGCCGGGCATGGGCGGCTGGCCGGGCAACTACGGCGTATTCCGCGCCAACGCGAAGGACACCTATGCCCAGCTCGACTTCACGAAGGACTTCAACAGCTTCGTGAACACCTTGCTGGTGGGCGTGCGCTACAACCGCCATGAAGAGAGCATGGAGCAGCACGTCTATGGCCCCAACGGCGCGATCTCGCTGGCTAACCTGGGCACGCTCGGCTACACCGACACGCTGGGCGGCGTCTCCGGCATGTGGGACGGCGCGGCCAGCCACGTCCAGCCCGATCCGGACAAGGAATGGGCGTGGGTGCGCAACACCAACGGCGGCAACAACGACCCCGGCTCGTTCGTCAACGGCACCTGGAAGATCATCGAGAAGACCTGGGCCGGCTACGCGCAGGTCGACTTCGGTTCCGGCCCGTTCCGCGGCAACGTCGGCGGCCGCTACGTGCACACGGTCGACGACGCCAGCGGCTACAACTACAGCGGCGTGCCGATCTACCCGCCGCCGGCCGGCTGGTACCAGACCGTCTCCACCACGCACAACGACTTCCTGCCGTCGCTGAACCTCACCTACGACGCCACCGATTCGCTGGTGTTCCGCTTCGCGGCGGCCAAGGTCATCGCCCGCGCGCCGTACAACATGCAGGTGAACAACCTGTTCCTCAACGATTCGGTGCTGACCGGCTCGGGCGGCAATGCCAAGCTCAATCCGTACAAGTCGACCAACTATTCGGTCTCCGCGGAGTGGTACTTCGCGCCGCAGTCGGTGCTGGCCCTGACCGGGTTCTACAAGGACATCAGCAACTACATCTTCATCGACTCGGCGGTGGAGCAGCACTACAACTCGGCCAAGGACAACGATCCGGCCACCTTCGCCAAGCAGGTGACGCAGGGCCTGTGCACCGCGGACGGCTTCTGCGGCTACTCGGTGAGCCGCCCGCGCGATACCGGCGCGGGCCAGGTGAAGGGCTTCAGCGTGAGCTACCAGCAGCCGTTTGCCGACACCGGCTTCGGCATGGTGGCGAACTACACCTATGCCGACGCCAAGCTCGCCAGCGGCGGCGCGCTGCCCTACAGCTCCAAGAACTCGTACTCGCTCAGCCCGTACTACGAGCAGGGCCCGTTCAGCGCCCGCCTTACCTACAACTGGCGCAGCAGCTACCTGGCCGGCGGCTACATCGCCGGCGCGCCGCCGGCCACCACCGGCAGCTACAAGGACATGGGCGCGTCGATCGGCTGGAAGTTGAACGACAGCATCTCGTTCACGCTGGACGGCATGAACCTGCTCAATTCCAAGTACCGCCAGTACCTGCAGACCAAGGATCTGCCGGTGGCCGAGTACACCACCGGCCGTCGCTACATGGCCGCGGTGCACGTGAACCTTTGACGCACGGCGGCGCGGGGCGGGGAGCCCCGCGCCGGAACGACAGGGGGAAGGGCGCGCCGATGCGCGCCCGAGGGATGGTTCCTCCGAAGGACCGGTACAGGGATGGCCGGCCGCGGACAGCTCGGCGCCGAAGCCACAGGGATCGGCGCCCGCGGACGCGGAGAGGCGAGGCTTCGGTCTTCGCCGGCTTCAAGAGCAGTTGGCAGAACCCATGGCGATGGCGCAATGCGCCGCCGCCGGCCCACCGGGGGGTGGGCAAACGGATTCGAGTGTCACGTCGCAATGGCAGGACGCCCAATCACCGCCAATCGAGCTACCTCTGAGGGGAGGAAACCATGTCACACCGCAAGACGCTGCTGGCCGCCAGCATCATCGCCGGCCTTTGCCTGTCGGGCACCGCCTATACGCAGGATGCCGCCAAGACAGATACCGCGACAAATGCCGCGGGCACGGCACAGTCCAGGGCCGACAAGAACAAGGCGAAGGAACTGGGCACGGTCGTCGTCACCGGCATCCGCGACACTGAAGCGGAGTCGATCGAATTCAAGAAATACGCCGACTCGCATGTCGACGTCGTCACCGCCGAAGACGTGGGCAAGCTGCCGGCCCAGAACGTGGCCGACACGCTGCAGCGTCTGCCCGGCGTCAACATCAGTTCGTCGAGCGCGAGCGAGGGCGGCTTCGACGAAGTGGACCGCGTCAGCCTGCGCGGCACCAATCCGAGCATGACCCAGACCCTGGTCAACGGCCACACCGTTGGCACCGGCGACTGGTTCGTGCTGAGCCAGGTACAGACCGTCGGCCGCAGCGTGAGCTACAGCCTGTTGCCGGCCGAGATCGTCAGCCAGGTGGTCGTGCACAAGACCTCCGAGGCGAAGATCGTCGAAGGCGGCAGCGCCGGCTCGGTCGACATCGTCACGCGCAAGCCGCTGGAGTTCGCCAATCCGGTGACCGCGGAAGCCTCGATCGGCGGCGTCTACTCCGACCTGCCGGGCGACACCAAGCCGCAGTTCAGCGGCCTGTTCAACTGGAAGAACAGCGACAACACCTTCGGCTTCCTGGCGCAGGCCTTCTACGAGAAGCGCAGCCTGCAGCGCAACGGCCAAGAGATCGTCGGCGGCTACAACCAGATCAAGCCCACCGACGCCGCCGCCGTGGCCAATCCGGCGCTGGCCGGCGTGTACTACCCGAACCTGATCGGCGCGGCACTATTCACCCAGCAGCGCGAGCGCAAGGGCGGCGTGCTGGACATGGAGTTCAAGGCGGCCGACAACCTCACGCTGAACCTGAGCGGCTTCTACTCCAAGCTCAAGGCCGACAACTACAACCGCAACTACATGATGTGGGGCAGCCAGTTCGTACCGAACGTGGCGCCGCTGCCAGGCTATACCATCCGCAACGGCGTGCTGACCCAGGCCAGCTACCCGAACGTCCCCGGCAGCCCGACCTCGTACGGCGTGTACGACCAGATCTCGCGTCCCGGCGCCGCCTCGCAGTCGAGCTACCTCACCCTGGACGCCGACTGGCGCGCCACCGATGCGCTCACCTTCAAGGGCCAGATCGGCACCACCAAGGGCAAGGGCAGCAGCCCGACGCAGGACGTGCTGGAACTCGGTACCTCGGCCGGCGGCGGCGCGGCGTGGAGCATGAACGGCCGCGACAAGCCGACCAGCTGGTCGCTGGGCGGCGACAACAGTTCGCCCTCCGGGATCATGCCGCAGAACGGCTGGATCTTCGGCGACCAGGGCATCAAGGTCACCGACAAGGAGAACTGGGCCGGCTTCGACGGCGAGTGGGCGCTCGATCGCGGCGTACTTTCCACGCTGGACTTCGGCGCGCGCTACTCGGATCACACCCGCCAGAACAAAAACGACATCGGCCAAGGCCCGAACTTCGCCACCGATTGGACCAATCCGGCCAATTACCCGACGGGACATTCCAACTACCCGAGCGATTTCACCAGCGATCTGGGCGGCAGCGCGCCGGGCAGCATCTGGTACTACACGCCGGGACAGCTGGCCGCGATCGACAAGCAGTTCGCCAACCGCGACCCGATCGCGCGCTTCAACTGGCAGAACATTTACAAGGTGAAGGAGAAGGTCGCCGCCGCCTATCTGCAGGCCAACTTCAGCGGCGAGCGCTGGAGCGGCAACCTCGGCGGCCGCTGGGTACGCACCGAAGAGAACATCAACTACAACACCAGCAATGTGGAGCAGTACACCGTCGCCGGCCCCATCACCGGCTCGGCCTTCGGCGACTACTACCGCAGCAAGTACGACCACACGTACACCAAGTTCCTGCCCAGTGCGAACTTCAAGTACAACTTCACGGACGACCTGATCGGCCGCGTCGCCGCCTCGCAGACCATGACGCGGCCGGACTACTCCGCGCTGGCCGGCTCGGTTTCGCTGGATGACCTGACCCACACCGGCAGCGGCGGCAACCCGCAGCTCAAGCCGATCGTCTCGACGAACTTCGACGCTGCCCTGGAGTGGTACTTCGCGCCGCGCGGCCTGCTGTCGGCCAGCGCGTACTACATGGACCTGAAGGACTACGTGAACTTCGGTCCCGTCAGCCGCACGTACAAAGACCAGAACGCCAGCAACAACGCCGGCCACGACGTGTTCAATACCTACCTGGTCAGCGTGCCGGTGAACGTCGACGGCCACATCAACGGCGTCGAGCTGGCCTACGTGCAGCCGATCGGCGACAACTTCGGCATCGCGGCCAACTACACCTATGCCGACGGCAGCGCCGCCAACGGCAAGCCGCTGCAGGGCACCTCGAAGAACACCTACAACGTGTCCGGCTACTTCGAGAACGAGCGCTTCAACGCCCGCCTGAGCTACACCTACCGTTCGTCCTTCTTCGCCGGCGTGAGCCGCACCGACACGTACTACCAGGCCGGCATGGGCAACCTGGCGCTGTCGCTGGGCTACAAGATCAACTACTGGGCCACGCTCGCCTTCGACGCGATGAACCTCAACAATCCGAAGTTCAAGTACTACACGAACGTCGCGGGCATCGGCAATCAGCCGTATGCCTTCTACGTCAACGGCCGCCAGTATTACCTCAACCTGCGCTTGAAGTACTGATGGCACACTGAGCAACTGCAACCTCCCCATTGGGCCCGGCT
>JABLTH010139350.1_pt1 | contig 11598 bp, 10 predicted proteins | sample 7875711 | NCBI WGS metagenome assembly JABLTH01 (sample SAMN14941262, study PRJNA633318) | bioreactor metagenome | isolation source: bioreactor | place: China | collected 2019-03-05 | reverse complement strand
GGCGGCGACCGCGCCGACAAGTACTTCCTGCGCACCGAGTGCGTGGCCGGCGTGCAGGACATGCGCTTCCAGGAACTGATGCCCGACGTGCTGCACTGGCTGGGCATCAAGAAGATCCACCGCCTGGTGAGCATGTCCAACGACAAGTACGACGCCATCACCGGCAGCGGCATCGAGGTCGGCGAACGGGTCAAGATCCCCGACGCGCTGGTGCCGGCCGACGCCAAGGTGGAGATCGAGGCCAAGATCGCCGCCGGCTACTTCACGCCCGAAGGGCGCGTGCCGACCGAGGACGACCTGGCGCAGGTGAAGGGCCGCTCCCTTGAGTGAGCTGTTCCAGGTCCTGCGCGACCCGGCGACGATCCGCCTGCGCTGCGCCGCCATCACGCAGGCGGTGGCCGAAGGCCGTTCGGGCTGGTGGTCGCTCGACCGTTCGAAGCTGGCCGACGCCGCCGAACGTGTGGCCGCGCTCACGCGCGAGCGTTTCCCCGACGGCCGCATCCCCTTCCACAGCCGCTGGCGCCACTGCGAAGCCGGCGGCGTCGACCGCAAGGCCGAGCTGGACGCGGCGCTCGCCGGCCGCAGCGCCGCCGACCGTGCGCGCGCGATGGTCGACCTCACGGTGGTGAGCGTGCTGCTCGACGCCGGCGCCGGCGCGGCCTGGAAGTACCGCGAAGGCGAGCGCGACTACACGCGTTCCGAAGGCCTGGGCGTGGCGAGTTTCCGCGCCTTCATGGCCGGCCGCTTCTCGGCCGACGCCACCGACCCGCTGCGCGTGGACGCGAGCGCGCTGCGGCGGCTGGACGGCGGCCAGCTGCGCGAGGTGTTCCAGGTCACGCCGGCCAACCCGCTGGTCGGCCTGGAAGGCCGCGCCGGGCTGCTGCAGCGCCTGGGCGCCGCGCTGCAGGCCGAACCGGTGGCCGACGGCACGCCGGCGCGGCCGGCGCTGCTGTTCGACCGCGTCACCGCCGCGCAGGAGCTTTCCGCTGCCACGCTGCTGGGCGCGGTGCTGCACGCCTTCGCACCCATCTGGACCTCGGGCAGCACCATCGTCGGCATGCCGGCGGGCGACGTCTGGCCGCACCGCTTCGCCGGCGACGCCATGCGCGGCGGGCGCGACGTCGTCACCGCCGGCTGGGTGCCGTTCCACAAGCTCAGCCAGTGGCTGACCTATTCGCTGCTGGAGCCGCTGGCGTGGTCGGGCTTCGCCGTCGGCGGCCTGGAAGCGCTGACCGGCCTGCCCGAATACCGCAACGGCGGCCTCTTCGTCGACACCGGCGTGCTGCTGCCGCGCGACGCGCGCGCCGGCCAGCGCAAGTGGAAGCCGGCCGACGAGTTCGTCGTCGAGTGGCGCGCGCTCACCGTCACGCTGCTCGACGAACTGGCGGTGCTGGTGCGCGACCTGCTGGGCAAGAGCGCCGGCGAACTGCCGCTGGCCTGCGTGCTGGAAGGCGGCAGCTGGGCCGCCGGCCGCCAGGTGGCGGCCGAGAAGCGCGAAGGCGGCGCGCCGCCGTTCCAGATCGACAGCGACGGCACGATCTTCTAGAAAGCGAGGGGGACCGCAACACCATGAGTTCATCCAACGTCACCGTCATCGACCACCCGCTGGTGCAGCACAAGCTGACGCTCATGCGCCAGAAGGACCGCAGCACCAACAGCTTCCGCCGCCTGCTGCACGAGATCGGCATGCTCATGGCCTACGAGGTCACGCGCGGGATGCCGACCTCGCTGATCGAGATCGAGACGCCGCTGGAGAAGATGCAGGCGCCGGTGATCGACGGCAAGAAGACGGTGTTCGTCGTCGTCATGCGCGCCGGCGACGGCCTGCTCGAAGGCATGCTCGACGTGGTGCCGGGCGCGCGCGTGGGCCACATCGGCCTCTACCGCGACCCGAAGACGCTGGTCGCGGTGGAGTACTACTTCAAGATGCCGCACGACATGCACGAGCGCGACGCCATCGTGCTCGACCCGATGCTGGCCACCGGCAACTCGGCGGTGGCGGCGGTGGAACGGCTGAAGGAGACGAAGCCGAAGTCGATCCGCTTCGTCTGCCTGCTGGCCGCGCCCGAAGGGCTGGCCAACATGCAGCGGCACCACCCCGACGTGCCGATCTACACCGCCGCCGTCGACCGCGAGCTCAACGACCACGGCTACATCTGCCCCGGGCTGGGCGACGCCGGCGACCGCATCTTCGGTACCAAGTAACACGGCCGTGGTATTCGCGGAAGACCCGGCCGCGCCGCGCCGCTGGCTGGCGCTGGCGGCGGTGATGGCCACCGCCCTGGTGGTGCACGCGCTGTGGTTCACGCGCCCGCACGCGGTGGTGTTCGACGAGGTCTACTTCGGCCGCTACGCGCTGGACTACCTGGCGCACCGCAACGTCTTCGACAACCACCCGCCGCTGGGCAAGCTGATCTTCGCCGCCATGGCATGGTTGCTGGGGCTGGACCCGGGCTTCACGTTCAACCCCAACGGCGCCGCGTTCCCCAGCCCCGACTACGCGCTGATCCGCGTGCCGGCGCACCTGGCCGGCGTGCTGTTCCCGGGCATCCTGTTCGCGCTCGCCCTGCAGCTGGGCTTCAGCCGCTGGGCCGCCTTCGTGGTGGCCATGCTGGCGGCGCTGGACAACGCGCTGCTGGCGATGTCGCGCACGGCGCAGATGGACCTGTTCCTGCTGGACTTCGGCTTCGGCGCGCTGGCCTGCTGGCTGCGCCACTGGCGCGGCGGCGGCCGCGGCTGGTTCGTCGCCGCCGCCGTGCTGGCGGCGCTGGCGCCGTGCATCAAGTGGACCGGGCTCGCCTTCACCGGGCTCGTGCTGCTGCTGGAGGCGCTGCGCGGCTGGCGGGGGCGCGACCTGCGCTCGCTGGCGCGCATCGCGCTCGTGCTGGCGCTGACGGCGCTGCTCTACCTGGCGTTCTTCGCCGTCCACTTCGCCGTCATCGAAGGCCGCGTGCCGGCCAACCTGGTGGAGCGCACCCTGGCGCTCAACACGCAGATGTGGGCGTCCACCAAGGGCACGACCAGCGTGCACGCCTACGGCAGCAAGTGGTACGACTGGCCGTTCATGATGCGCACGGTCGACTTCTGGGCCGAGTACAAGGACCCGCTGCTGTCGCGCATCTACCTCATCGGCAACCCGGTGGTGTGGTGGGCCACCGGCTACTCGGTGCTCTACCTGCTGGTGAACTTCGTGCCCAAGCTGCCGGCCCTGGTGGCGCGCGCGCAGCCGGCGCCGGCCTCGGCGGCCGAGCTGCTGGTCATCGGCGCCTACCTGGCCAACATGCTGCCCTTCACGCAGATCAAGCGCGTGATGTTCCTCTACCACTACCTGCCGGCCTTCGGCTTCGCGCTGCTGGCGCTGGGCCTGCTGCTCGACCGCACCGGCCGCCACGCGCGCACGCTGGGCTGGGTGCTGCTGGCGCTGGCGGCGGCGGCCTTCGTCTACTGGGCGCCGCTCACCTACGGTCTGCAGATCACGCGCGAGCAGTTCGACGCCCGCTTCTGGGTGCCGACCTGGAAGTAGCTAGCGAAAGGCGAAGTGGCGGCTGCCCAGGTAGAACAGCGCCGTGTAGGGCGGGATGCCGAGCACCTGGGCCAGGTAGGGGTTCACGCCCAGCCCGCGCACCGCGAACAGCACCACCGCCAGGTTGGCGACGTAGGCGACGCCGAACACGAGCAGGAAGCGCAGCAGCGCCGGCAGCAGCGCGCCTTCGTGGGCGAAGGTCCAGCGCCGGTTGAGCAGGAAGCTGCAGGCCAGGCCCACCGCGTAGCCGCCGGCGTTGGCGGCGCCTTCGCCCAGGCCGGCCAGCCCCATCAGGGCCCAGGTCGTGCCCAGGCCGACGGCCGTGTTGGCCAGCCCCACGGTCAGGAAGCGCAGCAGCGCCACGCTCAGGGGCCCGGCAGGCGGCCGATGCCCAGCGTCTTCTCGACGAAGAAGCGCGGCCGGCGCTTGGTCTCGCGGTAGGCCTTGCCCAGGTACTCGCCGAGCACGCCGATGCACAGGATCTGCACCCCGCCCAGGAAGTACATCGGCAGCACGATCGAGGTCCAGCCGGGCACCGCGTCGGGGGTGAAGAAACGCACCCACAGCGCCCACAGCGTGACCGCCATGCTGCCGGCGAAGATGACGAAGCCGGCCAGCGTGATGAGGCGCAGCGGCACGGTGGAGAACGAGGTCACCGCGTCGAGCGCCAGCCCCAGCATGCGGCGCAGCGGGTACTTCGACTCGCCGGCCAGGCGCGGCGCGCGCGCATAGGTCACCACCTCGGAGCGGAAGCCCAGCGTCGGCACGATGCCGCGCAGGTAGAGGTTGACTTCCGGGTACTGGCGCAGGCACTCCACCGCGCGCCGGCTCATCAGCCGGTAGTCGGCGTGGTTGTCCACCGACTCGGTACCCAGCCAGCGCATCAGGCGGTAGAAGGCGGCGGCGCTGCCGCGCTTGAACGCGGTGTCGGCTTCGCGCGTGCTGCGCACGCCGTAGACGATGTCGGCGCCGCCGGCGTGGCGGTCGAGCATGGCCTCGATCGCTTCCACGTCGTCCTGCAGGTCGGCGTCGATGCTGACCAGCACGTCGCCGCCGGCGGTGAACAGGCCCGCCAGCAGTGCGTTCTGGTGGCCGCGGTTGCGCGTGAGCTTGACGCCGGCGCAGCGCGCGTCGGCGGCGGCGAGCTGCTCGATGATCGACCAGGTGGCGTCGCGGCTGCCGTCGTCGACGAAGACCACGCGGCTTCCGGCCGCCACCTTGCCGGCGGCGGAGAGCCTTTGCAGCAGCGCGAGCAGGCGGCGCGCGGTCTCGGGCAGCACTTCCTGCTCGTTGAAGCAGGGCACCACGACGGAAAGCGCCGGCGGCTGCGGGGTGACAGGCGCCTCTTGCATCGAGGCGATTGTCACCGAAGCCCGGCGCGGCGCTCAGCGCGAGAACGGGTTCGCGGTCGCGAACCAGAGGCCGATGCCGGTGGCGATGATGAAGGCGCCGTCGAGCACGCCGACGAGCAGGAACACCTTGCCCTGCAGGCGTTCCATCAGTTCGGGCTGGCGCGCCGACGATTCCAGGTACTTCGCCGCCATGACGCCGATGCCGAGGCAGGAGCCGATGGCGCCGAGGCCGATCATGTGGCCTACCGCAAGCGGGACGAGGTCGATGCCGTTCATGCTGGGGGCTTCCGGGGGTGGGACACGGCGCTAGGATGAACGGCCGGGCGCCGAGCGTCGATGACCTGGCAGGTCATGGCGGTGCGGCGCCGCGGGACCAACGACGAACGCGTCCAGGGAGGCCGCATGGGCTACTTCTTGCGCCACTGGCGCGGCGAGCTTTCGCTGCCGGTGGCGTACTGGGTCAACAACGTGCTGCTGATGTTGCCGCTGGGCATCGGCGTCGGCCTGTTGATGGCCTGGTCCTCGGCGTGGGGGCAGAGCCTGCAGGCTTCCACCTACGGCGTGCTGGGAGGCCTGGGCCTGCTGGCGCTGGCGTCGGTGTGGGCGCCGGTGGGCGCCTGGCGCAGCGCCAGCCGCTACGCCGACGAAGGCGGCTCGCTGCTGTGGGCGCGGCTCACCAAGTTGGTGGTGGGCCTCGGCCTGCTCTACAGCCTGGTCGACTTCTTCGTCGACGTGATGCCCGAGCTGCCGACGCTGATGCGCCTGGCCGCCGGCAGCGACCCCATCGGCAGCCTGGACGTGCAGGTGGCGCCCGACGGCCAGACCGTCACCCTGTCGGGCCCCTTCGGCATGGGCGCGGCGACGCGCTTCGAGAAGGCGCTGAAGAAGTCGCCGCAGGTGCGCCGCGTGGTGCTGGACTCCCCCGGCGGCCGCCTCTACGAAGCGCACCAGATCGCCGGCCAGGTGCGCGCGCTGGGCCTGCAGACGCGTGCCGGCGGCGACTGCGCCAGCGCCTGCACGCTGGTCTTCATCGCCGGCCGCCAGCGCAGCGTGGCGCCGGCGGCGCGGCTGGGCTTCCACCGCGCCAGCGTGCCCGGCCACAACCCGCTGCACGACGGCATGGCCAACCGCCGCCTGCAGACCCTGTACGAGGAAGCCGGCCTGCCCGGCGGCTTCATCCACCAGGTGCTGCAGACGCCTTCGCAGCGCATGTGGTTCCCGCCGGTGGACGAACTGGTGGCCGCCGGCATCCTGCCGCCGCCCACGCTGCAGCCCGAGCTGGACGCCAGCCTGCTGCCGCCCGACGCTGCGGCCGAACGCTACCGCGACGCGCTCGTCGACAACGCGTTGTGGGCCGCGCTCGAAAGGCGCCAGCCCGGCGCGCTGGACGCCGCCGCCGGGCGCATGCACGCGGCGCGCGCGCGCGGCCTGGACCTGCCGGCGGTGGCCGCCGAAGCGCAGGCGCAGGCGCTGACCGCGGTGCCGCTGCTGCTGAAGTCGGCCGGGCCGCGGTCGCTGGAGTCCTTCCTCGAGCTGCTGGCGGCCGAACTGCGCGCGCGCCAGGGCGCCGGCGACGCCGCCTGCCTGTCGGTGCTGAGCTTCGCGGCCCCGCAGGGCGAAGGCCCGGCGCCGCCGGCCGAGCACCTGGCGCGCTGGATGCAGCAGGTGCTGATGGAAGCGCCCGAGCCCCTGGTCGGCAAGCCGCTGGGCGCGCTGGAAGTGGAAGTGCTGCGCAAGGAGCTGGGGCCCGACGCGCCCGAACGCATCGTCGTGCTGGTGGGCGGCGCGCAGGCGAAGAAGTGGTTGCGCGGTTGCGCGCCGACCATCTCGCTGCTGGAGTCCATGGCGCGCCTGCGCGGCCCGCAGCGGCGGCTGGCGGTGCGGCTGATGCTGCAATCCGCGGGGTAGTCGCTATGCTGGTGCGCATGCTGATCCGCAACGCCACCCTTCCCGACGGCCGCACCGGCATCGACCTGCTGGTGCAGGACGGCCGCATTGCCGCCGTCGGCCGCCACCTGGCCGCCCCGCCCGGCACCGAAGCCCACGACGCGCAAGGCTGGCTGCTCTGCCCGCCCTTCGTCGACGCCCATTTCCACATGGACGCCACGCTCAGCTACGGGCTGCCGCGCGTCAACGCCAGCGGCACGCTGCTCGAAGGCATCGCGCTGTGGGGCGAATTGAAGCCGCTGCTCACGCAGGAGGCGCTGGTCGAGCGCGCGCTCGCCTACTGCGACTGGGCGGTGGCGCGCGGCCTGCTGGCGGTGCGCTCGCACGTCGACGTGTGCGACCCGCGCCTGCTGGCGGTGGAAGCGCTGCTGCACGTGAAGCGGCAGGTGGCGCCCTACCTCGACCTGCAGCTGGTCGCCTTCCCGCAGGACGGCGTGCTGCGTTCGAAGGGCGCCTTCGACAACCTGGTGCGCGCGCTGGACATGGGCGTCGAGGTCATCGGCGGCATCCCCCACTTCGAACGCACCATGGCCGACGGCGCCGAGAGCGTGCGCCTGCTGTGCGAACTGGCCGCCGAACGCGGCCTGCGCGTGGACATGCACTGCGACGAGACCGACGACCCGATGTCGCGCCACGTCGAGACGCTGGCCTTCCAGGCGCAGCGGCTGGGTTTGCAGGGGCGCGTGAACGGCTCGCACCTGACGTCGATGCACTCGATGGACAACTACTACGTCAGCAAGCTGATCCCGCTGATGGCCGAGGCGGGGCTCTCGGCGGTGGCCAACCCGCTCATCAACATCACGATCCAGGGCCGCCACGACAGCTACCCCAAGCGGCGCGGCATGACCCGTGTGCCCGAGCTGCTGGCCGCCGGCGTGCCGGTCGCCTTCGGCCACGACTGCGTCATGGACCCGTGGTATTCGCTCGGCTCGGCCGACATGCTGGAAGTGGCGGCGATGGGGCTGCACGTGGCGCAGATGACCTCGCAGTCCGCCATGCGGCAGTGCTTCGACGCCGTGACCGCGGTGCCGGCGCGCATCCTCGGGCTGCAGGGCTACGGGCTGGAGCCCGGCTGCCGCGCCGACTTCCTGCTGCTGCAGGCGCGCGACCCCGTGGAGGCGATCCGTTTGCGTGCGCAGCGCCTGCTGGTGGTGCGCGGCGGCCGCGTCATTTCCCGCATGCCGGCGGCCCGCGCCAGCCTGGACCTGCCGGGCCGGCCCGCTTCCGTGGACTTCACGCGACAGCAAGGCCCCGCCGCGCCGGCGGCCTGAAGGCCCTTCGCTAGAATGAATTCGACCCCTCGCGCCCCAGGCATCCGCCGCACTCCATGAAGCTCATCGGTTCCCTCACCAGCCCCTACGTCCGCAAGGTGCGCGTCGTGATGGCCGAGAAGAAGCTCGACTTCCAGCTCGTGCTGGAAGACCCCTGGAACACCGACGCGGTGCTCAAGAGCAATCCGCTCGGCAAGGTGCCCTGCCTGGTGATGGAAGGCGGCGAGGCGGTGTTCGACTCGCGCGTCATCGTCGAGTACCTGGACACGCTGTCGCCGGTGGGCAAGCTGATCCCGCCGCCGGGGCGCGAACGGGTGGAAGTGCGCACCTGGGAGGCGCTCGGCGACGGCATGATCGACGCGCTGGTGCTGGCGCGCCTGGAAGCGCACTGGACCGGCCGCGCCGAAGGCGAACGTTCGCAGGCCTGGATCGCGCGCCAGATGCGCGCCGTCGAAGCCAGCCTGAAGGCCATCAGCCAGGGCCTGGGCGAGAAGCCCTGGTGCGCCGGCATCCACTTCACGCTCGCCGACGTGGCGGTGGGTTGCGCGCTCGGTTACCTGGACTTCCGCTTCCCGCAGATCGACTGGCGCGCCCAGTACCCCAATCTGCAGCGGCTGGCCGACAAGCTCTCCGCCCGGCCCAGCTTCGTGGACACCGCGCCGCCTTCGGCGTGAAATCCTCGCGCGCGCCCCGGCGCCCCCGCCGCTAGACTGCGGTTTCATTCCGTAACAGGGCAAAACCGTCGAAAGGCGGTGACGCAAAGCTTCCGGGCTAACGGTCCACCTGAGGGGGGTCCCATGCCAGCGGGGCCGCCGGCCCGAGCGCCTTCGTCCGCGCCCTGCCGTCTCCCAGCGTGGCCCTGTCTCCTTTCGCCTTCGGAGACCGCCCTTGCGCCACGCCCAGCCCCTGCCCTTCGTCGCTCTCGTGTCCGCGCTCGCCCTGGCGGCCTGCGGCGGCGGCGACCGGCCCGAAGACGTGCAGGCCGAACCGGCCTTCCACCGCCTGCCGGTGCCGCCGGCCGAGCCCGCCGATGCCGACGCCGAGGACCCTTCGGCTTCGACCCGGCAGGAGCCGGCCGCGGTCGAGATCCCGGCCCGCCTGCAGGCGCTGGACACGAGCGGCCTCACCGACGAGAAGCTGCAGGCTGCCGAAGCCGGCGCCAGCGGCCGCGCCAGCGCGCAGTCGGCGCGCATCCAGGCCGCGGCCACCAGCGCCACCGTCTACACGCCGGCGCAGGTGCGCGCCGCCTACGGGCTGCCGGCGCTGCCGGCGGCTTCGGCGTTGCTCACGCCCGCGGCCGCCGCGGCGCTGGGCGCCGGGCAGACGATCTACGTCGTCGCCGCCTACCACCACCCGAACGCGGTGGCCGACCTCAATGCCTTCAACCGCAAGTTCGGGCTGCCGCTGTGCACCCCGTTCACGGTGCCGGCGGGCGTGCCTTCGCTGCCCAATGCCGGCAACTCCTGCACCGTGACCGTGGTGCGCGCCGCCGCCAGCGCCACCGTGGGCGCACAGCCGCCGGCCTACAACGCGGCCTGGGCGAGCGAGATCGCGCTCGACATGCAGTGGGCACACGCCACCGCGCCGCTGGCGCGCATCGTCGTCATCGAGGCCGCCGACGCCACCGCCGGCACCCTGTCCAACGCGGTGGCGCTGGCCAACCGCATGGGGCCCGGCGTCGTCAACATGAGCTTCGGGGCCGGCGAAGGCAACTGGGTCGGCGGCACGGCGAATGCGTTCGCGGGCAAGGGCATGACCTATGTCGCCGCCACCGGCGACAGCGGCTGGGCCGTCAGCTGGCCGGCGGTGATGCCCAGCGTGCTGGCCGTGGGCGGCACCCGCCTGGCCTGGAACGGCAGCACGCGCAGCGAGACCGCCTGGGCGAAGACCGGCGGCGGCGTCAGCGCCTGGGTCGCGATGCCTGGCTACCAGACTGCACTGACCATTCCCGGCCAGCCGGCCGGCGCCCGCGCCGGCAAGTACCGCGGCGTGGCCGACGTCGCCTTCAACGCCGACCCCGCCAGCGGCCAGTACGTGGCCTTCACGCCCGCGGGCGCCGTGCAGCCCGGCTGGTACGTGTTCGGCGGCACCAGCCTGGCTTCGCCGCAGTGGGCCGGCCTGGTGGCGGTGGCCAACGCGCAGCGCGCGCTCGCCGGCAAGGCGCCGCTGGGGGCCTTCCATGCCGAGCTCTACCGCCGCCTGGCGCCCGGCAGCGGCGGCCACGCGAGCGCCTTCGTCGACGTGGTGAGCGGCGCCAACGGCAGCTGCGCGGCGTGCACCGCGCGTGGCGGCTACGACGCGCCGACCGGGCTGGGCAGTCCGCGCGCCGGCGGCTGGCTGCAGGCGATGAACGGGATCTGAATCAAGCCATGCTGGCCGCGAACGAGTCGCTGCGCGCCAGCGGCCAGTAGAGCTTGAACACCGCGTGCGGCCACTCCTGGCGCCCGGCCATGGCCTCCAGCAGCTGGCCCGGCTTCACGAAGGGCAGCAGGTTGGCGAGCAGGCGCACCTCGTGGTCTTCCGAGGTGCGGCGCACGATGTGGAAGGCGCTGATCTCGCGCGGGTGCTGCAGCCCCGCGGCCTGCACCAGTTCCTTCAGCGCCTTGAGCGTGTTGTCGTGGAAGCGGTAGACCCGCTCGGTCTTGTCGCCCACCACCAGCGCGCGCTGGCGCAGCGGATCCTGGGTGGTGACGCCGGTCGGGCAGTTGCCGGTGTGGCAGGTCTGGGCCTGGATGCAGCCGAGCGCGAACATGAAGCCGCGCGCCGAGTTGCACCAGTCGGCGCCGAGCGCCGTCATGCGCGCGATGTCGAACGCGCTCACCACCTTGCCGGCGCAGCCGATGCGGATGCGCTGGCGCAGGTTCAGCCCGGTGAGCGTGTTGTGCACCAGCAAGAGCCCTTCCTGCAGCGGCGCGCCCACGCGGTCGGTGAACTCCAGCGGCGCCGCGCCGGTGCCGCCTTCGGCGCCGTCGACGACGATGAAGTCGGGCAGCAGGCCGGTCTCCAGCATCGCCTTCGCGATCGCGAACCACTCCCAGGGGTGGCCGATGCACAGCTTGAAGCCCACCGGCTTGCCGCCCGAGAGCTGCCGCAGCCTTTCGATGAACTGCATCATCTCCACCGGCGTGCGGAAGGCCGAGTGGCTGGCCGGGCTGACGCAGTCCACGCCTTCGGGCACGCCGCGCGCGGCGGCGATCTCGGCCGTCACCTTAGTCCCCGGCAGCACGCCGCCGTGGCCGGGCTTGGCGCCCTGGCTGAGCTTCAGCTCGATCAGCCGGACCTGCGGTTCGGCCGCGGTGGCGGCGAAGCGCTCGGGGTCGAACGTGCCGTCCTCGTGGCGGCAGCCGAAGTAGCCCGAGCCGATCTCCCAGATCAGGTCGCCGCCGTGCTGGCGGTGGTGCACGCTGATCGAGCCTTCGCCGGTGTCGTGCGCGAAGCGGCCCTTCTTCGCCCCCGCGTTGAGCGCCAGGATCGCGTTCGCGCTCAGGGCGCCGAAGCTCATCGC
>JABLTH010083649.1_pt1 | contig 11605 bp, 9 predicted proteins | sample 7875711 | NCBI WGS metagenome assembly JABLTH01 (sample SAMN14941262, study PRJNA633318) | bioreactor metagenome | isolation source: bioreactor | place: China | collected 2019-03-05 | reverse complement strand
CCGTCTCGCGCGCTTCGGCGCGGCGGTCGTTCTTGGTGGGGGTGGTAGCGCCTCTGCCTGTAGCAGCCATTCAGGTCATTCCGTTTCCGAGGTGGACAAGTCTCCGGGACAAGCGTATGGGTCTTTTCCTTTGGATGCGCTGTGGCGCGGCTGCGTAACGCGGGCGAGCGCACGGTGGAGGGGGAGTCGCGCGACGACTCCGGCGTGGCCGCACCCGCCCGCACCTCACCCGCGGACAGCCGCCCCCGCCGCATCCCCCACGGGGACGAGCCTGCGCAGCTGCGTCACGTGCGCGGGCGTGAGGTCGGCCAGCCGGGGCACCTCCAGCAGCTTCATGGTCCGCACGATCTGGTCGCCGAGGATCTGGATGGTGCGGTCGACGCCCGCGCGGCCTCCCGCCATCAGGCCGTAGAGGTAGGCGCGGCCGATCAGCGTGAACTTCGCTCCCAGCGCGTATGCGGCGACGATGTCCGCGCCGTTCATGATTCCGGTGTCGATCGCGACCTCTGTGCGGTCGCCGACGGCCTCCACGACGCGGGGCAGCAGGTGGAAGGGGATCGGCGCCCTGTCGAGCTGGCGGCCGCCGTGGTTGGAGAGCACGATGCCGTCGACGCCGAGGTCGACGAGCGTGCGTGAGTCCTCGACGTTCTGGACGCCCTTGACGACGATCTTGCCCGGCCACATGCTCCGGATGATGTCGAGGTCGGCGAAGCTGATCGACGGGTCCATCGCCGCGTCGAGCAGCTCGCCGACGGTGCCGCCGGTCGACGACAGCGACGCGAACTCCAGCTTGGGCGTCGTGAGGAAGTCGTACCACCACCACGGCCGGGGGATCGCGTTGAGCACCGTGCCCAGCGTGAGCTGAGGAGGGATGGAGAACCCGTTGCGCTTGTCGCGCAGCCGCGCGCCGGCGACCGGGGTGTCGACTGTGAAGAAGAGGGTGTCGAAGCCGTTCGCGGCGGCGCGGCGGACGAGCTCGTAGGAGATCTCGCGGTCGCGCATCACGTACAGCTGGAACCAGTTGCGACCGGTCGGGTTGGCGGCTTTGACGCCCTCGATGGAGGTCGTGCCCAGCGTCGACAGCGTGAACGGGATGCCCACGGCGCCGGCCGCGCCCGCACCGGCCACCTCGCCCTCCGTCTGCATCAGGCGGGTGAAGCCGGTCGGCGCGATCCCGAACGGCATCGCCGAGGGGCCTCCCCAGATCTCGCACGAGGTGTCGACGGTGGAGACGTCGCGCAGGATCGACGGGTGGAACTCGATGTCCTGGAACGCCTGGCGCGCGCGGGCGAGCGAGAGCTCGCCCTCCGCCGCACCCTCCGTGTAGTCGAACGCTGCCTTCGGCGTGCGGCGCTTCGCGATGGCGCGCAGGTCTTCGATCGTGAGGGCGGCGCTCAGCCGGCGCTTCTTCGCGTCGAGCTCCGGCTTCTTGAACGACATGAGCTCGAGGAGCTCCGCGGGCTTGGGGAGTTGGCGGGTGACCATGTTCGTGTGCCTAACGTGCGTCGGTGGACGGGGACAGGGGGCGCGACAGGGCCTCGGCGCCGGGCGCGTCCGGCGCGGCGTCGCGGTAGTAGCCGCTGATGTGGCCGCGGATGCGGGTGCGCGCCGCCGCAGGGTCGCCGGCGTCGATCGCGTCGATCAGCCCGCGGTGCTCTGCTCGCAGTCGTGCGGCCATGGCCTCCCAGTCGGGGAGGCGCGCTGCGCCGGCGAGCACATAGCCCTCGATCGAGCTGCGGAGGCCGGCCATCGTGGTCGCGACGACGGCGTTGCCCGCCGCTTCGGCGAGCGAGAGGTGGAACTGCGCGTCGAGTGCCAGGAAGTCCGCGGCCGTCAGTGCCGGGCCGTCCATGGTGTCGAGGAGGTGACGCGCGTCGGCGAGGTCGACGTGCGGGGCGCGTTCGGCCAGTTCGCCGGCGACGGACGTCTCCAGCAGCAGACGCGTGCTCACCACGTCGGCGACGGGGAAGCCGCTCGCGGCGACCTGAAGGCGCATCAGGGACTGCATCCCGCCGAGCGGCCGGGCGACGATGATGGCGCCGGAGCTCGGCCCCGATCCGGTCTGCGTGCGGATCAGGCCCATGGCCTCCAGCACGCGAACCGCTTCGCGGACGCTGGAGCGCGCGACGCCGAACTCGGCCGCGAGCGCGCGCTCGGGAGGCAAGTGGTCGCCTGGCCGGAGCCGGCCGTCGACGAGGCGTTCCTCGATGCGGGCGAGCACGCTCTCCCACGCCTTCGGCTCGGTGTCCACGCCGTCTCCTCGCGCGTCGTCTCCTGTGGTCGGACCGTGTGGTCAGACCATGTGGTCCGACCACACGATAGCACCATCCTCCCTGGCCGGGAGGCGTCGATCGCCCGGTGGGTTCAGTCGGCGACGGAGGCGGCGCGGCCGAGCTCCACGTCCTCCACGCGCGAGCGCGGCATGAGCAGGCCGGCCACGATCGTGAGCACGGCGACGACCGCGACAGAGACGAACACGGCGGTCGACGCGCTCTGCACGGCGGCGGGGGAGTGCGCGCCGCCGGAGGCCGACAGGATGATGGCGTTGGCGATCGCGCCGAACACCGCGACGCCGACCGCGCTGCCGATGGAGCGGGCGAACATGTTGGTTCCGGTGACGACGCCGCGCTCGCTCCACGAGACGCTCGACTGGGCGGCGATCAGCGTGGGCGTCGCGACGAGTCCCATCCCGAGTCCGACGATGAAGCAGCTCACCGCCACGTACAGCACGCTCGGCGTGACGCTGGTGGCCGCGAGGACGATCGTGCCGAGGATGGCGATGCCCGTGCCGAGCAGGGCGGTGTTGCGGAAGCCGATCCGCAGGTAGAAGCGTCCGGACACGCTCGCCGCGAGCGGCCAGCCGAGGGTGAGCGCGGCGACCGCGAGACCCGAGACGAGGGGAGGCACTCCGATCGTCGACTCCAAGTAGGTCGGCACGTAGGAGGTGAGGCCGATCAGGATGGCACCGATGCCCAGCGAGACCAGGGTGATCGTGACCAGCAGCCGTCTCGAGAACACCCACAGCGGCAGCACCGGCTCTGCCGCCCTCCGCTCCACGAGAGCGAACGCGACGAGCAGGAGGCCGCCGAGCGCGAAGGCGCCGATGCTCCAGACCGAGTTCCAGGCCCAGGCCTGGCCGCCCTCGAGCACCGCGAGGATGAGCAGCGACATCCCGGCGGTGAGGAGCGCCGACCCGGCGTAGTCGATCCGGTGGGGCTTGCGCTCGATGTTCTCGTGGAACGCGCGGATCAGCATCCACGCGGCCAGGATGCACAGCGGCACGTTGACGAAGAAGATCCACCGCCACGACAGGAACTGCGAGAACAGCCCGCCCAGAGTCGGCCCGACCACCGAGGAGATCGCCCACACGCTCGCCAGGTAGCCCTGCGTCTTCGCGCGCTCGGCGACCGTGTAGATGTCGCCCGCGATCGTCATCGACATCGGCTGGATGGCGCCTGCGCCGAGGCCCTGCAGCGCACGGAAGGCGATCAGCGCGGGCATCGACCACGCGAAGCCGCACAGAATCGAGCCCACGAAGAACAGGCCGATGCCCGCCAGGACGATCGGTTTGCGGCCGACCGTGTCGGACAGCTTGGCGTAGACGGGGACGGAGACCGCCTGGGCGAGCAGGTAGATCGAGAAGAGCCACGGGAACTGCGCGAAGCCGCCGAGGTCGCTGACGATCGACGGCACGGCCGTCGCGAGGATCGTCGCATCGATCGCGACGAGCCCGGTGGTCAGCATCAGGGCGATCAGGATGGGGCCGCGCTCGGAGCGGAATCCCACGCTGGCTCGGGTGATCTCGTTCATCAGTGTGAACAACCGGAGCGGGGCCGGATCATTCCCGCTCCGGGTGAAAGAGTCCGCTTGACGTGAAAGAAAGTGTGGCGCACAATCTGAAACATGTCTTTCACATCTGGTCCACGCCCGGAGGACCGGCGGACGGTCACCGATCCACGCGCGCTGCGCGCCCTGGCCCATCCGCTGCGGCTCGCGCTGCTCGACCACCTCATGTCGTTCGGAGCGCGCACCGCCAGCGAGTGCGCGGAGGCCGTGGGCTCGACACCCTCCAACTGCAGCTACCACCTGCGCGCGCTCGCGCGCTTCGGCCTGGTCGAGCGGGTGGACGCCGAGGACGGGCGGGAGCGGCCCTGGCAGTCGACGGCCACAGGCCTCCAGCTCGGCCGCACGGACGACCCCGGCGTCCAGCTCGGCGTGGACACCGTCGAGCGCTTCTTCGCCGACCGTCAGATCGACGAGGAGGCCGCCCGGTTGCACCGCGCGATCGCCCAGCGCGACAGCGTCCCGCCCGCCTGGCGGGAGGCGAGCATCCTCGCGGGCTACGCCCTGCGGATCAGCCCGGAGGAACTCCGCGAGCTGGGCGAGCGCCTGGACGCGCTGATCCGCCCGTACATCGGGCTCACCCGCGACGACGCCCCGGACGACAGCGCCGTCGTCGCGCTCAACCTCAGCGCGTTCCTCCACCCGGACGCGGTGCCGCCGCAGGAGGGAAGCGGATCATGAGCCGTTCCCCGCTCTTCCGGCGCGACTACGCGCTGATCTGGACGGCCGGACTGGTCTCGGACACCGGCGACTGGCTGCTCATGATCGCCCTCCCGCTGTTCGCGTTCTCGGCGACAGGCTCGGCGCTGGGCGCCTCCGCCGTGTTCCTGGCCGAGCTCATCCCGATGCTGCTCGCCGGCACGTTCCTCGGCGTGCTGGTCGACCGCTGGGACCCGCGGCGCACGATGATCGTCGTCGCACTGATCCAGGGGATCGCGCTGCTCCCGCTGCTGGCCGCCAGCCCCGACCGCATGGGCATCGTCTACGCGGTGGCGGCCGTTCAGGCCTGCCTCGGCGCCATGATCAACCCGGCCAGACAGTCGATGGTGCCGCGCCTCCTCCGGCGCGACGAGCTCGGCAGGGGCAACGCCCTCCTCGCGATCGCCGACAACCTCGCGCGGCTGGTCGGCTCTCCGCTCGGCGGCCTCGCGTTCGCGGTCGGCGGCCTGCCCGGCGTGGTGATCGTGGACGCGGTGAGCTTCGGCGTGACGGCCCTGCTCGTCGCCTTCACGCGCCCGCTGCCGGCGGTCGCCCCTGCGGCGGGCGCCGAGTCGGCGCCCGCCGTCGAGCGGCGCCTGCTGCGCGAGTGGGTGGAGGGCATCGCCACGATCGTCCGGAGCCGGGAGCTGCGCACGATCGCGGTGATCGCGGTGCTGGGCGGCGTGGCCCAGGGCGTGTTCCTCGTCCTGTTCATCGTGTACGTGACGCAGGACCTCGGAGCGAACGACACGGAGGTCGGCCTCCTGCGCGGGGTCCAGGCGATCGGCGGAGTGCTCGGCGGTCTGCTCACCGGGGTGCTGATCCGCCGGTTCGCCCCGCGCTGGCTGATCGGCGGAGGTTACCTGGTGTTCGGGGCGCTCTCGCTGCTGACCTGGAACCTGGCGCCCGTCACGACCGCGGTGTGGGTCTACGCCGGCCTGTTCATCGCGATGGGGCTCCCCGCCGTCGCGACCGCGACGGGCGAGATCACCCTCGTCCAGACGCTCACCCCGCGAGCGACGCTCGGGCGCGTGATCGCCGCCGTGACCACGCTCTCCGGTGCCGCGCAGGGCGTCGGCCTCCTGGTCGCCGGGCTCATCGCCGAATCGGTCGGCGCGGTGCACGTGCTCGACGCCCAGGCGTCGCTCTATCTGCTGTGCGGGGTGCTCGCGCTGGTGTTCCTCGGGGCGGCGAAAGCGGGCGCACGGGATGCCGGGGAGGGCGCGAACGACGTGGTGACCGATTCGGCCGCCGACGTCGGCCGACCCGCGAGTTGACGCGAAACCCGCGCAGATTGCCAGGCGTTTCGCCGTGAGGCACGTAGGGTGTCGGTGTGTGGCGACTGGATAGGAAGAGCGAGGACGACGAGATGACGTCCGACGTGCCAGAGGGCGACGCGCTGCGCCCGGCGTCCAACACGACCTCTCCGCACACCCTGAGCCTCGGCGACCCCGGCCTCGTCGCGGGCAACATCGCCGACCACGTGTGGGCGCGTTGGCGCGAGGAGATCGCGGCGATCGGCGGGGAATCGCCCCTGCTGCACTTCGAGGACAGTCCGCGAACCCGCATCGAGCTCAGCACCACGCATCCCGGCGGCCTCCCGCAGTTCATCACCGGGCAGAGCACGCTGCTCTCCAGCCTCATCCGCGACGAGCTCGCGCTGCGTACCGCCCGCGCGGCGGCGAACGCCATCACCGCCAAGGGCATCGAGCTGCGTTCCGTGCGCGGCATCGAGTCCGTGCACCTGGCGATCGGGCTGGCGCAGTGGCGGCACGGCTCCGACGAGTTCCTTGCGCCGATCCTGCTGCGTCCGCTGGCCATCCGCCGCTACGGCCGCGACTTCGAGGTGAAGCTCAAGGGTCAGCCGTTCCTGAACCCCGAGCTGGCTCGCGCGCTGTCCGAGCAGTTCCAGATCACGCTCGACGCCGACGCGTTCGTGGCGCTCGCGCTCGACAACGGCGCGTTCAAGCCGCAGCCGGTGATCGACCGGCTGCGCGGGCTCACCTCCCACCTGCCGTGGTTCAACGTGCAGCCGCGCCTGGTGGTCTCGTCGTTCGTCGACGTCGCACCTGCCCTCCGGGCGGAGGCCGACGACCTCGACACGCCGCTGCTCGACGCGCTGGCGGGCAACCCGACGGCGCGCACCACGATCGAGAGCGCCTTCAGCCCGGCCGACCCGATCCGTCAGGACGAGCGTCCGCCGGCGACCGACTCCCTGCTGCTCGATGCGGACGAGGAGCAGGAGAACGTCGTCGCGCAGATCTCGGCGGGCAACTCGATCGTCGTGAAGACCCTCCCGGGAACCGGCGGCACCCAGACGGTCGTCAACGCCGTCGGCGCGCTGGTCGCGCAGCACAAGCGCGTGCTCGTGGTCGGGCCGCGACGCTCGAGCCTCGAGGACATCGCCCAGCGTTTCGCGAAGGTCGGGCTGCCCGGCGTCGCGGTCACGCCGCGCAGCCTCCGCCGCGATCTCATCCAGTCCATCGGGCGCAACGAGAAGGCGGAGCAGCCCCGCGTCACCGACGTCGACGACGCCCTGGTGCGGCTCCGCAAGGTGCTTCTCGACTATCGTGCGGCACTCGCGCGCCGCGACCCCGTGCTGCACGTCTCCGTACTCGACGCGCTGCGCGAGCTCTCCCGGCTCGCACTGCTGTCGACTCCGCCGGCGACCACCGCACGCCTCAGCAGGGCCTCCATCGAGGCGCTCGCCTCCGGACGCGACGCCGCGGCCGACGCGCTGATCCGCGCCGCCCGCCTCGGCGAGTTCCGCTACGGCCCCAGCGACTCGCCCTGGTACGGCGCATCGTTCGCGACGACGGAGGAGGGCAAGGCCGCCCACGACCTCGCCAAGAAGCTCAGCCGCGCCGAGCTGCCGCGTCTCATCGAACGGGCGAGGGCCCTCATCGGCCAGACCAGGATGCGGCCCTTCGAGTCCATCGCCGAGCTCGGCGTCTACCTGCGCCTGCTGCTCGACGTGCGCGAGACGCTCGACCGCTTCACCCCAGCCGTCTTCGACCGTTCGATCTCCGAGCTGATCGCCGCCACCTCGTCGCGCCGCGAGTCGCCGACGATGTCCGGCACGAACCGGCGCCGGCTGCGCAAGCTCGCGCTGGAGTACGTGCGCCCCGGTGTGCACGTCACCGACCTCAACGAGAGCCTGCGGCGCATCCAGCAGCAGCGCATCCTCTGGAACCGCTTCGCGGTCGCGGGTGTCGTCCCAGAGGTGCCGGTCGGCATCGCGGACGTCCAGGTCGCGTATCAGCGCGTCGCGGAGGATCTCGCCCGCCTCGACATCCCGCTGCGCCGCACGGGAACGCCGCAGTCGCTCGCCGCGCTGCCCATCGAGGAGCTGACCCGCCAGGTCGCCGGGCTCGCCGCCGAGTCGGAGGTGCTCGCCAACCTCCAGGAGCGCACCGCACTGCTCGGGCAGCTGCGGGAGCGCGGCCTCGATCCGCTGCTGTCCGACCTCTCGGTGCGCCACGTGCCGGAGACCCAGGTCAGCGCCGAGCTCGAGCTCGCCTGGTGGCAGTCCGTGCTGGAGGCCCTGCTCGCCGGCGACCGCGCGCTGCTGAGCGCCAACACGAGCGTGCTCGACCGGCTGGAGGCCGACTTCCGGCTCGTGGACGAGGCCCACGCGTCCGCGACGGGCAAGCAGCTCGCCTGGATGCTCGCCGAGACCTGGAAGATCGGCATCGTCGACTGGCCGGACGAAGCGAAGGCGCTCAAGAAGCTGCTGACGACGACCTCGCCGACCGCTGCGTCGCTGAACGCGGCCGCGCCGCACCTGGCACGTCCGCTGGCCCCGGTCTGGCTGGTCTCGCCCTACGAGGTCCCCGCGATCGACACCGAGGTCGCCTTCGACGCGGTCGTCCTGATCGACGCCGGCGCCTCCAGCCTGGCCGAGAACGTCCCCGTGCTGCGGCGCGCACGCCAGGTGGTCGCGTTCGGCGACCCGGTCACGCAGACGCCCTCCCGCTTCGACACCGGTGTGCACGAGTACGGGACGACGGTGGAGGCCGCAGACGTCGATGCGCTCCACGCCGACTCCGCGCTCGCCCGGCTGTCCGAGCTGCTCCCCGTCTACACCCTGGCGCGCAGCTACCGCGCAGGCGGCGAAGACCTCGCCGAGCTCGTCAACCGCCGCTTCTACGGCGGCAACATCGACTCCCTGCCGTGGGCGGGCACCTACCTCGGGCACGGCAGCCTCGCCCTCCACTACGTGACCGGCGGTCAGGGCATGCCCGACAGCGACACGGGGGCCGTGGAGTCAACGGACGCCGAGGTGGCGAAGGTGGTCGAGCTGGTCCTGCGCCACGCCACCGACCGGCCGCGCGAGTCGCTGATGGTGATCACCGCAAGCGAGCGCCACGCGGTGCGCGTCAACCAGGCCGTCCTGTCGGCGTTCGCGAAGCGCACTGAGCTCGCCGACTTCATCCTGGGCGACCGCCCGGAGCCGTTCACGGTTGTGACGCTGGAGCAGTCGGTCGGCCAGAGCCGCGACCGCGCCGTCTTCTCGATCGGCTACGGGCGTACTCCGCACGGCCGTCTGCTGTCGAACTTCGGAGCGTTGGCCGAGCCGGGAGGCGACCGCCTCCTCGCCGTCGGCATGACGCGCGCCCGCCGCGGCATGGACATCGTCTCGTGCTTCCGCCCCGACGACATCGACGAGTCGCGTATGCGGCACGGCATCGCCGCGCTCGCCCAGGTGCTGGGGGAGGCCGACCAGTTGCAGGCGGCCGTGCCCGAGTACCTCAGCCCCGACGCGGACCCGATGATCCTCGACCTCGCCAAGCGCCTCGCCCGCCGCGGCCTGGACGTGCAGGTCGGCTACCGCGGCAAGCTGACGCTGGTCGCCTCGAACGAGGGCCGCGCTGTGGTCGTCGAGACCGACGACGACGTGAACACGGGCAGCCTCCGCGAGTCTCTCCGGCTCCGCCCCGACGTGCTCCGCCGCCTCGGCTGGCACTACCTCCGCGTGCACAGCTTCGAGCTGTTCGCCGACCCGGACGCCGTGGCAGGACGAATTGCGCGCCTCATCGGCATCTCGGAGGCCGACACCGAGACGGCACCGATCACGCTGCCGCAGCTCTGAGCGCCTACCCTGGAAGGGTGAGTCAGCAGCAACAGGACGGCGAGCGGCCGCCGGCACGCAGGTCGCGCCGAGTGCGGCGCGAGGGCGCGCCCGGCGCCGACCCGACGCCGCACGTCCCGGAACGCGACCGCGAAGAGGGGTCGTGGTCGTCGAACGACGAGCAGCTGCGACGGGACGTGCCGCCGCACTGGTGACGATCGGTCGCCAGCGCCCTCCGCTACGGCAGCGGGTCGGCGTGCCTGCCGGCGCCGGCGCCCGATGGCGGCGACTGCTGAGCCTGCAGGAGGTCGCGGATCTCGGTGAGGAGGTCGAGCTCGGTGACGGGCGCGTCGGGCTCGACGACGCCCTTCTTGCGGAGGCGGTCCATCCGATCCTTGAGCTTGTTGATCGGGAAGACGAAGACGAAGTAGACCACGACGGCGACGATCAGGAAGCTGATGATCGAGCCGAGCACCGCGCCGAACTTGATGTCCGAGCCGTTCAACGTCACGATCATCGCTTTGTCGAGCGAGTTCGCCTTGAAGAACGAGCTGATCAGCGGGTTGAACAGGTTCGTCACGATCGACGTGACGACCGCCGTGAACGCGGCGCCGATGACCACGGCGACCGCCAGGTCGATCACGTTCCCGCGGAGGATGAACTCTCTGAAGCCTTTGAGCATGACCGGTCCTTTCGCCAGGTGGGTGGAACAGGTGGTGCTGGTGTCAGGCTGCGGAGCCCGAGGAGGAAGAGGAGCTCGACGACGAGGACGAAGAGCCTGAGGACGACGACCCGGAGGACGACGAGGACGACGACGCCGAGGACGAAGACGACCCCGACGACGACGTTCCGGAGGTCGAAGACCCCGACGAGCCCGACCCCGACGACGAACCTCCCCCGGACTTCGTACCACCGCGCGAGTCGGTCCGGTAGAACCCGGAGCCGTTGAACGTCACGCCGACGGCACCGAACACCTTCCGCAGCGTTCCGCCGCAGTTCGGGCAGACCGTCAGGGCGTCGTCGGTGAAGGCCTGGTGGATGTCGAAGGCGTGGCCGCAGTCGCGGCACGAGTAGGAGTAGGTGGGCATGGTCTTCCGTGTCGTTCGGGGTGGTCCGCGGTGCCGTTCAGGAGAACTGCACGATGCGGGTGGGCGTGACCGCACCGTCGACGGGCTGGTCGTGTCGTTCCCGGGGGACTTCGCTCACCAGCTCGCCGTCGAAGACGACGGCGTACACCGGGGGACATTTTTCCATGCTGCCGAGCGTCTTGTCGAAATAGCCGCGTCCCCAGCCCATGCGCATGCCGGTCGCGTCGACGGCTGCGGCGGGAACCAGGATGAGGTCGACGTCGTTGATCGCGATCGGACCGAGCAGTTCGCCGACGGCCTCCGGCATGCCGAAGAGCCCCTCGGTCTCGGTCTCGCCGTCGCCGGTCGTCCAGTCGAGGAGCCCGTCTTCGCGCGAGACGGGGAGCAGCACGCGGATGTCCTGTCCGACCGCCCAGTCGACGAACGGGCGCGTGTCCGGCTCGATCGTGGTCGAGAGATAGCAGGCGACGGAGCGTGCGGAGAGGTCCGTCGCGAGGTCGATCAAGTTGCGGGTGATTCCAGCGGTCGCGGCCTGCCGCTCCGTGCTGGTGAGGTTCTGCCGCCGCTCGCGCAGCTCGGCGCGCAGTGCGCGCTTGCGATGGGCGGCAGTGTCCGTGTCCATGGGTCAATCCTAGAAGATCCAGCCTGGAGGGCCGGGCAAATGCGGATACTGTAGCGGCATGGCTACCAATGTGACGAAAGCAGTGATCCCGGCAGCAGGCCTCGGCACCCGGTTCCTCCCGGCAACCAAGGCGATGCCGAAGGAGATGCTGCCGGTCGTCGACAAGCCGGCCATCCAGTACGTCGTCGAAGAGGCGGTGAGCGCCGGCCTCAATGACGTCCTGATGATCACGGGGCGCAACAAGAACGCGCTCGAGAACCACTTCGACCGCAACGCCGAGCT
>JABLTH010048128.1_pt1 | contig 11611 bp, 10 predicted proteins | sample 7875711 | NCBI WGS metagenome assembly JABLTH01 (sample SAMN14941262, study PRJNA633318) | bioreactor metagenome | isolation source: bioreactor | place: China | collected 2019-03-05 | reverse complement strand
TCGACCAGCGGCACGCCGGTGGCGAGCAGCCGTTCGGCCAGCGCGACACGGCGCGAAGCCGACAGGCAGCGCCCGCTCGGGTTCTGGAAGTTGGGCAGCAGGTACAGGAAGCGCGCGCCGCGCGCCGCTTCGAGCGCGCTCGGCAGCGGGCCTTCGTCGTCGCCTTCGACCGCCACGAACTCGGGCTGGTAGGGGTTGAAGGCCTGCAGCGCGCCCAGGTAGGTGGGCGACTCCACCGCGACCCGGCTGCCGGGGTCGATGAGCACCTTGCCCGCGAGATCCAGACCCTGCTGCGACCCGGTGGTGATGAGCACCTGCGAAGCGTCGACCGCCAGCCCGTGCTGCGCCATCTCGGCGGCCACCCATTCGCGCAGCGGCGCGTAGCCTTCGCTGGCGGCGTACTGCAGCGCCTCGCGCGGGTTGTCGCGCAGCACGCGCGCGGTGGCCTCGGCCATCGCCTCGACCGGGAAGGTCTCGGCCGCCGGCAGGCCGCCGGCGAGCGAGATGATCCCGGGCCTTTCGGTGACCTTCAGGATCTCGCGGATGGTGGAAGGGTTGAGCCGCTCGGCGCGGCCGGCCAGGGTCCAGTTCATGGGTCAGGCTCCGGCAAGGCGGGGCGTCGACACCGGCATGCGGCGCCCCAGGAAGACGACGGCGATCACCGCGAGCGCGAAGCCCACGGTCACGGGTTCGAGCCGCTCGCCCAGGACGGGCACCGCGAACAGCAGCGACAGGAAGGGCTGCAGCAGCTGCACCTGGCTCACGCGCACCACGCCGCCCAGCGCCAGCCCGCGGTACCAGGCGAAGAAGCCGATCCACATGGAGAACAGGCTCACGTAGCCGAAGCCGGCCCACGACGACCAGCGCGCCGGCTGCGCCGGCCAGAAGGCCAGCGCCGCGGGCAGCGAGAAAGGCAGCGCCAGGACCAGCACCCAGCAGATCACCTGCTCCGCCGGCAGCACGCTGGCGACGCCGGCGCCGGCCACGTAGGCGATCGAGGCCGACACCACCGCCAGCAGCAGCAGCCCGTCGGCGGCCGTCAACGTGCCGCTGCCGGCCCAGGCCGCGAAGGCCAGCACCAGCGCGCAGCCGCCCACCGCGCAGGCCCAGAACCCGGCCGAAGGGCGCTGGCGCAGCGCCACCGCGCCGGCCACCGCGGTGGCCAGCGGCAGCACGCCGGTGATGACGGCGGCGTGCATCGCGTCGACCTGGCGCAGCGCGAGCGACAGGAAGAGCGGGAATCCGATCACGGTGCCGGCGGCGCTGACGGCCAGCGCGCGCCAGTGGCGGCGCGCCGGCAGCGGCGCGCGCACCGCCAGCAGCCAGGCCACGCTCAGCAGGCCGGCGATGGCGGCGCGGCCGGCGGTCACGAACAGCGGTGGCAGCTGCGGTGCCGAAGCGTCGCCCACGGCCAGGCGCGTCATCGGCAGCGTCATCGCGAAGATCGCGACGCCGAGGGCGCCGAAGAGCATGCCGCGACGGGCGGGGTTCGTCATGGGACGCAGTCTAGCGGCCGTGGCCAGTACAGCGGCATTACACTTGCCAGCACAGAAGTTGCAGGTGTACTGCTCATGACGACCACACAGTCGGCCGCCCTGCCCCCCGAAACCGGCCTCGCGCGCGACGCCGGCGCACCGCTGTCGGCGCAGCTGGCGGGGCGCTACGCCGAACGCATCGCGCAGCGCCTGCTGGCGCCGGGCACGAAGCTGCCTTCGGTGCGCGACTGCGCGCGCCGCCACCAGGTGAGCCCGTCCACCGTGGTCGGCGCCTACGACCTGCTGCAGGCGCAGGGCCTGGTCGAAGCGCGGCCGCAGCGCGGTTTCTTCGTGCGCGCGCCGCAGGCGCCGGCGGCGCGAGACGCCCTGCGCCCCGGCCCGGCGCCGGCGGCGATGGCGGCGCCGGTGGACGCCACCGCGCTCATCCGCAGCATGTTCCAGGCCCAGGCCGGCCGGCCTGCGCCCGGCATGGGCACGCTGCCCGAGGACTGGCTCGACGCCCCGCTGCTGCGCCGCGCGCGGCGCCGCGCCACCGGCGGCGACGCCGCCGCCGGCTGGCTGCGCTACGGCGAGCCGGCGGGCGACGCCGGCCTGCGCGCCGCGCTGGCGCGCCGCCTGGCCGACTGCGGCATCGCCGCCACGCCGGGGCAGATCGTCACCACGCTGGGCGCCACCCATGCGCTGGACGTCGTCTCGCGCACGCTGCTGGCGCCGGGCGACGCGGTGCTCGTCGACGAGCCCGGCTGGGCAGTGGAGTACGCGCGCCTGTCGCGCCTGGGCATGCGCCTGCTGCCGGTGCCGCGCGGCCCCGAAGGCCCCGACCTGGACGCGATGGCGGCGCTGCTGGCGGCGCACCGGCCGCGCCTGTACGTCACCGTCTCGGTGCTGCACAACCCCACCGGCGCTTCCCTTTCGCCCGCGGTGGCGCACCGCGTGCTGCAGCTGGCCGAGGCGCACGACCTCACGATCGTCGAAGACGACACCTACGGCTGGATGGCGCCGCCGCACGCCACCCGGCTGGCGCAGCTGGACGGCCTGAAGCGCACGATCTGCGTCTCCGGCTTCTCGAAGATCCTGGTGCCGCAGTGGCGCGTGGGGTTCCTGGCCGCGCCGCCCTCGCTGGTGGACCGCTTCGTCGACACCAAGCTGCTGACCACCCTGTCCACTCCCGCCGTGCTGGAACGCGCGGTGGCGGTGTGCCTGGAGCAGGGCAGCCTGCGCCGCCACGCCGAACGGGTGGCGCAGCGGCTGGACGCGGCGCGCGCCCGCACCGCGCGCCTGGTGCGCGAGGCGGGTTTCCGCTTCGCCGCGCCGCCGGCAGGGTTGTTCGGCTGGGTCGACGTCGGCACCGACACCGAACGGCTGGCGCAGACCCTGCTGGACGAAGGCTGGCTCACGGCGCCGGGCGCCTTGTTCCATGCGGTCCGGCGGCCGACGACGCTGATGCGGGTGAACTTCGCGACCGCGCAGGACGCACGTTTCTGGCGCCAATTGCGTGTTGCGGCCGGGCGCGATTGACACAATTGGAATCAAGCCGGCCCTTCGGCGTACCATCGGCTCCCCGACGCCCTACCGCCACCCCAAGAAGCGGACGCGTCCGCGGAGGGCCCGGAGCTTTGCCTTGATATTCGAATCGACCCTGCCATTCGGCACGCCCGACCTGATCCGGGTCAGCGCCTTCCGGCGCTACCTCTCGGAGATCGGACGACCCGCCGACGGCGAGGGCCCCAGCACCACACTCATGGCCTCGCTCAGCCCATCGCTGCAGCAGGACCTGGCGCGCTTCGAGCAGGCGCGCAAGCCCGGCGACCGCATCGAGGTGCTGGAAGTGCTGGCCGCCAGCGTGCGCCACGCGCGCAACCTGCTGGTGCACCTGCAGGAAGCCGACCGCGTGATCCCGCTCACGCTGTTTCCCTGCGAACGGATGGTGCACTGCCCGGTCTCGATGGAAGCCTTCATGGCCGGCCGCCTGACCGAACTGCAGGTGCTGCACGTCGAGCCCGCGCTGCTGCGCCCGCCAGGCGACGAAGCCAGCGGCCTGGTGGACGAAGCCGAGAACTACTGGCCGATGGGCCGGCTGCTGTGGGAACTGGCGATGCGCGGCGCGCGCGACGAACTGCTGCCGGAGATCGGCGGCATGGCGGCCTACCGCATCTCGCCCGGGCTCGACCTCGAAGGGCTGGCGCTCAGCGGCACCATCGCCGCCGCGGTGGAAAGGCTCAAGCGCACCACCACCTCGCTGCGCGAGATCGCCGACTGGCCGGGCTTCGACCGCGAGCGCGCCACCCGGCTGTTGAACGCGCTGTACCTGCAGGCCGGGCTGATGGTCACGCGCACGCACCCGGCCGCCACCGGCGACCGGCGCTTCGGCGGCCGCTGAAGTTCAGCCGGCGCGCGCGCCCAGCGTCTCCCAGCGTTCGAGCGCGTTCATCAGCTCGTCCTCGATCTCGGCGTGGCGTGCCTGCAGCGCCGGCACCGCCTGCGGTTCCTTCGTGTACAGCTCACTCGACGCCAGCCGGGCGGAGATCTGCGCCTGCTCGGCTTCCAGCGCCTCGATGCGCGCGGGCAGCGCTTCCAGTTCCCGCTGCTCCTTGTAGCTGAGCTTGGTGCGGGCGCCGGCCGCGGGCTTTGCCGCCGCCGCGGGCGGCGGCGGCGGCGCCACGGGCGCCGTGACGACACGCGCCCGCTCGCGTTGCCGCTTCCAGTCTTCCCAGCCGCCTTCGTACTCGCGCCACAGGCCCGGCCGGCCGCCGAATTCGGGGTCGCCTTCCCAGGCGATGGTGCTGGTGACCACGTTGTCGAGGAAGCGGCGGTCGTGGCTGACCAGGAACACGGTGCCGGCGTAGCCCTGCAGCAGCTCTTCCAGCAGTTCCAGCGTCTCGATGTCGAGGTCGTTGGTGGGTTCGTCCAGCACCAGCACGTTGGCCGGCAGCGCGAACAGGCGCGCCAGCAGCAGGCGGTTGCGTTCACCGCCGGAGAGCGTGCGCACCGGCGAATTGGCGCGCTCGGGGCTGAAGAGGAAGTCGCCCAGGTAGCTCATCACGTGCTTGCGCGAGCCCGCGGTCTCGATCCACTCGCTGCCCGGGCTGATGGTGTCGGCCAGCGTGGCCTCCAGGTCCAGGCCGGCACGCAGCTGGTCGAAGTAGGCCACCTGAAGGTTGGTGCCGCGCCGCACGGTGCCGGCCTGCGGCTGCAGCTGGCCGAGGATGATCTGCAGCAGCGTCGTCTTGCCGCAGCCGTTGGGGCCGATGAGGCCGACCTTGTCGCCGCGCAGGATCGTCGCCGTGAAGCCTTCGATCAGCGGCGCCTGCCCCGGCCAGCCGAAGCGCACGCCTTCGAGTTCGGCGACGATGCGCCCCGGCGGAATGCCGGCGTCCAGCCCCAGCCGCACGCGGCCCAGCGCCTCGCGCCGGGCGGCGCGCTGCGCACGCAGCTGCTCCAGGCGCGCGACCCGGCTCACGCTGCGCGTGCGGCGCGCTTCCACGCCCTTTCGGATCCACACCTCTTCCTGCGCCAGCAGCTTGTCGGCACGCGCCGCGGCCAGCGCCTCGGCTTCCAGTTCGCGCGCCTTCGCGCCTTCGAAGGCGGCCAGGTTGCCGGGGTAGCTGCGCAGGCGGCCGCGGTCGAGCTCGACGATGCGCGTGGCCACCGCGTTGACGAAGGCGCGGTCGTGCGAGACCACCACCAGCGCGCCGCGCCAGGCCGCCAGCAGGTCCTGCAGCCACTCGATGGCGGCGATGTCCAGGTGGTTGGTCGGCTCGTCCAGCAGGAGCAGGTCGGGCGCGGCCACCAGCGCCTGCGCGAGGGCGACACGCTTCTTGGTGCCGCCGGAGAGGTCGTCGACGCGCGCGCCGCCTTCCAGGTGCAGGCGCTGCAGCGCTTCGGCCACGCGCTGCTCCCAGGTCCAGCCGCCGAGCGCTTCGATGCGCGTCTGCAGCGCGTCGAGGTCGTCGCCCGGCGCGTGGCGCTCGAAGCGTTCGCGCAGGGCGCGCGCCTCGGCCACGCCAACGGCCACGGCATCGAACACGCTGGCGCCGGGCGCGAAGACGGGCTCCTGCGCCACGTAGACGCGGCGCACGCCGCCTTGCACCTGCAGCGTGCCGTCGTCGGGCTTTTCCAGCCCGGCCAGGATCTTCAGCAGCGAGGACTTGCCGCTGCCGTTGCGGCCGATGAGCGCGACGCGCTCGCCCGCTTCGACCGCGAGCGCAGCGCCGTCCAGCAGCGCCCAGTGCCCGTAGGCCAGGTGCGCGTCGGCGAGGGTGACGAGTGCCATGCCCGCATTGTCGGCGGGCGGCCAGGGGCTCTCAGAACTTGACGCGCAGGCCCACCGAGACCGCGCTCGCAGTCGTGCTGCCGGTGTTGTTGCCTTCGCTGCCGGTCACGTCCCAGGCCGCTTCCAGGCCCACCTGCGGCGCCAGGTCGAGCACGAAGCCCAGGCCCAGCGTGGCCGAGGTGGTGTTGTGGCGGCCGTCGACGGCCCGCTTCTGCTCCACGTTGGCGAAGCCGGCGCGCAGCAGGCCGGACATGGATTGCGCGAAGTTCCAGTAGAAGACCGCGTTGCCGCCGGCCGAGCGCAGGCGCAGCGTGTCGGGCGCGGGCTGGATGTCGGCGCGGCCGAAGTCGGTGTACCAAGCCTCCACGCCCCAGAAGCCGAAGCGGATGCCGCCGCCCACCTTCGCCATGCCGGTGGTGCGGTTGCGGCAGTCGTAGGCCCAGTAGCAGTCGTAGTCGTAGTTGTTCACGCCGAGCGCGCCCACCAGGTAGGGGCCGCTGCCGTGCGCGGGGCCGTTCTGGGCCCAGGCCGTGCCGGCAGCCAGCGCGAGCGCGGCGACGAGGATGCGCAGGGTCTTGCTCATGGTGTCTTCTCCGCAGGGGTCCTGCAAGCATTGCACGCCTGTCGGCGCGGTCCCGGATTGACCGCGATCAGCGCGCGGTCGCGCGTAGCATCGGCAACATGCTGCAACGCCGATCCTGGGTGCCGGCCGCGAGCGAGGAGCTCGTGCAGTCGGTCGCCGCTGCCACCGCCGCCGCCTCCAGCGCCGCCACCGACGCCGAGATCGCCCGCCTGGTGGCTTGGAACCGGCGCCTGCACGACGAGGAGGGCATCAACCTCAACCCCGCTTCGAACGTGATGAACCCGCGCGCCGAAGCGCTGATGGCCGCCGGCCTGGGGCCGCGCGCCAGCCTGGGCTGGCCGGGCGACAAGTACGAGATGGGGCTGCAGGCGGTCGAGCGCATCGAGATCGTCGCCGCCGAGCTGGCGGCCGAGGTCTTCCGCGCGAAGTACGCCGAGGTGCGCGTCGGCTCGGGCGCGCTGGCCAACCTGTACGTCTTCATGGCCACCTGCCAGCCGGGCGACACCATCATCGCGCCGCCGGCCGAGATCGGCGGCCACGTCACCCACCACGCCGCCGGTGCCGCCGGCCTGTACGGCCTGAAGACGGTGGCCGCGCCGGTGAAGGCCGACGGCTACACCGTCGACGTCGACGCGCTGCGTCGGCTGGCGCGCGAGGTGAAACCCAGGCTCATCACCATCGGCGGCAGCCTGAACCTGTTCCCGCACCCGGTGGCGGCGCTGCGCGGCATCGCCGACGAACTGGGCGTGCCGCTCCTGTTCGACGCCGCCCACCTGTCGGGCATGATCGCCGGCGCCGCCTGGCCCGACCCGCTGGCCGAAGGCGCGCACGTCATGACGATGAGCACCTACAAGAGCCTGGGCGGGCCGCCGGGCGGGCTGGTCGTCGGCAACGACGCGGCGGTCTTCGAACGCATCGACGCCATCGCCTACCCCGGCCTCACCGCCAACTTCGACGCCGGCAAGACGGCGGCGCTGGCGCTGGGCCTGCTGGACTGGAAGGACCATGGCGCGGCCTACGCGCGCGCCATGCAGGCCACCGCGAAGGCGCTGGCCGAGGCGCTGGCGCACGAGGACCTGCCGGTGTTCGCGCGCGAGCGCGGCGCCACCACCTCGCACCAACTGGCGCTGGCCGCGCACGCCTTCGGCGGCGGCCAGGCGGCGGCGAAGAAGCTGGAAGCGTCGCGCCTGCTGGCCTGCGGCATCGGCCTGCCGCTGCCGCCGGTGGCCGGCGACGTGAACGGCCTGCGCCTGGGCGTGCCCGAGATCGTGCGCCTGGGCTTCGGCCCCGAGCACATGGCCGACCTGGGGTCGCTCGTCGCCCGCGGCCTGCAGGGCACGCCGGTGCCGCACGAGGTGACGGCGCTGCGCCGGCGCGTGCAGGACCCGCGCGGCCTGCGTTTCGTGCGCGCCTGAAGGGCCGCGCGCCGCCGGCGGCGTTTCAGCCGCCGTGCATCGAGTCGTCGAAATCCTTCAACGGCGGCGAAGGCGCCAGCCGCGACAGTTCGCGGCAACGACAACCCACGCCCGACGAACTCCGTGAATCCCCTGCTCGACAACCCGGCCATCCAGGCCGGCGTCATCCCGGCCCTGGTGGGCCTGGTGGCCAGCGCGCTGCTGCTGCGCACCCGCCTGCTGGTGCTGGTGCCGCTGGCGGCGCTGGCGGCCGTGGTCACGCTGGCGCTGGGCTGGTCGATGGAGCCGCTGACCACGGTGCGCAAGGTGGTGCTGAGCGCGCTCGCCTTCGGCGTGCTGGCGCTGGTGCTGGAGTCGCTGGCGCCGCAGCCGGGCAAGGCGGTGCGCGCCGTGCTGGCGCTGGCCGCCGCCGCGGCCGCGCTGTGGGTGGGCAGCCGCGCGCTGGGGCAGCTGGAAGGCAGCGAACTGTGGCTGCGCGGCGCGCTGCTGGCGCTGGTGGCCGCGGCCACCGTCTCGGGCTTTTCCATCACCGCGGGCGACCCGCTGAAGGGCCTGGCCGCCGCCAGCGTGCTGGGTTTCGCCGCCGGCTTCCTGGCGCTGCTGGGGGCGAGCGCGTCGCAGGCCTTCATGGGCATCGGCATCGGCGCCGCCAGCGGCGTGGCGGTGGTGATCCAGATGGTCCGTGGCCGCGCCCCCGAAACCGTCTACCTGTTGCTGCCGGTGCTGGCTTTCGCCTCGCTGGCGCCGATGGTGGGCCACCTCACCGGTGGCCTCACCTGGCTGGCGCTGCTGCCGTTGCCCTTCGTGGCGCCGGCCGCGGCGCTCTTCAAGGCACCGGACAAGCCGGTCTGGCAGCAGGCCCTGCTGTCGGGCCTGCCGGCTCTGGTGCCCGCCCTCGTTGCGCTGGCGCTGGCCTGGTTCCGCGTCGGCGCGGCGGCCTCCTAGGACGGCCTTCGTCCGCATTCCCCTTCCATCCAACCGGAGTCCTTCGATGAAGCGTGTTTCCCTCCTGGCCGCCGCCCTGGCCACCTCGTTCGCCGCCTTCGCCGCACCCGAGTCCTACACCCTGGACCCGACGCACACCATTCCGTACTTCTCGATCCAGCACTTCGGCATGTCCACCGTGCAGGGCCACTTCGAGCGCACCACCGGCAAGGTGACCATCGACCGCGCCGCCAAGACCGGCTCGATCGAGGTGAAGGTGCCGACCGCGACCATCAGCACCGGCGACGGCAAGCGCGCCGACGGCCAGCGTTCGCGCGACGAGCACCTGCGCGCCGCCGACTTCTTCAACTCGGCCGAATTCCCGGAGATGGTCTTCAAGTCGACCAAGGTCAACTTCGCCGGCGACAAGGTCGAGAGCATCGAGGGCAACCTCACGCTGGTGGGCGTGACCAAGCCGCTCAAGCTGACCGCCACCCACTTCAACTGCGGCCCGAACCCCTTCACGAAGAAGGAGATGTGCGGCGCCGACCTCGTGGGCACCATCAAGCGCACCGACTTCGGCATGAAGTACGCCGTGCCGGCGGTCGGCGACGAGGTGAAGCTGATGATCGCGGTGGAAGGCTATCGCGACTGAAGTCGATCAGCTCAGCGCGGCTTCGAGCGCGTCGACGAACATCTTCGCGACCGCGAAGCCGCTCTGCTGCTCGATCTCCTGGAAGCAGGTCGGGCTGGTGACGTTGATCTCGGTGAGGTGCTCGCCGATCACGTCCAGCCCGATGAGCAGCAGCCCGCGCGGCGCCAGCCGGGCGCCGATGTGTTCGGCGATCTCGCGGTCGCGCGCCGACAGCGGCTGCGCCACGCCCTTGCCGCCGGCGGCCAGGTTGCCGCGGATTTCCGTGCCCTGCGGAATGCGCGCCAGCACCTGCGGCACCGGCCGGCCGCCGATGACGAGCACGCGCTTGTCGCCGCGCACGATCTCGGGCAGGTAGCGCTGCACCATCACCGTCTGCGTGCCGTGGCGATTCAGCGTCTCGGTGACCGACCCCAGGTTCATGCCGTCGGGGCCGATGCGGAAGATGCCCATGCCGCCCATGCCGTCGAGCGGCTTCATGATGATGTCGCGGTGCTCGTCGTGGAAGGCGCGCACCGCGTCGGGCTCGCGCGTCACCAGCGTGGGTGGCGCGAACTGCGGGAACTCCAGGATCGCCAGCTTCTCCGGGTGGTCGCGCAGCGCCGCCGGCTTGTTGAACACGCGCGCGCCTTCGCGTTCGGCCTGCTGCAGCAGGTGGGTGGCGTAGAAGTACTCGCTGTCGAAGGGCGGGTCCTTGCGCATCACGATGGCGCCGGTGTCGGCCAGCGCGCGCGGCGCTTCTTCCAGCGTGCGGAACCAGTCGTGTCCGTCGCCGGTGAGTTCGATGCGGCGCATCGTGGCGCTGACGCGGCCGCCGCTCTTCCAGGACACGTGGCGCGGCTCGCAGGCCAGCAGGCCGTGGCCGCGCGAAGCGGCCTCGCGCATCATCGCGAAGGTGCTGTCCTTGTAGGTCTTGAAGCTCTCCAGCGGGTCGGCGACGAACAGCAGGTCCATGGCGCAAGGGCTCAGCGGAAGGGGCGCCAGTGTTGCACAGCGAGCGCCAGCGCGCCGGCGACCACGCCCCAGAAGGCCGCGCCCACGCCCCACAGCGTGAGCCCGCTGGCGGTGACGACGAAGGTGATGAGCGCCGCCTCGCGCGTGCGTTCTTCCTTCGTCGCCACGGCGAGCGCGCTGCCGATCGTGCCCAGCAGCGCGAAGCCGGCGAGCGCTAGCACCAGCGGCCGCGGGAAGGCCGCCAGCAGCCCCACCACCGCGCCCGCGGCCAGCCCCATGCCGACGTAGAACACGCCGGCCATCACGCTGGCCATGTAGCGCCTGCCCGGGTCCTCGTGCGCCTCGCGGCCCATGCAGATGGCGGCGGTGATGGCCGCCAGGTTCAACGCGAAGGCGCCGAAGGGCGCCAGCAGCAGCGTGGCCACGCCGGTGGTGGCGATGACGGGCGAGACCGGCGTGTCGTAGCCGGCGGCGCGCTGCGCCGCCACGCCGGGCAGGTTCTGCGACGCCATCGTCACCACGAACAGCGGCAGCGCCACGCCCACGAGCGCGGTCACCGTGAAGTGCGGCGGCGTGAACACCGGCTGGGCCCACTGCCACTCGACGGCGCCGAACGCCAGCCGGCCCTGCGCGGCCGCGATCGCCACACCCAGCGCCAGCACGCCCGGCACCGCGTAGCGCGGCCACCAGCGGCGGCCCGCCAGGTAGGCCAGCAGCATCGGGAACACGAGCGCGAAGTCGCGCTGCATCGAAACAAAGGCATCGAAAGCGAAACGGGCCAGCACGCCAGCCAGCAGCGCGGCGGCCAGCGCCTGCGGGATGCGGTCCATCAGACGTGCGAACAGGCCGCTGGCGCCGACCGCCGTGATCAGGACTGCGCAGACCATGAAGGCGCCGATCGCGTCGGCCATCGGCACGCCGGCGCCCGTGCTGGCCAGCAGGGCGGCGCCCGGCGTGGACCAGGCGGTGAGCACCGGCTGCCGTGTCCACAGGCTCAGCCCCGCGCTGGTGAGCCCCATGCCCAGGCCCAGGGCCCAGAGCCACGAGACGGTCTGCGCCGGAGTGGCGCCCAGCGCCGCCGCGGCCTGGAAGACGATGACGACCGAACTCGTGAAGCCCACGAGCACGGCGACGAACCCGGCGACCACCGCCGGCAGCGAGAGGTCGCGCCACATATCGCTTCGAGCATAACGGGGCGCGAGAAACATGCTGTCGCACTTCGGCGGCAGGGACGTTCGGCCCAAACGGGGGCTCGCGCGTTCCAATCGAGGTGTCCCCTTTCCCCGCGCGCGACAGCGCGCCCCACCTCCCCAT
>JABLTH010051802.1_pt1 | contig 11613 bp, 9 predicted proteins | sample 7875711 | NCBI WGS metagenome assembly JABLTH01 (sample SAMN14941262, study PRJNA633318) | bioreactor metagenome | isolation source: bioreactor | place: China | collected 2019-03-05 | reverse complement strand
GGTGCAGCTCGGTCTTGCCGGGGCAGTCGCCGCCGACGCCGTTGATGTGCATGCCCGGGCGGACCATGCCGGGCTCCAGGATCACCGCATTGCGCTTGTCGGCGGTGACGGTGGTGACGATGTCGGCGCCCATCACCGCCTCGCCGGTCGAGGCGCAGCGCGTGATGGCCAGGTCGGCCAGCTCGGGCAGGGCGCGCAGGTTGCGCTCGAGCTTGACGCTGGCCAGCGGGTCGACGTCGAACAGGCGCAGCTCGCGGATGCCCAGCATGCGGTGGAAGGCGATGGCCTGGAACTCGCTCTGCGCGCCGTTGCCGATCAGCGCCATCACCCGGCTGTCGGGCCGGGCCATCCACTTCGCGGCCAGGGCCGACATCGCCGCGGTGCGCAGCGCGGTGGTGACGGTCAGTTCCGACAGCAGCAGCGGGTAGCCGGTGTCCACGTCGGCCAGCACGCCGAAGGCGGTGACGGTGAGCAGCCCCTCGGCGGTGTTCTTCGGGTGGCCGTTGACGTACTTGAACGAGTACAGCGAGCCGTCGGAGGCGGGCATCAGCTCGATGACGCCGACCTCGGAGTGGCTGGCCAGGCGGGCGGTCTTCTCGAACTGGCTCCAGCGGCGGTAGTCCGCCTCGATCTCGCCGGCCAGGCGCTCGATGAAGACGCCGGGGCCGATCTGTTGCAGCAGGCGTTGGATGTCGGCAATGCCGATGTAGTCGACCATGGGACGCTCGTCTTGCGGTGTCGGGCCGGGGTTGTCTCGAATGGGCTCCCAACGGTGTGCGTGAGGGCCGACAGCAACACACGCGGCCCCCGTGTGCTGCCTTGCCAGAAATTTTCGGCAGGAGTGCCGCCAACAAGAAGACAGCAAAGCGCACAATCTGCAAGGCCAATTGATCAAAAAGCTAGAATTGAATGGCACTTTGATCAATCCACATGGACGACGTCGACCAGCAACTGCTCAGCCTGCTGCGCGCCAACGCGCGCGCCTCGGTCGCCTCGCTGGCCAAGGCGCTGCGGGTGGCGCGCGGCACGGTGCAGAACCGCATCGCCAAGCTCGAGGCCAACGGCACCATCGTCGGCTACACCGTGCGGCTGAAGCCGCAGACCGAGTCCAACCGGATCGCGGCGCTGATGACGATCGCGGTCGAGGGCAACGCCGCCGACGCGGTGATCCGCGCGCTGCGCGGCGACCCGGCGGTGCAGACCCTGCACACCACCAATGGCCGCTGGGACATCGTGGCCGAGCTGCGCGCCGACTCCCTCGAGGCCTTCGACCGGGTGCTCAGCCGCATCCGCCTGATCGAGGGCATCGCCCACACCGAGACCAGCCTGCTGCTTTCAACCCACAAGTTGTGAACGCCCCTGCCACACTGAACTCGGCCCAGATGGAGGCCGTCCACTACCTGCGCGGGCCGTGCCTGGTGCTGGCCGGCGCCGGCTCGGGCAAGACCCGCGTGATCACCCACAAGATCGCGCGGCTGCTGCAGTCCGGCCTGGGCCCGAAGCAGATCGCCGCGATCACCTTCACCAACAAGGCCGCGCTGGAGATGCGCGAGCGCGCCAAGGCGCTGGTCGGCCCGAAGGCGGCCAAGGACCTGGCGATCAGCACCTTCCACAGCCTGGGCGTGCGCATGCTGCGCGAGGACGGCGAGCAGCTCGGCCTGAAGCCGAACTTCTCGATCCTCGACGCGGACGACGTGCTGGGCGTGATCCGCGACGCCGGGGCCTGCACCGACAACGCACTGGCGCGGCGCTGGCAGTGGACGATCAGCCTGTGGAAGAACCAGGGCCTGGACAGCGAGCGCGCGCTCGCCGCCGCGCGCGACGACGACGAGCGGGTCGCCGCCCGGGTGATGAAGCTGTACGAGGAGCGGCTGGCCGCCTACCAGGCGGTCGATTTCGACGACCTGATCAGCCTGCCGCTGAAGCTGCTCACGACCTGCCCCGAGGCGCAGCGCAAGTGGCGCGACCTGTTCGGCCACGTGCTGGTCGACGAGTACCAGGACACCAACGCGGTGCAGTACGAGCTGCTCAAGGCCCTGGTCGACCACCCGGACGAGCGGCGCCGCGGCCTGTTCACCGCGGTCGGGGACGACGACCAGAGCATCTACGGCTGGCGCGGCGCGACGATCGAGAACCTCAAGCGGCTGCCCGAGGAGTTCCCGACGCTGAAGGTCATTCCGCTGGAGCAGAACTACCGCTCGACCGGCGCCATCCTGCGCGCGGCCAACGAGGTGATCGCCGGCAACCCCAAGATCTTCCCGAAGAAGCTGTGGAGCGAGCACGGCGAGGGCGAGCCGGTGCGGGTGGTCGAGTGCGACGGCGAGGAGCACGAGGCCGAGCGCGCGGTGGCGCGCATCCAGGCGCTGCGCGCCAACGACGGGCGGGTGAAGTTCAGCGACATCGCGCTGCTGTACCGCGCCAACCACCAGGCGCGCGCCTTCGAGCAGAAGCTGCGTGCGGCCCAGATCCCGTACAAGGTCTCGGGCGGCCAGAGCTTCTTCGACAAGGCCGAGATCAAGGACCTGTGCGCCTGGCTGCGCCTGCTGGTCAACCAGGACGACGACCCGGCCTTCCTGCGCGCGGTGACCACGCCCAAGCGCGGCATCGGCCACACGACGATCGGCAAGCTGGGCGAGTTCGCGGCGAAGTGGAAGACCAGCCTGTTCGAGGCCCTGTTCGCCGAGAGCCTGGTCGCGGCCCTGCCGGCCAAGGCCATCGGCTCGCTGCACGAGTTCGGCCGCTACGTCAACGAGCTCGAGCACAAGGCCCGCACGACCGTCGGCGCCGAGGACGCCAAGGCCCTGCTGCTGGGCTGGCTGAAGGACATCGGCTACGAGCAGCACCTGCACGACAGCGAGGACAGCGAGAAGCTCGCCTCGTCGCGCTGGGGCAACGTGCTCGACTTCGTCGACTGGGTCGCCCGGCGCTGCGGCGGCGAGATCACCCAGGAGGGCGGCACCTTCGAGAGCGAGCGCAAGAGCGTGCTCGAGGTGGCGCAGACCATCAGCGTGATCCTCAGCCTGGCCGAGCGCGGCGACGAGCAGGACCAGGTCGTGCTGTCGACGCTGCATGCCAGCAAGGGCCTCGAGTGGCCGCACGTCATCCTCGCCGGCGTCAACGAGGGCCTGCTGCCGTTCAAGGCCGACGACGAGGAGATGACCCCCGAGCGGCTGCAGGAGGAGCGGCGGCTGATGTACGTGGGCATCACCCGCGCGCAGAAGACGCTGGTGGTCAGCACGCTGCGGCGGCGCAAGAAGGGGCGCGACACGGTGGCCGGCATCCCCAGCCGCTTCATCGCCGAGATGAAGCTCGGCGAGGCGGGCGGCCAGGAGGACCCGCGCGAGCGGCTGAAGCGGCTGCGTGCCGAGCTGGCGGCCAAGGCCGCGACCGCCGGCTCAGCCGCGGCCGAATAGCGCGTGGGCCAGCGCGATGCCGACGCCGGTCAGCGCCAGCGAGCCCAGCAGGTGCAGGCCGGCGGTGCCCAGCGCCCAGCCGTACTGCGCACGGCCGATCAGCGTGACGACCTCGATCGAGAAGGTCGAGAAGGTGGTCAGCCCGCCGAGAAAGCCGGTGATCACCAGCAGCCGCCATTCCAGCGGCAACTGCGGGTGCAGCTGGAAGAACGCGCTGGCGGCACCGACCAGCAGCCCGCCGAGCAGGTTGGCCGCCACCGTGCCCAGCGGCACCGTCGGGAACAGCGGGTTCAGCCAGCCGGCCAGGGCCCAGCGCAGCAGCGCCCCCAGGCCCGCGCCGGCAAAGATCGCCAGAAGTGGGATGCCGCTCATGTCGCTTCCTCGTCCGGCGGGCACTATATCGACAGCCCCGGCCTGCTTCCTGATGCCTTCCTGACGGCACAACGGTTAGTCTCGCACCGATGAATGCCGTCCTGCCCGGCCTGCACCGTGGCCTGCAGACCCTCGTGGCCGCGCCGAAGCGGCCCGGCTGGCGCGCGCGCGCCGGCGGCGCGGCCGGGGCCCTGCTGCTGTGGGCCGCCGCCTGGGGCGGGGCGACGGCGCTGGACCACCACGTCGACCTGGCCAACCAGGCGATGCTGTTCGTCATCGCCTCGGTCACGGCCAGCATCTGGCTGTCGGCGCCGTCGGCCTTCGCCTTCGCGCTGGCCTGCATGCTCAGTTTCAACTGGGGCTTCGTGCCGCCGCGCGGCAGCTTCGAGGTCGACCTGCAGCGGCACGCGGTGCTGCTGCTCGCGATGCTGGCGGTCAGCTGGCTGATCGCGGGCCTGGTCTGGCGCCTGCGGGCCCAGGCGACCGCGGCCCGCGACGCCGCCCGCTGGGCGGCGCGCCTGCAGGCGCTCGGCGAGGCGCTGCGCGACAGAGCCGAGCCGCGGGAGCAGGCGGCACCGGTCGCGCAGGCGCTGGCCGAGTTGGGCGGCGCCCCCGCGGCGCTGCTGCTGCTGCGCGACGAGCTGCCGCCGTCGGACAGCCCCGACGCGGTCTGGCTGCATGGCGAGGTCGACCCGGACGAGCGCGCCGGCCTGTGGTTGTGCCTGCGGCAATCGCAGGCCTTCGGCCCGGGCACCGGCCGGCACGGCGACCAGCCGGCCTGGTACCTGCCGCTGCGCTCGCGCGGCGCCAGCTACGGCGCCGCGCTGGTGCGGCTGGCGGAGCCGGCCGCCGCCAGCGACGCCACCCGCCTGCGCGCCCAGGCCCTGTGCGACCTGCTCGGGGTGGCACTGCAGCGTGCCACGCTGGCCCGGCAGACCGAGGCCGCTCGCGCGCTGGCCCAGACCCAGGGCGTGCGCAACGCGCTGCTGGCCTCGATCTCGCACGACTACCGCACGCCGCTGGCGGTGATCCTCGGTGCGGCCTCGTCGCTGCAGGACCAGGGCGAGCGGCTCTCGCCGGCCCAGCGCGCCCGGCTGGCGGCGCAGATCGTCGACGAGGTCGAGCAGCTCAGCCGCATGACCGACAACACCTTGCAGCTGGCCCGGCTGGACGCGCCCGGCGTCACGTTGCGGCTGGACTGGGAATCGGTCGAGGAGATCGTCGGCACCGCCCTGGCCCACGCGCGGCGGCGCGACCCCGACCGCCGCGTGCGGGCCCGCCTCGAGCCCGGCCTGCCGCTGTTGCGCTGCGATGCGATGCTGCTGTCGCAGCTGCTCGACAACCTGATCGACAACGCGCTGAAGTACAGCGACGGCCCGGTCGAGCTGGTGGCCCGGCTGCAGCCGCCGCTGCCGGGCGAAGGCGGGGTGCCGCAGGTGGCCCTGTCGGTGCGCGACCGCGGGGCCGGCATCGCGCCGGCCGAGCGGCGGCGCGTGTTCGAGGTCTTCCAGCGTGGGGACGCGGCAGCGGCCGGCGCCGCGCGAGGCGCCGGCGTCGGCCTGGCGGTCTGCCGCGCGATCGCCCGCGCGCACGGCGGCGAGCTGCGGCTGCGCGCGCGCGCGCACGGGGGCAGCAGCTTCGAGCTGTGGCTGCCGGTGCAGACGCCACCGGCCCAGGAGGACGCCGCATGATCCGCGTGCTGCTGGTCGAGGACGACCGCGACCTGCGCACCACGCTGCGCGACGCGCTGGCGCTGGAGGGCTACGAGGTCAGCACGGCCGCCAGCCTGAGCGAAGGCCTGGCGCTGTGGAGCCATTCGCGCGCCGGGCCCGACCTGGTCGTGCTCGACCTCGGCCTGCCCGACGGCGACGGCGAATCGCTGCTGGCCGCGCTGCGCCGGCGCGAGTCGACCCCGGTGGTCGTGATCTCGGCCCGCCAGGCCGACGGCCAGAAGATCCGGCTGCTCGACGCCGGCGCCGACGACTACCTCGTCAAGCCCTTCAGCATCGGCGAGCTGCTGGCACGCCTGCGCGTGGCGCTGCGCCACCGCGGCACGGCGCTGAAGCCGGCGCTGACGCACTACGAGGCCGAGGGCCTGGTGGTGGACCTGGCCGCCCACCGCGTGACGCTGCACGGCGCGCCGGTCCACCTGACGCCGACCGAGTTCAAGCTGCTCGCCCGCCTGGTGCGCAGCGCGGGCCAGGTGGTCACGCACCGCCAGCTGCTGGCCGACGTGTGGGGCGAGGAGTTCACCGAGCACACCCACTACCTGCGGCTCTACATGGGCCAGCTGCGCGCCAAGCTGGAGTCCGACCCGGCCGACCCGCGCCGGCTGCTGACCGAGCCGGGCGTCGGCTACCGGCTGGCGGACGCGGCGGCCTGACTTCACATTTCTTTATGCGTTCCTGACGGGCCGGCCGCGACCATGGCGGCCACATGAGGAGGAACGTCATGCACGCCACTGTGTCGCCGGCTGCGCCGGCCAGCCCGACCCACGCGGTGGGCCGCTCGTCGCTCGGCGCGCTGACCCTCGGCGCGATCGGCGTCGTCTACGGCGACATCGGCACCAGCCCGCTGTACACCGTCAAGGAGATCTTCTCGCCGGCCATCGGCCTGGCGGTGAACGCGGACAACCTGATCGGTGCCGTCTCGGTGATCTTCTGGGCCCTGATGCTGGTGGTCACGCTGAAGTACGTCGTGCTGATCCTGCGTGCCGACAACCGTGGCGAAGGCGGCGCGCTGGCATTGACCGCGCTGGCAACCCACGCGGTGGCCGGCAAGCCGCGGCTGCGCCTGGCGCTGCTGTCGCTGGGCGTGTTCGGCGCGACGCTGTTCTACGGCGACAGCGTCATCACGCCGGCGATCTCGGTGCTCGGCGCGATGGAGGGCCTCGAGATCGCCTCCGACGACCTCAAGAGCTGGGTGCTGCCGCTGTCGATCCTGGTGCTGGTGGGCCTGTTCGTCGTGCAGCGCTTCGGAACGGCTGCCGTCGGGCGGGCCTTCGGCCCGGTCATCCTGCTGTGGTTCGCGGTGCTGGCGGTCAGCGGCGTGGTGCAGATCGCCGAGCACCCGCAGATCCTGCAGGCGCTGAACCCGCTGCGCGCCTGGCAGTTCCTGCGCGCCAGCGGCTGGCAGGTGTTCGCGCTGGTCGGCGCGGTGGTGCTCGCGCTGACCGGGGCCGAGGCGCTGTACGCCGACATGGGCCACTTCGGCCGGCTGCCGATCCAGCTCGCCTGGGGCACGCTGGTGCTGCCCTCGCTGGCCTTGAACTACCTCGGCCAGGGCGCGCTGCTGATCGGCGACCCCGGCGCGATCGAGAACCCGTTCTTCCGCCTGTTCCCCGCGGCCTGGGTGCTGCCGGCGGTCGTGCTGGCGACGCTGGCCGCGATCATCGCCTCGCAGGCGGTGATCTCCGGCGCCTACTCGATGACCCGCCAGGCCATCCAGCTCGGCTTCCTGCCGCGCATGACGATCCGCTTCACCTCGGCGCGCGAGATGGGCCAGATCTACATGCCGGCGGTCAACTGGGTGCTGCTGGCCGGCGTGGTCGGCGCGGTGCTGGGCTTCGGCAGTTCCTCCGCCCTGGGCGGGGCCTACGGCATCGCCGTGACGATGACGATGCTGATCACCACCGTGCTGACCTACTTCGTCGTGCGCGAGGGCTGGGGGATGCCGGCGCCGCTGGCGGGGGGCGCGACGGCCTTCTTCCTGGCCGTCGACGGGCTGCTGGTGACCAGCTGCGCCGTCAAGCTGCTGGACGGCGGCTGGTTCCCGCTCGCGCTCGGCCTGGCGATCTTCCTGCTGATGAGCACCTGGGCGCGCGGGCGGGCCCTGATGCTCGACAGCCTGCAGCGCGACGGCGTGGCGCTGGCCCCGTTCATCGCCAGCCTGGACCCGTCGGACCTGCAGCGCAGCCAACGCACGGCGGTCTATCCGGTGGCGAATCCCGAGTCGGTGCCGCAGGCGCTGCTGCACAACCTGAAGCACTACCAGGTGCTGCACGAGCGCAACATCGTGCTGACGGTGCAGTACGAGGAGGTGCCCTGGGTGCCCGAGGCGGAGCGGGTCTCCGTCGCCGCGCTGGGCCACGACTTCTGGCGCGTGACCTTGCGCTTCGGCTTCATGGAGACGCCGGACGTGCCGCAGGCGCTCGCGCTGGCGGAGCGGCAGGGCCTGCGCATCCCGGCCTTCGAGACCAGCTACTTCCTCAGCCGCGAGACGGTGGTGCCGACCGCCGGCGCCGGCATGGCCGGCTGGCGCGAGCGCCTGTTCGCCGCGATGAGCCGCAACGCGAAGAGCGCGGCCGAGTACTTCCGCCTGCCCGACAACACCGTGGTCGAGCTCGGCACGCGCGTCCAGATCTGAGCGCCCCGCGCCGGCCGGGCGCCGCCCCGCGCGCGCGTCAGGACTCTTCCGCGTCGGGGTCGGTGGCCTCGAGCTCGTAGGAGGCGGCCAGCATCGCCAGCCGGCCGATCACGCCGTACATGTAGAAGCGGTTGGGCGCGCTGGCGCCGGGCTTCTCGCCCGGGCGCGGCAGGTGGTGGCTCTCGGCAAAGGCCAGCGGCACGAAGCTCGCGCCGGGCGCGTTGAGGTTCTCGTCGATGCCGCGGTCGGCGTGGATGCGGTAGAAGCCGCCGACGACGTAGCGGTCGATCATGTAGACCACCGGCTCGGCCACCGCGTCGTTCATCCGCTCGTAGGTCGGCACGCCTTCCTGGATGATCACCTCGGTGACCGGCTGGCCGTCCTTGATGACCGCCATCTTGTTCTTCGTCCGGCGGCTGACCTCGTCGAGCTCCTTCGCGTCGCGCACCGTCATGATGCCCATGCCGTAGGTGCCGTTGTCGGCCTTGACGACGACGAAGGGCTTCTCGTTGATGCCGTATTCCTTGTGCTTGCGGCGGATCTTGGACAGCAGCGCGTCGACGTTGCTCTGCACGCAGTCCAGGCCGCTGCCGGCCTCCCAGTCGACCTGGCCGCAGCGGCTGTACATCGGGTTGATCAGCCACGGGTCCATGCCCAGCAGCTTGGCGAACTTCTTGGCCACCTCCTCGTAGGCGTGGAAGTGGTTGCTCTTGCGTCGCACCGCCCAGCCGGCGTGCAGCGGCGGCAGCAGGTACTGCTCGTGCAGGTTCTCCAGCACCTGCGGGATGCCGGCCGACAGGTCGTTGTTCAGCAAGATGGTGCAGGGGTCGAAGTTCTTCAGCCCCAGGCGCCGCCTGCTGCGCAGCAGCGGCTCCAGCGTCAGGTGGCTGCCGTCGGGCAGCTCCAGCGTCTTCGGCTCGGTGACCGTCTCGTCCAGCGTGCCCAGCCGCACGTTCAGCCCGGCCAGCGAGAAGATCTGCATCAGCCGCTGCAGGTTCATCAGGTAGAACTTGTTGCGGTCGTGCTTCTCGGGCAGCAGCAGCAGGTTCTTGGCCTCGGGGCAGATCTTCTCGATCGCCGCCATCGCCGCCTGCACCGCCAGCGGCAGCATCGCCTCGGTCAGGTTGTTGAAGCCGCCCGGGAACAGGTTGGTGTCGACCGGCGCCAGCTTGAAGCCGGCATTGCGGATGTCCACCGAGCTGTAGAACGGCGGCGTGTGCTCCATCCACTCGAGCCGGAACCAGCGCTCGATGGCCGGCATCGATTCGAGGATGCGCTGCTCGAGCTCGTTGATCGGGCCGGTGAGCGCGGTGACGAGATGCGGGACCATGGCGGGGGTGGGCGGCGGCTGAAGGGGGCTTGATTTTCGCAGATGGGGTCGTCGGGCCGGATTCCAAGCCGCACCGCCGCCCGGGGGCGGCGCCCACCCGCCCGCGGCCGGGTCGGCACCCCAAAAGAAAGAGGCCGCCCGCAGGCGGCCTCGCAGCAGGGCTGGTGCCCGTTTACTTGTTGTACGCGGTCTCGCCGTGCGAGGTGATGTCCAGGCCCTCGCGCTCCTCGTCTTCCGGCACGCGCAGGCCGATCACCAGGTCGACGATCTTGTAGGCCGCCACCGAGACGACGCCCGACCACACGACGGTGATCAGCACGGCCTTGAGCTGGACCCAGACCTGCGACGCGATCGAGTAGGCGTCCGGCGTGATCATCGCGACGGTGGTCCAGTCGGCCACGGCGCTCGGGCCGCCCAGGTTCGGCGAGTTGAAGACGCCGGTCAGCAGCGCGCCCAGGATGCCGCCGACGCCGTGCACGCCGAACACGTCCAGCGTGTCGTCCGCGCCGAGCAGCTTCTTCAGGCCGGTCACGCCCCACAGGCAGGCCAGGCCGGCCGCGACGCCGATGATCAGCGCGCCGCCGATGCCGACGTTGCCCGCGGCCGGGGTGATCGCCACCAGGCCGGCCACCGCGCCGGACGCGGCGCCCAGCATCGAGGCCTTGCCCTTGTGCAGCGCCTCGCCGGCCGACCACGACAGCACCGCGGCGGCGGTCGCGACGAAGGTGTTGATGAAGGCCAGGGCGGCGAAGCCGTTGGCTTCCAGCGCCGAGCCGGCGTTGAAGCCGAACCAGCCCACCCACAGCAGGGCGGAGCCGACCATCGTCAGCGTCAGGCTGTGCGGGGCCATCGACTCCTTGCCGTAGCCGATGCGCTTGCCGACCATGAAGGCGCCCACCAGGCCGGCCACCGCGGCGTTGATGTGCACCACCGTGCCGCCGGCGAAGTCCAGCGCGCCCATCTGCCAGATGTAGCCGGCCTTGCCGTTCATCTCGTCGACCACCGCGGCGCCGGTGTAGGCGTCCGGGCCCATCCAGAACCAGACCATGTGCGCGATCGGGGCGTAGCTGAAGGTGAACCACAGCGCCATGAACAGCAGCACGGCCGAGAACTTGATGCGCTCGGCGAACGAGCCGACGATCAGCGCGCAGGTGATGCCGGCGAAGGTCGCCTGGAAGGCGGCGAACACCACCTCGGGGATGACCACGCCCTTGCTGAAGGTCGCCGCGTTGGCGAAGGTGCCGGCCGCGTTGTCCCAGATGCCCTTCAGGAACAGCCGGTCGAAGCCGCCGATGAAGGCGTTGCCCTCGGTGAAGGCCAGGCTGTAGCCGTAGATGGCCCACAGCACGACGATCATCGAGAAGGTCACCATCACCTGCATCAGCACCGACAGCATGTTCTTGCTGCGCACCAGGCCGCCGTAGAACAGCGCCAGGCCCGGCACCGTCATCATGATCACCAGCAGCGTGGAGACCAGCATCCAGGCGTTGTCGCCCTTGTTGGCCACCGGGGTGGAGGCGGCCGGCGCGGCCTCCGAAGCCGCGGCCTCGGCGCCGGAGGCAGCAGCCGGCGCCGGCGCGGCGGCCGATGCCGCTGCCGGTTCGGCCGACGCCGTGGCAGCCGGGGCCGAGGCCGCATCCTGGGCCATCGAGCCGCCGGCAAAGCCCAGGACCGCGAGGCCCAGGGCGAGCGAAGCTATGAATTTCTTCATCATGGTGGGTTGTCTCTTGAAGTTCTGGGCCGGCTCAGAGCGCGTCCTTGCCGGTCTCGCCGGTGCGGATGCGCACCACCTGCTCGAGCGCTGACACGAAGATCTTCCCGTCGCCGATCTTGCCGGTGCGGGCCGAGGCCTCGATGGCCTCGATCACGCGGTCGACGATGCTGTCGTCCACCGCCGCCTCGATCTTCACCTTCGGCAGGAAGTCCACCACGTACTCCGCGCCGCGGTACAGCTCGGTGTGGCCTTTCTGGCGGCCGAAGCCCTTCACCTCGGTCACCGTGATGCCCTGAACGCCGATCGCGCTCAAGGCCTCGCGCACTTCGTCAAGCTTGAAGGGCTTGACGATCGCCGTCACCATCTTCATGGCTGTCTCCGATCGATCAGAAGTTGTACTTGATGCCCAGCACCAGCTT
>JABLTH010052520.1_pt1 | contig 11615 bp, 9 predicted proteins | sample 7875711 | NCBI WGS metagenome assembly JABLTH01 (sample SAMN14941262, study PRJNA633318) | bioreactor metagenome | isolation source: bioreactor | place: China | collected 2019-03-05 | reverse complement strand
CGCGACGGCGATCTCACCGTGCTCGTCTGGAACACCCAGGGCGGGGCGACGTCGCCCGGGGACGTCGCCGCGCTCGTTCTCGCGACCGGCGCCGATGTCGTGAGTCTGCCCGAGATGGACGATGAGGCCGCCGCCGAGGTCGCGCGACGGGTGACCGCCGGAGGGATCCCCATGACCGCCGCCACCACCCGCGCGGTCGCCGAGACGTCGACCCCGTCATGGATCCCGACCTCTCTGCTCGTCGCCGACTCCCTCGGGGCCTACCGCCTCGACGCCACGGCGGGTACGACGCGCGGTCTGCCCAGCGGCGTGTGGCGACCGGTCGACGGAACGGGCCCGGTCATCGTCGCCGCCCACCCCGCGGCTCCGCTGACCGACGGCATGGACGACTGGCGCGCGGGCCTGGACTGGATCCGGGCGCAGTGCCGGGCTCTCGGGCCGGAGCTGATCCTCGCCGGAGACCTCAACGCGACGCTGGATCACCTCGATCTCGCCGGCTGCCGGGATGCGGCCGACGAGGCGCACGCGGCGGCGACGGGCACCTGGCCGTCCACGATGCCGGCCTGGCTCGCCTCGCCCATCGACCACGTGCTCGTCGGATCCGCGTGGCGCGTGCGCGAGGTGCGGGTGGTCGACGCGACCGGCGGAACCGATCACCGGGCGCTGGTCGCCGTGCTGGACCGGCACGATCGATCCGGTGGGAGTCGATGATCAGTTCTGCGACGAGTCGAGGAACGCCCGAGAACCATTCCGCACACTGACCGGCCCTGGGATCCTGTACGCATGACACGGCTCAGCGGTCCTCCGGGCGGGCGGGTCCCGGCGGCGGGAGGATCGGGCCTGCGCGACGCCCTCGTCGGCATCGGGATCCTGATGGCCGCGCTCTGCCTCGTCGAGCTCGCCGTCCCCTCGTCGTCGCGAGGACTCGGCGGATCGCTCCTCGACGGCGCGCTGGTCGCGGTCTACACGGTCACCGGCCTGCTCGCCTGGTCGCGCCGTCCGCACAACCGCATCGGCCGGCTCATGCTGCTGACCGCGCTGGCGCTCTGGGCGTCGCGCACGCAGGACGACGACCTCCCGGCCCTGCGCATCCTCGGCACGCTGACGTCCAGTCTGCCGCTGGCGCTGCTGCTGCACCTGCTGCTCGCGTTCCCCTCCGGGCGTCTGACGGGCCGTACCGCCCGCGCGGTCGTGACCGTCGCCTACCTCGTATCGGTGGCGCCTCAGATCGTCGTGGTGCTGCGGCCCGCCGCGACCGAGGTCGCCTGGACGCTGCAGGCGGCCGTGGGCGTCGGCACGCTCATCGTGACGATCGTGCTCTGCGGTCGGGGCGTCGCGCGGATGCCCGCGCTGCCGCGGCGTCAGCTGCTCCCGTTCGTCGGCTACGGCTGCGCGGCCCTCGCCGTGATCGCCGCGACCGTCCTGGTCCTGCATCTCGACCCGCGTCCCGGCGCTCAGCAGGCGGCGGACGTCGTGCAGTCGGTGATGCTCGGCGGCCTGCCGATCGCGTTCGTCGTGGGGCTGACGTTCGGCGCATTCGGCCGGGCGGGCGAGGTCGCCGAGGCCGCGGCGGGCATCGTGGCGGCGTCGGTGGAGCCGGCGCTGCTCGACGCCCTCGCAGCACGGGCGCTCGGTGACCCGGGTGCCCGGATCCTCTGGGCCTCGCACGCGGAGGGGGCGGCTCCCTCCCGCTTCGTGGACAGCGGCGGGCGCCCCGTCGCGGTGCCCACCGAGCGCGGCTTGTGGCCGATCGGCGCCCCGGAGGCACCCACCGGCGCGCTGCTGTACGACCGCGAGCTGATCGCGGATCGAAGCCTGGTCGCGACCGTGTCGGCGCCGCTGGGCGTCGCGATGGACAAGCAGCGGCTGATCGTCGAGCTGCGCTCCGCGGTGCAGCAGCTCCAGGTGGCGGCGGAGGAGCTGCAGACCTCCCGGCGTCGGATCGCCGTCGCCGCCGATGCCGAGCGCCGCCGCATCGCGCAGGATCTCCACGACGGCGCCCAGCAGCGGATCGTCCTCGTCGGCATCGACGTGCAGCGACTGGCCCGGCAGGCGGAGGACCCGTCGTACGTCCGGTCCGAGTCCGCGCGGATCGCGGAGCACTGCGCTTCGCTCCTCGACGAGCTGCGCGGGCTGGTCGAGGGCCTCCTGCCGAGCCGGCTGCAGGACGACGGCCTGGAGGCAGCGATCACGACCCTGGCCGACCGGATCCGGATCCCGGTGCGGGTCGAGGTCGCATCCCCGCTCGGCCGGCTGGACGCCGCGGTCGAGTCGACGGGGTACTACGTGATCGCGGAAGCGCTCACCAACGCGGTCAAGCACGCCGATGCGCGGCAGATCGTGGTCGTCGTGGCTCTGCACGACGGCCGGCTGCAGATCGCCGTGAGCGACGACGGCAAGGGCGCGGCAGGGGCCGTCCCGGGGTTCGGGATGCGCAGCCTCCGCGACCGGGTGGAGACCCTCGGCGGGACCGTCGCCCTCGAGCCGGTCCCGGGCGGCGGGACGACCCTGCGGGCAGAGCTGCCGCTGGGGTAGCGGGTGCGGCGCGGGCGCCTTCCGCTCACCGGCCCAGAAAGCGCATCACGGCCAGCACTCGGCGATGGTCGTCGGGATCCGGCGGCAGGTCGAGGGTCGTGAAGATGAGAGCGATGCTGCGCGCGACCGCCTTCTCCGTCACGAAGAGCTCGCGGGCGATGCGGGCGTTGCTGTAGCCCTGCGCCATCAGCTGCAGCACCTCCCGGCGTCGCGGGGTGAGGCGGGCGATGCCGCCGTCGGTGTGGTCGCGGACCTCGCGGCGCACGAGCGAGGAGATCACGTCCGAGTCGATGCTGGATCCTCCGGCCGCGACGCGCTGCACGGCATCGAGGAAGTCGTCGAGGTCGAGGATGCGCCGTTTCAGCAGGTAGCCGACGCCCTCCGCGCCGTCGGCCAGCAGCTCCATCGCTCCCTGCGCGTCCACGTACTGCGAGACCACGATGACGCCGGTCCCGGGGAGCTCCTGCCGGATCCGCTTCGCCGCCCGCAGGCCGTCGTCGGTGAAGTCCGGCGGCATCCGGATGTCCGTGAGGACGAGGTCGGGACGGTGGGCGCGGACCTTGCCGAGCAGCTCGTCGGCGTTCCCGGCCGTCGCGACGATCTCGTGGCCCTCGTCCGTGAGGATCCGGGAGACGCCCTCCCGCAGCAGGACCTCGTCCTCGGCGATGACGACGCGCATGCCTGCTCCTGACTGACTGACGGATGCGGATCCGGGCGGTGACCCGACAGTACCCGAGGAGAGCCGCCGCCCACACCCTTGCGGGGTGGACGGCGGCTCTCCGCGGATCCCGGGGCGTCAGCCGACCGGCTTGATGTCGACGATCTTCGGCAGGCTGGCCTTCTCCTGCTCGGTCAGCGCACGCTCGGCGCTGTCGTAGAGCACGTCGGCGTCTGCCCGCGGGATGTCGAAGTGCACGCCGGACAGCTTCCAGGTGGTCTTGCCGAGCTTGACCGTGAAGTCGCCCGTCACCCGCTCGGTCAGCACCCGGGACCACATGTTGAAGTTCTTGTAGGCGCCCACCTCGTACGGCTGGACCTTGGTCTCCTCCTTGGTGTTGGACCACTCGCCGCCGTACTTGTGGGTGAGTCCCGCCTCCAGGATCCCGTTGATGGTCAACTGCGCCGACGCGGTGGTCTCCACCGACGAGGTCGTGCCGGCCGAGACCTTGGTGGTGACGCTTCCCGCGCGCGCCTTCTCGGTGTTGTTCGCGCCTCCTGCGACCAGGCGGATCTGGGCCTTGCCCTCCTCCTTCCTGACGGGCGTGAACGTGCACGACGCCAGGCCCGAGACGCAGGTCTGGTTGAGCAGCTCGGCCTGTCGCTGGGCATCGGAGGCCGGCACCGTGATCTCCGAGAAGTCCTTCTCCGAGATCGTGATCTGCCCGGAGAGACCCTGATTGTGGACGGCGAACGCGTCGCCGGCGTCGGTGCGGATGCTCGTGCCGCTGACCGCGTCGACGACGAGCGTGACCTGGAAGGCGGAGATCCGCTCGGATCCGTCGCCCAGGGCCTCGCGGTAGTTGAAGGTGAGAGTCGTCTCGCCGCGCTTGAGGAGGTAGTAGACCTTCTCGTAGCGGTACGACTGACCCGGGAGGATCTTCGTCCCGGTCGGCTGGTACTGGTCCCGCTCGCCCGCGCCGTCGATGCCCTGCAGCTCCAGGGTGTGCTTGGTCGTGTTGACGATGTCGAATCCGCGGGTGACGTCGGCGGTGGCCGCTGCGGCGCGCGGCGTCGCGGCGGAGGCCGGCGCGGCGGTGGCGACGCCGAGCGCGACCGAGCCGAGCACCGTCGAGGCGATCAGGCCGGTGCCGAGAAGCCGGCGGGCGGTGCTGTTCGTGGTGATGGTGTTCATGTCTTTCCTTCTCTTCTCTCGCCCCGAGGGGCTGCGTGTTCTCCCGTCCGGAAGCTCTTCTCACACGCTAGGAATCGGCGGCGCGCGGGCCGATGGGCGTGACTCCACAGCGAGGTGGTGCCTGCACCACATCCGCTGCCGACAGGAGGATCTCCACCCGCCGGGCTCGGATCTCCACCCGCGGGTGGTGCCCCCGGATCCGGCATCCGAGGAGCATCGAGGACATGAACCTCTCCGTGCTCTCCAACGTCCTGCTGATCCTCCTGGCCGTCGGCGTGATCGCCGTGCGGCAGATGACCTGGCGCCCGGTCCTCGGCGGCAGGGACTGGACGTTCCCGATGGTCGCGGTCGTGGCCGGCGCCGCGTTCCTGCTGCAATCGCTGAACGGCCGTGCGCTCGGCGTGATCGACGTCGTCGCGTTCGTGGTCGAGGTCGTCATCGCGCTCGGCGTCGGGGCGGGGATGGGCGCGATCGCGCACATCCGTCCGCTCGCCCGGCCCGCCGGATACGTGCCGGAGACCGCAGGGCTGTCGGCCAAGGCGGCCGCGCAGGCGCTCGCCGAGTTCGAGACCCGCACCGGCCCGTGGGGGCTGGGTCTGTGGGTGGTGCTGATCGGCGTGCGGGTCGGGCTCACGTTCGCGTTCGAGAGCCTGGGATCCCACCTCGGGGTATCGACCGGGATGATCCTGCTGGTGCTCGCGGCCAACCGCGCCTCCCGCATCCTCGTGCTGCACCGCCGGGTGGACGCGCTGCGTCACGCGGGCGCACGGGGCGGATCCGCGCGCATGATGGTTCCGTGACCCGCATCCCCCTGCGCATCCCGCCGATGACCGGCTGGAGCGCCGGCATCAACGCCGTCGGCATGCTCGCCGTCGGCTGGGTGCTGCTGCGCGTCGGGCCGCAGACCGCGCCCTGGGTGGTCTGGCTCCTCGTCGCGGGAGTGGCCGCCTGGGCGATGCGCACGGCGCTCGCGGCGCGGAACGGTGCGACGGCCGGGGCTGCGCCGGGCGGCCTGGATCCCGCCCTCGCGTCCACCGGCGCCGCGCACCGCTCCGGCGAGGCCTGGGCCGCGGCGGCGCTGCTCGTGACGATGACGGCGGCGGGTTCCGTGACCGCCGTCCCGACGCAGGGGCTGGGCGTGGCGGTCCTCGTGGTGGCGGTCATCGGGGTCGCGAGCGACCCGGCGACCACGCCGGGGGCGTGGATCGCGGTGGCGATCGCCGGAGCCCTCGGCATCTCCGCCGGCGCGCTGCTCACCGCCGCGGGCCGGGCGGGATCCGTGACCGGATCCGTGCTCGGTCTGCTCACCCTCTTCGCCGCGCTCGCCCTGGCCGTGGTGCTGGGCCTGGGCCGCCGCGCGCAGCGCGTGCTGCTGGCCGAGCGCGAGCGGGCGAACGCCGAGGCGGTCCGCGCCCAGGCGGCGGCGCACCGCGTCGCGATCGCGCGCGACCTGCACGACGTGCTCGCGCACAGCCTGGGCGGGCTGGTGGTGCAGCTGGATGCGGCGGAGGCGCTGCTCGAGGCGGGCGACGCCGAGCGGGCGGGTGCCAGGGTGGCCGCGGCGCGCCGGCTCGCCGTCGCCGGGCTGGATGAGGCGCGTGAAGCGGTGCGGACCCTGCGCGGACCGGATCCGGACGACGGAATGCCGGCGGCGTCCGCCGTGCAGCCGGACGACCTCGCGGCGCGCCTCGAGGCGCTCCGCACCGCCGAGCCGCACGAGGGGGTGCACATCGAGGAGTCGGGTGCGCCGCGGGCGGTCTCGGCCGCGCTCGCCGAGGCCCTGGTCCGGGCTGTGCAGGAGGGACTGAGCAATGCGCGCAAGCACGCGCCCGGATCCGCGGTGCGGGTCGCCCTGGTCTGGCATCCTGACCGGGTGGAGTGCGTGATCCAGAACGCGATGCCCGCGGAGGGCGGTCGCGAGGCCGGCAGAGGGCTCGCCGCGACCGGGGGCGGTTTCGGGCTGCGCGGCGTGCGGGAGCGCTTCGCCGCGGTCGGCGGCACGGTGACGGCGGGAACCACGGGGACCGGGGCGGCCGGCCGTTTCGTGCTCCGTGCCGAGGCCCCGGCATGACCGCGCGGATCCGGATCGCGATCGCCGACGACCAGGCGATCATCCGCGACGGCCTGGAGACGGTGCTGAGCCTCGTCGACGGCTTCGAGGTCGTCGGCACGGCGGCGGACGGCGCCGAGGCCGTGGCGCTGGTCGCGGCCCAGCGGCCCGACGTCGTGCTGATGGACCTGCGCATGCCGATCCTGGACGGGGCCGCCGCGACCCGGCGGGTGACCGCGGAGACGCCGGAGACGGCGGTGCTCGTGCTCACGACCTTCGCCGACGACGCCGACATCGTGACCGCGCTCCGCGCCGGTGCCCGGGGGTACCTCACCAAGGATGCGGGCCGCGCGGAGCTGGCTGCGGCGATCCGGGCGGTCGCGGCAGGTCAGAGCACCTTCTCCGAGCCGGTGCGGGAGGTGCTCCTGGGACGGATCGCTGCGCCGGCGCCGTCGCCGACGGGGACGGGCGAGCTCTCCGGATCCGTTCCCGATCCGCTCTCCGAGTCGGCACTGGCGGAGCGCTTCCCCGCGCTCACCGCCCGGGAGCGCGAGGTGTACGCGCTCGTGCTGCAGGGGCGGTCGAACGCCGAGATCGCCGCCGCGCTCTTCGTCGGCGTCGCGACCGTCAAGACCCACATCAACGCGCTGTTCGCCAAGCTGGGCGTCCGCGATCGAGCCCAGGCGATCGCGCGCGGACTCGGCACGACGTCCGCGACCTGAGCGGGCGTTCATCACGATCCGGTCAGGACAGCCCGGATCATCCGCAGGGATGACGTGGACCCGGAGACGCGCCGTTTACAATCGTGAGGATGTCAGGGGGGCGAATGGGTCGGAACATGAGGCGACGCGCGGGAGCGCTGATCGTCGGCGCGATCGCGGCGGCGCTCGTGCTGAGCGGCTGCTCCGGCGGCGACTTCACCCCGACGTTCTCGCCGAAGCCGCAGGTCGAGGGCTCGCTGCCGTCGGAGGTGCAGGACCAGCTCAAGGGCGCCGTGCAGCGCGCGATGGCGGCGAGCGGCTCCAGCGGGGCGCTGCTGGGCGTCTGGGCGCCGTGGAGCGGCTCGTACGTCACCGGCCTGGGCACGGTCGCCGCCGGGGACAAGACGCCGGTCAGCACCGACATGTCGTTCCGCATCGGCGACGTCACCCGGCTGATGACCTGCGACGTGCTGTACGCGCTCGCCGACCGCGGCACCGTCAAGCTCGACGCCAGCATCACCGAGTACGTCTCCGGCGTGCCGGATCTGCAGGACGTCACGCTGCTGGACCTGTGCAACGGCACGAGCGGCATCGGATCCTCGGCCGCGATCGCCACGCCCATGTGGCTGAACAACCCCGACCGCCAGTGGGACCCCAAGGAGCTCGCCTCATACGGCCTGGCGCAGGACCGCACGCCGGCGCACACCGGCTACCGCGACTCCGACGCCGGGTACCTGCTGCTCGGGCAGGCGCTCGAACGGGCCACGGGACAGACCGCGTCGCAGCTCATCCGGCAGTACGTCACGGCGCCGCTGGGCCTGGACGCGACCTCGCTGCCGGGGCCGAAGGCGGCCGCGCCGTCGCCGGAGCCCGCATTGAACGGCTCGTACCTTCCTCAGGTCGACGGCGCGTACCAGTGCGCCAAGCCCGCCGACATCACCGTGAGCTCGTCGAGCAACGGATACACCGACTCCGGCGTCGTCTCGACGATCAAGGACCTCGGCCGGTACATGCAGGCAGAGGCGGCGCAGGCGCTGCGCGAGAAGAAGACGCCCAAGCGCTTCGGATCCCCGCTCCCCGTCGCGGACGGCGCGCCGAGCTGGTACAAGGCCACGGGCGGGGGATACCTCGTCGGCTCGATGATCGGCCAGCACGGCGGGACCCCGGGGTACCTCACCGCCGCGTACTCCGACCCCGCGTCCGGCTTCACGGTCGTGGTGGTGCTGAACGACTCCACCGTCGGGTCGGCCTTCATCGGCGATCTCGCGTTCGAGCTCTCCGCGATCGCCTCCAAGGTGCCCGCCGGAAAGGGCCGCACCGCCCCGGAGTTCGCTCTGCCGTTCACCCCGGAGGACTACGCTAAGGCGGTCGACGGCGCGGCCGTCTGCCCGCTGCCGCAGGGCTGACCCGGTCCGTTCGACGTCTCCCTCGCGCGTCGCGAGGCCTGCCGCCGCACGGTCCGGCAGGCCCTGCGAAGCGCTGCACGACTCCGAGGAGCAGCCATGGCCATCGTCGACAACGGCATCTACGTGGACGGCGTCCGCACCGACACCCCGCACACGCTCGACGAGACGTTCGAGCTCATGCATGCGCGGGGCGGCATGGGATGGATCGGCCTGTACCGTCCCAGTCAGGAGGAGGTGCGCCAGGTCGCCGCGGAGTTCGGACTGCACGAGCTCGCCGTCGAGGACGCGCTGACCGGCCATCAGCGCTCCAAGCTCGAGCGCTACGGGGAGACCCTCTTCGTCGTGCTGCGCCCCGCTCGGTACCTGGATGCGGCGGAGGAGGTGGAGTTCGGGGAGCTCCACGTCTTCGTCGGCCCCAACTTCGTCGTCACCATCCGCCATGCCGAGACCCCGAGCCTCAGCCGCGTGCGCGGACGCATGGAGCACGACCCCGAGCTGCTCGCACGAGGCCCCGAGGCGGTGCTGTACGCCGTGCTCGACGAGCTCGTCGACGAGTACTCGCCGGTGCTCGCCGGCCTGGAGAACGACATCGACGAGATCGAGGCGCAGCTGTTCCTCGACGACTCGGACGTCACGCAGCGCATCTACGAGCTCAGCAGCGAGGTGATCGACTTCCAGAAGGCGACCCAGCCGCTGCAGCCGATGCTGGAGAACCTGCTGCGCGGATCCGCGAAGTACGCGGTCGACCTCGAGCTGCAGCGCTACCTGCGCGACGTGCTCGATCACATCATCGCCCTCTCGGAGCGGGTGTCGACCTTCCGGGCGAACCTCGACAACGCGCTCACCGTGGAGGCGACGATCGTCGCCCGGCGTCAGAACGACGAGATGCGGCGGATGACCGAGGAGAGCATGCGCCAGGGCGAGGAGGTCAAGAAGATCTCCAGCTGGGCGGCGATCTTCTTCGCCCCGACGATCGTGGCGGGCATCTACGGGATGAACTTCGAGGTGATGCCGGAGCTGAAATGGGCCGCCGGCTATCCGATGGCGATCGGTCTCATGGTCGGCGGCGGCTTCGCGCTGTACCTCGTGTTCAAGAAGCGCGGCTGGCTCTGACCGGATCCCCGCCCCTCAGCGGCCGAAGCCGGTGAGGGCGATCACGGCGAGCGCCGTGACGGTGACCAGGATCCACAGGATCGCGCCGAGCAGCAGAGGCCGCCAGCCGGCGCTGCGCAGCGCGGCTGCATCCGTCGACAGGCCGATCCCCGCCATGGCCACCGCGATCAGGAAGCCGCTCGCGTGCACCATCGCGTCCCGAGGAGCCGCGGGGATCCCGCCGAGGGAACCGAGCAGCGCGACCACGAGGAACCCGATCAGGAACCACGGCACGAGCCCGATCGCGCCGCGCAGCGTCATCCGCCGGCCATCGGCCGCGCGACGCGACTCGATCACCGAGAGGCCGACCGAGATCGGGATGATCATGAGCGTGCGCACGAGCTTCACGACCACCGCGAACCCGAGCGCGGACGCGCCGAAGACGCTCGCCGTCGCCACGACGCTGCTCGTGTCGTTCACCGCGGTGCCGGCGAGGAGTCCGAACGTGTGCGGATCCAGTCCGAGCGCGTGGCCGAGCAGCGGGAAGAGCACCACGGCCAGGATGTTGAACACGAAGATCGTCGACACGGCGTAGGAGACCTCGGCGCCGACCGCGCCGATCACGGGCGAGACCGCGGCGATCGCCGAGGCGCCGCAGATCCCGGTCCCGACGCCGATGAGGGTGCGCAGTCGCGGGGCGACGCGCAGCGCCCGGCCGATCACGGCGGTGCCGAGGAGGCAGACCGCGAGAGTCGTGAGCATGATCGGCAGCGACTCCGCTCCCACCCGGAGGATCGCGTCGAGCGACAGCTGCGCGCCCAGCAGCACCACCGCGATCTGCAGCAGGAACCGTCCGGAGTACTCCACTCCCGGCACGAACCGCGCACCGGGCCGCCGGATCACCGCGATCGCGACGCCGATCACGATCGCGGGCAGCGCCGAGCCGAGCACGGGCACGGCGGATCCGATCAGGGTGGCGGCGATCGCGATCGGCACGGTGAGCGCGAGCCCCGGCAGCACCTCGACCGCCCGCAGTGCGAGACGGGACGGCAGCGTGCGGGCAGGGCGGAACATCATGGATCCAGGCTCGTGCGTGGCCGCGCCCCGCGGTATCCGGCTAGGCTCGATAGGGATACAGGCAGAGACTGTGGGGTGCGCATGGCCGATGGATCGATGCCCGACATCGGCTCGCTCGAATTGCTGGTGGCCGTCGTGCGCACCGGCTCCATCTCGGCGGCGGCGCGTGAGATCGGGGTGACCCAGCAGTCGGCGTCCACGCGGCTGCGCGCGATCGAGCGTCAGCTCGGACTGGCTCTGTTCCACCGCACCCCGTCCGGGACCCGGCCCACGCTCGAGGGCGAGGTGGTCGCCTCCTGGGCCGATGACGTGCTCGCGGCGGCCGCGCGGTTCCGTGCGGCGACCCGCACGCTCCGCGGCGAGAGCACCGCGCGGCTCACGGTCGCCGCGAGCCAGACGGTGTCGGCGCGGCTGCTCCCGCTCTGGCTCGTGGAGCTGCGCCGGCAGCAGCTCGCCGACGGACGGACCCCGACCGCCGTGCAGCTGCTCTCCGGCAACAGCACCGACGCCGAGGCCCTCGTGCGCGAGGGGCGCGCCGACCTCGCGTTCATCGAGTCGAGCGAGGTCCCCTCCGACCTCGGCTCGACCACGGTGGACCGGGACGAGCTCGCGCTCGTCGTGGCGCCGGAGCACCCGTGGACCGCGACCGGTCCCGTCGCGTTCGAGACGGCCGCCGCCGAACCCCTCGTCGCGCGCGAGGAGGGCAGCGGCACCCGGCGCGCGTGGGAGGACGAGGTGCGCCGCCGGCTCGGGCGCGACGCCGCAGCACCCGCGGTCGTGCTGCCGACGTCGGCGGCTGTGCGCTCGGCCGTCGCGAACGGATTGGGCGCCGCGGTGATGAGCCGCAGGGAGGCCGCCGACGACATCAGGCTCGGACGCCTCCGCGCCGTCCGCACGACGGG
>JABLTH010050333.1_pt1 | contig 11615 bp, 3 predicted proteins | sample 7875711 | NCBI WGS metagenome assembly JABLTH01 (sample SAMN14941262, study PRJNA633318) | bioreactor metagenome | isolation source: bioreactor | place: China | collected 2019-03-05 | reverse complement strand
TCGATGTATTGCGCCTGCTGCTCCACTTTCACGTTGCCGGCGGCGCTGAAGATCGTGCGCTGGGCCACTTCGGTCGCGCCCGCGGGACTGTTCATGCCCGGCACGGTGGAGAAGTCGTCCGTCGCGTCGAAGTACGTCCACAGCGCACCGCCCTGGGTGGCGCGGCCGGAGACGGATTCCAGCGTCTGGTTGTCGAGACCGCCGCGTAGCGTGTGCGAACCGAGGTGATATTCAACGTCGAAGCGCCAGGCGTGGGTCTTGTCGTTCGCGCCAGGCACCAGCAGGTTGCCGCCGACCGGCGCGCAACTGGTGCGGCTGGGGCTGCTGCGGCTGTCGGTAATGTTCGGGCACACGACGCCCGAAGCGCCAGCCACGCTATCCACGTGATCGGCCGTGCTGCGACCGTATAGCGCGTTGATCGTGAGGCTGTCGGTGATATAGCCCGTGTACTTGCCGACATAGACCTGCCCGCCTGGCGTCGAGTTGGCGATGCCGGTGTTCTTCTGGTGCTCCGTGCCCTTGAGTGTGCCGGTGACGCCGGTGTTGTAGTTGTAGTTGTAGATCACCGTGTCCTGGATGGAGTCTTCGCCGAGGCCGGTGAATTCCAGGATGTGGTTGTCGGTGATGTTCCAATCCACCTTGGCCATCCATCGCGTGATGTGATTGCTGTCGTCGGTGGTCTTGGTGCTGTTGCCGTTGGTGCCGTTGTTGGTGCCGTACTGCACGCGTCCGGTGTTCTTGGTGAACTCGCCGGTGCCGTAGAAGGACAGCTTGTCCTTGATCAGCGGACCGCCCACGTAGGCGCCGACCTGCGTCTGGGTAAGCTTCTCGTTGGGGCGGAACAGCACCTTGCCGTCCGTGACACGCCCGCTGCCGACCGGGTAATAGATGTAGCGCTGTGTGGCCGCAAGCTTGGCCGGGCTCCACAGCACCTCGGCGCCAGCCTTCCAGGTGTTGGTGCCGCGCTTGGTGATGATGTTCACCACGCCGCCGGTCGAGCGGCCGTACTCGGCGCCGTAGCCGCCGGTGAACACCTGCTCCTGGTCGATCGCGTCGAATGGCAGGCTGGTGAAGCCCAAGCCGGTCAGCGGATTGGTCACCGGGAAACCGTTGATGTAGTACTGGTTTTCCGCTGCCGACGCGCCGCCCATCGAAATCGCATTGCCGTAGCGGCTATCGCCGCCCGTGGTACCGGGCGCGAGCAGGGCGGCCGCATTGACGTTGTTGAGAATGGGCAGTTTCTGCAGCTGCTCTGACGTGAGTACCGTGCGGGAATCGACTGACGACACGTCGATGGCCGGCAGCGCGTTGGCCACGACCTGGATGCCTTCCAGGTTCTTGGCGGCGTTTGCCGTGGCCGCCGCAGCGGTGAATGAAATCTCCGTACCCGTGCTCACCACCACCTGCACATTGTCGCGGGTGTTGATGGTCTTGCCATCCTTCTGCAGGCTCACGCGATAGCGACCCACAGGCAGCGAGGCAGCGCGATAGCGGCCGCTCGAATCCAATGCAATGTCGCGCGTCAGGCCTGTGTCGACGTTCTCGATATGAACGGTGGTGCCCGACTCGTCGGCACGGCCGAAGATGGTGCCCGACGCGTTCGACTGGGCCAGTGCCACTCCGGCAAGGCTCATGCTCAACGCAGCGGCGAGAGCGGTCCGACGCCACAGCGGCGCGCGACCAGCGTGCTGGAACTTGATCATCTACGTTCTCCCCAAAAAGGCCTTCAGGCCGATAGGCGCATCGCGCGCCGAAGTGCGGATCGCAAGAACACGGAAGGCTTCCCCAAGCCCGATCGAAAAGACCGCAAGTTCCAGCGATTCGCGGCCGACCTTAAGCGCGCCCCGAGGAGCCAGTCAACAGATTTTTTACGCCCGACCACGGCGCGAATATAGGCATGTAAACAATGGCTTAGGCAGCGAAACTCCGATTCTTGCGCAAACCCTTCTTTGTGCTGTCGTGAAACTTGCGATACATCTCGAAACGAGATTCTGCGATCGCATGTTCACGCGCATTGTTCTTACGGGGCGAACGATCGCCTACGTCCCGCAGGCCTTGGCTCCCGCCGCCGGATACGCGCAAAAAAAATGGCCGCCGTTGTCCACGGCGGCCAAATCAAGGGAGATCGCGCCAGGTGGAACCTGGCGCTTTCTTATGTGCGCTTACAGCGAGAAGTCGTACCGCGCGCCCAGACGGAAGTACCGCGGCGTCTGGAAGCTGATCGGGCGGTTGTAGGCCGGGTCGGCCACGCCGACATCGGTCTCGCCACCGTCCACGCGGCTCAGCACTTTCTGGCTGTTGAACACGTTGAACACGTCCAGCGTGAAGGCCAGCTGGTGGTTCGCCCACGACGGCGACCACTGCGTGCTCAGGTCGAGCTGGTAGGTCCAGGGCGTGCGACCGCGCGAACCACGCGGCGCGATCTGGCCGTCGCAGTAGAAGTACGCCTCGCCGTACTGGATCGGATCGCCCGGCAGCACGCCGATGCAGTTCTTCGGACGACCGGAAGCGATCGCCAGGTTCGCACCGAACAGCCAGTCCGGCGTCATCTGGTACCAGCCATAAGCCTTGATCTGGTGGCGGCGATCGTTCGGCAGCGGGCCATTGGCGCCACGCATCAGCTCGGGCGCGTCCCAGTCCTGCGTGACCGACGGGTCACGCTGGCCGATGTCCGACTTCAGCATGCCTTCGGAGTTGCCGAAGTTGTGCGACAGCACGTACTCGACCTTGCCGTACCACTGCTGGTTGAACTGGTGCTCGAGGTACAGGTCCAGGGCGATGTACTTGCGCTTCAGATCCGGGAAGCCCAGGGCGTCCTTGGAGAGCTTGAACTCGCGGAAGTCGCCCTTGCCGCTCACGTCCACCAGGAAGGTGTTGCTCTTGCCCGGATTGAACAGGTAGCAGCCGTTGAGCACGGCGTTGGTCATGTCGATGTTGTTCTGCTTCGCGTACGCCAGGAACGGACGCGTGTCGCACATGTCATCGATGATGTTCTGCAGCTTGCGGTAGATCACCTTGCCGCCGAACGTCCAGTCCGTCGCCAACTTCTTGTCGAAGCCGAGGATGTACTCGTCCTGGTAGTACGCGCCCAGGCCCTTCGCCGCCACGGTGCGCGGGTCCGGCGTCGTGTTGTTGGCATTGTTGAGGTAGACGGTCGGGCCATAGGCCTGGAAGCCGATCGGCGCGCCGGTGACCGGGTCGATACCGGTAAACGTGCCGTACTGGCTGCTGTACAGCGAGGCGGACGCGCCGCGGATGGCGACGTTGGCCGGCACGGCGAGATGGTAGCGGCCGGCGTTGGCGTAGATCTTCAGGCTCGAATCGCCGAACGCGTCCCAGGTCACGCCCAGGCGCGGCGCCAGCTGATGGCGCTGGCGGGCGTAGCTCTGGCCGGCACCGTTGTAGTTGCTGAACTGCTCGTTGCGCAGGCCGAGGTAGGCCAGCCAGCGATCGGTCACCTGCCAGTGGTCTTCGATGTACTGCGCTTCCTGCTCGACCTTGACGTTGGCGGCGGCCTTGAAGACGCGCGCGTCGACGTAGCTCAGCGTACCGGCGGGGACCTGGATGCCGCGGCTGGCGATCTTTCCGCTCGCCGGCGCCACGTGATAGGTGTAGCGCTGGTTGTCCTCGTAGGACGTGCCGGAGTACGACTTGAGCGTCTGGTTATCGATACCGACGCGGATGTCGTGGCCCGCGACGCGGTACTCGACGTCCAGGCGGCCGCCCTTGGTCTTGTCCACCGCGCCCGGCGCGAGCAGCGAGCCGATCAGGTAGCAATGGGGCGGGCCCACGACCTGGCCGGCGGCGTTCTTGTAGGTGCCGTTGGCGATCGGGCAGGCCTGGCCGCTGGCCGAGACCGGATCCTGCACATGGTCGGAGCGGCTTTCGCCGTACAGCGCGGTCACGGTCAGGTCATCGGTGATGTAACCGGTGTACTTGCCGATATAGAAGTCGCCGCCGGGAGCTGCGCCGGCGCCGCCGTCGTAGTTCTTCAGCGCGATCGTACCGAGCTTGGCGCCCGTAGCCGTCGTCACGTTGTTGAACTGGGCGATCTGATCGTTTTCATTGGTCTTGTCGCCGAACGCCGTGAACTCGACGATGTGATTGTCGGTGATGTTCCAGTCGATCTTGGTCAGCCAGCGCGACGTCTTAATGTCGTAGTCGCTGACCGTGGTGTTGCCGGCCTTGTCGGGCGCACCGGCGGTCGAGCGGCCGTCGCGCTTGATGAAGTCGCCGGTGGCGTAGAAGAACAGCTTGTCCTTCACCAGCGGGCCGCTGATGTAGGCGCCGTACTCGGTGGACCAGTACTTGTTCTTGTTGCGGTACTGGTAAAGGGTGTTGTCGGACGGCTGGACCAGGTTGCGCGGCGAGGCCATCGCGCCGTTCGGGATCCACAGCACTTCCGCGCCGGCCTTCCACTGGTTGGTGCCGCGCTTGGTGATGATGTTCACCACGCCGCCGGTGGAGCGGCCGAACTCGGCGCCATAGCCGCCGGTCAGCACCTGCTGCTGGTCGATCGCGTCGAACGGCAGCTGCGCCATGCCGATGCCGGTCAGCGAGTTGGTCACGGCATAGCCGTTGACGTAATACTGGTTTTCCGCGGCCGAAGCGCCACCGAAGGAGGCGACGTTGCCGTAGCGCGAATCGCCCTGCACGGTGCCCGGCGCCAACAGCGCGGCGGCCGTGATGTTGCGTGCCACCGGGATCTTCTGCAGCGTCTCGGAGGTCAGCACGGTGCGCGAGTCGACCGACGACACGTCGATCGCCGGGAGTGCGCTGGCCACCACCGAGATGCCCTCGAGGTTCTTCGCGCCTTCGGCGGCAGCGGCGGCGGCAGCGAACGAAACGTCGGTACCCGTACCCACCTGGACGGCGACATTGTCGCGGCTGTCGACGACCTTGCCGTCCTTCATCAGGCTGACTTTGTAGTGGCCGATCGGCAGCGAGGCGGCGCGATAGCGGCCCGCCTGATCCACCGAGATATCGCGGGTCTGCCCGGTGTCGATGTTCTCCAGGCGCACGCTGCCGCCGGCAGCGGCGTCCACGTGGCCGAAGATGGTGCCCGAAGCATTGGACTGGGCCAGTGCGACGCCTGCCAGGCTCAAACTAAGGGCAGTCGCCCGCGCGGTCTGGCGCCACAGCGGCGCCCGACCCAAGAGTCGGAAATTGGTCACTTTAACGTTCTCCCCAGAATGGCCTGAAGGCCGATAGGCGCGAACGCCGAAAGAGGATCGCGGGCAAGTCGTTCGCCGCCGCCACCGGATGCTTCGCGACCGACGAGAGGGCATCCCCATGCCCTGTGATCAGCGTGCGAACTTGCGCGATCCCGGGCCGACCTTACGGGCGGAACGCGACGCGCGTCAACAAAAAATTCACGCTTGCGCGAGGCTTACAAAGGCCAATCGATACAGCAGCTTACGATGCCTTCGGGGGCCTGACGCCACGCCTACACGAAGCTTGCGGTCACTGCGGACAGCTCGCCGTACGGCAATATTTTTCGGCCGTATAGACGTCCAAACCGCAGGACCATGCGGCCGGTGCGCATTGCCGCAGGCATGCCGCTCCGTTAAAGTTGCGTTCGTCCAGGTGTCCCGCAGCCCCACGGCCAAGGGATGAAACGGGAAGCCGGTGCGCCTCCAAGGCAAGGCCGGCGCTGCCCCCGCAACGGTAAGCGAGCGTTCCACCCGCGGTGACGAGCCACTGTGCCTTGCAGGCATGGGAAGGCCACCCGGGACAGCGCGGCCACGCGCACTCGCCAGCCCGGAGACCGGCCCGGATACCGACCTGGTGGCTCGCGGAGGGCGAAGCCGGACCACGTGCCGGCGCCCGTCCGCCTGCCGTCGTTCCTTTCTCCTCCCCTGTCCCCGGACTCTTGAACTCAAGGGCCGTGCGAGAGGCGCGGCCGGGGAAAAGCAATCCATGAAGAAGCACCTGCTGGCCACCACCCTGCTGTCCTGCATGGCGGCAGCTCACGCCGCCGACCAGAACGACGCCGGCCAACTGCCCACCGTGGTGGTCACCGCCACGCGCACCGCGACGCCCATCGACGAAACACTCGCGCCGGTCACCGTGATCACCCGCGAGGACATCGAGCGTCTGCAGCCGCAATCCATACAGGATCTGCTCGCCGGCCTGCCGGGCGTGGCGTTCGGCAACGCGGGCGGCCTGGGCCAGCAGACCTCGCTCTTCATGCGTGGCACCAATTCGTCGCACACGCTGGTGCTTATCGATGGCATCCGCATCGGCACGGTAGGCGCGGGCATTCCGGCGTTCGAGCAGCTGCCGGTCGAGCAGATCGACCACATCGAGATCGTGCGCGGGCCGCGTTCGAGCCTGTACGGCTCTGACGCGATCGGCGGCGTGATCCAGATCTTCACCCGCCATGGCCAGGCCGGTGAGGGCCTGACGCCGTCGATGACGCTGGGCGTGGGCAGCCATCGCCTGGCCGATGGCCAGTTCGGCCTGTCCGGCGGCTCGCGCAACGCGTGGTTCAACGCCAGCGTGGGCGGGCAGTACACGCGTGGCATCAACGCCTGCCGCGCGGCGGCGGTGGGCGTGGGCGGCTGCTTCACCAACGAGCCGGACAAGGACGGTTACCGCACGTACAACGGCGCGCTGAGCGGCGGCTATCGCTGGGACAACGGCACCGAACTGTCTGCCAGCCTGCTCAAGAGCAAGGGCGACATCGCTTACGACGGCGATTTCCAGAACTACACCCGCCGCTCGCAGCAGGTCGCCGGCGTCAACCTGCGCTTCGCCGTACTCGATGCGTGGAAGATGAGCCTGAGCGCCGGCCAAAACCTCGATCGCGCCGACAACTACTTGAATCGTGCCGACCTCGGTGCGGACATGGTCCGCGAGGGCAACCTCTATTCGCGGCGCAACCAGGCTTCCTGGCAGAACGACGTGACCCTCGCCCCGGGCCAATTGCTGAGTGCAGGCGTGGACTACCAGCAGGAACACGTCGACAGCGATACCGGCTACGTACGGAGCAAGCGCGACAACACCGGCGTGTTCGCGCTCTACCAGGGCCAGTTCGGAGCGCACGAGCTGCAGCTGTCCGCGCGCCACGATCACAACCAGCAGTTCGGCAACCACGACACCGGAGCGGCCGCGTACGGCTATAGCTTCGGCAGCGGACTGAAGTTCACCGCATCGTACGGCACCGCCTTCCACGCGCCGACCTTCAACGACCTGTACGTCCCGCCGATGTTCGGCTTCGCCACCGCCAACCCCACCCTGAAACCGGAGAAGTCGCGCACGGCGGAGATCGGCCTGTCCGCGCGGCCCGGCGCGTGGAACTGGGCGGTCAACGCCTACCAGACCAAGATCGACGACCTCATCGGCTATGACGCGTTTTTCGTGCCGATCAATGTCGCGAAGGCGCGCATCCGGGGCATCGAGGGGCAGCTCGGCGCGGATGTCGACGGCTGGCACGTACGCGGCTATCTGACCTTCCAGAAGCCGGAGAACCGCGGCGACGACGCCGACCGCGGCAACCTGCTGGCCCGCCGTCCCGAGCGCATCGCGCGCATCGACCTGGATCGTGACCTGGGCGCGTTCAGCGTCGGCGGCACACTCAACGGCGAAGGCTATCGCTACGACGACGCGGCGAACCTGCAGCGCCTGGGCGGGTATGGCACGGTGGACCTGCGCGCCAGCTGGAACTTCCAGCCGGGCTGGACCTTGCAGGCCCGCGTGGCGAACGTGTTCGACCACCATTACGAGACCGTGCGCTTCTACAACCAGCTCGGCCGCACCGCGTACCTGACGCTGCGCTACAGCCCGCGGGGTTAAGGAAACGGCGGGGGACGGGGAAATAGGGAACGGCAAGCCGCCAACCCCTTGCTTTCCCCGTTCCCCAGCGTCTGTTCCCCGAACTTAAGGCACATCCCAAGCACCGTCTTCCGGGCATAAAGTCCGCCCCGGAGCGCGCCAGGAGGCGCCGCCCGGGGACCACGTGAACATCTTCGCTCCAATGATCCGCCGCCCGGTGGGCACGTCGCTGCTCGCGCTGGGCTTGGCGCTGGCCGGTCTATGGACCTACATCCTGATCGGCGTGGCAGCGCTGCCGGCGCTCGAATTTCCGGGCATGTCGGTCTACGCGGAAGTGCCCGGTGCCAGCGCCCAGGTCATGGCCGCCACGGTGGCCGCGCCGCTGGAGCGGCATCTGGGGCGGATCCCCGGCATCAAGGAGATGAGCTCGGAAAGCAACGACGGCTCGTCATCGGTGATTCTGCTGTTCGAACCGGGCAAATCCACCGACAAGCTGGCGCGCGACGTGCAGGCGGCGATCAATGCGGCGCAGATCGACTTGCCGCCGAGCATGACCATCCCGCCCCGCTACTTCAAATTCAACAACTCGCAGATGCCGGTGCTGCTGCTGTCGATGACCTCGAACACGCAGACGCCGGACAAGCTGTTCGACATGGCCGACACACTGATCAAGCCGGTCCTGTCGCAGGTGCCGGGCGTCGCCCAGGTGCGGATCATGGGCGGGCGCCCGAAGGCCGTGCGCGTCGAGCTCAACAATGCCCAGCTGGCGGCGATGGGCCTTTCCGCCAACGACGTGAGAAATGCGCTGCGTGCCGCGAACGTCACCTCGCCCCAGGGCACGCTGACCGACGGCGTGACGCAGATGACGGTCACCGCCACCGATGCTCTGCACGATCCGGAGGAATTCGGCCAGCTGCTGATCGCCATGCGCAACGGCACGCCCGTGCGCCTGTCGGACGTGGCCAAGGTCTACAGCGGCCAGCAGGACGAATACCAGGCCGCCTGGTTCAACGGCACGCGGTCGGTCACCATCCGCGTGAGCAAGCGGCCGGAAGCCAACGCTGTGGCCACCGCCGACGCGGTGCGAGCGAAGTTGCCGGAAATGCGCTCGTGGCTACCGGCCGACCTGAAGATCACCCCGATCTTCGATCTCACCCAGACCACCCGCTCGGCCCTGCACGAGGTGGAAATCGCACTGCTGCTTAGCATCCTGCTGGTGGCGGTGGTGATGCTGGTGTTCCTGCGCCGGGTGCGGCCGATGTTGATCGCCATGATCAGCGTGCCGCTGTCGTTGGCAGGCGCCTTCGTGGTGATGTGGTCGCTCGGCTATACGCTCAACACGCTGTCGCTGGTGGCGCTGGTGCTGTGCATCGGCTTCGTGGTCGACGATGCGATCGTGGTGATCGAGAACATCGTGCGCCACATGGAACACGGCGAGCAGGCGTTGCCGGCCGCGCTGCTGGGCGTGCGCGAGATCGGCTTCACCGTGGTGTCGATCACGCTGTCGCTGGTCGCGGTGTTCGTGCCGTTGCTGTTCGGCAACAGCCAGTTCACCGTGATCATGCGCTAGTTCTCCGTGACCTTGACCGCCGCCGTGGTGATCTCCGCGGTGATCTCGCTCACCGTGACGCCCGCGCTGTGCGGTTGGATGCTCAAGCAGGACGGCCAGCGCCGCGAGCCCGGCCGGATCGAGCGCGCCGTGGAGCGCTTCGACCGCGGCATGCAGCGCAAGTACGAGCGTGCGCTGGACTGGGCCATGCGCCATCGCCGGCTGATGCGCTGGCAGCCGCTGATCCTGCTGGGGCTGACCGTCGTGCTGGCCATGGCGGTGGTGAAGACGGCGGGCTTCAACTTCATGCCCAAGGAAGACATCGGCCTGATCCGCGCCATGGTCCGCGCCGATACCAATATCTCGCCCACGCTGATGGCCCTGCGCGCGCAGAAGGCTGCCGAGGTCATGCTGAAGGATCCGGCGGTGCTCGACGTCACCACCTTCCTCGGGCCGGACAATGCCGGCGGCGCCGTGGGCAACCAGGCCGTGATGTACGTGGACCTCAAGTCCAAGGGCAGCGGACCCGGCGAACGCCCGGAGCACATCGACAAAGTGGTCGAGCGTCTGCGCAAGCAGTATGAGTTGCTGCCGGAAGTGCAGGTGTCGCTCAGCTCGCTGAGCTTCTTCAATGGCGGCGGTGGCGGCGGCGGCCAGGGCGCGGAAAGCTTCCAGCTGGTCAGCGCCAGCACCATCGACCTGCAGCCATGGGTCTACAAGGTGACCAAGCTGATGAAGGCGCGGCCCGAGTTCCGCGACGTCAGCAGCGACTACGACAACATCGACAAGCAGCAGATGCTGAAGGTGGACCGCCAGGCCGCCAGCCGGCTCAACGTCAGCATGGGCATGGTCGATACGGCGCTGTACCACGCGTTCGGCCAGAACCAGGTGTCGATCATCTACTCGGACATCAACCAGTACTGGGTCGTGCTGACCTCCAGCGCCGAGCACACGCTGACCCCGGAAACCCTGCTCAATACCTACGTGCGCAATGCGCGCGGGGGCATGGTGCCGCTGTCGGCCGTGGCCAGGATCGAGCCCAACGTGACACCCTCCATCGTCAACCACTACAACCAGATGGAAGCGGTGCAGATCTACTACAACCTGCCGCAGGATTTCCCGCGCGACAAGGGTATGCAGCTGATCGACCAGCTAGTCGCCGACGCGCGCCTGCCGGCCGGCGTGAAGATCGGCTACACCGGCGAGAACCAGCAGCTACAGGAGAGCAAGGACAATTCCTTGCTGCTGCTGATCGGCTCGATCTTCGCCATGTACATCGTGCTGGGCATTCTCTACGAGAGCCTCGGCCAGCCGCTGACGATTCTTTCCACCCTGCCCGCGGCAGGCGCGGGCGCGTTCCTGGCGATGCTGGTGACGCACACGCCGATGTCGCTGATCGGCGTGATAGCGATCCTGATGCTGATCGGCATCGTGAAGAAGAACGCCATCCTGATGGTGGATTTCGCGCTGGTGCGCGAGCGCGAGCACGGGCTGCCCGCGCCGGAGGCGATCCGCGAGGCGGCGCTGGTGCGCTTCCGCCCCATCACCATGACCACGCTGGTGGCGATCGGCGCCGCGTTGCCGCTGGCGATCGGCTTCGGCATCGGCGCGGAGACGCGCCAACCGCTGGGGGTGGCGATCGTGGGCGGCCTGCTGGTGTCGCAGTTGCTCACGCTGCTGAGCACGCCGGCGATTTACTTGTGGAATCACGACCGCAAGGAGCGGAGGGCGGCGCGCAAGGCGCGGCGCGAGGCGAAGCGGGCGCTCAAGGCGGCGGGGCAGGCGGCCTGAGGCCACCGTGGGATCCTGGTTTTTCTCCTTCGCGGAGGGGCGTGGGCATCGGGTGATGCTGCGTGCGTGTGCCGCAGCGTAGATTGAGGTGAGCCTCCGGCGAACCCCAACAGGTGCCTCGGTTTACAGCGCCGCCACCTATCTCGTCATTCCGGCGCAGGCCGGACGGACTTGGGTAGGTTGGGGTGAGCTTGCGAACCCCAACGGGGCGCTTCGGTTCACCGCTCCGCCACTTACGTCGCCATTCCGGCGTAGGTTGGGGTGAGCTTGCGAACCCCAACGGGCGCTTCGGTTCACCGCCACGCCACCTACTTCGTCGTTCCGGCGCAGGCCGGACGGAGCGCGTAGCGCGGGGAACGCCCGGAGAGCGGCCCCGAAGGGGCGAGCGGAGCGAGTCATCCAGTCGCCGTATGGCTCGGTTGTCGCGTGGGTTGCCAGCCGTGTCTCGCCTTATGGGCGAGGGGTTTCGAGCCGCTGCCGCGGCCCGAGTTACTTCTTC
>JABLTH010005647.1_pt1 | contig 11620 bp, 7 predicted proteins | sample 7875711 | NCBI WGS metagenome assembly JABLTH01 (sample SAMN14941262, study PRJNA633318) | bioreactor metagenome | isolation source: bioreactor | place: China | collected 2019-03-05 | reverse complement strand
GAAGATGCGCACCTTGGCCGACAGGTGGCGGTTCTGCGGGTACATCGCCGAGATCGGCAGCGACTCCCCCTGCCAGTCCGTCATCAGTTCCACCAGCCGGCCGCTGCGCACATAGGGCTCGGCCAGCGCGCAGGAGAGGTAGGCGAGGCCCAGCCCCTGCAGCGCGCTGCCGAGATAGACGTCGGAGTCGTTGGTGGCCAGCACGGAGTCCAGCAGCAGTTCGTGGCGCTGCTCGCCGCGCGTCAGGTCCCAGGTGACCTCGCGCCCGGTGCGGTGGGACACGTAGTTGATGCAGCGGTGCGCCTGCAGCTCGGCCATGGTGCGCGGCGTGCCGTGCTGGCGCAGGTAGATCGGCGAGGCATAGATCGCCAGCTTGAGCTGGCCGATGCGGCGCGCCACCATCGACTCGTCGACCAGGGCGCCCACGCGCAGCACCACGTCCACGCCCTCCTGCAGCAGGTCGATGGGTTTGCCGTTGGTGGTCAGCTCCAGCTTGAGGTCCGGATAGGCGGTGAAGAAGGCCGGCAGCTCGGGCAGCAGCACCATCTGGGCCAGGCTGCTGATGGTGTCCACGCGCAGCGTGCCGCGCGGATTGTTGTTGTGGTGGGACAGCGATTGCTCGGCCTCGTCGACGTCGGCCAGGATGCGCACGCAGCGTTCGTAATAGGCCGCGCCCTCGGTGGTGACGCTGATGCGGCGCGTGGTGCGGTGCAGCAGCTTGACGCCGAGATGGGTCTCCAGGTTCTGGATCATGCGCGTCAAGGTGGCCTTGGGCAGGTCGAGCGACTCCGCCGCGCGGGCGAAGCTGCCGACATCGACCACACGGGTGAAGGCCTGCATTGAGATGAAGCGATCCATGGTGATTCCCTGGCAGATGAAGCGCGGCGCGAGACCTGTGGGCCCCGCTGGCGCGGCGGTTGGCTCCGGCACGCGCATGTGGCGCGCGCGCCGGAGAGCGCGAGTGGACCACAAATCGGATGACCTTGCACGCGGTGGGGTTGTCGGCTGGCGATTATTCCATCGCAGCAACAGTGCGTTGGTGTGCCTTTGCTTTATCCCACCCTCGTCAATCACCATAATCCGTTGCAACGCAACAAGACAAGGCCGCGCTTTGGCGTCGGCCGCCGGAGCCGCCGATGTCCAGCCCGCTCGATGCCCAGCCCCCCGTCGCCCCGCCCGCCGGACACCCGGAGCGCGTGCAGGTGCTCGACTATGTGCTGACCAGCGGCGCGCGCCGCATCGGCGCCCGGCTGTGCTACCCGGCCGGCTATCCGGCCGCCGGCGCGGCGCCGCTGCCGTGGCTGATCTACCTGCACGCCGGCGGCTTCGTCGATTGCAGCCAGCAGTCCAGCGAATGCCTGGCGATGGACCTGGCGGCGCGGGTGCCGGCGGTGGTGGTGGTGCCGGCCTATTCGCTGGCGCCGGACCATCCGTTCCCGGCGGCGCCGGAGGATGCGTTCAGCACGGTCGCCTGGGTGCTGGCGCATGCGCGCCGGCTCAAGGTCGACAAGCAGCGCTTCGCCCTGGTGGGCGAGGAGGCCGGCGGCAACCTGGCGATCGCGCTGGCGCAGATGATGCGCGACCGCGGCCTGCCCCAGGCGCGCGGGCAGTGGTTGATCCGGCCGCTGACCGATCCCTGCCTGCAGCACGCGTCGTGCGCGGGTGGCGCGGACGGCCCGAGCGTGCCGCTGGAGATGCTGCGGCGTATCGCCGGGCACTACCGCGACTACCTGCCGACAGCGGCGGCCAGCGTGCACCCCTATGCGGCGCCGGCGCATGCGTCGCGCCTGGCAGGGCTGCCGGCCACGCTGATCCAGGTGGCGGAGCAGGACGCCCTGCGCGCCGAGGGCGAGGCCTTCGGCGAGCGCCTGCGCGGTGCCGGCGTGCCGGCACAGACCATGATCATGCCCGGCGCCTGTGGCGACGGGGTGGAAGAGACCCATGAAGACTGTGAAATGTGGGTAGATGAAGGCGCGCGTTTCCTGCGGCAATGCCTGGCAGGAAGCGACGATGCCTCGAAACAGACCGAACGCCGCCCGCCCGGCCGGCGCGCAGCGGGGCCCGCCGGCTGAGCGGCCCCTGGCGCAGGCGCTGAGCGGCCCGAGCCGCAGGCGTAGAGACAGCCCGATCCCTGGTTAGCCGGACCGCCTTGCGCGGCCCGGAGGGCGGCGTTCGGCCTTTTGCTTTTCCGGTTGAAGAAAGCCAGAAACGGAGTGAAGAAATGCAGAACACAACTCGACGTACCCTGATCGCGGTGGCCGTGGTCGCGCTGGTCGGCGCCGGCCTGGCGGCATCGCTGCTGCGTCCGCACGGCGGCGAGGCGCGCGCCGTCACCGCGCCTGCCGCGCCGGCGGTGGACGTGGCCGCCGCCATCGGCAAGACCATCACCGAGTGGGACGAGTTCTCCGGCCGCCTCGAAGCGGTGGACCGCGTGGAGATCCGCCCACGCGTGTCCGGCACCATCGACGCGGTGCACTTCCGCGAGGGGGCGCTGGTGAAGAAGGGCGACCTGCTCTTCACCATCGATCCGCGCCCCTATGCGGCGGAGGTGGCACGCGCCGAGGCGGCGCTGGCCGCGGCCCAGGTGCGTGCCACGCACGCGCAGACCGAGCAGGCGCGCGCCCAGCGCCTGCTGCAGGACAACGCGGTGTCGCGCCGCGAGTTCGACGAGCGCGACAACGGCGCGCGCGAGGCAGCCGCCAATGTGCGCGCGGCCCAGGCCGAGCTGGAAGCGGCGCGGCTGAACCTGGCCTACACGCGCATCACCGCGCCGGTGGCCGGACGGGTCTCGCGCGCCGAGATCACCGTCGGCAACCTGGTGGCGGCGGGCGCCGCGTCGCCGGCGCTGACCACCGTGGTGTCGGCGTCGCCGGTCTATGCCAGCTTCGAGCTCGACGAGCAGAGCTACCTGCGCTACACCGCGCCGGGCGCCGGCGGCAGCCAGCCCAACCTGCCCATCTACCTGGGTCTGGCTGACGAGAACGGCCATCCGCACCAGGGCCGCATCCAGTCGGTCGACAACCGCCTCGATACGCGCAGCGGCACCATCCGCGTGCGGGCGGTGTTCGACAACGACGACGGCCGCCTGCTGCCGGGCCTCTATGCCCGCATCAAGTTCGGCGGCGCCGCGCCCCATGCCGCGGTGCTGGTCAATGACCGCGCCGTCGGTACCGACCAGGGCAAGAAGTTCGTGCTGGTGGTGGGCCGCGACAACAAGCTGATCTACCGCGAAGTGGAACTCGGACCGGCCTACGACGGCCTGCGCGTGATCCGCAAGGGCCTGGCGGCGGGCGAGACCATCGCCGTCAACGGGCTGCAGCGGGTGCGCCCGGGCGACCTGGTGGCGCCCAAGCCGGTCGACATGGCCTTCAAGCGCGAGGTGGAGCCGCGTGCGGAGTCGGCCGACCGCAAGCAGGCCAAGGCCGGGGCCGACGATGGCAAGCCGATGAGCTGATGTGGATGCCGGTGGGCATGGTGCCGGCGCGTAACGGCTGAGGGTTGGCTCCCCTCTCCCATTCATGGGGGAGGGGCAGGGGGAGAGGGCGGGCGCTCGCGCCATGCGCAGGCAATCGTCCTGGCGCGGATGCCTGCCCTCTCCCGCAACCCCTCTCCCGCAGGCGGGAAAGGGGAGCAGACCGGAAGCCCGGCAAACGCCTGCGCCACCGCCACCGCCAAAACCCGTACGCCGTTCCCTCGATATGGCGCCCGTCCGCGGGCCGCCAGGGGCGGCTGTTCGCCGCTCTCACGAGTTGTAGCTGAGATTTAGCCGAGACCAAGATGAATCTCTCGAAATTCTTTATCGACCGCCCGATCTTCGCGGGCGTGTTATCGGTGCTGATCTTCCTGGTCGGCGCCATCTCGATGTTCAAGCTGCCGATCTCGGAATACCCCGAGGTCGTGCCGCCTTCCGTGGTGGTGCGCGCCCAGTATCCAGGCGCCAACCCCAAGGTGATCGCCGAGACGGTGGCCTCGCCGCTGGAAGAGCAGATCAACGGCGTGGAAGACATGCTCTATATGTCTTCGCAGGCCAACAGCGACGGCGTGCTGACGCTGACCGTCACCTTCAAGCTCGGCACCGACCCCGACAAGGCCCAGCAGCTGGTGCAGAACCGGGTGGCGCAGGCCGAGCCGCGCCTGCCCGAGGACGTGCGGCGCCTGGGCGTGACCACCGTCAAGAGCTCGCCGGACCTGACCATGGTGGTGCACCTGGTCTCGCCCAACGACCGCTATGACATGACCTACCTGCGCAACTACGCGGTGATCAACGTCAAGGACCGGCTGGCGCGCATCCAGGGCGTGGGCCAGGTCCAGCTGTTCGGCTCGGGCGACTACGCCATGCGCGTGTGGCTGAACCCGGAGAAGATGGCCGAGCGCCAGCTCGCCGCCTCCGACGTGGTCAAGGCCATCCGCGAGCAGAACGTGCAGGTGGCGGCCGGCGTGATCGGCTCGTCGCCGGCCTTGCCCGGTGCCGACCTGCAGCTCTCGGTCAACGCGCAGGGGCGCCTGTCCACCGTCGAGGAGTTCGGCGACATCGTGGTGCGCACTTCGGCCGATGGCGGCGTGACCTACCTGAAGGACATCGCCCGTATCGAGCTGGGCGCGTCCGAGTATGCGCTGCGCTCGCTGCTGGACAACAAGCCCGCGGTGGCCATCCCCATCTTCCAGGCGCCGGGCTCCAACGCCATCCAGATCTCGGATGACGTGCGCAAGACCATGGAAGAGCTGAAGCAGAACTTCCCCGACGGGGTCGACTACAGCATCGTCTACGATCCGACGCAGTTCGTGCGCCACTCGATCGAGGCGGTCACGCATACGCTGTTCGAGGCCATCCTGCTGGTGGTGCTGGTGGTGATCCTGTTCCTGCAGACCTGGCGCGCGTCGATCATCCCGCTGCTGGCGGTGCCGGTCTCCATCGTCGGTACCTTCGGGCTGATGCATGCCTTCGGCTTCTCGATCAACGCGCTGTCGCTGTTCGGCCTGGTGCTGGCGATCGGCATCGTGGTGGACGACGCCATCGTGGTGGTGGAGAACGTCGAGCGCAACATCGAGGAGGGGCTGTCGCCCAAGGAGGCTACCTACAAGGCCATGCGCGAGGTGAGCGGTCCCATCATCGCCATCGCGCTGACGCTGATCGCGGTGTTCGTGCCGCTGGCCTTCATGACGGGCCTGACCGGCCAGTTCTACAAGCAGTTCGCGCTGACCATCTCGATCTCGACGATCATCTCCGCGTTCAACTCGCTGACCTTGTCGCCGGCGCTGTCCGCGCTGCTGCTGCGCGGCCATGACGCGCCCAAGGACTGGCTGACGCGCGGCATGGAGCGCGTGCTGGGCGGCTTCTTCGCGCGCTTCAACCGCTTCTTCGGTGCCAGCGCGCAGCGCTACGGCAGCGGCGTCAAGGGCGTGATCTCGCGCAAGGGTGCGGTGTTCGGCGTCTACGCGGTGATGCTGGCGCTGACCTGGGGCGTGTTCCAGATGGTGCCCAAGGGCTTCGTGCCGGCGCAGGACAAGCAGTACCTGGTGGGCTTCGCCAAGCTGCCCGACGGCGCCACGCTGGACCGCACCGAGGACGTGATCCGCCGCATGTCGGAGATCGCGCTCAAGCACCCGGGCGTGGAATCGGCGGTGGCCTTCCCGGGCCTGTCGATCAACGGCTTCACCAACAGCCCCAGCGCCGGCATCGTGTTCGCCACGCTCAAGCCTTTCGAGCAGCGCAAGGGCAAGGACCTGTCGGGCGATGCCATCGCGCAGCAGCTCAACGCCAAGTACGCGGCCATCCAGGACGCTTTCATCGCAGTGTTCCCGCCGCCGCCCGTGCAGGGCCTGGGCACCATCGGCGGCTTCAAGCTGATGATCGAGGACCGTGCCGCGCTCGGCTACGACGCGCTGTTCGACGCCACCAATGCCTTCATCGGCAAGGCGCGCGCCACGCCCGAGCTGACCGGTGTGTTCAGCAACTACCAGGTCAACGTGCCGCAGCTCGATGTCAAGCTCGACCGCGTCAAGGCCAAGCAGCTCGGCGTGCCCGTCACCGACGTGTTCGACACGCTGCAGACCTACCTGGGCTCGGCCTATGTGAACGACTTCAACAAGTTCGGCCGCACCTACCAGGTCAAGGTGCAGGCGGATGCGCCGTACCGCGCCCACGCCGAGGACATCCTGCAGCTGAAGACGCGCAACGCCGCTGGCGAGATGGTGCCGCTGTCGTCGCTGGTGCAGGTCAGGCAGGGCTTCGGCCCGGACAGCGTGGTGCGCTACAACGGCTTCACTGCCGCCGACGTCAACGCCGGCCCGGCCCCGGGCTTCTCCTCGGGCCAGGCGCAGGCCGCGGCCGAGCGCATCGCCGCCGAGACGCTGCCCAAGGGCATGAAGTTCGAATGGACCGAGCTGACCTACCAGGACATCCTGGCCGGCAACGCGGGCGTGTGGATCTTCCCGCTGTGCGTGCTGCTGGTGTTCCTGGTGCTGGCGGCCCAGTACGAGAGCCTGACACTGCCGCTGGCGGTGATCCTGATCGTGCCGATGAGCCTGCTCGCGGCCATGACCGGCGTATGGCTGACGCGCGGCGACAACAACATCTTCACGCAGATCGGCTTCATCGTGCTGGTGGGCTTGTCGGCCAAGAACGCCATCCTGATCGTGGAGTTCGCGCGCGAACTGGAACACCAGGGCCGCAGCATCGTGGCCGCCGCCATCGAGGCCAGCCGGCTGCGCCTGCGCCCGATCCTGATGACCTCGTTCGCCTTCATCATGGGCGTGGTGCCGCTGGTGATCTCCACCGGCGCCGGCGCCGAGATGCGGCATGCGATGGGCGTGGCGGTGTTCGCCGGCATGCTGGGCGTGACCTTCTTCGGCCTGTTCCTGACGCCGGTGTTCTACGTGGCGCTGCGGCTGTGGGCCACGCGCGGCGAGCGGCGCCGGGCGGCGCAGCAGGCGCCCGGCGCGCTGGCCCCGGCGGCATCGGCCGAGTGAGGGAGATGACATGACAACACGGATAACTGCCATGCAGAACTGGATGCCCCGCCTGGCCACGCTGGCCGCCGCGCTGGTGCTGGCCGGCTGCTCGCTGGCCCCGGCCTACCGGGTGCCCGAGAGCGCTGCCGCACCGGCCTTCAAGGAGGCCGAGGGCGCACGCGCCGAGGGCGCGCAATGGAAGACCGCCACGCCGGCCGAAGGCGCCGAGCGCGGCCAATGGTGGCGGGTCTTCTCCGATGCGGAACTGGACCGGCTGATCACCGCCGCCACCAGTGCCAACCAGGACCTGGCCGCCGCGGCGGCGCGCCTGAAGCAGGCGCGCGCGCTGACCGGCGTGGCCGAGGCCGACCTCTACCCGCAACTCAGCGTGGGCCTGGACCCGACCCGGGCGCAGACCTCGGCCGCCGCCAACGGCCTGCCCGACGGCACCAAGGTGCCGGCGCAGACCCTGCTGCGCGCGCGCGCCTTCGCCAGCTACGAGCTCGACCTGTTCGGCCGCGTGGCCAGCAATACCCAGGCCGCGCGCGCCGAGGGCGAAGCCGCCGAAGACCTGTTCCGCTCGGTGCAGCTCGCGTTGCAGGCCGACGTGGCACAGGCCTACTTCGCGCTGCGCACGCTCGACAGCGAGCGCGAATTGCTGCAGGCCACGGTGACCTTGCGCGAAGACGCGCTCAAGCTGCTCAAGCGCCGCTTCGACGCGGGCGAAACCACCGACCTGGACCCGGCGCGCGCCGAGGCCGAACTGGGCACGGCACGGGCCGACCTGGCCGCCATCGAACGGCGCCGCGCCACCCAGGAGCACGCGCTGGCGGTACTGACCGGGCTGCCGCCGTCGGCTTTCGCGATGCCGTCGCGGCCCTTCGACGCCCAGCCTGTGGCGATCCCGGCCGGCCTGCCGTCGGACCTGCTGGAGCGCCGCCCGGACATCGCCCAGGCGGAACGCCTGATGGCCGCCGCCAATGCGCGTATCGGCGTGGCCAAGGCCGCGTTTTTCCCGCGCATCACGCTGACGGGCCTGTTCGGCTTCGAGTCGGGCGATCTGTCCAACCTGTTCCGCTGGTCGTCCGCGGTATGGGGGATCGGTCCGCTGGTCGGCTCCACCATCGCCGCGCCCATCTTCGACGGCGGCCGCAACCGCGCCAACCTGGCGGCCGCGCGCGCCCAGCACGAAGAGAGCGTGGCGCGCTACCGGCAGACCGTGCTGGTGGCCTTCCGCGAAGTCGAGGACAGCCTGGCCGACACCCGCTGGCTGAGCCAGCAGGCGCAGGCACTGGACAGCGCGCTGGCCGGCGCGCGCCGCGCGCAGCGCATCTCGCGCAGCCGCTACGACGCGGGCGCGGTCGACTACCTGACCGTGATCGACGCCGACCGCACCGTGCTGCAGGCCCAGCGCGAAGCCAACCAGGTAGCCGGCCTGCGCGCCGCCGCCACGGTATCGCTGGTGCGCGCGCTCGGCGGCGGCTGGGGTGCGCCGAACGGGCAGGCCGAGACGCCAACACCATCGGCCAGGCATGATGTCGTGGCTCCCTCTGCGCGCACGGGGAGCGGGTTGGGGGGAGGGGTGGATCAGCAAGGCGCCGTGTAAAAGCGAAGCCGCCGGTGTGCTCCAGCCAGCGAGCCCCCCGCCGCAAAGCCCTCGGTGCGATACCCGCGCATCCAGCCCACCGGCACCAACACCACCGCCTACACTGAACACATCGCGCCCCATCGCGGGGCGCCAGCCCCGGAGGCGCCGACCATGCCCCTGCGCAAGGCCTGGGTGCTCGGCGTGGCCGTGCTGTGCGCGGCCGCTGCCGCCTGCCTGCTGCCGCTGCCCTGGGACCTGACCACCCAGGTCCACAACGAGGTCGTGATCGCGCGTTCGGCGCAGCACGTGTTCGACTATGTCACCACGCCCGCCCACTGGCCCGACTGGCATCCATCGTCGCTGGCCGTGTCCGGGGCCACCGGCCATTCGCTGCAGCCGGGCGAGCAGGTGAGCGAAACCTTCCGGGTGGCAGGGCGCAGCGGCGTCGTGGTGTGGACCGTGACGGCGCGTCAGCGCCCGGCCTTCTGGGCCGTCGCCGGCACCATCGAAGGCCGTCCGGCCGGCACCGTGGCCTACACGCTGCGGGAAGAGGGCGACCAGACGCGCTTCTCGCGCGACTTCCGCTACCGTTCGCCCACGCTCGGTTTCGCCATTCTCAATCAGCTGGTGCTGCGCCGCCGCGTCGAGGCCGAGTCGGCCGAGGCGGTGGTGCGGCTGAAGGCGCGGCTGGAGGGGATGGGAGGCTAGCGCGCCTTGGCCCGCGTCTTCTTGCGCACCACCGCGCCCGCGGGCGCCTCCGCCGCTGGCGCGGCGTCGACCCGCTGCATCTGTTCGAGCAGCGTCAGGGCGTCGACATAGGAGAGGAACTGGTGCAGGTATTCCGGCGACAATTCCTGCATCAGCGTCAGCGAGCGGTGGATCAGGTAGTGGGAATTGAGCGGGCCGGCATGCTCGGGCACCTGCTGCAGCGATTGCTGCACGCGCTGGTTGGCGCTGACGCGGGTCCAGGTGTCGCGGAAGTAGTCGATCAGTTCCGGCTCGGCCGGGACTGGCGGCCGGGCCGGCGTGGCGATCCGTGCGCTTGCGGTCGCGGGGGGCTCTGCCGTGCTTCTAGTCCGGGCGCGGCCGGCGAGTTGGTCGGCCAGTGCCGCCAGCGCGCCGCGTGCGGGCAGGCGCGGTGCGGCCGGCGGTGCCGCCGCAGCGGTGCCGGGCGTGGAGGATGGGATGGAATCGGTCGATGCCGCCGCCTTGGTACCCGTCGCTTCGAGCGCGAGGCGATAGGCAGAGAGCCGGGCCGCCAGCTTGTCGTCGAGCACGCGCCGCGCTGCGCCCTGGTGGGGCGCGGCACGGCGCGCCAGGGCCTGCATCAGGCGGAAGCGCACCGGGTCGAGGCGGTCAGCGCCGCATGCCTGCCAGGCTTCGAGTTGTTGCATGGCATCCGGCGGCGCATCGTTGCCCGCCTGGGCCGGTGCCTGGGCCGGCGCATCGTGCGGGGCGGTGGCTGACGGGCCGGCCGGCGCTGCGTGCGCCGCACCCTGTGCGGGCTCCGCCATGCCACGGTCCATGATGCCGTCAGCCACGAGGTTTCGCCGCGCCGGTGGAGCCGCGCGGGATCGGTGCGATCTCGACGCGGCGGTTCTTCGCGCGGCCTTCGGCGTCGGCGTTCGAGGTGACCGGCTGCTCGGCGCCGAAGGCGGCGGAGAAGACCGAGGCGGGCGGGACGCCGGCCTCGATCAGCGCGCGCGTCACCGTCAGCGCGCGCTGGGCCGACAGCTCCCAGTTGTCGGCGAAGCGGCGGTTGCTTTCCTTGACCTGCTGGTCGTCGGTGAAGCCGCTCACCATCAGGATCTCGTCACGCGCGCTGAGGTAGGCCGACAGCGGCCCCGCCAGGCTCTTCAGCAGGTCGCGGCCTTCCGGCTGGAGCTGGTCGGAGTTGAGGGCGAACAGCACGCTGCCGCTGATGCCGATGCGGCCGTTGACCAGGGTCACGCGGCCGGCTGCCAGCGGCACCGCCAGCGCCTTCTCGAGCGACTCGCGGCGCTGCATTTCCTCCTGGCGGTGCCGGACCTCGTCTTCCAGCCGTGCCGTCAGTTCGAGCTGCATGCCGATGGCGCCCAGCAGGACCAGCACGAAGGCGCCCAGCAGCACGGACATCAGGTCGCCGAAGACGGCCCAGATCGGGGCGGCCGGTTCCACGCCGGCGTCGATGTCCTCCCTCATGCCGCCTCGGCGCCGTTGGCCGCCTGCGTGGCGGCGAGCTGCTGCAGGTCGTCGAGGATCTGCTTCTGCGACATCACGCTCAGGTCGACCACTTCGCGCGCCTGCGCCACGTAGTAGGCGAGTTGCTCGTCACTGCGTGCCATCGACTTGTCCAGGGCGGCCTCGATGCGCTGGAGCTGGGCGCCCAGCTTGTCGCTGGATTCGCTGAACAGCTGCACGGCCACGCCGAAAGCTTCGCCCAGGCTGGCGACTTCCACCGCGCTGCCGGTGACCTGGGCCGCCATGGCTTCCAGCCGGCCGCCTTCGGACTCGACCTGGCCGGCGAAGCGCGCGCCGGCCTGTTCCAGCAGCGAGGACGCCCCGGCGACCAGGCTTTCCACCGCCGCGCGTTGTTCCGTGGAGGCCTGGCCGACCGCCTGCAGCAGGGTTTCCAGCGTAGACAGCATGCCGGCGCGCTCTTCGAGCATGGCCTGGTCGCGTGCCATGCTGTCGGACAGTTTCTGGCGCAGCTCGCCGAGGGTCTCGGCGGCGGCACGCGGGGCTTCGGCCGCGGCCTGCATCAGGCGCGCGACCTCGGCGACCGAGCTGTCATGGTGGGCCTGGGCCTGGGCGGCGATGCCGCGTGCCGTGTCGGCCAACGTGTCGCAGATGGCCTGCTGGCGCGCGGCGGCCTGGGCGCCGGTCTGCTCCCATTCCTGGCGCAGGGCCTGGGCGATGGCATCCAGCGAGCCGGTCCAGTTGGCCAGCCGCTGCTCGTCGCGGGCGGCCAGTTCGGCCTGCATGGCCAGCGCGGCCTTGGGCGCTTCGGCGGCAGCCAGGACCAGGCGGTCGATCTCGGCCACGGTCTTGCTGTTGTAGGCCTCGGCCTGCGAGGAGATGTCGCGGGCGCTCTGGGCCAGG
>JABLTH010042502.1_pt1 | contig 11628 bp, 12 predicted proteins | sample 7875711 | NCBI WGS metagenome assembly JABLTH01 (sample SAMN14941262, study PRJNA633318) | bioreactor metagenome | isolation source: bioreactor | place: China | collected 2019-03-05 | reverse complement strand
CTCAGATCTAGTCCACCGACTGTTCGCGCCCGATGCCTGGCATCGGGCGTGCACAACGATCCGCCTCTCGGAGCGAGAGCGGGAGCGGGAGCGCGCATGCCGGTTTGTATCGCCCCACCCCACGCGCGAGTCTAACGGCGTCAATGCAGACGCCTTCCACGTTGACGGGTATCGACACCATCACGCGTACTCCATCGGCGATATCCCGCATTTCGCCGTCGCCGTCGCCATCGGCCACGGCTGTGGGCATACGCGGAGCTCGGCGTTGTTCCCGGCCCGATGGCGCCGTGCACGCGTGTTGTGTGCGGTCGCCCTAATGCGCAGTGCGCCGCAACATCGTCGTGTCGTAACCGAGCGTCCGAACCCGTTCGACAAGCGCCGCGGCCTGTTCAGCGGAGGGCTTCGCATCGCGCGTCAGGATCCACAGGAACCGACCCGACGGTTCACCGACGATCGACCATGAGTAGTCGTCGGCGCGATCGAGCACCCAGTAATCGCCGAAGAAGAACGGCCCGAAGAACGACACTTTCAGCTTTGCGCCGCCGCTGTCGGCCACGATCTTTGCGCGCCCGTCGGAGCTTCGCGCGCGGCCGTCCGGCCCGCCTTCGTGGCAGGTATTGCGCACGCCGATGAGACCGTCTTCCCGCTTCGCATACTCGGCCGTCACGCCGTCGCATCCGCGCTCGAAGCGGTTTTCATACCGCGCGAACTCGTACCATCTGCCGACGTAGCGATCGAGATCGACGGATTTCGCGGGTTGCGGAACGTGTGCATTCCCGCTGGGCCCGCCGGCGAGGCCTGCACATCCCGCCAGCACCAGGGCGGCGCCCGCCACGATCACTCCCGCCGCCCACACCGGTCGGCCAACGATACTTCGCTTCATTGAATGACTCTCCAGACACGAAACCCGGTCATTGTGCACGCAACCGACGGTAGTCGGCCGCATTCGCCGCACGTTGCGGCTGCCTGCATCCGCGCGGACGCGTCGCTCGTATCTGGTTGAAGAGATCACAGCGGGCGTTGCGCTGCACAACGTGCAGCGGGCGTGCCACCGATCGTTCAATCACATGCATCCGAGAGTGCTATATTTCGCTCGACATTCACATCATGGCGGTCCGCACCATCCACTTTGCATGAGCGACACGCCAAGCGGTGCCAGCGGCTTCGATCAGACAGCCCCTTCGCGCGATGCCGATGCGGATGTCGCGCGCCGCGAACATCTGAACCGGGTGATGCTTCAGGCAGCAACCGGCGACCAGGCGGCTTTCGCGGAGTTGTACCGGCTGACCGCGTCGCGGGTGTTCGGGACAATCGTGCGCATGCTTCACGATCATGGGGAAGCCGAGGATCTCCTCCAGGAGGTCTACACGACCGCATGGCGACGCATCGACGCGTTCGACCTGGCGCGCGGCGGCGCGATGACGTGGCTGATCACGCTGGCGCGCAACAAGACGATCGACCGCTTGCGGCAGCATCGCGACGCGCAACTTGACGACGAACAGGCGCTGGAGCTTCCCGCCGAAGATCCGACGCCCGCCGCGCTGGCGGAGGCCTCGCAGGAGCGCCTGCGCCTCGAGCGATGCCTCGCGCAACTCGATCCGCAGCAGGGCCGCGCGGTGCGCGAGGCCTTCTTCAGCGGCGCGACCTACAGTGAGCTGGCAGCGCGACTGCGTGTGCCGCTCGGAACCATGAAGAGCTGGATCCGGCGCAGCCTGATGCAGCTGAAGGTGTGCCTGGAGCAATGAATACGCCGGCCGATCACAATCGCGAATTGCGCTGCGCAGAATACGCGCTCGGCGTGCTCGACGCAGACGCGCGCCGCGAGCTGGAGCAGGCCGCCGCTCGCGACCCGGCGTTGCAAGCCGCGCTCGAGCGCTGGCAGCGCCACCTCGCCCCGCTCGCGGGCGACGTCACGCCCGTCGACCCGCCCGCGCGAACCTGGACGAGGATCCAGCACCAACTGGGCTTCATCCCGCCGCCGCGCCCACGCAGCGCTGCGCCATCCGACGGATGGTGGAACAGCCTGCGACTGTGGCGCTGGGTCGGCATGGGCGCGAGCGTGGCGGCGCTCGGACTGCTCACGGTCAACGTGATCCGGGTGGGCGAAGCGCCGCCGCGCCCCGCTGCCGAAGACAGCCACTACATGGCGGCCACGCTGGCACAAGCGGATGGCGTCGCACGGTGGACCGCCACGGTCGACTTGCAGCGTGCCCGGATGGTCGTGGTGCCCGCGAACACGCCACCGATCGCCGCGGACCGCTCGACGGAGCTCTGGCTGATTCCGCCAAATGCGAAGCCGATCTCGCTCGGCGTATTCGCGTCGAACGCACCGGCGTCGATGACGCTGCCGCAAGCGATCGTCGCGCGACTCGATGCACGCGCGGTGCTCGCCGTATCGCTCGAGCCTAGCGGCGGCTCGCCGAGCGGCCAACCCACCGGGCCGGTGCTCGCCACCGGCGCGATGCACACCACTTGACGCGCGCAACGCGCGCTCAACCCGCGAACGTAAAGGGAGGCGGCGTGCCGCCCGCTGCCGTCTCTCTCGACGAGATCGCGCATCTCGTCGCATCCGTCTGCATCCGATCGGTTGACCGCTCCGTATAGAGGGATATCGCGCCCTCGGAGCCCGTATGCCCGCCGTCGTCGTTGCCCTCCTCGCCTTCGTCGGACTGATCCTGTCCTTCACGGCGGTATGGATTGCCCAATTGCATTCCCGGAACGCCGGGATGATCGATCCTGTCTGGGCCGCGACGCTCGGCGGCGTAGCCGTGTTCGTCGCCGTGCTGGCTACCGGCCCGGAATTGAATCGTGCGCTCGTCGCCGCCGGCGGCGGCATCTGGGGGCTGCGACTCGCGCGACACCTGTGGCGGCGCAATCGCGGGCAGCCGGAAGACCCGCGCTATCGACAGTTCCGCCTGCAGTGGGGCGACGCCGCGCCGCGCAACATGTTCTGGCTGTTCCAGTTGCAGGCGCTGATCTCGATGCTGCTGTCGATCGCGTTCTTCATCCCCGCATACAGCGCGGCAGCCCCGTCCCGGTCCGCGATCGCCGCGGCAGTAGCGATCTGGATCGCCGCCGTCGCCGGAGAGACTGCGTCCGACCGGCAACTCAAGCGGTTTCTCGCGGATCCCGACCACGGCGGCCAGGTCTGTCGCGCCGGCTGGTGGAGCTATTCGCGGCACCCCAACTATTTTTTCGAGTGCGTGCACTGGCTCGCCTACACGGCGCTGGCGATTGGCATGCCGTGGGGCTGGCTGACGCTGTTCCCGCCACTCCTGATGGCATGGCTGCTGCTCAAGGTATCCGGCTTGCCGCTGCTCGAAGCGCGTCTGGTGCAAAGCCGGCCGGGCTACCGCGAGTACATGCGCACGACCAGCGCCATCGTTCCGTGGCCTCCGAGGCCGGCGCCCGGCCCTTCCCCCACTCGATCCGATCACCCTGAAGACCGGAGTACGCGATCATGACCGCTACCACCTCGCAACCGTCGCCGGCCTCGGCGGCGGCACCCAACGACGCCTGGCTGATTCGCTGCTGCGAGCGCGGCTGGCTGCCGGACCGGCTGATCCGGGCCGGCATGCGCTCGCTGATGCGGCAACGCCTGCGCGACGAACACGCGTATGACGGCGAACGGCGCGCGGCGGCCTACGACACGCTGGTGCGTGAACTGGGCGCGAGCCCGATCGCAATCGAGACGCTCGCGGCGAACACGCAGCATTACGAAGTGCCCGGCAGCTTCTTCGAGGCCCATCTCGGCCCGCGGCTCAAATATTCGTGCGGCTATTACCCGCGTGGCGACGAAACGCTGTCGCAGGCAGAGGAGGCGATGCTGGCGTTGTACGCGCAGCGCGCCAGGCTGGAGGACGGCCAGCGCATTCTCGACCTCGGATGCGGCTGGGGTTCGCTGTCGCTCTGGCTCGCCGAACGGTATCCGGCCGCGCAGATCGTCGGCCTGTCGAATTCGCACGGTCAACGCCACTTCATCGAGCGATGCGCGACGCAGCGCGGGCTGACGAATCTGCGAATCGTGACCGGCAACGTGGTGGAGTTCGACTTCGATCCCGCGGATGCCGGTTTCGACCGTGTGCTCTCGATCGAGATGTTCGAGCACATGAAGAACTACGGGCAACTGCTCGCCAAAATCGCGCGCTGGATGCACGACGACGGCAAGCTCTTCGTGCACATCTTCGCGCACAAGCTGCTCGCCTATCACTTCGCGGTGCGCGACGACACCGACTGGATGTCGCGCTATTTCTTCACGGGCGGGACGATGCCGTCGGCCGACCTGCTGCTGCGGTTCCAGGACGACGTGCGCATCGCCCGCCAATGGTGGCTCGACGGGACTCACTACGCCCGCACGGCCAATCAGTGGCTCGCGTCGCTCGATGCGGCGCGCCCCAGGGTCATGCCGATTTTCGAGACGGTCTACGGCGCCGACGCCCGCATCTGGTTCCAGCGCTGGCGGATGTTCTACATGGCGGTCGCCGAGCTGTTCGGCTATGCCGACGGGCAGGAATGGGGCGTCGCCCACTATCTGTTCGACAAGCGCCGGGTGCTCGCATGACGGCCGCGATCGCGTACCGGGTTCTCCGCCGTGCCGCCGTCACGGTCTTGACGGCGCTCGCGATCGGCGCCGCCGGGTGCTCGGGCAGCCCGTCGAACCCGAATCCGCGCGCCGCCGTTCCGCTGTCGACCGTACCCGTCGACTTGCCGCGCTACATGGGCCGCTGGTACGTGATCGCGAACATCCCGTATTTCGCGGAACGCCACTTCGTCGGCAGCCGGGCCGAGTGGCGCCTGCGCGACGATGGCCGGATCGACGACGCATTCGTCGGCCGCAAAGGCGGCTTCGACCAGCCCGAGAAGCACTATCGGTTCGTCGACGCGGTCAAGCCCGGCAGCGGCGGCGGCGAATGGCGCGTGCGGCTGTTCTGGCCGGTGTATGTCACGCAACTGACGCTCTACGTCGACCCCGACTACCGGTACACGATCCTCGGCTACCCGGGCAAGACGCTCGGCTGGATCTTCTCGCGCGAGCCGACGATGGACGACGCCACCTATCGCTCGCTGCTCGCCCGGCTCGATGCGATGGGTTACGACACGTCGCGCTTCAGGCGGGTGCCGCAAACACCCGACCAGATCGGCAAGCCGGGCTTCGCGTCGCCCGGCGATCGCGAATGACCACCGCACCTGCATCCGCCGCGTGCGGTGCGACGTATAAGAGCACGTGTGATTCCCGAACCTGCACTTGTGACTGACGGAGACCATTCGCGATGCACCCGGAACTTTCAATGTCGCTGCCCGGCCGGCGGATTGCCGTCGTCGGCGCCGGCATCGCGGGCCTGGCCAGCGCGTACTTGCTGGCCCGCCGTCACCGTGTGACGCTGTTCGAGGCCGCCGACTACCTCGGCGGTCACACGCACACGGTCGACGTCGAACTCGACGGCGCACGCCACCCCGTCGACACGGGATTCCTTGTGTTCAACGACCGGACCTATCCGAACCTGATCGCGCTGTTCGACGAACTGGGCGTGGCCGCCCATTCGACCGACATGTCGTTTTCGGTTTCGGTCGACGGCGGCCGGCTCGAATGGGCCGGCAGCAACCTGAACACGGTGTTCGCGCAACGCCGCAACCTGTTCTCGCCGACCTTTCTCGGGATGTTGCGCGACATCCTGCGCTTCAACGCGTCCGCGCACGATCACCTCGAATCGGCGAGCCGGCAGCGTCTTTCGGTCGGGGAACTGCTGACGGCCGGCGGTTACGGCGCATCGTTCCAGCATCACTACCTGCTGCCGATGGCGGCCGCGATCTGGTCGAGCGCGGCAAACGACATCCTGCGATTTCCGGCGGCGACGTTCCTGCGCTTCTGCCTGAATCACGCGTTGTTGCAGGTCAACAACCGGCCGACCTGGCGCACCGTCGCGGGCGGCGCGCGGCAGTACGTCGAGCGCATCGCGGCGACGCTCGACGATGTGCGCGTAAATACGCCGGTCCGCGCGATACGGCGCGACGACGCGGGCGTGACGGTGGCGACCGATACAGCCGGTCACGAGCGTTTCGACGCGGTCGTGCTCGCGTGCCATGCGCCGACCAGCCTGCGGCTGCTCGCGGATGCCAGCAAGGCCGAGCGCGACGTGCTCGGCGCCGTGCGCTACCAGCACAACGTCGCGGTGCTTCATACCGATACCGCGTTGCTGCCGCGCCGGCGGCGCGTGTGGTCGGCGTGGAACTACCTGGGCGGCCGGCCGAGGCGCACGGGCGGCGAATCGCCAGTGTGCGTGAGCTACCTGCTCAACCAGTTGCAGCCGCTGCCGTTCCGCTCGCCGGTCGTCGTCACGTTGAATCCGGTCGACGAGCCCGCGCCCGACACCCAGCTCGGCCGCTACGATTACGAGCACCCGCTGCTCGATCTCACGGCCGTGGATGCGCAGCATCGCCTGCCGATGCTGCAAGGGCGGCGCAATACCTGGTTTGCGGGAGCATGGACGGGCTACGGGTTCCATGAGGACGGACTGAAATCGGCGTTGCGCGTCGCCCGCAGCTTCGGCATCGCGCCGGCCTGGGCTCGCCCATGAACGCGCCCTTTGCCCGCGACGGCATGGCCGCCCGGCTTCTCGTCGGCACCGTGATGCACGAACGGCTGCGGCCGGTGCGCCATGCGTTCGCGTACCCGATATTCCAGGTCTGCTGCGACGTCGAGCGGCTGGCCGAGATCGATGCCGGCTGGTTCGGCATCGATCGCTGGGCCCCGCTCGCGCTCGCTTCCCGCGACTACGGCCCGCGCGACGGCCGCGCGCTCGGCCCGTGGATGCGCGAAGTCCTCGCGCACGCCGGCATTCCCGCCGACGGCCCGATCTGGCTGCAGACAATCCCGCGCGTCTTCGGCTACGCATTCAATCCGGTGAGCTTCTGGTACTGCTACGACCGCGCGGGCCGGCTGCGCGCGCTGTACGCCGACGTGCGCAATACGTTCGGTGCGCACCACGGCTACCTGCTGAGTGCGATGCGCCACGCGCCGATCGACGCCGACACCGTGCTCGTCTGCCGCAAGACGTTTCATGTCTCGCCGTTTTGCGACATCGTCGGGGATTACGCGTTTCGCGTGCGTCAGTGCGGCGACCACCTGAGCATGGCGATCGACTATCGCGACGACGACGGCCTGCTGCTGCGCACGGCAATCGCCACGCGGTCCGCGCCGCTGACGGCGGCACGCGCATGGCGCGCGCTGGCCCGGCAGCCGCTGAACGCGATCAACGTCGTCATTCGCATTCATTGGCAAGCGCTGCGGCTGTGGCTCGCGCGCGTGCCGTTCTACGGCAACACGCCCCCCGGCCGTCCTGCCGCTGCCGATTCGCCATTGTCCCGTTCGCCGGGCGCGTCGCCACGCGGCCGCTCGGCGCTGTCCGATCACGAGGCTCGTCCATGACCTTGCTGCGCCTGCTGTCTCCCGCATCGCAACCGGCGATGCCGCTCTCGGCCCGGTTGTTCCTCGCGCTGCTCCGGCAAATCCACGACGGGCACCTGACGCTCGTGACGCCCGAAGGCGCGCAGCATGTGTTCGGTGATCCGCACCGCCAGCCGGCCGCGACGCTGCAGGTCCGCGACTGGCGGGCATGCCGTGCGATCCTGCGCGCGGGCGACATCGGATTCGCGGAAGCGTATCGCGCCGGCTGGATCGACACGCCCGAACTCGTCGCGCTGCTGCGCCTCGCGATCCGCAACCAGCCGGCGATCGCGACGACGGTGACCGGCGGCCGCCTGGCACGCCTCTGGTACGCGCTGCGGCACCGGCTGAGGATGAATACGCGGGCCGGCAGCCGCCGCAACATCCACGCGCACTACGATCTCGGCAACGACTTTTACGGATTGTGGCTCGACGACACATGGACGTATTCGAGCGCCTGCTTCGACGGCGACGCGCAGCGTTCGCTCGCCGACGCGCAAGCGGCGAAATATCAGCGCATCGTCGATTCGCTCGGCCTGCACGCCGGCATGCGCGTGCTCGAGATCGGCTGCGGCTGGGGCGGGTTCGCCGTGCATGCGGCACGGCAGGGCATCCGCGTGCATGGCGTCACCATCTCGCAGGCGCAATACGCGCTGACCGCCGAGCGCGTTGCGCGCGACGGGCTGTCCGATCGCGTCACGCTCGAATTGCGCGACTATCGCGACGTCGACGGCCAATACGACGCGATCGTGTCGATCGAGATGTTCGAGGCCGTGGGCGAAACGTTCTGGCCGGTGTACTTCGACACGCTCAGGCAGCGCCTGAAGCCCGGTGCTCGCGCGCTGATTCAATCGATCACGATCATCGAGTCGCTATTCGACGCGTACCGCACGTCAAGCGACTTCATTCGCGAGTTCATCTTTCCCGGCGGGATGCTGCCGAGCCCGGAGCGTTTCATCGATGCCGCGCGGCGGGCCGGCCTGGCCGCCGAACCGGTGCTCGCGTTCGGCGACGACTACGCGCGCACGCTGCGCACCTGGCGGGCCGCGTTCGAGGCGCGCATCGACTCGGTGCGCGCGCAACGGTTCGACGAGACGTTCATTCGCACCTGGCGGCTCTATCTCGCCTATTGCGAAGCGGGATTTGCCGAGCGGCGGACCGACGTGATGCATTTCATCGTGTCGTCGGGCGGCTGACATGCGGCGCCGGCTTGCGATGCTCGCCGCAGTCGCGGCCGCGGCGCTGGCTGCCCCCTTGTTCGCCGGCGCGAGCTGTGTCGACGACATCGCATCGGCGCGACTAATCGGATCCGGCCGGTTCTGCATACTGGGCATCTGCCTGTACGACGCCCAGCTGTGGGCGCCCCGGCCCCCCGGCGCGTTCGACACGCCGTTTGCGTTGTCGCTGGCCTACCGTCACGACGTGAAAGGCGAGCGGCTCGTCTCGACGGGCATGGACGAAATCGAGAGACTCGCACCCGCGCCGTTGCCGGCGACGACGCTCGATGCTTGGCGCCGCGATATCGAACGGGCTTTCACCGACGTATCGCGCGGCGACGTGCTGTGCGGCGTGTATGTGCCCGAGCGCGGTGCACGCTTCTACACCAACGGCCGCCTCACGGCCGACGTGACCGACCCGGCGTTCGCGCGCGCATTCTTCTCGATCTGGCTCGACCCACGCACGCGGGCAAAGTCGTTGCGCCGTCAGTTGCTGGGCGACGATGCGCGCTGATTCGACGGTGAGCGGCGATGCGCGCTGATTCGACGGTGAGCGGCGATGGTCCGATGTATCGACGCCGGCAGCGCTGCTCGACCGGACAGTTCGCCAGGATCCTTCTCGACGCGTGATTCGCCATGGTCAACAAGATGCACTTGCCTGAGAAGACATGCGAGACCTGCGGCTTGCCTTTCAGCTGGAGAAAGAAATGGAAAGCCGCCTGGGACGAAGTCCGATATTGCTCGGAGCGTTGCCGTCGAAATCGGCGGCCGCGTTCCCGCATGAAGCCAAACGCTGCACGTTGGTGACTTCGCGTTGACGAGCCGGTCGCGAGCAGCGCGCGGGCCCGGTCGGCGCTTCGATCCGAGACGGAATGCTCGCGCCTGTTTTGGGCAATCCGGATCGATCGGCGCCGGTGCGCGCACAGGCGCGCTCGTCAGGGCAGTCCTCCCCCTTCCCCGTGGCCGTCTGGTTCCCTATAAGCGGCTCACTCCGCCCCGTTTCAACTGCACGACGCTTTGCGGGAACGGCCGCGGACCGGATCTCGCCGTATCGACACGCAAATGTGCGACACGGTCGATGCATACATCGAAATCGCGCACCTTCCGGCGTACTTTCTGGCCCGTCATGGCACAAATTAACCACCACCCCATTGACCCTGGAAATCGTTTCATACGCCACACCAACACGAAATTCCCCTGCACAAACGAGGACTCCCGTGCTCGCAACGCAACCTTACAGCACCGATGCGTCAAATGACTCAAAATAATCCGGGACAAATTGTTATGTGAATCACTTTTCCGCTTCACTTTCCGGAAAATTTGCATACAATCCAGCTGTGACGCATGAATCGACCGAGGGAGGCCCCGTGCCAACACGCAATCACGACATCAAGCCGCGCCGGTTTACGGCGTGTCCGGCTTCATGGATGGCGCGCGTGTCCGTCGCCCCGGCACGCAACCCGTTACACCACGCCGGTGCGGCGCTCGACCGGCCGATTGCATCGCGCTTGCGGGTCGCCGCGCAGCAGCGCGGCCAACGCTGCCGGCGCCGCTCGCCGCTGGTGACCGACCGGTGTGCAAGCGCCGGCCTGCAGGGCGCACTGCCCGAACGGCGATCGCACACCGTCGCGGCTCGCGTGTGCCCCACGCTACTCGTCACGGGCGTCCTGACTGCATCCGACGAAACGATCGAGCAGGCCGGCCTGCACGTCAGCGAGCGCGTCGAGTCGGTGCCGCGGGCGCTACGGCAGCCGGGCCCGGCTGTCGACGCCCTGATCGCCGAGGTCTCGTCGTTGCAGATGAATCTGGCGATTCAATTCGTGTCGCTGGCACAGGCGCGCCGTGTCCGCGCGGCCGCGGTCATCTATGAGTACGGCAGCGTGCAGGCGCTCGCGTTGATCCGCCTTGCAGGGTTCCACCTGTTTCACTCGGTCGGCGGCCGCGTCGACCAGGCGTTCGTCCTGGCCAGGTTGCAACAGTCCGCCGCCGTCATGCTCGCGGCGAAGCCGACTGCGAACGTCCCGATGTTGCGGTTCCGCCGGGACGTCGGCGGCTGGGCCCCGGCAACGCCAATGGGTCCGTCGTGCGCGATCAGGACCGGATCTCCGGTGACGCTGCCGGGCCGCCATGCACGCCCGCGCACGCCAGGTGAGCGCCGCCCAGTCGGCGCGTCGTCGAAATAGCGGCGGCGTTCGCCCGGTTTTTATCCAAGAAACGCAGGCAAATCATCGCCTCTGTCGCGATCCATCGCACGACCCCCTAACCTCGAGAAACGAACCGACATGGGCAATCTGATCGACGCTCCCGAACACACCTTGACTGCGATCGACGAGGGCATTCCTCTGTCGCACATCATCCGTCGTCGGCTCGAGAACGCGGGCGCGCGCTTCCATGCAAACGACAACATCGCCGCGCACCTGCGCGACGGCGAACTCGATGCGTTGCAGAACGAAGTTGCGCAGGGAATGGAAGCGGTGCTGCGCTCGCTCGTGATCGATGTCGACAACGACCACAACACCCGGGAGACCTCGCGGCGCGTCGCGAAGATGTTCATCCGCGAAGTGTTCGCGGGCCGCTACGACGCGGCGCCGTCCGTCACCGAATTCCCGAACGTCGAGCGGCTGGACGAGTTGCTGATCGTCGGGCCGCTGCGCGTGCGCAGCGCCTGCTCGCATCATCTCTGCCCGATCATGGGTCGCATCTGGATCGGCGTGCTGCCGAGCGCCGCGTCGAATCTGATCGGCCTGTCGAAGTACGGAAGGCTCGTGAACTGGGTCATGACGCGCCCGCAGATCCAGGAAGAAGCGGTCAAGCAGATCGCCGATCTCCTCGAATCGCGCATCTCGCCCGACGGGCTTGCCGTCGTACTCGAGGCCGAGCACTTCTGCATGCATTGGCGCGGCACCAAGGACGACCAGGCAAAAATGACCAACAGCGTGATGCGCGGGAAATTTCTCGCGGACGCAT
>JABLTH010091319.1_pt1 | contig 11648 bp, 9 predicted proteins | sample 7875711 | NCBI WGS metagenome assembly JABLTH01 (sample SAMN14941262, study PRJNA633318) | bioreactor metagenome | isolation source: bioreactor | place: China | collected 2019-03-05 | reverse complement strand
CGCCGCACGGGCGTGGGAGGCGGCGAAGGTGTTGCTGAACGAGTCAGCGGTCGCAACCGGGAGTACGCGTCAAATGCGTAGTCGTCAGGGTTAGGCATTTGCTGTCGGCTCCCCGCCGCGCGTTCCGTGCGTAGCGCGCGCCGGTCGGCGGCACTGAGTGTCGGAGGCGCCACTCACACAGCATCCAGCGCGGAATCGGATCGGCAATCCGGGGCGCGCCGCCATCGCTCGACAGAGCCGCGCCCGAGGGTCCAGTTTGCGTCCGGACGGAACGGCGCAGGTTCCGTTTCATGGGGCCGGATTGGAGAGCCATGCCGGCATTGGCTCACGGGGCGGGCACGATGCAAAGATAAACGAAATGTGATCCCTCCCTCCCGCAAAATTTTGCACAATGGCGGCAGCGCGGCGCATTGCCGCGATTCGCTCCCCGGGGAACCCGGCCAGCCGGCCCGGGCCCGGGGCCGGCCCGAACCGATACCCGACCTCGGCACCGACGTGCCGCCATCCGCTGCCATGGACCAACCGAAACGCATCCTGATCGTCGAAGACGACGCCGACATCGCCGACGTGCTCAGCCTGCACCTGCGCGACGAGCGCTACGAGGTCGTGCACAGCGCGGACGGCGCCGAAGGGCTGCGCCTGCTCGAGCAGGGCGGCTGGGATGCGCTGATCCTCGACCTGATGCTGCCGGGCGTCGACGGCCTGGAAATCTGCCGGCGCGCGCGGGCGATGACGCGCTACACGCCGATCATCATCACGAGCGCGCGCTCGAGCGAGGTGCACCGGATCCTCGGCCTCGAGCTCGGCGCCGACGACTATCTGGCCAAGCCGTTCTCGGTGCTCGAACTCGTCGCGCGTGTGAAGGCGCTGCTGCGCCGCGTCGATGCGCTCGCGCGCGATTCGCGGATCGATGCGGGTACGCTCGACGTGGCGGGGCTGGCGATCGACCCGATCGCGCGCGAAGCGAGCGTGGACGGCGCGCGCATCGACCTCACGCCGCGCGAATTCGACCTGCTGTATTTCTTCGCGCGGCACCCGGGCAAGGTGTTCTCGCGGATGGACTTGCTCAATGCCGTGTGGGGTTACCAGCACGAAGGCTACGAACACACGGTCAACACCCACATCAACCGGCTGCGCGCGAAGATCGAGGCCGATCCGGCGGAGCCCGTGCGGATCCTCACCGTGTGGGGCCGCGGTTACAAGCTCGCCGCGCCGGGCCAGCGGGACGGATGATGAAGCTCACCCTCACCCAGCGGCTGTCGCTCGTGTTCTCGGTGCTGCTGCTCGCGTGCTCGGGCGCATCGGCGTGGCTGCAGATCCGCGCGAACGACATGCGCGAACAGGAAGTCGTGCAGGGGCTGTCGCGTGACCTCGCCGCCAATATCGTCGACAGCGTGACCCACAGCGCGCCGCTGATGGACGCGAACGGGCTGCGCCCGGACGCCGTGCGCACGCTGTTCGGCCAGCTGATGGGCGTGAACCCGAGCGTCGAGGTCTATCTGCTCGACAACGCGGGGCGCATCAAGGGCGACGATGCGCCGCCCGGCCACGTGAAGCGCGACCGCGTCGATCTCGCCCCCGTGCAGCGCTTCATCGCGGGCGAGCCGCTGCCGATCCTCGGCGACGACCCGCGCAGCCCCGACGCACGCAAGGTCTTCAGCGCCGCGCCGCTGCAGCGCGCGGGGCAGCCGCCGTCGGGCTACATCTACGTGGTGCTGCTCGGCGAGGCGCACGACCGGCTGGCCGCGCGCGTGGACGCCGGCAACGTGCTGCGCACGACGCTGTGGTCGATGGCGCTCGTCGCGCTGCTCGGCCTGCTCGCGGGCCTCACCGCGTTCAGCTTCATCACGCGCCCGCTGCGCCGGCTGACGGACGCGATGCGCCGCTTCGACGCGAACGGCACGCCCGACACGCAGCCGCCGGTGCCGCGCTCGCGGCCGGGCCGGCGCGGCGACGACATCGTCGTGCTCGAATCCGCGTTCGCGCAGATGGCCGACCGGATCGGCGACCAGTGGCGCGCGCTGACGCGCCAGGACCAGCAGCGGCGCGAGCTGATCACGAACATCTCGCACGACCTGCGCACGCCGCTCACGTCGCTGCACGGCTACCTGGAGACGCTGTCGCTGAAGGCCGACACGCTCGCCGACACCGAACGGCGTCGCTACCTGTCGATCGCGCTCGCGCAGAGCGCGAAGGTCGGGCGGCTCGCGCAGGCGCTGTTCGAGCTCGCACGCCTCGAATCGGGCGGCGTGCAGGCCGAGCGCGAGCCGTTCTCGCTCGTCGACCTCGTGCAGGACGTGTTCCAGAAGTTCGAGCTGACCGCGCAGGCGCGCGGCGTCGCGCTGCATGCGCGGATTCCGGCGCGGGTACCGGTCGTGTCGGCCGATCTCGGGATGATCGAGCGCGTGCTGACCAACCTGCTCGACAACGCGCTGCGGCATACGCCTGCGCACGGCGAGGTCGAGGTCGCGCTGGAGCCGCGCGGCGACCGCGTGCTCGTGACCGTGGCCGATACCGGGGAAGGGATTCCGGCGGCGCGGCGCGAAGGGTTGTTCCAGCGGCCTCAGCGGCCGATGAGCGGCGGCGCGGTGACGAGCGGCGGGCTCGGGCTGCTGATCGTGCACCGGATGCTGGCGCTCAACGGCAGCAGTATCCGGCTGGTCGACCGGCCCGGGCGGGGGGCGGTGTTCGAGTTCGCGCTGGCGGTGGCCGCGTCCGCGACCGGCGACGGGCGCTGAGCGCGGTTACTGCTCGCGCTCAGCCGCCGCGCTTGTTGCGCCGCACGTCGCTCGGCGTCATGCCGGTCCAGCGCTTGAACGCGTGGCGGAAACCCACCGCATCGCTGAAGCCGAGCGTCGATGCGATGTCCTCGGTGCTGAGCGTGGTCGTGCCGAGATAGTCGATCGCGAGCGCCTTGCGCACGCTCGCCAGCAGTTCGCTGTACGAGGTGCCTTCGGCTTCGAGCTTGCGGCGCAGCGTGCGCGACGTGATGCACAGGATCGCCGCGATCGCGTCGATATCGGGGAATTGTCCCGGCGTGCGGGTGAGTTCCTGGTACACGCGCCGCGTGACGCCGGCCTGGCTGCGCAATTCGTCGAGCAGGCTCGCGCAGTGCGACGACACCTGCGCGGCGGTAATCGGATTCGCGAGCTGCGGCGCGCGCGCGAGCCACGCGGCCGGATAGCTGAGCACGTGATGCGGCTGGTCGAACGCGATCGGGCATTCGAGCGCATCGCCCAGCAGCGCCGCGTGCGCCGGCTGCGGCTGCGCGAACTGCGCGCGCGCCGGCACGCACCACGCACCCATCACGTCCTTGATGATCGTCACGTGCAGCGCGAACTGCATGTCGATCAGGAAACGGTACAGCGGCTCGTCGAGATCGGGCAGCGCGACTTCGTGCCGGTCGGGAAACAGCCACGACGCGGTATCGCCCTGTTCGACCCAGCGGATCGCGAGCATGCCGTTCGCGAGCCGGTGATATTTGACGGCCGATTCGAACGCGTGCGCGAGCGATTCCGAGCACAGCATCGCGTAGCCGTACATCCCGTAGCTCGTCACGTGCAGCCGGTGGCCGACGCGCACGCCGAGATCGGTGCCGTCATGGCGGCCGATGGCATTGCGCGCGGCCGTGAGGAACTGCAGCGGCGACGTGAGCGTGAACGGGTCCGCGACGGCGGCCGGCGTGAGGCCGGTACCGTCGAGCACCGCGGCCGGGTCGATGCCGGCTTGCGCGGCCACGTCGAGCAGCACGGCCAGCTTGGCCGGCGTGAAGCGCTGCTGGCGCAACGTGTGGGCCTGCTCGAGGTCCGGCAGACGGGCGGCGCGGGCGGTCGTCGGGTTCAAGGGCACACTGCGCGGCATGGGAACATCCTGCGTCCGAATCGATATCGTTTACGGCACGCAATTCTGCTCGGGATCGGTCCCATGCGCCACAGGGTTCACCCTGACGATCACGCGACAGTCGATGCGCGAGCGCGGTCAGCCCCGCTCGTCCGCGCGCGAGCGCAGGATCGCGTCGGCGAACTCCACGAACCCGCTGCCGCCCGGGCCCTGCGTGATCCAGCGCGGCAACGCGGGCAACTGCCGCAGATAGTCGACCACGGTGCTCATGCCGGCCGTGTGCGTGAAGTAGCCGAACATCGGCGCATCGTTGGTGGAGTCGCCGGAATAGGCGACACAATCGCGCGCCGCGCCGGCGCCCGCGTCGACGCCGAACGTGTCCGACAGCACGCGCAGCGACATCGACAGCTTGTCGTACCCGCCGACCCACCCGATGATCCACAGGTTGTTGATGGTCGCGTCCGCGCCGGCCTCGACCAGCGCGTCGCGGACCCGGTCGTCCTGGTCGCCGCCGGTGCGGGCGTACGCGAGCGACGTCAGCCTGAAATCCTGGTCGTCCGCGGGGCGGGCGGCGGGGACGGCCGCCTCGACCTGCCGCGCGATGCGCCGGAGTGCGTCGCGCGCGCCGGGGAGCGCATCGTCCGCATGCCAGTAACGGCGTTCGACGCCGTGCCCGTCCGGGCCGCGCCGGATGAAAAGGCCGCCGTTCTCCGCAATCACGCCGTCGACCGGCCACATGCGCGCCATCTGGTCGCACCAGCCCGCCGGCGCGGCCGTCACCGGGATCACGCGGATGCCGCCCGCCTGCAGGCGTTCGAGCGCCGTGTAGGTGCGGGCGGACAGGCGGCCGTGATGGGTCAGGGTCTCGTCCATGTCGGTCAGCAGGAAGCGGACGGACGAGAAGGTGTCGGCGGGGGCCAGGGAAAGCGGCTGCATGGTTTCGACAGCGGAATGACGGGCGTCGATTATGAAGAAGGGCGCCCGGCCGTGCCATGCCGCTTGCTGCTTTGCAATTCGTGCCGGGGAATAAGCGGTTTCCCGCGCCGGCCGGCGAAGTTGTCTGGACAAGCGCACCCGCCCGCGTGTCCGTTTCGATCATCTTTTCGGCCGCCCGGATCATTTTCAAAGCGCGCCGCGCGGGCGATAGTCGCCGGTCAGGCGACGGCCCGCGCTTCTGGCGTGCAGGCCGTCGCGCGAACGGCGCGCGGCCGGCGCGCCGTCCCCCGTGGAGTGAGACATGACGAACAGACACTGGACCGGGTCGTATGGCTCGATCCCCGCCGAGATCGATCCCGATCGCCATCCTTCCGTAAGCGCGCTGCTGGACGACGCGATGCACCGTTTCGCCGATCGTCCGGCGTTCCATTCGTACGGCCGCACGCTCACCTATGCCGACGTCGACCGCCTGTCGACGGCGCTGGCCGCTTATCTGCAGCAGGTCGTGGGCGTGCGCAAGGGCGATCGCGTGGCCGTGATGCTGCCCAACGTGCTCGCGTTTCCGGTCGCGTTCGTCGCGGTCGCGAAGATCGGCGCGATCCAGGTCAACGTGAACCCGCTCTACACGGCGCGCGAGCTCGAGCATCAGCTCAACGACGCAGGCGTCGAAGTCGCCCTGGTGTGCGGCGGGTCGATGGGCACGTTCGCCGAAGTGGTCGGCGGCACGCGCGTGCGTACCGTGCTGAGCGTCGGGCGCGGCGATCTCGGCGTCGTCGATGCGCCGGCCGGGGCATGCGACGCGCTGCCGCCCGGTTCGATCCCGCTCGCGGACGCCATCGCCGCCGGCGAATCGCTCGCGTTCGAGCCGGTGCCGCTCGGCGGCGCGGACCTGCTGCTGCTGCAGTACACGGGCGGCACGACCGGCCTGTCGAAGGGGGCCGCGCTGTCGCACCGCAACCTCGTCGCGAACATCGCGCAGTTCGGCGCGATCGTGCCGGCCGCGCGCGAGCCGGGCGAGGAGGTCGTCGTCACGGCGATCCCGATGTATCACATCTTCGCGCTGACGGTGAACTTCCTGTCCTACTTCGCGATCGGCGCGCAGAACTGGCTGGTCGCGAACCCGCGCGACATGGACGGCTTCATCGACGTGCTGAAGGCCGCGCGGCCGACGGTATTCGTCGGCGTGAACACGCTGTATGCGGGGCTCGCCGGCCATCCGCGCCTGACGGAAGTCGACTGGTCGCGGCTGAAGCTGTCGGCCGGCGGCGGCGCGGCCGTGATCGACGTGATCTCGTCGCGCTGGAAGGCGGTGACGGGCAACTTCATCCGCGAGGGTTACGGGCTGTCGGAAACGTCGCCGGTCGTGTCGTTCAACCCGCAGTCGATCGACACGTTCACGGGCACCACGGGCCTGCCGCTGCCGTCGACCGACGTGAAGCTGCTCGACGACCAGGATCGCGAAGTCGCGATCGGCGAAGCCGGCGAAATCTGCGTGAAGGGGCCGCAGGTGATGAGCGGCTACTGGCAGAAACCGGACGCGAACGCGGCCGCGTTCACGGCCGACGGCTATTTCCGCACGGGTGACGTCGGCGTGTTCGACGAAGCCGGTTTCCTGCGGATCGTCGACCGCAAGAAGGACATGATCATCGTGTCGGGTTTCAACGTGTACCCGAACGAGGTGGAAGCCGTCGCGACCGCCATGCCGGGCGTCGCCGAATGCGCGTGCATCGGCGTGCCGGACGCGCGCACGGGCGAGGCCGTCAAGCTGTTCGTCGTGCTGGCGCAGGATGCGTACGTCTCGGAGGAGCAACTCGTCGCGCATTGCCGCGCGAGCCTCGCGGCCTACAAGGTGCCGAAGCTGATCCGCTTCGTCGACCGCCTGCCGAAGTCGACCGTCGGCAAGATCCTGCGCCGGGAACTCAGCCGCACCGACTGATGGCGTCGGCGCGCCGCGCAAGGCCCGGCGCGCCCCGGGCCCGGAAGGCCCCGCGCGGGCCGCTCAAGTACAATGCGAGCGGTTCGACCGACGGGGACGCGATGACCGGTTCAGATGCACTTTCCGCCCAGCCCGGGCCCGGGCGGGCGCTGCCTTCGCCGAGCGCGACGGTGCCGATCTCGCTCGTCAACGGCTTCCTTGCGAGCGCGGGCGTGCAGCGCGACGTGGTCGAGCGCTACCTGCGCGGGGCCGGCATCCCGATCGAGCTGCTCGGCGAACCGCATGCGCGCGTGACGGAGGAGCAGTTCTCGACGCTGTACCGCACGCTCGCGATCGACCTCGACGACGAGATGCCCGGCATCTTCTCGCGCCCGCTGCGCGGCGGCACGCTGAAATACCTGTGCCTGAGCCTGCTCGACGCGCGCAACCTCGAAACGGCGCAGCATCGTTTCGGGCAATTCTTCCATATCCTGCTCGACGATTTCTTCGTCGAATCGAAGCGCGACGGCCTCGTCGCGCAGGTGCTGCTGCGCCCGAACGACGCGATCGGCCCGATCGGCGCGCTCGGCCAGGAACTGATGCTCAAGCTCGTGCACGGCGTGTGCTCCTGGCTGATCGGGCAGAAGATCCCGCTGCTGCAGATCGAGTTCGCGTGCCCGCGGCCGCGCCATGCGGTCGACCACCTGTATTTCTTTACCGGCTCCGTGCAGTTCGACTGCGAGCGCACGCTGATGCGCTTCAGCGCGGACTACCTCGATGCGCCGATCCGGCAGAGCAAGCGCAACCTGCGCAAGTTCCTCGCGCGCGCGCCCGGCGACTGGATCTTCGAATCGTTCAGCGAACAGCTCGTGTGCCATCGCGTGCGGCAGTACCTGTCGGCCGCGTTGCCCGACCTGCCGGCGATCGACCAGGCGGCCGAGCACCTGCATTGCTCGGTGCGCACGTTGAGCCGCCACCTGGCCGCCGAAGGGACGACGTTCCAGGTGCTCAAGGACGAACTGCGGCGCGACATCGCGATCCAGCGGCTGACCGACACGCCCGACACGATCGCGGCGATCGGCGCCGACATCGGCTTCGACGATCCGAGCGCGTTCCATCGCGCGTTCCGCCACTGGACGGGGAGCACGCCGGGCACTTACCGGCGGCGCGCGTAGCGCATCGCTTCAAAGGTTCAAGGGCCAAGGGAGCCGGTTCCCATAACCGGCTTCCGTCACACGCTCCCATGGACGGCTCCCGTCGGCGGGATGATTCACGAATCGGCGGGACAGGCGGGGCGCCCGCCGCCGAAGCTGCGCACGGTGCTCGCAATCCGGGCGGCGAACTGCCCGATCATGCGCTGCTGCACGCGCACCCTGTCGGCCTGACTTCCAGGGGCGGCCTCGTCGAGCCGCGTGCTGCACGAAATGCGCGGGCCCGGCATGTCCTGCTGCACGCCGACGACCCAGTCGGCTTCGAACTGGGCCCGGCTCCCGGGCCACGCATCGAAGCGGCGCACCTGCGTGCGGATGCTCATGACGGTCTGGTTCGACGGACGCGGCAGGCCGGTGACGTTGCGCGCGCCCAGTTGCTCGACGAGCGCCGACGAAAGCGCCGCGCGCAGTTCGTCGCCGAGCGGGGCGATCCAGCGTTCGTTGTCGAGTATCACCGCGGGGCCCGCGCCGCTGCGAACGACCATCTGCTGCTGGTCGAGCTGGGCGGGGATGCCGACCGGCAACACGTTGATCGCGAGCGGCGCGGTGCCGTGCGCGGCCGTCGCCGTCGCCGTCGCGGACGTGGCCGGCGAGACGAGCGTGTAGTAATGCACCGGGTTCGACGCGCACGCGGTCAGCGCGATGACGGCACCGGCGCCCAGGGCGATCGTCCTGGCGCGAATCGGGAAGCTCATGGGTGTCGTGGCTCCTGCTGGACAGGCGGGGTTGAAGTGTCGGCCGGCGCGAGCGGTGCATGATCGGCCCCGGTTCCCCGGAGCAGCGCTTCGGGACGGCGGCCCAGAATGTCCGTCAGCGTGCGCAGCGATCGCGCGGTACGCTGGACTTCGGTCAGCGTGTTCGCCAGGTTTTCCTGAAGCGGACCGTCCTCGGCGATGCCCTGGCGCAACGCGCCGAACGTCTGGTTCGCCTGGTCGAGCGCGCGCGTCGTCGACGGCAGCAGCTGGCCGTTGACCTGCCTGAGCGTCGCGTCCAGGTTCGTCAGGCTCGAATCGACGTGCTTGCCGATCGAATCCAGCGGCATCTTGTTGATCTTGTCGACGATGTCGGCGATCTGCTCCGGCAGCTTGTCGAACGTGCTCGCGACGGTGGGAATGGTCAGCGGCGTCGCGTTGGCATCGAACGGCACCTTCGGCGCGTTTTTCACGAAATCGAACGAGATGTAGAGCTGCCCGGTCAGCAGGTTGCCGGTACGCGTCTCCGCCCGGAGCCCGTGCTCGACCAGGCCCGCGAGAAACTGGGCCGCGCGTGGATTGCCGTTGCCTTCGGTCTTCTGCAGTTTCTCGACGACGGGGCCGAGCCGGTACGGATAGACCTTGACCATGACGATGGACTGGAAGCGCCGGGACGCACGGTCGAAGTCGAGCCGGGTCGAGACGACCGTGCCCATTTCGATGCCGGAGAATTCCACCGGCGCCCCGACCGCGAGCCCGCGCAGCGGCTGTTCGAAACGCAGCCGGATGAGCTGGGACGGGCCGTCCGGTGCGGCCATCGCGGCCGCTTCGTCGACGGCGAGCGTAAACAGCTTGCCGGCAGGGGCGGCCGTCGTGCCGCCGTCTTCCGGTGTCGCGAACGCGATGCCGCCGCCCACGATCGTCGCGACCGACTGGGTTTTCAGCTTCAGGCCGTTCGCGTCGAGCGAAAGATCCATGCCGCTCGCGTTCCAGAAGCGCGTATCGGTCGTCACCAGCCGGTCGTACGGCGCGTCGATGAACACCTGCAGGTTCATGTCGCGACTGTGCATGTCGAGCTTGTACGACGCGACGTGGCCCACCATCAGATGGCGGTAGTAGACCGGCGAGCCGATATCGAGCGAGCCGAGATCGGCGGCCCGCAACGCGAAGCTTGTCCCCGGCGTGCCGTTGATGACGGTCGGCGGCGTTTCGAGCCCGGTGTAGGCTTTGCGCGCCTTGTCCGAGCGGCCCGTGTCCATGCCGATGTACGCGCCGGAGAACAGCGTATCGATGCCCGAAACGCCGCTCATGCCGACGCGTGGCCGCACGACCCAGAAGCGCGTGTCGTCGCGAATGAGGTTGCGCGCATTCTTCACGAACGAAACCGTCGCGACCACGTGTGAACTGTCGTCGCTCAGCGAAATGGCGGTCACGGTGCCGATCACGACGTCCTTGTACTTGACGGGCGTCTTGCCGGCCTCGAGGCCCTGCGCGGTGTTGAACGTGATCGTGATTTCCGGTCCGACGGACAACCACGCGTGGATCACCATCGACAGGCCGATCAGCGCCGCGACGAGCGGCACGAGCCAGACGAGCGAAAGCCGCATGCGGTTGCGCGACACGGGCGGGTCGTGGGGTTCGAGGCCTTGCGGGCCGGATGCAGGATTCATGCTTCTTCGGCATCCCAAATGAGGCGTGGGTCAAAACTCATCGCGGACAGCATCGTGAGGATGACGACCATGCCGAAAAACAAAATGCCGGCGCGCGGTTCGATCTCGGACAGCGGACCGAACTTCACCAGCGCACAGATGATCGCGACGACCAGCACGTCCAGCATCGACCAGTAGCCGACCAGCTCGACCGCGCGGTACAGCACGGCCCGCTCGCGCATGGCCGACACGCTGCGCCGGCCGGTCGTGACGAGCAGCATGGCGATCGCGAGGAACTTCGTGCACGGCACGACGACACTCGCGATGAAGATCACCGACGCGATGCCGTATGAGCCGGATTCCCAGAACACCACGACGCCGCTGAGGATCGTCGAGTCGCTGTGGCTGCCGAGCAGTGTGGTGTGCATCACCGGCAACAGGTTGGCCGGGAGGTAGAAGATCAGGCTGGCGATCAGGAACGCCCAGGCGCGTATGAGGCTGTCGGAACGACGCGCGTGCAGCGCAGAGCCGCACCGCGGGCAGCGTGCCGTTTCGGCAGCGTGCGGATGGGTGTCGGTTGTGGCGGATGCGTGCGCGCGGCAGACGAGGCCGCACGCATGGCACCCGACCATGCCCAGCTGACCGGCGCGCACGGGCAGGCTCACGGGCGGCCTCCGGCGGGTTCCACCGGCACGACCCGGTCCCATAGCTGGCGTGCGTCGTGCCCCGCGATCAACGGGATCAGCACCATCAGCACGGCCGTGGCCCACAGGCCGGCGCCGGGAATGATCTGCATGAGGCTGGACAGCTTGATGATCGCGATGAGGATGCCGAGCAATCCGACCTCGATCATGCTCCATGGCCGCAGCGCGACGAGCAGCCGCATCAGCGGGCCGAACGCGGGCGCGCGACGCCCCGCACGGGCAAAGGCCAGCAACCAGATCAGCGTCGCGATCTGCAGGAACGGCACCACGACGATGGCGAAGGCCGTCGGAATCGCGATCGGCGCGGCGAAGCCGTGGGCAAGCGCGAGCGCCGATTGCCACAGCGTGGCTTCGCTGTGCAGCCCCTGCACGCCGATCCGCATGATCGGGTAGAGGTTCGCGATCGCGAAGACCACGCCGGCCGCGACCGCCAGCGCGAGCCACCGGTCGATATCGAGCCAGCTCGATCGAAACAGCACCGCGGAACACCGTTCGCAACGAGCGACTTCGTGAGGCGCCAGCGCGCGGCGTCGGTAGACGCTGTCGCAATGCTCGCAGGCGATCAGGGTCGGAAACGTGTCCATGTGGTCGGGTGGCTCGCGTATGCGGATTCGATGACTTGCTTCGCAGTGTCTGTGGTGTCAATGGACGTTTTCGTGCGGTTCGATGGAGAAACGATGGAGCCGCGATCAAAGCGGGCG
>JABLTH010038125.1_pt1 | contig 11650 bp, 9 predicted proteins | sample 7875711 | NCBI WGS metagenome assembly JABLTH01 (sample SAMN14941262, study PRJNA633318) | bioreactor metagenome | isolation source: bioreactor | place: China | collected 2019-03-05 | reverse complement strand
GCGCGAGCAGGGCTACACCACCGGCGCCTTGCCCGCCGACGGCGCCGCGCTGCTGTGCGGCCTTACCGCCGGCATCACCAACGACCCCGCGCAGCACGCGCTGCGCCCCGCCTTCCAGAGCCTGGCGCTGGACGACTACGAGGCGTGGCTGGCCACCTTGCCGGAAGGCAGCCGTGCCGCCATCTCGGCGCGCTGGGGCGAACCGGCGGCCGATCCGATGGTGCGGCAGGGCCGTTTCATGATCGCGGGCGTGCGCAGCGGCCGGCTCTTCATCGGCATTCAGCCCGCGCGCGCCTACGGTGTCGACGACTACGCCAGCTACCACGATGCCGAACTGGTGCCGCCGCACGGCTACCTGGCCTTCTACTGCTGGCTGCGCCAGGTGTTCGGCTGCGATGCCGTGGTGCACGTGGGCAAGCATGGCAACCTGGAGTGGCTGCCCGGCAAGAGCGTGGCGCTGTCGCCTTCCTGCTGGCCCGATGCCATCCTCGGGCCGCTGCCCCATCTCTACCCCTTCATCGTCAACGATCCCGGCGAAGGCGCGCAGGCCAAGCGGCGCACGCAGGCCGTCATCATCGACCACCTGATGCCGCCGCTGACGCGCGCGGAGAACTATGGCCCGCTGCAGGACCTGGAACGGCTGGTGGACGAGTACTACGAAGCGCTGGCGGTCGATCCGCGGCGCGCGCGGCTGCTGCGCAAGGAGATCCTGGCGGGCATCGTCGGCCAGCAGCTGCACCGCGAGCTGGGCTTCGACGGACAGCCGGCCGCCGCCGACGAGGATGAACTGCTGCGGCGTACCGATGCCTACCTGTGCGAGCTGAAGGAGTCGCAGATCCGCGACGGCCTGCACGTCTTCGGCCAGTCGCCGCAGGGCCGCCAGCGGCGCGACACGCTGGCCGCGCTGGCGCGCTTCCCGGCCGGCGACGGCAAGGGCGCGCAGGCCGGCCTGCTGACCGCGCTGGCCGCCGACCTCGGCCTGGGCGCGGGCTTCGACCCGCTCGACGCCGATTGGGCGGCGCCGTGGCAGGGCCCGCGCCCGGCGGCCCTGCAGGCGGTCAGCGGCGAGCCATGGCGCCACCATGGCGACACGCGCGAGCGTCTCGAAGCGCTTGCGCTGGAACTGCTGGCGGGGCTCGACGCCGAGGACAGGGGCGCGCCGGCGGCGCTGCCCTGGACCGCGCAGGTGCTGGCGCGGCTGGGCGGCGACGTGCTGCCGCGCCTGGACGCCTGCGGCGAACAGGAGCTGACGCAGCTCGCGCGCGGGCTGGCCGGCCGCTTCGTGCCGCCGGGCCCGAGCGGCGCGCCGTCGCGCGGCCGTCCCGACGTGCTGCCGACGGGGCGCAACTTCTATTCCGTGGACACGCGCGCCGTGCCCACCCGCATGGCGTGGACACTGGGTTTGCGCGCCGCCGACCAGCTCATCGAACGGCATCTGCAGGAACACGGCGACTACCCGCGCGCCATCGGCCTGTCGATCTGGGGCACCGCCACCATGCGCACCGGCGGCGACGACTTCGGCCAGGCCCTGGCGCTGATGGGGGTGCGCCCGCGCTGGGCGCCGGGCAGCCACCGCGTGGTGGATTTCGAGATCCTGCCGGCCACCGTGCTGGGGCGCCCGCGCGTGGACGTCACGCTGCGCGTGTCGGGATTCTTCCGCGATGCCTTCGCCAATCTCGTCAAGCTGTTCGACGCGGCGGTACGCGCCGTGGCCGCGCTGGACGAGCCCCCCGAGGTCAATCCGCTCGGCGCGCGCGTGCGCGCCGAGCAGGCCCGCCTCGAGGCGCAGGGCCTGGACGGCGCGGAGGCGGCCGAGCGGGCGGCTTGGCGCGTGTTCAGCGCGCGCCCCGGCGGCTATGGCACCGGCCTGCAGGAACTGGTCGATGCGCGCCGCTGGCAGGACGATGCCGATCTCGCCCATGCCTACCTGCAGGCCGGCGGCTACGCCTACGGGCAGCGCGCCGACGGCATCGAGGCCCGCGCGGATTTCGGCGCGCGCCTGGCCGGGCTCGACGCCGTGGTGCAGAACCAGGACAACCGCGAGCACGACCTGCTGGATGCCAACGACTACTACCAGTTCCAGGGCGGCATGGCGGCCGCCGTGCGGCACCTCGGCGGCGCGCAGCCGGCGCTCTACCATGGCGACTTCAGCCATCCCGCGGCGCCGCGCGTGCGCACGCTGGGCGAGGAGATCGCCCGCGTGATCCGTGCGCGCGTGGTCAATCCCAAGTGGCTGGCGGGCGTGCGCCGGCACGGCTACAAGGGCGCCTTCGAGATGGCCGCCACCGTCGACTACCTGTTCGGCTACGACGCCACCACGCGCGTGGTGGCCGACCACCAGTACGCGCTGGTGGCCGACGCCTATGTCAACGATCCCGTCAACCGCGCCTTCCTGGCGCAACACAATGCGCGCGCACTGCACGCGATCTGCGAGCGCCTGCTCGAAGCCATGCAGCGTGGCCTCTGGCAGGAGCCCGGCGCCTACCGCGCGCAGCTCGAGGCGCACCTGCTCGATGCCGAGCAGCGCCTGGAAGGAAGCTGAGTCACCATGAGCCTGCCCCAACCCTTTCCATTCAGCGCCCTGGTAGGCCAGGCGCGGCTGCAGCGCGCGCTGATGCTGGCGGCGGTCGATGCCGGCATCGGCGGCGTGCTGGTCGGCGGCCCGCGCGGCACGGCCAAGTCCACCGCCGCGCGCGCGCTCGCGGAGCTGCTGCCGCAGGGGCGCTTCGTGCCCCTGCCGCTCGGCGCCAGCGAAGAGCAACTGGTCGGCAGCCTCGACCTCGACCACGCCCTGCGCGGCGGTGAGGTGCGCTTTGCGCCCGGCCTGCTGGCGCGCGCCCACGAAGGCGTGCTGTACGTGGACGAGGTCAACCTGCTGCCCGACCACCTGGTCGACCTGCTGCTCGACGCCGCCGCCAGCGGCGTCAACGTGGTGGAGCGCGACGGGGTCTCTCACCAGCATGCGGCGCGCTTCGTGCTGGTCGGCACCATGAATCCGGAAGAGGGCGAGCTGCGACCCCAGTTGCTGGACCGCTTCGGGCTGGCGCTGATGCTGGAGAACCTCACCGACGCCGCGCAGCGCCAGGCCGTGGTCAAGGCGCGCCTGGCCTTCGATGCCGATCCGGCGGCGTTCCGCGCCGCGGTGGCGGGGCGCCAGGCGGCGCTGGTGGCGCAGATCGCGCGTGCCCGCGCAGGGCTGGCGGCGCTGCGCTTCGACGATGCCGTGCATGGGCGGGTCAGTGCCTTGTGCCTGGCGGCAGGCGTCGACGGGCTGCGCGCCGACCTCGTCATGCTGCGCGCGGCGCGCGCGCTGGCGGCTCTGCAGGGCGATGCCGCCATCTCCACGGCACATGTCGACAGCGTGGCCGAGCTGGTGCTGCATCACCGGCGCCAGGCCGGCGCGCCGGCTCCGGCCGGTGATGGGGAGGATGACGGGCAGGGTGACGGGCAGGGGAGCGGACGCGATCGCGGGCAAGACGGCCATCCGGCCGCAGCGGCCGTTCCTGGCCGCCCGGCGCCAGGGCAGGGCGAAGCCCCCGCGGGCGCTGCCGGCGGCTGGCAGCCCGATCCAGAGGGCAATCCCTGGGGCGCCATGCCGCCGCCGGCCGGCGGCACGGCCGTGGCGCCGGCGGCGGTCGCGCCGGTGGCGCCCTTCACCCGCCTGAAGGACCCGGCCTACGCCAAGGACGCCCCGCCAAAAAAAGCCTGAGCCACCAGGCCGCCGACGCCGGGATCCGGCGCGGCGGCCACCGGTGGCAAGCTCCCCGCCTGCCCGCGCCCGGCATCCTGCCCGGCTCCCGCGTGCACTGGCCGCGCACGCTCGCGGCCAAGGGCACGCAGCCGCTCGCGCGCGGCCACCTGCGCTGGCGTCCAGCCGCCTCGCGCGGCGGCGTGCTGCACTGCTTCCTGCTGGACTGCTCGGCGTCGATGCTGCCGGGCGAACGGCTGGCGCTGGCCAAGGGTGTGCTGCTGCGCCTGCTGGAGCGTGCCTACCAGGCACGCGCCGAGGTGGCGCTGGTGTGCTTCGGCGGCGGCAGCGCGGAAGTCCGCCTGCAGCCGGCGCGGGCCCGCCCGTGGAACGATGCCTGGATCCGCCCCATCGCCGGCGGCGGTGGCACGCCGCTGGCGCTCGGCACGGAGCGCGCCGGCCGGTTGCTGGCACAGGCCGCGCGCCGCCGTCCGGCGCAGCAGCGCTGGCTGTGGCTGCTCAGCGATGGCCGCAGCAGCGAGCAGCCGGCGCGTCCGCGCTGGGCGGATGCGGTGATGGTGGTGGACTTCGAACGGCAGGCGGTGCCGCTGGGGCGCTGCCGGCGGCTGGCGGAGGATTGGGAGGGGGAGTACCTGGTGGCGGATCGGCTGATCGGCTGACCGGCTGATCGGCCGCTAGGACTGCCGCCCTGGGGTCTTGCGGTAAGTGCTTCTTAGAGCTTTTCTTGCGGGTTGACGCAGGCACCATCCAGCGCTGTTCCTGCCTCGAACCTGATAGGCTAGACCAGTCTGTAGACCAGATGAGGTCAGCATGTTTGTCGAAGTCGGTTCCTACGATGCCAAGACCAGGCTCCCCGAGTTGCTTCGGAAGGTGGAGCAAGGCGAGCGATTCACCATTACCCAGCGTGGGCGCCCGATTGCGGATCTGGTGCCGAGCGCTGACAACGCACGCCACAGCCGTGAGGAGGCCGTGGCGGCAATGCGCTCGATGAAGCGCCTAGTCGATGTCGCTCCCGACACGCTCGAACAATGGGTCGAGGAAGGCCGCCGATGACCTTGGTGCTCGATGCCTCCATGGCCCTTGCCTGGCTGTTCCAGAGAGCGGATCCGGCCCAGGTGGCATTGGCAGAGGCGATGCGCAATGCCGGTGGCGCAGTGTTCGAATGATCGGCATGCCGATCCCGGGCGGTGGCCCGGAGTCGTGAGCGCCCGGGCCGGATGTATTGACCTTCGGCATCACGGCACGATGCCCGCGTCCTGCAGCCACGCGGCCATGTCGTCCACCACCTCGGCCATGTGAGATTGTCCATCGGGCCCGCGCAAGCGGTGGTCCAGCGCCGCATAGGTCTTGTAGGTGATGTTGCGCTTGCCCGCCTGATGGAGCCGGGCAACCATGGCCAGCACGGCCTCGGGGGACACGGAATCGTCGGCGCCGGCCTGGATGATCAAGGCCGGAGAGCGGCTCGCCTGCAACACGGCCAGCTGATCCGTGTCGAGCGCGTCGCGCCACCAGCGGTAGCCGTGGCCGCTGGCCGCGATTGCCGCCCGCGCCGCGGGCGTGGCGGTGCGGACATGGCGGGCGAAGGCACGCATGCCCCGCTTCGATTCGGCCTTCTCGCGCGGGGTGCCGGGCGCGCTGGCGATGCTGTGCAGCACGTCGTCGAGGAACCATCGGCCGCCGCCATTGAAGGCGATGGTGGCCGAGATGCGATCCGAGCGCGCCGCCAGCAGGTGCGCGACCACGGCCCCTTCGCTGCCGCCGAGGGCCACCACCTGGCGATAGCCGTGCCGGCGCAGCACGTCGGCGATGACGGCGTCCAGGTCCGCGGCGCGTTGTGCGAGGCTGTCGTGCCGAACATAGGCAAGCGGGCAATCCGCGCGTGCGGGATCGTCGCTGTAGGGCAGGCTGGCATCGATACCGTACTTCTCCACCGTCAGGATGTCGGCTGCCGGCATCACCCGCGCGATGTAGGCGCGGATCGCCTCGACCCGGGTCACGCTGTTGCAATCCGAGCCCTGGATCACCACCAGCAGTTGGTCCGCCTGCGCGGAGGCATCGCGCTGGTCGAGGTAGAAGCGGATCCGCGAGCCGTCCGCACGGGCCAGGTCCTGGCTCCGGTCCGCTTCCTCCGCCTGTGCCCATGCGGACTGCAGCAGGCAGGCCAGCGCGCAGGCAAGTATCCGCAGCTTGGATTTCACCGGTTCTCCCAGGGCATGGAACTGTCGTCGAAGGGGGAGACTATAGGCCGCCGCGGAGCGGGAGCCGCGGACATTGCCGCGGTTTGGGAGGTATCCCGCGTCATCTTGAGATGGTTCCGCACCATGCCGCAGGCGGCATCGCACCGGCTCCGGGAGCGGCCGCTTCCTCTCCACCTGCACGCCGGCTTTGTCATGGCACTCACCCCAGCTTCACCTCGATCTCGTCATAGCGCTGCACGCGGTACACCACCATCGAGACCAGCCAGCTCAGCACGAACACGCCGATGATCACATAGCCCAGCATGCCGAAATGTGCGTTGAGCGCGCCGACCACGTCCCACAGGCCGCCTTCCAGGCCGAGCTTGTCGGCGATCAGGCCGAGTGCTTCGATGCCGCCGATGACCACCGCGACGATCACCGAGACCAGCGTGATGGTCATGTTGTAGTAGAGCTTGCGGATCGGCTTGGTGAAGGCCCAGCCGTAGGCGCCGAGCATGAGGATGCCATCGGTGGTGTCGACCAGCGACATGCCGGCGGTGAACAGCGCCGGGAACACCATGATGGTCCAGAACGGCACGCCCTTGGCGGCTTCCGCGGCGGAGAGGCCGAACAGGGCCACCTCGGTGGCGGTGTCGAAGCCCAGGCCGAACAGCAGGCCCATCGGGAACAGGTGCCAGCTGCGGCTGGCCAGGCGGAACAGCGGGCGGAACCAGCGCGCCAGCACGCCGCGCTCGTTGAGCAGCAGGTCGAGGTCCTGGGCGCGCAGCGTCTCGCCGCGCTTGACGGCGCGGAAGGCACGCCAGACCGAGACCAGGATCAGCAGGTTGAAGAAGGCCAGCAGGAACAGGAACAGCGCCGAGACGCTGGTGCCGATCAGGCCGCCGACCGCCTTCATCTCGCCGAAATGCGATTGCAGGGCGGCCGCCGCGATGGCGATGCCGATCGACATCAGCGTGACCACGGTGGAATGGCCGAGCGAGAAGAAGAAGCCCACCGCGACCGGCCGCTTGCCTTCGGCCATCAGTTTGCGCGTGACATTGTCGATGGCCGCGATATGGTCGGCGTCGACGGCGTGGCGCAGCCCCAGCGTATAGGCCAGCACGGCGGATGCCAGCAGCACCGGGTGGTCGCGGAAGGCGGCCAGGGCCCAGATCCAGGCCCCGGCATTGGCGGCGATCAGGATCGCGTAGAGCGCCACGGTCTTGCGGCGCACGTCGGTGGCTTCGTCATTGAAGATGCTGGCGATCAGGCGGAACGGGTGGGCTGGCATGGGGCGCAGGGCAGATGCGGGGTCAGGGAGCGAAGAGACGGTGCCGAAGCGGGGCGGGCATGCCTGCCCAGGCAGGGAGGCCATGAGAAGCGCCGCGACGGCGGCGGGGTGTGCTGGGCGCGCGGGCGGCGCGCCGAAGGGGCTGGCTTGCGGTCTGTCTTCATCGTGTCGTGCCCGGGCATCCCCGCCCGGGCGTGGCAAATGGTGCCGGAAAGGACGATGAAGCCGCGGCCGTGCGCGGGGCATGCCCCGGGGCTGCCCCGCGGCAGGGCCCGGCACGACACCCGGCCGCCCGTCCGCGGCTTCGGTGGTCGAAGTCAGGCCGGTATCCGGGCTGGCAGGCGATGCGCGCGGTGGGCGCCGCGTGCGCGTGGGGGATGGCCGCCTTCCCGCGCTGGCGCGCAGTGGCTGCCGGCACCAGGCCGGCGTGGCGATCCCTTGACCTGCTTACCGTTGCGGGGGCAGCACAGGCATTGCCGCCAGCGTCCTGAGTCCGCGCATGCAAGACCCAAGCCATTGGCGTTGGCGCACCTGTTTCCCGTTTAACCCGCGCCGCTGGCGTGGCGCGGGCACCTGTCATCGTGATCGGTAAATCACGCGCATTGTAATGGCGGGTGGCGCATGCCGCCAGCGCCGTGCCACGCGCTCCGGTGCGCCATGGCGGGCCGGGCGGCGCCGGCCTTGCCGGCCATGTGTTCTTGCAGAGTGGGGCGGGCGCGGCCCGGTTCGTGTTCCCCCGAGCCGCCAAATCGTCGTTTCGGACGACGCCCGGCGCCGGGGCGCTGCCGAGAATCGTCGTAACCGGCCAGGGCCGGCAGACAGACCGCCGGCGCCAGGCCAGGCGGCGGGATCCACCAGGAGACAGGCATGCGGGCGCCCGCGGGCGCAGGACTTCGTGCGCCGGCGAACGGCGGTACGCCGTCGCGCATGCCCGCTTCCGTCTTCGGCGAGGCAGGCATCGTGACGCAAACGCATTCCACAGACCCCGGGCAGCACAGCGAGGCGGCTTCCGTGCTGGTCGAGATCGATCCGGCCGGCTATGCGGTGCTGACCCTGAACCGGCCGCAGGCGATGAACGCATTGTCGGTGGCGCTGTGCCGGGCGCTGGCCGAGGCGGTGGCGGCGCTGCGCGACGATCCGCGTGTGCGCGTGCTGATCCTGACCGGCAGCGGGCGTGCCTTCTGCGCCGGGCTGGATCTCAAGGAACTGGCGGCCGGGCGCGAACTGTCGGCCTTCGTCAGCACCAGCGATCCGGTGCGCGTGCTCGGCACCTTCCGGGGGCCGGTGATCGGTGCCATCAATGGCGCGGCCATCACCGGCGGTTTCGAGCTGGCGCTGGCCTGCGACATGCTCATCGCCTCCACCGAAGCACGCTTCGCCGACACGCACGCACGCGTGGGCATCGTGCCGGGCTGGGGTTTGTCGCAGAAGCTGAGCCGGCTGGTCGGCCTGGCCCGGGCCAAGGAGATCTCGCTGACCGGCAACTTCGTCGGCGCGCAGGAGGCGGAACGCATCGGCCTGGTCAACCGCGTGGTGGCGCCGGAGACGCTGCTGCCGGCCGCCCGGCGGCTCGCCGAAGACCTGTTGTCGGCGGTGCCGGAGATGCTGCCGGAGATGAAGCAGCTGATCGACGAGGGCTATGCGCTGCCGCTGGGCGAGGCGCTGGCGCTGGAGCGCCGGCGCTCCAGCGCGTGGAGCCAGGCCATGCCGCGCGAGGAGATCGCGCGGCGGCGCGAGGCCGTGCAGCAGCGCGGCCGCGCGCAGGCGGCGGGCGGCTGAGCGGAGGCCCTGGCGGTGGGGCCGGCAGCGCGCAGGGACGGGACGGCAGGCGATGGCAGGCGCCGGCAACAGGCGCCGCAACCAATGCAGCGGGCAACGCAACAACCACGAGGAGGAAGGCATGGCGAAGCGGAAGATGGCGGCAGTGGGCAGGTGACTGGCGGCGGCGGGACTGGCCGGCCTGGCTTGCCTGGCGCAGGCGCAGAAGGCCTACGATACGGGCGCGAGCGACAGCGAGATCAAGATCGGCAACACGGTGCCGTACTCGGGCCCGGCATCGGCCTACGGCACGGTGGGCAAGGCGGCTGCGGCCTACTTCCGCAAGGTCAATGCCGAGGGCGGCATCAACGGGCGCAAGATCCGCTTCATCTCGGTCGATGACGCCTACAGCCCGCCGATGACCGTGGAGCAGACCCGCAAGCTGGTCGAGCAGGAGCAGGTGCTGCTGATCTTCGCGCCGCTGGGCACGGCCAGCAATGCCGCCACGCAGAAATACCTGAACATGAAGAAGGTGCCCCAGCTCTTCGTCAGCTCGGGCGCCCACCGCTGGGGCGATCCGGAGCATTTCCCGTGGACCATGGGCTGGAACGTCAGCTACCTGACCGAAGGCCATATCTACGCCAGGCACATCCTCGCCAACCGGCCGCAGGCGAAGATCGCGATCCTGTACCAGAACGACGAGTTCGGCAAGGACATGCTGCGCGGCTTCCTCGACGGCCTCGGCGACAAGGGCAAGGCGCTGGTGGTGGCGCAGGCCAGCTACGAGCTGAGCGATCCCACGGTGGACAGCCAGATGATCAGCCTGAAGAGCTCGGGCGCCGACACGCTGGTCGACCTGTCGACGCCGAAGTTCGCCGCGCAGGCGATCCGCAAGGCGGCCGCGATCGGCTGGAAGCCGGTGCACTACCTGGCCAATGTGTCGAGCTCCGTGACCGCGGTGCTCAAGCCGGCCGGGCTGGACAATGCCAAGGACATCCTCTCGGCCGCCTTCGTGCGCGACCCCTCCGATCCGCGCTGGCAGGGCACCCGCGAGCAGGCCGACTTCGCCGCCTTCATGAAGCAGTACTACCCGGAGGGCGACGCCAGCGACGCCTTGAACGTCACCGGCTATTCGATGGCGCAGACCATGGTGCAGGTGCTCAGGCAGGCCGGTGACAACCTGACGCGCGCCAACATCATGAAGCAGGCCGCCAGCCTGGACATGACCCTGCCGATGCTCTACCCGGGCATCAAGCTCAAGACCAGCCCGACCAATTTCCACCCGCTCGCCGGCATGCAGATGGTGCGTTTCAACGGCAGCGGCTACGACCCGGTCGGCGGCGTGATCGGGCAGTAGCGCCCCCTATCACGCCTCACGCCGCCGCGCCGCCAGCAGCCATTCAAGGAGACCAGACAGTCATGGCAATCGAGTTTCCACGCTCGTGGATGAACGAAGAACTGACGATGTACCGCGACACCGTGGTGCGTTTCGTCGAGAACGAGATGGTGCCCGGCGACGAGGCGGCGCGCCAGCGCGGCCACGTCGGCCGCGAGATCTGGCGCCGGGCCGGCGAACTGGGCCTGCTGTGCGCGGACATTCCCGAGGCCTATGGTGGCGGCGGCGGCGACTTCCGCCACGAAGCGGTGTTCTACGAGGAGATGGCGCGGCGCAGCCTGACCGGCATGGCCGCCTCGGTGCACAGCATCGTCGCGCACTACCTGCTCAACCACGGCACCGAGGCGCAGAAGCAGCGCTACCTGCCGCGCATGGCGCGCGGCGAGCTGGTCGGCGCCATCGCCATGACCGAGCCGGGGGCCGGCTCCGACCTGCAGGGCGTGCGCACGCGTGCCGAGCGGCAGGGCGACGGCTATGTGATCAACGGCGCCAAGACCTTCATCACCAACGGCTACCTGGCCGGCCTGGTGCTGGTGGTGGCCAAGACCGATCCGGCGCAGAAGGCCAAGGGCATGTCCATCCTGATCGTCGAGACCGAGGACCGTCCCGGCTACCAGGTGGGCAAGGTGCTCGACAAGATCGGCCTGAAGGCGCAGGACACCTCCGAACTGTTCGTCGACAATGTGCGCGTCGGCGCCGACTGCCTGCTGGGCGGCGAAGAGGGCAAGGGCTTCTACCAGTTGATGAGCGACCTGCCGTACGAGCGCCTGATCATCGGCGTCACCGCGGCGGCGGCGATGGAGGGGGCCTACGAGGCCACGCTGCAGTACACGCGCGAGCGCGAGGCCTTCGGCCAGCCCATCGGCCAGTTCCAGAACACGCGCTTCAAGCTGGCCGAGATCGCCACCCACGTCACGGTGGCGCGGGCCTACATCGACCGCTGCGTCGAGGACATCGTCGCCGGCCGGCTCGACACGGTGGGCGCCTCGATGGCCAAGATGTGGGCCAGCGAGCTGCAGAACCGCGTGATCGACGAATGCCTGCAGCTGTTCGGCGGCTATGGCTACATGAACGAGTACCTGATCGGCCGAATGTATGTCGACGCGCGTATCCAGCGCATCTACGGCGGCACCAGCGAGATCATGAAGGAGGTGATCTCGCGCGCGCTGTAGGCCGGGCAGGCGCCGGTGCGCCGGCGCCGCGGCACAGGGTCGGCGCGGCTGCGGATCAGCGGATCAGCGGATCAATTCCAGGCGGCGCGCGATGGCCACTGCCTGGGTGCGGTTCTGCGCGTTCAGCTTGCCGTTGATATTGCGCAG
>JABLTH010066202.1_pt1 | contig 11657 bp, 9 predicted proteins | sample 7875711 | NCBI WGS metagenome assembly JABLTH01 (sample SAMN14941262, study PRJNA633318) | bioreactor metagenome | isolation source: bioreactor | place: China | collected 2019-03-05 | reverse complement strand
GACGGGACGCGGTCGCGCGAAGCGACCGGCCCCCAGCGGTAGCTCACCCACTCCGCGGTGAGCGTGAGGTGAACGCCGAGGTCTGCGTCCGGGTTCGCGCGAGCGAGCGCGGCGGCCTCCTCGAACCACGCGCACGGCACCATGATGCTGCCGCAGGTAGCCGGGCCGCTCAGCAGCGCTTCGAACGCGCCCTCGTTCGCGGAGTGACACATTCCAATGTCGTCGCAGTGGATGACGGCGACGCGGTCGTCCGGTGCGAACCCGAGGCGCTGGGCGATCGAGGGCGGCATGGCGGTCTCCTTCGCGCGGCCGACATCCTACCCCGGCGCGGAGCGCGCCGCGCGTTCGCGGCGAGCGTGATACCGTCCCGCGCGATGCCTCCCCTCGACCTTCCGCAGCTCGCCCGCGCCGCCGAGGCCGCCTGCGACCGCGCGCGCGCCGAGATCCTCCGGCGTTTTCGAAGCGTCTCCGTCGAGATCAAGGCCGACGGCTCGCCCGTCACCGAAGCCGACCGCGCGGCCGAGCGGGTGCTCCGCGAGGCGCTCGCCGCGGCGCTGCCCGAGGCCGCGATCCTCGGCGAGGAGTACGGCGCGGGAGGCGCGCGCGGCGCGAGCCTCGAGTGGGTGATCGATCCGATCGACGGGACGATCGCCTTCTCGCGCGGAATCCCGCTCTTCGGGACGCTTCTCGCGCTGCTCGAAGACGGCGAGCCCGTACTCGGCGTCATCGACTGCTGCGCGATCGGCGAGCGCACGGTCGGCTGGAAGGGTGGCGGCTGCTTCTGCAACGGCACGAGGCTGCGCGCGTCGTCGGCCGCCGACCTCGGTCGCGCGCTCGTCTCGCACGGCGATCTGTTCTGCTTCGACCGCGCGGGAAAGCGCGCCGTCTACGAACGAATGGCGCGCGAGATCCCGATGCTGCGCGGCTACACCGACGCGTTCGGCCACGCGCAGACCTGCGCCGGCGCGGTCGACGCGATGGTCGACCTCGACCTCAACCCGTGGGACATGGCGGCGACCCGGATTCTCGTCCCCGAAGCCGGCGGCCGCTGCGTCGTCACCCCGCCGCAGGCGAACGGGAAGCGCGGGCTCGTCTTCGGCTCCCCCGCGCTGGTCGAGCAGCTCGCCGGCTGGCTCGGCGCCTGATCGCGCGCGTCTACTCGCCGCGGCTGACGCAGATCGTCTCGGGTTCGGATCGCGGCGCGACGCAACGCCCCACTCGTGGCCGGGCGGCGCCGCTGCTCGTGTTCGGCGCTGCTGCTCGCGCGACGGCGCCGTGCGCGCGAGCCGTCGCCGGGCCGCTCGCGCGCAGCCTCGCGGAGGTTTGGGCCGCCGCGATGCTTTGACGGCGCAACGGCGCCCGGTGTAGTCTCGCGTCGCGGAGCAGCGATGCAGAAGAGACGCCTCGCGTACCTCGTGCTGTTCCTCGGCGTCGCGGTCTTCTACTACGAGTTTCTCGGCGCGGGCGCGACGCCCTCGGAACGGGCGCAGCACGTCGACTGGTGGAAGCCTGCGGGCTGGGCGCGCAGCCTCGACTGGACGGCGCTCGAGCCGCTCCAGCAGATCGGCGACGAGACCGTGCAGGCGCGCCACGAAGGCCGGTTCGAGCCGCGCAGCCTCGTCCCGCTCGCCGTGTTCGCGCTGCCGGTCGCGGGAGCGACTGCGCTCGGCTTCGTGATGTTCGTCGGCGCCGCGATCCGCGCGGGCCTCCTCGCGCTCGGGCTCACGCTCTCCGCGTTCAGCTACTACGGCTGGCTCGACGTCGAGACGTGGCAGGACTACGGCTGGCGCTGGCCGGCCGTGCTGCTCACGACCTCCGCCTATCTCGCGATCTTCGCGCTCGCGCCGGCGCTCGTGGCCGCCGTGCGGCGCCGTTCGTGGCCGCTCCAGGCGGTGGCGGTCGCGGCGTTCGTGATCCCGATCTGGCTGCTGTCGATCGAGGTCACCGGCACCAACCCGTCGCTGCAGTGGAACCTCAGCCCCTGGCCGACCGTCACGCTCTACGGCTTCCTGCTGTTCGGGCTCGGGCTCGGCGTGATCCACGTCGCGTCGGGAGCGGGCCTCCTGGTGCGCGGGAAGCGCGACGGCGCCGCGAGCCTCGCGCTCGGCGCGCTCGCCGCCGCGATCGTCGCAATCGCGCTGCACCGGATCCCCTTCGAGCAGACGACGGTGCAGCGGCTCGTTGCGCTCGCGGCTCCCGCCGCGATCGTCGTCGTGCTCGCGGGCCGCAAGCCCGCCGCCCGGCGACCTGCCGCCGCCGCGTTCCTCACTGCCGGGATCCTGCTGCTCGGAGCGGTGAAAGCGGGCCAGATCCACGCCGAATGGTTCCTCGCGCGCGCCCGCGACGACATCTCGCCGGAGGTGATCGCCGCGATCGAGCGCTTCCACGCCCGGACCAACGCGTATCCGGGCGAGCTGACGGCGCTCGTCCCCGGCGAGCTTCCCGCCATCGAGCAGCCGCACGTCGGCTGGCTCGACTGGGACGAGGAGGTCTTCACGTACACCGATCTCGGCGGCTCGTACCTCCTCGAGTTCTCGGGGCCGCTGTGGGTGCAGTGCGCGTACAGCCCCGCGTACGAAGAGGAGAAGTCCGGCGACGACGCCGGGGGCGAGCGACTCGAGGCCGCGTGGAGCTGCGAGCGCAAGCCGCCGCGGCTCTGGTGAGCCCGACTTTCGCATGGTGAGCGCGCCGCCTTCTCGTCTGCCGGCTCTCTCGCCGCGGGCTCCCCGAAGTCCGGCGCGCCCGACTCGCGCACGATGAGGGCGCCGGTTTCGCCCGACTCGCGCCGCGCGCTCGCCGCGATGGCCGCCGCGTCGCTCGTGAGCGGCGCCGCGAACCTCACGCTCCCCATCTGGCTCGGCGCAGTGGTTCAGCAGCTCGGCGCACGCGAGCGCGACGTCGCGCTGGTCGGCTCGGCCGAGCTCGGCTGCCTTGCGATCACCGCGCTCACGCTCGCTCCGCGCCTCGCGGCGGTGAGCCGGCGAGCGCTCGCGCTCGCCGGAGCGCTGCTGCTCGTCGCCGGCAACGCCGCCGCGGCCGGCGCCGCGTCACTTCCGGCGCTGTTCGCAGCGCGCATGCTCGCGGGAACGGGTGCGGGCGCCGCGGCCGCCGCGCTGAACGCGACCGCCGCCGCGGCCTCCGTCCCCGAACGCACGTACGCGCTGGTCTTCGTTCTCGGCGGCGCCGCGTGCGCGCTGCTGATGGTCGCGATGCCGCCGTGCGCCGACGCCTGGGGGACGGCGGGAGCCTTCGGCGTCCTTCTCGCGGCGACGCTCGCCGCGAGCCCGCTCCTGCTCTGGATGCCGCCACATCCGGCGCCGGCCGCGGCGGCCGACCCGCCCGGGCGGTTTCCGCGAGCGCCCGCCGTCCTCGCGGCCCTCGCCGCCTCGCTCGCGGTCACGATCGGCGTCGATTCGCTCTGGCCCTTCGCCGAGCGCATCGGGCGCAGAACCGGCCTCGGATCGACACCCATCGGTGTCGTTCTCGCGGTGACCTCGCTCGCCGTTCTCGTGGCCGCCGGCTTCGCGTCGTGGCTCGGCGTGCGCCGCGGGCGCGTCGCCCCCCTCGCCACCGGCTTCGTCGTCTTCGCGGCCGCGGCGGTGGCGCTCGCGTACGCGGGATCGCCCTTCGTCTTCGTTCCCGCCGTGGTGCTCCTCGGCGCGGGCTTCTACTTCGCGCAGCCCTTCCTCATGGGAACGCTCGCCGCGCTCGACCCGTACGGGCGCGTCACCGCCGCGGGCGGCGCCGTGATGACCGTCGGCGCGGCCCTCGGCCCCGGGATCGGCGGCCTCCTCGTCTCCGACGGCGACTACGCGCTCACCGGGTGGTTCGCCGCCGCGAGCGGAATCGCCGCCCTCGCGGTCTTCGCCGCGATCGCGGCCCGCGTCGAGCGAGCGGAGGAGATCGAGCGCCTGGGGAGCGACTCCCCGTAGTGGCGAGCGACGATCCGGCAGCCGGCCGAGCATGGCCTGCGGCAACGGCGGTCCGTCCCGGCGATCTCCGATGGCTCGCGTCAGCGGATGTCCATCTGACGCAGCAGGATCTCGTCGCGCAGGCGGCCCGGAAGGAGGCGGTTCAGCGCGAGGAACAGGCGGCTCTTCGCGTCGAGGGCGTTGTCGAGCCGCGCCTTCGGCGCGCGCAGGATGCGGACGATCTCGCCCGCGGCCGACGCCGGGTCGAGCGCCGTCTGGATCAGCGCCTCGTCGCGTGCGATGAAGCGGCGAACGCGCTCGCGGTACGGGGACCCCTCGGGCGGAAGGACGTGGATCTTCGCTGCGAAGCGCGTCGAGACCTGCGCGGGCGAGATGAGCGCGACGTCGATTCCGAACGGCTCGACCTCGTAGCGCAGCGAGCGAACCAGACCCTCGACGGCGAACTTCGTCGCGGAGTAGATCGACTCGAACGGAAACGGGATCTGCCCGACGAGCGACGAGACGGCGACGAGGCGGCCCGAGCGGCGCTCGCGCATCCCCGGAAGGAACGCCTGCAGGATCGCCGCGGTTCCCATCACGTTGATCTCGAGGCAGCGGCTCGCCTTCTCGAGATCGACTTCCTCGAAGGGGCCGAAGAAGCCGATCCCGACGTTCGAGAGCACGACATCGACGCGCCCGAAGCTGCGGAGCACGTCGTCGCGGAACGCGAGGATTCCGGCGCGGTCGCAGACGTCGAGCGTTCGCAGCAGGCAGCGCGCGCCCTTCGCTTCGAGCTCGGCGCGCAGCGACGCAACACCCTCGGCGTCGACGTCGAAGCCGGCGACCGCGTCGCCCGACGCGGCGAGGCGAAGCGCCACCTCGCGACCCATTCCCTGCGCGAGACCCGTGATCACGACGACCTGCATCGATTCTCCTTCCGCCGGCGTCACGCCCGCGCAGCTTCGCGGCGGCGCCCGAGCTCGCGCATCGACGCCGCGAAGTCGGGATACAGCAGGCGGTAGCCCGCCTCTCGCAGCCGCGTGTTGTCGACGACGTAGTCGCCACCGAGATGACGAACGGCGTCGAGCTCGAGGTCCGGAATGCGGCCGGCGCGCCGTGCGCGCCAGCCTTCGATGCGCGCTGCACAGCGCACGACGGCCAGCGGCAGGCGAACGCGCGGCGCGCGCGTGCCGAAACCCTCCGCCGCGAGTCGAAGCGCCTCCTCGAGGGTCGGATGGCTGTCGTCGGCGACGTTGAACGCCCGGCCGAACGAGTCTTCGCGCTCCGAGAGGTGCACCGCCGCGGCCGCGACGTCTTCGACGCGCACGTTCGCGAGCCTCTGCCGCCCGCTTCCCGGGATCGCGCCGATCGCGGTCGGCCGCGAGAACGCCTTGCCCGCGCCGTCGTTGCAGCCCGGGCCGTAGACCGTGCAGGGCCGCAGCACGACGACGGGAAGGCCTTCGGCAGCGACCCGCCACACCGCCTCCTCGCCATCGCGCTTGCTGCGCCCATAATCGTCCTGGGGATCGCGCGGCGCGTCCTCGACGAACGGGACGCCGCGATACGCGCCGTAGACGCTGGTCGAGCTGACGTGTACGAACGCGCGTACGCCGGCGCCGAGCGCGAGGCGAGCGACGCGGTCCGCTCCCTCGACGTTCACCGGACGAAGCGCGGCATACGGCGTCGAGAGATTGCAGATGGCGCCGAGGTGAAAGACCCGGTCGACGCCGCCCGCGAAGAGCGGCGGCAGCGTCTCGGGAACCGTCAGGTCCGCGCGAACGACCTCGGCGCCGAGCGCCGAGAGCGGCGCAGCGTCTTCGCGCGGGAGCACGGCCGCTCGGACTCGAACTCCGCGCGCCGCGAGGCATTCGGCGAGGTGCCGGCCGACGAAGCCCGCCGCTCCCGTGACGAGGCTCGTTCCCGCGAACTCCATGACTCCCCTTTGCAACCGGATGCCGCGCGGACCTACGCCTGCGGCTCGCGCCCGGCCGAGTAGAGCGCGTCGATCTCGCGTGCGTAGCGCTCGGCGATCGGCCGGCGCCGCAGCTTCGACGTCGGCGTGAGGAGCGGACCGCCCACCTCCCAGTCGCCGGACACGATGTGGAAGCGCTTGATCTGCTCGACACGCGAGAGCCGCTGGTTGGCGCGCTCGATCGCGGCTTCGACCTCGCGAACGATCTCGGGGTCGCCCGCAGCGCGGCCGGCCGCCACCTCCGGATCGAGGACGATGAGCGCGACGTTGTACGGCCGCGCGTCGCCGATCGCAACGGCGTGGCCGATGAGCGACGAGGCGCCCTTGATCGCCGACTCGATCGCGACCGGCGACATGTTCTTGCCGGCGGAGTTGATGATCAGCTCCTTCTTGCGGTCGATGATTCGCACGTAGCCGTCCGCGTCGATCTCGCCGACGTCGCCCGTGTGCAGCCAGCCGTCGGCGTCGACCGCCTCCGCCGTCTTCTCGGGCTCGTGGCGATAGCCTTTCATCACGACGGGCCCCCGCAGCAGGATCTCGCCGTCGGGCGCGATCTTCGCCTCGATTCCCGGCAGCGGCTTTCCGACGGTGCCCGGCTTGATCGCGCCCGGCGGGTTGATCGCGGCGTTCGACGAGCACTCGGTGAGCCCCCACATCTCGGCGATCTCGATCCCGATCGCCGCGAAGAACTCGAGGATGTGCGGCGGCGTCGGCGCAGAGCCGACCGCGAAGGCCTCGACCTCGTCGAGACCGAGAGCGGCGCGGACCTTCGAGAAGATTGCGGCGTCGGCGTCGCGCCAGCGGCGCTCGAGATCGTCCGGGACGCCGCCCGCGCGCCGTGCGCGCACGCGCGCCAGGCCGACCTCGATCGCGGCCTCGACGGCCGCGCGGCGCTGCGGATCCGCGCCGCCCGCGAGCATGCCGTCGAGCGCGACCTTGAGCTTCTCCCAGATTCGCGGAACGCCGCCCCAGACCGTCGGGCGGACCTGCGCCGTGCACGCGAAGAGCTTCTTCGTCTCGGAGAGCGAGGTGACGGCCGATCCGTAGACCATCGAGCTGTAGTGCGTGCACCAGCGATCGGCGACGTGCGCGCTCGGGAGGAAGCTGATGCAGCGTCCGCCCGGCGTGATCGGGTAGACCGCGTCGAAGGCGCGGAGCTGGCTCAGCATGTTGTGGTGCGTGAGCTCGACGCCCTTCGACGGCCCGGTCGTCCCGGAGCTGTAGATGAGGCACAGGACGTCGTCCGGCCGCACGGCGCGCCAGGCGGCTTCGAAGTCGAAACGCGGATCGCCGAGCGCCTCGACGGCGTCCATCGAGATGAGGCCTTCCGGAACGCCCGCGCCGCCGACGACGACCACGCGCTCGAGATCCGGAAGCCGCTCGCGGACCGCGAGCAGACGGCCGAGCAGCTCGGGCTGCGTGACGACGACGCGGCTCTCCGCATTGCGGAGCATGTGCTCCATCTGCTCGGGCGCCGCCGTCGCATAGATCGACCAGCACACGGCGCCGAGGTGCATCGCCGCGGTGTCGGTGAGGTTGAACTCGGGCTGGTTGGCGAGAAGGAGACCCACCGTGTCGCCGCGCGCGACGCCGAGCGCCGCGAGCCCGGCTGCGCGTCGCCGGACCGTCTCGGCGTACTGCGCCCACGTCCACGTGCGATCGGAGCCGAACGCGGCAAGGGCAGGCTTCCCGGCGAACCGCGAGGCCGTGAGCTGGAAGGCCTCGCAAAGCGTTGCGGCGCGGAGCGCTTCGGGACGCTCGGCGCCTGCGGCGAGCGCTGCGGGGCTCACGACAGAAAGCTCCCGCGCGCGCCCGTGCGGTGCGGTCCCGCGACGGCGCCCGACTTCTCCAGCATCTCGATCTCCTCCGGTGTGCGGCCGAGCGAGACGAGCACCTCGCGCGTGTGCTCGCCGAGACCCGGCGCGGGACCGCTCGCGCGCGCCGGTGTTCGCGAGAGGCGAAGCGGCGCGGCGAGATGTCGGACGGCCCCGGCGATGCCCGGCTGCGCGAGCGCCGCGACGAGACCGCGCTCGCGAACCAGGTCCGATGCGAGCGCCTCGTCGAGTTCGAGGACGGGCTCGAGGCAGCAGTCGTGCTCGCTCGCGAACTGCTCCCACTGCGCGCGCGTTCGCGACGCGAAGACGCGCTCGAGCGCGGCGTGCGCCGCGGAGCCCTCGGGATCCCACGGATGAGCGACGAGGTCTTCGCGGCCGATGCCCCGGCAGAAGGCCTGCCAGAACTTCGGCTCGAGGGCGGCCAGCGCGACGTGTCCGTCGGCGCAGGCGTAGAGGCGGTAGCACACGCCGCGCTCGGTGATGCCTCGGCGAACCGGCTCGCCGTCGCAGAGCTGCTTCGCGACGAGCAGCCCGAGCCAGAGGATCGATGCGTCGAAGAGCGACACGTCGACGTGTTGGCCGCGACCCGACCCGTCCCGCTCGCGGAGCGCCGCGAGGACGGCAAAGGCGCCGAGCAGCGCGACGCCGATGTCGGCGAACTGCCCCGCGGACGGCGCGGGCGGGCCTCCCGCCGCGCCGGTGAGCGCCGTGAGGCCCGAGAGCGCGAGGTAGTTGATGTCGTGCCCCGAGCGTCCGCTTCGCGGCGAGTCCTGCCCGTAGCCGCTGACCGAGCACAGCACGAGGCGCGGATTCGCGGCGGCGAGGGCGTCGTAGCCGAGCCCGAGGCGGTCGAGGACGCCCGGGCGAAACGACTCGACGAGCACGTCGGCGCCGCGGACGAGGTCGAGCAGGACCGCGCGTCCCGCTTCCTGTTTGAGATCGAGCCGGATCGACCGCTTCCCCCGGTTGAGCCACAGGAATCCCGCGGCGCGCGCGCTGTCGTCGTCGCCGTCGTACGCGGGCTCCGACCAGCGCAGGTAGTCGCCCGCGCCCGTGTCCTCCACCTTCACGACGTCGGCGCCGAGGTCGGCGAAGAGCTGCGTGAACAGGCCTCCGGGCAGAAGGCGCGTGAGGTCGAGGACGCGCAGACCCGAGAGCGCCGTCATCGACCGCTGGCTCCGCTCGCGTCGAGATACCGCTGCGCGTCGAGCGCCGCCTCGCAGCCCGACCCGGCGGCGGTGACGGCCTGCCGGTAGCGCGCGTCGACGAGATCGCCGCACGCGAAGACGCCGGGGACGCTCGTCGCGCGCGTTGCGTCGCGGCAGAGCACGGCTCCGTCCGGGCCGGTCTCGATCTTTCCGCGAACGAGGTCCGACTGCGGGCGGTGACCGATCGCGACGAAGGCGCCCGCGACGGCGAGATCGCGCGGCGCACCGCCGCCGGCGCAGCGGAGCCGCGCCGCGGCGAGACGTCCGTCGCCGCCGGGAAGGAAGGATTCGACGGTGTACGGCGTCAGGATCTCGATGCAGGGCTCCGCGCGAACGCGATCGACGAGGATCGGCGAGGCGCGAAACGACGCACGGCGGTGTACGAGCGTGATGCGCCGAGCGTGACGCGCGAGTCCGAGCGCCTCCTCCATCGCCGAATCGCCGCCGCCGACCACGAGCACGTCCTTCCCGGCGAAGAGCGGCGCGTCGCACACGGCGCAGTAGGCGACGCCGCGGCCGCGCAGCTCCTCCTCGCCCTGGACGCCGAGCGCCCGCGGCCACGCGCCCATCGCGAGGATGAGCGCTCGCGCTCTCAGCACGTGCTCGCCGGCGCGAACGACGTGCGCGCCGCCGGGCTGCGCGCCGAGCTCGACCTCGGTGGCCTCCTCGCCGAGATAGCGCGCGCCGAAGCGGGCGGCCTGCTCGCGGAGGTCCGCGACGAGCTTCGGGCCGAGAACGCCGCGCGGATGTCCCGGAAAGTTCTCGACCTCGTTCGTCTCGTGCAGCAGGCCGCCGGGGTGAAGCCCTTCGATCACGAGCGGCGCGAGGTTCGCGCGCGCCGCGTAGAGCGCGGCCGTGAGGCCCGCAGGGCCGCTGCCCACGATGACGACCTGCTCGGTCGCGCCCGGCACGGGGCGGGCCGAGGCGGCGCCGCGCGTCCCCGCGCCGGCGTCGCGCCGCGGAGCGGCAGCCGCCGTCGCGCTCGCGGCGGACGCGAGCGGCTGCGGCTCGCGCGCGGCCCTCACCCCCTGCAGCGCTCCCCCGCCGAACGAGACCGAAGACGCCGCCTCGCGCGCGCGCCCTTGCGGCGCGACACCGATCCGTTTCGTCTGGCTGTACGTCGGCCCGAACGTCGGGATCCACGACGAGTGTTTGCCGGGGCCGCCGGCGACGAGGATCCGGATTTCGCCCGGCGCGCGCGCGATCGGAATCCTCCCGTTCCAGCTCGAAAGCTCGGCCGCGTAGCTGCCCCAGCCGCTCGCCTCCTCGAGCTTCTTCGCTCCGATGCGCGCGACGGGAACGCGCGCGTGCTCGTAGAGGTACGCCTGCACGTCGGCGCGGCGGAAGCCCGAGTTCGCGAGGAGCGCAGCGTGCTCGGGGCCGAGGACGACGAAGTGGTCGCCGCCGCGGTAGATCGTGTTCGCGCCGGGCGTGGTCATCGTCTCGGCGATCGTGAACAGGAGCTGCTCGGCGGTCTCCGAGCCGTGGTCGTTGATGTTGTGCGGGCCTTCGACCGCCGCGACGGTGACCGCGCTCTCGGCGGGGTCCATGCCGCAGACGGCGACGTGATACGGCTCCCACGGGCTCGCGGCATCGTTCTCGGCGAAGCACCACGTCCACTTCGCCGGCGTCCCCTGCGTCGCGCGGTCGGTGCTGCCCGGGAGCGCGCCGCCGACGTTCATCATCACGAGACGAAGCGCGCGGCCGATGCTGCCGTTCGCTCGGTTTCCCGGCCCGAACGCGCCCGCTCCCGAGTTCATTCGCAGCCGCTCGGCGACGGGCCCGTGAACGATCGCGAGGCACGCGCAGGGATGCGTCGTCGTCTGCATCCCGAACAGGTTGAAGGGCGGCTCGATCATCCCGGCGATCGCGGCCTCGAGAACGGGCATGCACTCCGGCACGCAGCCCGCCAACACGGCGTTCGCCGCCAGGATCCGCGTCGTCAGCGGGGCGCCGCGCGGAGCGAGCGCTCCGAGCACCTCGTCCGGCGCGTGCACCGCGTGGTCGCAGAATCGCTCGACGCGCTCGGCCGTCGGAACGACCACCGGAAGCCCGTCGGTCCAGCCCCATTCGTGGAGCTGCTCGAGGATCGCATCCTCGTCGCCGCCCAGCGCGATGTCCCGCTCGTCCGGCCCGGGCCGCGGAAGGCCGGTCATTCTCCGTCTCGCCGCGTGAGCGCCGCGATCACGTCGCCGACCACTCGCGCCGTCACGCGCTCGCGCGCGAGCTTCGCCGGGATTCCGCCGATCGGATGCGCGACGACGGCGAGGGCGAGCTCGCCCGCGTGCCGCTGCTCGAGCACCTGCCGCGAGAAGCGGTCGAACTGGTCGCTCGCGATGCCGCACACGGCGAGGCCTCGTGTCGCGAGCTCGATCAAGTCGTGGCAACTCCACGACGAGCACGACCCTCAATCGAAGCCCGCAATCACCGCGGCGTCGCACTCGCTGCGAATCCGGTCGAGGAGCTCCGGCTCGGCGGCGAGCGCCGGCGCGTCCTTCGCGTAGCGCCGCGCCCGGATGCCGAAGCGCTCGTCCAGCAGCTCCTCGACGCGCTCCAGCACGACCGCGGCGTTCGGCTTGTTGTTCGAGAAGAAGCCGACGCGCTTTCCGGCGAGATTGTCGAGCGCGACCCGCAGCCCGGGTCCGGGCGCCGGGCTGCCGCTCGTCGGGTTCACGATCACGATGGGGGGCACGCCGCTCCCGACCTCCGAGCGCTGTCCGAGCGCTGTCCG
>JABLTH010015232.1_pt1 | contig 11658 bp, 14 predicted proteins | sample 7875711 | NCBI WGS metagenome assembly JABLTH01 (sample SAMN14941262, study PRJNA633318) | bioreactor metagenome | isolation source: bioreactor | place: China | collected 2019-03-05 | reverse complement strand
CTTTCCCCCCAACCCCGCCGCAGCGTGCGACGGGCCTTCCAACCCCCAGTTCGGAGATGACCATGAGCACGAAGACCAAGAAGACCAGCAGCACCCCCGCGATGAAGCGGGCCGTCGGCCCGGGCGGCAAGCGCATCCCCAAGCGCAAGCCCGACGCCGCCGCGTCGAGCACTGAGCGCTTCCGCAAGGCGGCGCTCGCCGAGATCAAAGGCCGCCTCGAGGGCGGCAGGCAGGACCACGAGGTCCCCAGCGAGAAGGAGTCGGCCAACAACGCGAACGTTGAGGCGGCCGCCACAGGCAAGACGGCCAAGGGCGAGAAGGCCCCGAAGACGCCAAAGGCCCCAAAGCCCAAGCGGGTCAGCGCTCTCGACGCGGCGGCACAGGTGCTCGCCGCATCCGAAGTGCCGATGCGGGCCAAGGAGCTGATCGCCGCGATCGCCGCGTGCGCGGCCAAGAAGCCCACGGCGGCCCTGGTCCAGAACATGGCGTGCTCGCTGGCGGCCTTCGCCGCGGCCGCGTGCGGGCAGATCGTGGCGGCACAGAACGCCGTGGTCGGCTCCGTCGGCGGCATCATCGACCTCTACGACTGGTCCAAGTACTACGCCGAGGAGGGCGTCGAGAGCGTCGCCATCACCGACCAGCCGTTCAAGGCGCTGGGCATCCCGGGCCAGCCCGTGACGCCCGAGATGCGCGCCAACCTGCTGCAGCTGGTCCGCGACCAGATCGCCCCGTACATGCGCGACTTTGCCGCCCGTCGCGGGATGAGCGGAGAGGACGTGCAGGCCATGCAGGGCCGCGTCTACGCCGCCAAGTCCGCGCTGGCCCTCAAGCTCATCGACCGCGTCGTGACGCCCCGCGAGTTTGTCGCGGAGTTCTCGGCGGCGGTCGCACGCAACGCACCCATCACCGCGATCGACCTCCCAGCGCCGGGAGGCGAGGACGGTTACGAGTCCGGGCCTGAAACCCGAGAAGGAGCATCCATGAGCACCGACTTCGCGTCGATGGCTGCCGGGCTGAAGCCCGACCAGATCGACACCGCGACCAAGGCCGTTACGGCCAACGCCGCGCTCTTTGCCGCCGTTGGCGCGGCCTACGTGGCGGCCAACCAGCTGGTGCCGTCCGCCAAGGCCGCCACCATCCCCGAGCTCAAGGCCGAGTTCAAGGACAACCCGAGCTTCGTGCTCGACGCCGCCGAGCGCGGCCTCACCATGTCCGCGGCCAAGGCCGAGTTCGCCACGACCCTCCGCGGCCAGCTCGACCAGGCCAACGCCAAGATCGCGCAGCTGCAGGCCGAGCTGGCGTCCAAGGCGTCGGTGGCCCCCCTGGGCAACCCGCCCGTGATGAACCAGGACCGACCCGACCCGGCCGCGCCGCAGGCGACCGGCCGGTTCGAGACCCGCATCAAGGAGCACATCAAGGCCTTCGGCGGCACCGAGACCACGGCGGTCGCCGCGCTCCTGGCCAAGGCCAAGGCCGACCCGGCGATCAAGGCCGAGTTCGACGAGTACTCCGCCAAGTGCTCCGCCGCCGCTGCCGCCAAGCGCTGAACCACCCGCACCGAACGCCGCGGCGATGGCCGCGGTTTCCCTGAACTTGGAGATTGACCATGTCCCAGACCAAGCCCGGCCCCGCGATCACCTGCGTCGCCAACGGGGCCATCACGCGGGGAACCCGCGTGAAGTTCTCCTCGCGTTCCAACGACTCGATTGTCGTCGCCACCGCCGGCGCCGGCGAGCGGTCCATCGGCATCGCCAAGGAGTCGGCCGCCGACACCGCGTTCGTCTCCGTCGAGATGCACGCCCCAGGAAAGACCGTGACCGTGATCACCGCATCGAACTACGCCGCCGGCTCCGACGTGTACGGCGCCGCATCCGGCAAGGTGCAGTCGGGCGCGTCGGGCGCCAAGTGCTTCATGCTGCTCGAGGCATCGTCCGGCGACGGCGCCGAGGTCGAGGCCGTGTGGCTGGCGTACGAGGCCTGATCGATTGTTCGCGCAGGGCGGCCGCGCTGGGGAGCGTGGCACGCCCTGCGAAATCAGAAACCAAACCGGCCGACCTGTGACGGCCTGCGGGATTCCCGGTGCGGGAGCCCCGCGAGGAGTGTCACATGATTCTCTCTTCGTCCGCCGGTGTTCCCCGTGCAGACCTGGCTGGAGTGATGATCCAGCGCACGACCGAGATGTCCCACTTCGTCGGCCTTGACCTCATGCCCATCCTGCCCGTCAATGTCGTGTCGGGCCGGTTCTACAAGATCGCCAAGGCCCGGGCCCACAAGATCTACGACACCCTGAAGCGGCCATTCGCCGCCCCGTCGCGCTCCGAGCACGAGCTCGAGGCCGACACCTACTCGTGCGACGAGTACATGCACGACGAGCCGGTCGACCGCTGGCACCGCCGCGTCTTCGGCGAGCAGTACAACCCCGACCAGCTGGCGGCCGAGAACTGCGCGTTGATCCTGATGCGCGACCTGGAGCGCCGCATCCTGGCCGAGCTCATCAACAACACCAACTTCCCGCTCTCTGGCAACACCGGCCTCACCGTCTCCAACGTCTGGAACGGGTCGAGCGGCACGCCCGTCACCGACATCAACACCGCCCTCGAGGCGTTCCGCGCCCGCGGCGCCCCCAAGCCCGACCTCCTGGTCCTGGGCGAGAAGGCCGCCGACGGCATGGCGAGCAACCCCGAGATCCTGAACCGCATCAAGTACGTCGCCAGCGTGGTCGAGAACCCCCGCTGGGCCGAGGAGCAGCTCGCCAAGGCCCTGGGCATTGACCGCGTCCGCATCGCCCGCTCGCGCGTCAACACCGCCAACGACGGGATCACCGCCTCGCTCTCGCCGCAGCTTGGCGTGGGCGACGCCTTCCTGGCCGTGACCAGCAACCGCAAGTCATTCCAGGACTGGCAGCTGGGCCGCACGGTGCAGTTCACCCAGGAGATCGGCGGGATGTTCGGCGCGTCCAGCGGCTACGACCGCAACATCAACGCCGACATCGTCCGCGGCGAGACCAACTACGACGTGAAGCTGATCAGCAGCGACTGCGGATTCCGCTTCGCGTCCGTCGCCTCGTAAGCCATGCCCCCGACCCCGTGCCCCGCACGGGATTGATGCCCCCTGTCTTCACAGGCTGGGGGCGTTTTCGATTCATCCAAGGAGAGCCGCATGACCCGGAGCACCAACGGCGCCGCCCGCAAAGCCCGCAACGCCTTCCTGTGGTGCGCGCGATGGTTCCTGGAGATCTCGATCGCCCTGGTCATCGCCGGCCTGGTCGCGGCCATGCTCTTTGGGGGAGGATGCAGCCCGCGGGCCGACGTGGACACCAACGGCGACGGGATCGCCGACACGAAGATGGGCGGCGATGAGATCATCGCGTGGCGGGCCCGCGACGCCGCCAAGGCCAAGGCCGACGCCGAGCAGGTGAAGGCCGACGCCGACGAGGCGGTCAGGCAGCGCGAGGCCGAGCGCGACGCCGCGATCCGCACGCAGGAGGCGGCCCTGGCCCAGGCCAAGCGCATCCAGCGCGAGGCCGAGCTGGCGATCGAGCGGCAGAACAACGCCAACGCCGAGCACGTCGCACAGATCAAGTTCGACGCCGAGAGCAAAATCAGCGAGCTGGGCGAGCAGGTGGCCGCGGCCATCGACGCGATCAAGATTCAGGCGTCCGCCGACGTGTCCAAGATTACGCTCGATGCCACTGCGGCGATGAACGATCTAAAGGCGTCGTGGCAGAAGCGCGAGGACTCGCGCACGGCGGCCCTGGCGAACATCGAGCGGCAGGCCGAGTGGGTCAACGCGATCGTCAGCGACCCGACCATTCGCGCCGCGGTAGGAAGCCTGCCAGGCGGCGGGTTGGCGATCGGAGCGCTGACCAGCATCGCGGGCCTCTGGCTCGGACATGCACGCGGCAAATCAGTTGGAGTCCAGCAGGGCCAGGCCGCCGGAGAGGCGACCGGAGCGAACAAGGGCTGGGACGACGGGTACGCGGCGGGCCTGGCGGCCGGCAAGCAGCAGGGCGTGGCCGAGGGCCGCGATATCGGCTGGCAGGAGCGGGCCGACCACCAGAAGGAAATCGACGCGACGCACGCCGAGGCGCTGGTTCTCAATCTTGCAACCAAGATGGGGGTATCTGCGTGAGCGACAAGAACACCAACTGCCCGCACGAATCAACCCTCGACGACCTGCGCGTGGACGTCCGCAAGGTTCTGAACAACGTCGAGAAGATCGACGTGATGCTCCGCGGAGACGGAGAGTCGGTCGGCCTGATCGGTCGCGTGTCGTCCGTCGAAAAGCAGGTGAATCAGCAGGCCGAGGACCGTCGCGTCATCAAGCAGACGGTGCTGGGCGGGGTCATTCTCGCCATTCTCACTTCGATCGGGGCCGCGGCCATCGCGGTCTTCAAGCACGGCGGGAGCAACTGACATGGGACGCAAGGCCTTCCGATTCGACAACGGCGCGGTGCTGGACCCCGGCCTGTCGCTCTCGTTCTCGCGCGGGATCGCCACCAAGGACGACCTTGGGACGTCCGTCGCGGTCGACACGCCCAGGTACGCCCGCCGCTCCATCCTGTGCGGGGCGCCGGTCATCACCGCCGTCTCCAACGCGGGTTCTGGCTCCTGGAACGTCATGGCCACCGGCGTGGACGCCGACGGGTCGACGCCGGTCATCTGCCTGGCCGACATCACGTCGGCCAAGCTGCACGTCTTCCGATCCGCGATCGTGATCGATGGATCGGGCAACTCCACGTACAAGTACGACATGAGCGTCGGCACCAGCACGTACGCCGACGCGCTGAAGGAGTCAGCCGACAAGCTCGACGACGGCATGGGAACGCTCGGCAACTACAACTTCAACCCCAAGGGCGGCGTGTGCGTGCACGGCCGCATCGACCTCCTGTGCTCGGTGGCGTTCCGCGACGCGGGCCCGGCCTGGCGTCGCAACCGCGTCGGGATCATGTCGTGCAACCTGGCCGACCTGGCCGGCGCCAAGACCACGTGGTGGCGCAAGACCTGGATCGCGACCGAGTCGCCCCAGTGCGACACCGTCGACCAGTCGGCCATGCCCGTCGGGTGGGCGCTCCAGGCCTGGGCGTGCGTCAACCGGGACGGATCGGCCCCGACCTCGTACGTCATCGCCCCCGCCGATTACCAGTCGACCAACAAGTACGGCGGCCTGCTGTACATGTCGGTCGTGAGCCGTCCCGACACCTCGTCGGGCGCGTGGACCGCGGGCGTCTTCCAGCAGGTGATGACCTTCTCGCGCCCGACCAGCGCGGCCCACTGCCACGGCGGCCTGGTCGTGCCCGCCTCGGACGGGTCGGCCAAGGTCGTGGCGGCAAGAGGCGACGGCCACGCCAACAACGCGATGTACACGGGGTCGATCGCGGCCCTCTCGTCGTACAGCACCGGCTCCAGCGCCGAGGGATCGGGCTCATACAACAGCAACTCGGGCGGCAGCGGAATCGGATCGATGACGATCGTCAACGGCCGCATCGGCGGCCTGACCGGTTCGCCGCCGGCGACCGACGACACGCAGGAGACCGCCCGCCGGTACTCGTCGCAGCCGTTCGGCATCCAGCGCGGGTCCGGCACCGACGCCATCCTGATCGGCGCCGACGAGCAGCACTGCGCGATCCTGATGGCGTCGGCCATCCCGACCTCCGGCGGCTTCACGTTCACGCCGGTCTTCCGCCAGGGGCGCATGTACCCCGTGGCCGGCAAGGCCAGCGGCTCGTCCAACAAGCTCAACACGTCCCGCCTGTGCTTCCAGCTCATCACGCGGGCGCCCAACAACCCGATCGCCGAGGTGATCGCCAACGTCACGCCGCAGGCCAACCAGTACCAGCAGGAGTCGATGTGCCACGGCGTGTACAGCCCCAACGGCGTCGAGTTCGGCGTCTGCTGGAACACCAAGGAGGCCGAGCAGGCCCGCCCCGGATTCTTCGGAACCACGATCGTGATCGGTTCACCGACCGGGCGCGGCTACGGCGTGCGCACCATCCCGATCCCGTCGTACCTCCGCGGCCGCCCGATGATGGTCGACGCCGGCGGCAAGAACTACCTGGCGAGCGGGTCGCTCACCCTGACCAAGTCGTCGGGCATGACGACCGACGCCAGCAGCGAGCTCAACCAGACCGAGGCGCTGCCGGCGTCGTACACGCCCGCGCCCGGGTTCGGCACGCCGATCTACTTCGCGACCGACGCGGCCTCCGGATCGTCCTCGGCCAAGTTCCTGGCCATGTTCTGCACCGCCGGCTCGGCCCTCCCCGCCGTGACGGCGGGGACAACCCAGCACCTCATGGTGCAGTTCGCGATCCACTGCGCCAAGGTGGCCGACTGGAGGAGCAGCGGCAACGGAGGCGTCGGCTCGCGCGACCTGGCGGCCCCCAACTCCGCCACCGACATCGGCAGCAACTCGTGCTCGCAGGGGTTCAGGTTCCGCCTGCGGTTCGCCGGAACGGACTTCTCGGGCTACACCGAGAACGTGTACGTGGCGGCCAACGACGGCAACCCGCACATCTTCACCATCCCGTGCCCGATCTCGGCGTACAAGACCTACTCGGCCAACTACACCGTCGAGCTCTACGTCGAGTCGACCAGCTCGGCCACGCCCATTAAGGGATGGCTGACCCCGATCGGCGTGTACGTGAGCGACACCGCCCCGTGCCCGGTGGCGGCCGGATCGACCGCGCCCGCCACGGCCGTCTCGCTCTCGGGGTTCTCGCTCCCGACCACGGGCTTTACCGCCTACTGGTCCGGCAAGGTCCCGGCGACGCCGATGCTCGAGATGGCGTGCGCCCAGTCGCACACCAACACGACCGCGACCAGGACCTCGACCACCGTCACCCGACTGGCCGGCGTGTCGACGGGCCTGGACAGCGTCGCAAACGCATTCAGCGGCCACCGCCTCTTTGGCATCGTCAACTCCGTCAGCACGCCCTTTGGCGACTACGGCCTGGCGATCAGCTCGTCCTCCTACGTGTCGACGGGCGTGCACGACATCACGCACGCCAGCCACGCGCAGGCGTCGGGTTCCTGGACCCAGATCGACATCGTCTGCCCGAGCTCGTCCGCGTCGGCCCAGCCGATCTTCGCGCTGGCCAACACCGACAAATCACGCATCATCGCCGTCTACCTCGACTGCCTCGACGGCACGGTCAAGGCCCGGTACTGGAACGGAACCGCGTGGGGCTCCTACGCCACCGTCACCGGGTTCTTCTTCGTGCCCGAAACCCCCGTGCACGTCTCGCTGGCGTACGACGGCGCTGGCACGCTCACGATCCGGGCCAGCGCCGGAGGGTCGGCGGTCTCGTCCACCACGCTCAGCGTCACGCCCGACCAGGCGTTCACGCAGCTGATCGGCGGAGACGGAACGAGCGTGGCCCCGATGGAGTGGTGGGGCGGCGCCGTCGTCGACTCCGCCGAGTCGTCCAGCCAGCAGTCGGCCCGCCTGGCGGGCCTGTCGTACGTCCCCAGCCCGGCACGCACCCGCGCCCGCCGCAACCGCGGCGCCCGCGCTTACGCCTCGAGGTGATCTATGGCACGGTCCTCGTCGATTACCGGCACGTACCAGGCCACCGGCGGCCAGGTCCCGTCGCTCCCCATGTCGATCTCGGCGCCGTGGTCGGCGTGGGTCCTGCAGGACCTCTCGACGATCGACGCCGCGACGATCACCAACCCCGAGACGCAGATCACCGCCGCCACGCGCCGCACCTGGCTTCGCCAGTTTGTCGGCACGTCGCTGCAGGTGCAGGCCGTCTACCCGCGGGCGGCCACGCTCAAGACGACCGACCTCATCGTCGTCGTGTTCGGCCGGTCGATCGTGGGCGGCACGGCGCTGCCGTGGAACCTCCTGGTCAACGACAACGGGGACTCGCAGATCACCGTCGAGATCGACCCCACCAACGACGCCGACGACGGCTCCACGTACAAGTACTCGACCGTCAAGTCGACCAACTGGCTGGACAGCCAGGGCTACGACGAGTTCCTGCTCGGCCTGGTGCGGGCCGCCGTCCTGGACGTCTCGGTCGCCACCGGATTCATGCGCCTCCGCGGCATCTGACCGCCAGCGCCGCCCGCCCCCCACCCGCAGGAGATTGACCCATGGCCACCAAACTGAACACCGTCGCGGGCGCGAACTTCACCACCGCCATCGGCGGCGCACCGTCCTCTGGCGACAGCATCTATGTCAAGGAAGGGAGCGACACCTACACCGCCGGCCTCTCGCTGCCGGCGGTCGATGCGCTTCTGCTGGCCCTCATGCCCGAGTGGTACGGAAACCTGGGCGATGCCACCTCGTACCTCGACATGGAGATCAACCGCACCGGAACGGGGAAGCTCGTTGCGGCCTGGTCCGGGCAGTTCGCCCATGTCCGCGGCGGGACCGGCGCGGTCATCAGCACCGTCGAGATGAAGCCGACCAGGGGCGGAACACTGGTGCTGGCCGGCGCGGCGATCGCCAACATCATCCAGAGCTCGGGCGTGCTACTGCTCAAGGAAACCGCCGACGCCGAAACGCTCCGCATCAAGGGCGGCAAGGCGGTGCTCGAGTACTCGGCGCAGACCGGAACGCTCGCCGAGGTCGCCACCGGCGGCCTCATCGAGATCCACCGCGTGATGGCCACCGTCCGCGCCCTGGGCGGCGGGCGCGTCATCTTCGGCCGCGACGACAAGCCGCCGTCGACCGCCCTCGAGGTGCTGGGACAGGACGCCTACGTCAAGTACCTGGGCGGAACGATCCCGCTCCTGACCGGCCGGGCCGGAACGCTGGACCTGCGGTCCGCGACCCAGCCCATCACCATCACCAACGCCGAGCTGCACGAGGGATTCAAGATCCTGTTCCCGCTTGGAAACGCCACCGTCACCTGGACCAACCCGCCGACCGTCTACGGCAACGACCCACGCCTCCCGTACTGACACGTCCACGCCCGCGCGTCCCCGCTGGGGAGCGGATCGCCCGGGCGCATCCCACGAACACACCGGCCGACCTGTGACGGCCTTGGGGCGACCCCGAAAGGGACGCCCACGAGGAGCGTCCCATGGCCAACGTCAACAACAACGTCATCCGCTTTGAGTCCGGCGGCATCCTGGAGCTGGTCGACGGCGCGACCACCCACACGATCCTCAACATCGCGCCCGGCTCGATCGAGTACACCCTGCCGTTCGTCCAGCCGCTCACCCGCACCGACCGGGCCGTCCAGCAGCAGCCCCACGAGGGCGACAAGCAGCTGGGCGACTTCAAGGTCGAGCTCTACCTCACCAAGGACACCACCACCCAGCTGGTCGACCTGGTCGACGACCGCGCGTCATCGACCAACCTCGTGAAGGAATACACCGTCAACATCAAGTATGCGGACTACCAGGGCTCCGCGACCGGAACCATCCGCGCCATGTCCAACGCCTTCTTCACCGAGCCGCCGCGCGTGCAGCACGGCACCGACTTCGACAAGGTCACCCTCACCATGAAGTATCGCTCGGTGGCCGCCCTGACCACCTACTAGCCGCGTGTTCTCCTGGACCACCGGCGCGGCATCCACGGGCGCCGCGCCGGGGGATTCTCAGCCCAAGCCCGTGGACCACCAGGAGACCGACCATGCCCACGCTCGCCGACTTTGCCGCCCGGATCGATTCCCGCCCCGTCACCATTCGGGGCCAGAGGCTCACCGCCCGCAAGCTCTCGATCGCCCAGCAGGACGCCATCCGCCGCGCCATCGACCTGCCCGAGCCCCCCGTCGGGTTCGACCGCACCAAGGGCACCAACCACGGCCCCGTCCTCAACTACGACGACCCCGGCTATCGACGCGAGGTCGCCAGCCGCGAGCGCCGCGTCACCCTCGCCGAGGCGTGCGTGGCGATCGACCTGACGCTGGGCACGGACGAGAAGCCCGTGCCGGTGCCCGCATCGGCGCAGGACCTGAAGGCGTGGCGCGAGTACTGCTCGCTGGCGTGGTCGCAGGTCGGCGAGACCGGGGCGCTGGTCGCCGACGACGTCAACGCCATCCACGAGGCCCTGGCGGGCGTCGCCAAGGACATGGTCGCGGAGGCGCAGGGAAACTGAGCGTGGGGAGGAGCCGCTCCGGCCTGTGGCTCCTGCTCCGCGTCGCGTCCACGTTCCACATGAGGCCGGCCGAGGTGGAGGCGCTTCCGCCCGGCGAGTACGCCCACCTGGCCGCCTACTGCCGGCTGGAGCTCGAGGAGTCGACATGATCTCACGCGGCACAACCCGGTACGAGATGCGGTGCGACGACACCTACCGCGGCGTCAACGGGCAGGAGATCCGCATCCCCGCGCCCCGCTCGTCGTCGCTGGCCGTCTCCGTGCTCCTGACCGGCGGGTCGTGGGTCGACCTCGACGTCAAGTGGTCCAGCCCCGGCGGCACGGCCCAGGCATTCAGCCCCGCCGTGCAGCTGACCACCGGGTCACGCTCGGCCAAGATCGCCGCGGACGAATTGATCGGGGCCGAGGAGCTGGTCATCCGCGGCGCGAGCACCTCCGCCGGACACAGCTGCGTGGTGTTCGTCACCGCCGAGGTCGAGACCAGCCCATCCGAGGCAGCGCCAGCGCCGGGCGGGATGGGGGCGTTCTGATGTCCACCTACGACACGGACCAGCTCGAGGCCGCCCGCGCCTGCATCGACGGGCTCGGCGACTCGTCGCAGATCACGATCACGCGCACCACGCCGGGGGCGATCAACAGCGCCACCGGCATCCGGGCCGAGACGACCACCACCGCCACGCTGACCGCGATCGTGTCGCGGGTCCGCTCCGACGCCGCCGGCGGCAGCGGGGCCACCGCCCGCCGCGTCACCTTCACCGTGCTGGCCGAGGACTGCGTCGACAGCGGGGCCAGCGCCTTCCGCCCCGACGAGAACGACCGCGTCGCGTGGAGCTCCAAGTCCTGGCACGTCGAGCGGGTCGAGGCCCGCTGCGGGGACCAGGTGTACGACCTGCACTGCGCCGACATGGGCAACATGAGCGCCCAGTAGGAGATCGACGTGGCCACCACGATCTGCGACAAGGCCCGTGTCCTGGAGATGCTCACCACCCGCCTGGCCACGCTGGACGGCGTGGACGGCGTCTCGTTCCTGCTGCCGGGCGAGAACGCGCCCGCGGACGCGGTGATCGCGCTTCGGATTGCCAATTTCACGTTCCGCCACCTCAAGCGGAGCGGGCCCACCTCGGGCGACGACCGATGCGAGTTCGAGCTGCGGCTGGTCGGCATGGTGGCCCCGTCCAAGAGCCAGGCCAAGGGCGCCTACGCCGCCGCGGGCCTGGCCATGAAGGTCGCCATGAAGCTCCGCGACTGGGGCGACACCGACGGCACCAGCGACTGGCACCGCCTGTCGATCGACACGCTCGATTCCAGCACGCTGCACGGGGAGGAATCGCCGCAGGAGATGTTCGTGGTCGAGGAGATCGTTGCCAAGGGGATCGCGATCCGCAGCGGCGGGTCGGGCCTGCAGTCGATCACGCCGCTGGCATAAGGGGACCCACGATGGCCAGCGCCACCATGACCAACGGCACGTACAACGGGATCGACACCCGCGAGAAGCTCACGCGCCTCTCCGCCAGCGAGTGGGAGGGCGTCCGGTTCTTCTTCGCCGACACCGACGACGTCACCAAGGCGATGCTCGCTTCGGGGCTCCCCGCCATCGACGACCCGTGGG
>JABLTH010056802.1_pt1 | contig 11668 bp, 5 predicted proteins | sample 7875711 | NCBI WGS metagenome assembly JABLTH01 (sample SAMN14941262, study PRJNA633318) | bioreactor metagenome | isolation source: bioreactor | place: China | collected 2019-03-05 | reverse complement strand
CAGCAGGCCCTGCGAGAGCAACTGGTCGATCAGGAAGGCCATGCCGCCGGCCTCGTGGAACTGGTTCACGTCGGCGTAGCCGTTCGGGTACACCCGCGCCAGCAGCGGCACCACCGAGGACAGCGCGTCGAAATCTTCCCAGCGCAGCTCCACGCCGGCCGCACGCGCCATCGCCACCAGGTGCAGCAGGTGGTTGGTGGAACCGCCGGTGGCATGCAGGCCGATCACGCCGTTGATCACCGATTTCTCGTCGACGATGTGGCCGACCGGCAGGTACGCGTCGCCCAGCGCGCTCATCGCGGCGGCGCGGCGCACCGCTTCGGCGGTGAGCGCGTCGCGCAGCGGAGTGTCCGGCGCGACGAAGCTGGCGCCGGGCAGGTGGAGCCCCATGATCTCCATCAGCATCTGGTTGGAATTGGCGGTGCCGTAGAAGGTGCAGGTGCCGGGCGCGTGGTAGGCGGCGGCCTCGGCTTCCAGCAGTTCCTCGCGGCTGGCCTTGCCCTCGGCATAGGCCTGGCGCACCTTGGACTTGGCCTCGTTGGTGATGCCGCTGGGCATCGGGCCCGACGGAACGAATACGCCGGGCAGGTGGCCGAACGCCAGCGCGCCGATCAGCAGACCCGGCACGATCTTGTCGCAGATCCCCAGGTACAGGCCGGCGTCGAACATGTCGTGCGACAGCGCCACCGCAGTGGCCATCGCGATCAGGTCGCGCGAGAACAGGCTCAACTCCATGCCGGCGCGGCCCTGGGTGACGCCGTCGCACATCGCCGGCACGCCGCCGGCCACCTGCGCGGTGGCGCCGGCCTCGCGCGCGATCGCGCGGATCAGCTCGGGATAGCGCTCGTACGGCTGGTGCGCCGAGAGCATGTCGTGGTAGGCGGTAACGATGCCGATGTTCGGCAGGCGACCGGCGCGCAGCGCGGCCTTGTCGTCCGCGCCGCAGGCGGCGAAGCCGTGCGCGAGGTTGCCGCACGACAGCTGCTGGCGGTGGGTGCCGTCGCCGCGGGCGGCGGCGATCTTGGCCAGATAGGCCGCGCGCGAGTCGCGGCTGCGTTCGCGCAGACGGTCGGTGACTTCGCGAAGGACGGGGTGCAGGGAACTCATGACATCACTCCTGGAACGGATGGCGTCGCCACGCCCGGGCCGGGCGACGCGGGGGGCTTCAAGGGCACCAGTAGACCGAAACGGGTACGCGGGTCTGCTCGAGCACCGCGCGCACCGGGTAATGACGACCTTCGGCCAGACCCAGTTGCGCGTCGGCCAGCACCCGGCGCTTGGCGTCGCCTTCGATGTGCAGGAACAGCGCGCGGGTGTCGAGCAGGGCCGGCAGCGTGAAGGTGATACGCGGCTCGCCGGCGCCTTCGGCGCGCATCGGGATCACCCGCGCCGTGCCGGCAGGATCCAGCGCTTCGGCAAGACGGTCGCCGCCAGGGAAGAACGACGCGGTGTGCCCGTCCGGCCCCATGCCGAGCACGACGACGTCGAACGGCAACGCCAGTGCATCGACCCGGGCTTCCAGCGCGGCAAGGCCTTCCTCGGGCGTCAGTGTGTCCTGGTGCAGCGGCACGAAGGTCGCAGTAGCGGCGCGGTCCTTGAGCAGCAGCGCCTTGACCAGGCGCGCGTTGGAGCGGTCGTTGCTTTCGGGCACCCAGCGTTCGTCGACCAGGGTGACCTGTACCTTCGGCCAGTCCAGTTCGGCGTGCGACAGGTGTTCGAAGAAGTGCTTCGGCGTGCTGCCGCCGGACACCGCGAGCACGGCGCGGCCGCGACTGGCGATGGCTTCGCGCAGCAGGCTGGCGACGCGCTCGGCGAGGGAAGCGGCGAGCGCGCGGCAGTCGGTGAAACTGTGGGTAGAAACGTTCAGCATGACGATCCGTTGGACAGCAGTGGCAATGCGGCGAGGATCACTCGCCGCCGTCGTTCCAGGTGCGGCCGTCGCGCTCGATCAGCGCGACCGAGGCGCTCGGGCCCCAGGTGCCGGCGGTGTAGGGCTTGGGCGATTCGCCGCTGCAGGCCCAGGCATCGAGGATCGGATCGGCCCAGTGCCAGGCCGCCTCCACCTCGTCGCGACGCATGAACAACGTGGGATTGCCGCGCACCACGTCCAGCAGCAGGCGCTCGTAGGCGTCCGGCTGCGACACGCCGAAGGCCTCGGCGAAACTCATGTCCAGCGGCACGTGGCGCAGGCGCAGGCCGCCAGGCCCAGGATGCTTGATGGTCAGCCACAGCTTCACGCCCTCGTCCGGCTGCAGCCGCAGCACCAGGCGGTTGTTGGCGATCGCACCGGCGGAAGCGTCGAAGATGGAGTGCGGCACCGACTTGAACGCCACCACGATCTCGGACACGCGCTCGGGCAGGCGCTTGCCGGTGCGCAGGTAGAACGGCACGCCGGCCCAGCGCCAGTTGGCGATCTCGGCCTTCAGCGCGACGAAGGTTTCGGTGTCGCTCTTGCCACCCAGCTCCTCGAGGTAGCCGGGCACGCCCTGGCCCTCGGCCGCACCGGCGCGGTACTGGCCGCGCACGGTGAGATGGGCGGCGTTGGAGGCGTCGATGGGCTTGAGCGAGCGCAGCACCTTGAGCTTTTCGTCGCGCACCGCATCGGGCGAGAGCGAGGCCGGCGGCTCCATCGCCACCATGCAGACCAGCTGCAGGATGTGGTTCTGCACCATGTCGCGCAGCGCGCCGGCGCGATCGTAGTAGGCGGCACGGTTGCCCACACCCAGCGTCTCGGCCACGGTGATCTGCACGTGGTCGATGTGCTCGGCGTTCCACAGCGGCTCGAACAGCGCGTTGCCGAAGCGCAGGGCCAGCAGGTTCTGCACCGTTTCCTTGCCGAGGTAGTGGTCGATCCGGTAGGTCTGCGATTCGTTGAAGACGCGGCCGACCGCATCGTTGATCTGGTTGGCGCTGTCGAGGTCGCGGCCGATCGGCTTCTCCAGCACCACGCGGGACGCGCCCTCGTTGAGCCGGTGATCGCCCAGGCGGGTGCAGATGTCGATGAACAGGTCCGGCGAGGTAGACAGGTAGAACACCCGCACGTTGTCCGGACGCTCGGCCAGCAGTGCGGCGAAATCGTCCCAGCCGGCGTCCTTGCGCGCGTCGAGCGAGCGGTAGAACACCTGCTTGAGGAATGCGTCGACCTTCTCCGCCTTCGGACCCTCGGCATTGAGCGCCTTGCGCATCTGTTCGCGGTAGCCGGCATCGTCGGTGGCCTCACGGGCGATGCCGATGATCCGGCTGGCCGCCGGGATCTGGCCGTCGACGAAGCGATGGAACATCGCCGGCAGCAGTTTGCGCGCCGCCAGATCGCCGGTGCCGCCGAAGATCACTAGGTCGAAGGGTTGCACCTGCGGGTTGGGGGAGCTCACTGCGGACACCTCGCGCACTTCGGTTGCTTGGCAGGGCGGCCGCGATAGTCGCGCGACGCGCCGGGAAAGGCCCTGATGGTACCAGTGTCATACCAGCACCTACCAGCATCGGCTGCAGATCGGACCGTCGCCCCGGCATGTATTCGTTTGCAAATGTAACTATCTGGCCAGGGATCGATCGACCCCGCCCGAACTGGCATGTCCTGGCATGCCCGTCTTGCAGCCATTGGTTTGAAATTGGTATTGTCAAGGTATGGAGACCACTCTCGCCAAAGAATACCGCCGGCTCTGCCGCGACCCGGCCTCGCACCAGCCGCTGGCCTACCTGCGCCTGCGCAGTGCGATCCGCAACGTGATCGAGCAGCGCGACATCGAGCCCGGCCACGCCCTGCCGAGCGAGCGCGACCTGGCCCGCGCGTTGGCGTTGTCGCGGGTGACCGTGCGCAAGGCGATCGCCGGGCTGGTTGAGGAAGGGCTGCTGACCCAGCGGCACGGCGCCGGTACGTTCGTGGCAGAGCGCATCATCAAGCCGATGTCGCGACTGACCAGCTTCACCGAGGATCTGCGCGCGCGCGGCCTCAACCCACGCTCGGAGTTCTTCGAGCGCGGCATCGGCGAGGTGACGCCGGAGGAGTCGATGGCGATGAACCTGTCGCCCGGCGCCGCGGTGGTGCGCCTGCACCGTGTGCGCTACGCCGGCGAGGAACCATTGGCGATCGAGCGCAGTGTGGTGCCGGCGAACCTGCTGCCGGACCCGTCGCTGGTCGACGATTCACTCTACGAAGCCCTTGAAAAGCGCGGCTGCCGGCCGCGCCGCGCGCTGCAACGACTGCGTGCCGTGCTGCTCAGCGCCCAGCATGCGCGCCTGCTGCATGTGCCGACCAACAGCGCCGGCCTGGCGATCGAGCGCCGCAGCTTTCTCGACGACGGCCGCGTGGTCGAGTTCACCAGCTCCTGGTACCGCGGCGACATCTACGACTTCGTGGCGGAGTTGCATACGGATTGATTGAATGGCGCCAGACGATGGCCCCGTTGGCATCCGCACCGCCTACCGGACCAGCGGCCACCCCATCGCTGCCCGGTCTGGCGATATCATCTCGGGATGGAACAAACGACCTCTCACGCCTCGCCCGCGCAGTTGCGGAACCAAGCCCGCCTGTATGTGGAATCGGGGCGCCTGACCGAGGCCCAGGCCGTGCTCGAATCACTGGTGCGGCTAACCCCTGGTGATACGGGCGCGCTGATCGAACTGGCCGACGTGATGTTCCGGCGGGGACAATTCCGCGCATCAAGCCGGCCGTTGCTGCAGGCCGCCAGTCGCCTCCCGAGGGACGTTCCGCTCATCATCGCCCTGGCCCAGCACCTCATCGCCCGGGGGGAGGTCGCAGCGGCACGGGCCTGTCTCGATCTGGTCGCCCAGGCGCCCGACTCACCGGGCGAGGCGCTGTTCCTTCAGGCCAACCTGAGGTTCATGATCGGCCAGATTCGCGAGGCACTCGATCCCGCAGAGCGAGCGATCCAGGCTGGCGCGGACACCCCGGATGCCTGGCGTCTGTACGGCCTGCTTCTGCAGTTCAATGGCCGCGATACCGAAGCTGGCGAGATTCTGGAGCGCTGCCTGACCCGCTGGCCCGATTTCGCAGACGCCGCGCCGGTGCTGGTCGACCTGCGCAAGCAGACCACGGAACAGAACCATCTGCCGCTACTTCGCGAACGGCTCCGCGCTCTTCCCGAACACCCGGCAAAGCGCGACCAGGCCTTTGCGCGAGCCGAGTTCGAATACGCCGTGTTCAAGACGCTCGACGATATGGGGTGTCACGAGGAGGCCTGGGAAGCGCTGGCGCGCTGTAACGCGCTCATGCACGACCTCAATCCCTATGACAGGATGGTCGAGGAGGCCGTAACCGAGGCCCTGATCAAGCTACCCGCCGACCTTGGCGCGGCAGTCGCTGACAGTGAACCTTTCGAAGGCCCGGTGCCGATTTTCATCGTCGGCATGCCACGATCGGGCACCACCCTGCTGGAACGCATCCTGTCGAGCCACTCCCAGGTGACTCCAGCGGGCGAGATCGTCGACTTCTGGCGCCAGCTTCACTGGATGACCGACGTAATCCCCGGCAAGGAGGAGAGCTTCCTGCGCGCCATCGAACGGAGCCGGGACATCGACTTCCACCAGCTTGGCCTGCGCTACCTGAGGCAAACCCAGTGGCGAGCCGAAGGTCGCGCTTACTACGTGGACAAGCTCCCGGGCAACATCAGGATGGTGCCCTTCATCCGGCGTGCCCTTCCCCACGCGCCGATTCTGCACATGGTCCGGGACCCCATGGACACATGCTTGTCCAACTTCAAGGCCATGTTCGGCAATGTATCGCCGTACTGCTATGAGCTCGACGCGCTGGCGCACTACTACAACCAATACGCGCGCCAGGCGGCCCACTGGAACGAAAGCCTGCCTGGCGCAATGCTGGATGTGGACTATGCCCAGCTCGTCCAGGACCCAGCGGTCGTCATCCCTCGGGTGCTTGCCCATTGTCGGCTGGATGTGGAGCAAGCATGCCTGCAGCCGGAACGGAACAGCGCGCCTGTGGCAACCCGGAGCACTTCCCAGGTTCGCCACTCCATCAATACCAGGGGGCTGGGCCAGTGGCGTCACTACGCCAGGCAGCTGGAGCCACTGCGGGCGGCATTGATAAACAAGTAGCGACGGGGAGCGCGGCAATTGCGGTCGCATGATCCTCGGCATTGAGGCGCCCAGGCCCAGGATGGCGGTATCGTCGACATGATCCGCGAAGCGGCTGCCTGCACATCGCCAAGCAGAGGTCGTCGCGCCCATCCACTCCCAAGGGCGTGCCGCCACTAGCGCCACGCGCCACGCCGTGTGGCGCGGCTAGCGGGCCCATCCGTCTGCGGGGCATCCGTGATGATGCGTTGCATTGCACGGGTATGGGCGCCGGCAGATGTCGCTCCCCCAATAGCTGGGCGCCCCTCGCCCCGCCTTTCTCGCAGGCAAAAAAAACCACCGGCCTTTCGGCCGGTGGTTTCCTGATGACTAACGACAACGCTTATCAGTAGTCGTAGGTCACCGACAGACGCACCGTGCGCGGGGTCTGGTAGAACAGCGCCTGGTGGTAGGTGTTGCTGATGTAGATCGTGTCCGGAACCGGGTTCTTGTTCGCATCCACGCCATTGTTGTAGGCCGCCGCGAAGGTCGGATCCGTCTGGACAGCCTTCTGCTGGTTGAAGACGTTGAAGATATCCAGGTGGAAGCCCAGCTTGTGGTCCGCGAAATCCGGCGTGTAGTGGATGCCCAGATTGAGCGGCATGGTCCACGGCGTGTGGCCGATCGTGCCCGGCGGCACGCGCTTGCCGGCACACCAGTGGTAGTTGCCGCTGCCGAGGGCGTTGTAGCCGGCCGGGTCTGCGACATCGGTCGGACCGTAGTAACCCAGGCACTCCTTCGGCTGGCCGGACTGCGCCAGCAGGGTGCCGGACACCAGCCACTCGGGGGTGATCTGGTACGCGCCACGGACGCGGATCTGGTGCTTGTGCACGTTGATCAGCTCGCCGTTCTGGCCGTCCATCAGCGAGTAGTTGTCCCAGTCTTCCGTCTTGGAGACGTCGCCCTGACCGAAGTCCGAACGCACCTGGCCTTCGGTGTTGCCGAAGCCACGGGTCCAGGTGTAGTCGATGCGTGCCTGCCACTTGCCGTCGAACGGATGCTCCAGGTACAGGTTGATCGAACCGACCTTGCGCTTCACGCCCTGGTTGAAACCCCAGTCCGCGGTGGTCATCGGCACCAGCTGGTTGGTCTTGCCGCTGCCGGCGTCGGCGGTGACAAGGAAGGTGCTGGTCTGACCCGGGTTGAACAGGCGGCAGTAAGCCGGGCCATACAGCGAGTTGTAATAGCCGGAGTTCGCATCGTACAGGTCGGTGGTCGTGATGAGACCCATCCGCTGCATCTTCTCTTCGATCTTGGTCGGCGAGCACTCGTCGTCGATGGCGACCTTGAGCTCACGCCACATCGCCTTGGCACCGTAGGTCCACTTCTCGTTGAGCTGCTTGTCGAAGCCCACGATGAACTCGTCCAGGTACTCCGGCTTCAGGTTGCGCGCGGGGACCTGCTGCGGATCCTTCGGCAGGCCGTACTCGCCGTCGGGCGAAACCGGGCCCTGGAGCAGGGTCAGGCCGGTCGGCTGGCCGTACTGGTCGATGCCCGTGTAGCTGTAGTAGTTGAGCACGAAGGTCGAACGGTTGGCAGCACGCTCGGCGGCGTTCTGCGGCAGCGCCAGGTAGTAGCGGCCGACGTTGCCGTAGATCTTGAACGTGGAGTCGCCGTTCACGTCCCAGCTCGCACCGATACGGGGCTCCCACTGGTTCTTCAGGTCGACGAACGCCTTTCCGGTGTCGTTGTAGTTGATGAAGTGGTCGTTGCGCACGCCCACATTCAGCAGCAGGTTCGGGGTCACCTGCCAGGCATCCTGCACGTACCACGCCTTCTGCGCGGTGGTCATGCTGGTCTGCCAGCCGATCTCGCGCTGCATCACGAAGGTCGGGTAGTAGCGCCAGTAGTAGTTGATGCTCGGGTTGAACGGGTTCTGCTGGTTCGGACCCTGGTTCTTGGCGCTGTAGTTCATGTTGTCGATACCGGCCGACAGGTCATGATCGCCGAGGCGGTAGTCGAAGTCGACGCGCAGGCCGTGCGTCGAGAGCTTGGCGGCATCGGAATACCAGCTGGTATTCGTCTGGCAGTTGGTGATCGGCGTGCCACCGGTGTAGGCCGGGTTCTCGTTGTACGGGCGCGAGATGAACGGGTACGGGCACTGGTTGCCGTACTGCGTCGGCGTATCGAAGTTCGCCTTGCCGTACAGGATGCTCAGCGTGGCGTTGTCGGTCAGGTAGCTGGTGAAGTGACCGATGTAGAAGTTGGCATCGTCCTTCTGGGTATCGTTGGGGGCAACGAAGGCACCCGACTTCAGCGTGTCGTAGTTGAAGTCATAGGTCGAGCCGGGGAGGTAGCCGTTCGAATACTGCTTGTTCTTCAACATCGTCAGTTCGAGGACGTTGTTGTCGGTGATGTTCCAGTCCAACTTGCCGTAGAACTTCGACCGCTTGTCCTGGTTGTACTGGACATGGCCGAGGTCGACATTCTGCACGTTGGTGGAGTTGGCCTTCACCTCTTCACCGGCCAGGAACATGAACAGCTTGTCCTTGATCAGCGGGCCGCCGACGTAGGCCGAGTAGACCGTTTCCCACTGCTTGGTGCCCTGGCGGTACTGGTACAGCGTGCCCGGCTTGTTTGGGTCTTCCAGCTGGTAGTGCGTCAGCCCGTCGGTGCTGCCCGGGTTGGCGATCGGGCTGGGAATGGCCGGGTTGCCGTAGACGTTGTTCTTCGGGGTACCTTCCAGGAAGCGCGGCTCCCACACGACCTGGCCACCGAAGTGCCACTCGTTGGTACCGCGCTTGCCGATCTGGTTGATCACGCCACCGTCGGAGCGACCGTACTTGGCGCTGTAGCCACCGGTCAGGGTTTCCTGCTGGTCGATCGCGCCGTAGGGCAGCTGGAAGCCGCCGATGTTGCGGTACGGCTCGCCGGTGTTGTAGCCGTTCACGTAGTAGGCGTTCTCGGACACGCTCGAGCCGCCGAACGACACGGCGTTGGCGAAGTAGCTACTGCCCTGCACGGTGCCCGGGGCGAGCAGCGCGATGGACTCGGCGCTGCGGGTTACCGGCAGGCGCTGCAGATCGGCAGCCGTGATCACGGTGCTGGAGTTGACGCTGCTGACGTCGATGGCCGGCAGTGCATTGCCGGTCACGGTCACGGCCGAGAGGTTGGTCGTGTCGACCGCGAAGTTGACGGCACTGCCGGCACCCGGCGAGAGCGTCACGTTGTCGCGCGTGCTGACTACGGTGCCGTCCTTCTTCAGGGTCACCGAGTAGCTGCCGACCGGGAGGTTGGCGACGCTGTAACGGCCGCTGCTGTCCACCTGGACGTCGCGGGAAAGGCCGGTCGCGCCGGAGGTCACCGTCACGGTGTCGCCCGGTGCCGCCTGACCGAAGATGGTGCCCGTGGTGCTCTGCGCGCTGGCGACGCCAGCAACGCCGGCCAGCCCGAAGGCCAGCGCGATCACCAGAGCATTACGACGCGGCTGGACCCCGCGCGTTAAACGACTCTTGCTCATAACTTTCTCCCCAAGTGGACCCTTACGGGCTCAAAAAAAACTAATCAAGGCGATCCGGGCAAACCCACCCGATCAACCGGTGCTGCAACAGGGCATCTCCCACGCCCCGAAAACCGCCAACCATCATCGAGTCCGACTCGAGACCTCCGGCGGCCAAAAAACGCGACTTCACCGAGGCACAGACGAGGTGACACTGCCGAACGCTAGCGTCAGATCTAACGGGCAGTCAACTTTTTCTTAGCAAATCGCACGAATCTTCGACACGACGCCTTGCCTCCGCCGTCGCCCGGGAGACGACGGCGTCGCGGTCGCCGCCGGGCTCGACATGCCGGCGACGGGCCGACGGGTGGCTGTCCGAAAGGGCCGCGGCGATCCGCTCCGTCGATGCGCGCCGTGGTTGTCGGTGGGACGACCGGAACGCTTGGCGGCCTCATTGTTCCAAAAATGGCATCAAAGATCGAACCGCGGCCGCTTGCTAATTATCAAGGAAACAAACGCAAATTGAACCCGCATCGATCGCCAGATATAGTGATCGGCGTTTCGGGTGCCCCATACATATAGATGTCTATGGTGGGGTGAAACGGGAAGCCGGTGCGTCGCGTATCCACACGCAGCCAAGCCGGCGCTGCCCCCGCAACGGTAGGCGGATGATCCGCCGGACGTCGACAAGACCACTGTGCCTCGGCATGGGAAGGTGACGTCCGGTACATGCCTCCAAGGCATGTCGTCCGCGAGCCCGGAGACCGGCCCGATTCATTGTCCTGACGGCTCGCGGTGGGCGAGGCTGCGGTTCCGTGCGCGGCCCTTGCCCGAGCACGCGTCGCTGCCCGTTCCCGTCTGCCGTCAGCTCGTTCCTCTTCGAGCCGCGCGCGGGCGCACGGCAAAGGGCCTTGACTCCATGAATCGCACATTCCTCGCGGCGGCGCTCATCGCCGTCCTTCCGACCACCCAGGCCAACGCGGCACCGGCGGATGCCGGGCAGTCGCTCGACCCGGTGATCGTCACCGCCACGCGCACGGCCATTACCGTGGACGATGCGCTGTCTTCGGTGACGGTGATCACCCGTGACGATATCGAGCGCTTGCAGCCAGTCTCACTGGTGGACCTGCTGACCGGCTTGCCGGGCCTGACCATCACGCAGGCCGGCGGCATGGGCGAGCAGACCTCGCTGTTCCTGCGCGGCACCAATTCCTCGCACACCCTGCTGCTGGTCGACGGCGTGCGGGTGGGCACGGTGAGCGCGGGCTTGCCGGCGTTCGAGCAGATCCCGGTGGAGCAGATCGAGCGGATCGAGATCGTGCGCGGCCCGCGGTCCAGCCTCTACGGCGCCGATGCGATCGGCGGCGTGATCCAGATCTTCACCCGCCACGGCCACGCCGACGCCGGGCTGGTGCCCTCGCTCAGCGTGACCACCGGCAGCCGGCACACTGCGGGCGGCCAGTTCGGCCTCTCCGGCGGAAGCCGGCACGCCTGGTACAACCTCAGCCTGGGCGGCGAGTACACCCACGGTATCAATGCCTGCCGGGTCGGCGCTGGCACCGTGTTCGCCGGCTGCTTTGCCAATGAACCGGACAGCGACGGCTACCGCAATTACAACGCGCTGGCCAACGCCGGCTACCGCTGGGACGGCGGCACCGAGCTGGCCGCCACCTACCTGCGCAGCCGCAACTTCGTCTATTTCGACGGTGCGCCGTACGGCAACCAGGCGCTGAACCAGCAGCAGGTCGCCGGTGCGCGGCTGTCGTTCCGGCCGCTGTCGTTCTGGCAGGTCACGCTGGGCGCGGGACAGAACCTGGACAAGGCAACCACCTACAACGACGGCACCTACCTGCGCTATTCGGACTCGCGCCGCAACCAGGCCTCCTGGCAGAACGACCTGACCCTGGCCGACAACCAGCTGCTGACCCTCGGCGTGGACTACCAGCTGGAGCACCTGTCCAGCGACACCGGCTACCTCGCCAGCCGGCGCCAGGACACCGGCGTGTTCGCGCAATACCAGGCGACCTTTGGCCGCAACGAGTTCCAGGCCTCGGCCCGGCACGACCACAACGACCAGTTCGGCAACCACGACACCGGCGCGCTGGCCTGGGGCTACCGCCTGGACCACGGGCTGCGCCT
>JABLTH010052862.1_pt1 | contig 11668 bp, 4 predicted proteins | sample 7875711 | NCBI WGS metagenome assembly JABLTH01 (sample SAMN14941262, study PRJNA633318) | bioreactor metagenome | isolation source: bioreactor | place: China | collected 2019-03-05 | reverse complement strand
TTCCCGGCGCCCAGCGCCAGGACGAGATCGGCGACATCGCCCGCGCGGTGGTGCGCTTTCGCGACAATACCCGCGAACTCGAGCGCAGCAAGGCGGTGCTGGCGGCGCAGACCGCCAGGCTGGAGCAGACCCTGGCCAACGAACGCCGCATGGCCGAGCTGCAGCGCAATTTCGTCTCGATGGCATCACACGAATTCCGCACGCCCCTGAATGTGATCGACGGCCATGCGCAGCGCCTGCTGCGCATGCGCGAGCCGCTCTCGGCCGAGGCGCTGGCGGAGCGCTGCGGCAAGATCCGCGGAGCCGTGCAGCGCATGACCAGCCTGATCGACCGCCTGCTGGATTCGTCGCAGCTGATGGACAGCGTGGCCATGGCGGCACCGCAGAGCGAAGACTTCGCCTTGCCGCAGCTGCTGCATGAGGTCTGCGAGATGCATCGCGACAGCTCGCCCAGCGCGCAGCTGGAAGAGGCCTTCGACGCCGCCGCCGCCGAGTACGTGCACGGCGATCCGCGCCTGCTGTTCCAGGCCTTCAGCAACCTGGTCGGCAACGCGGTCAAGTACTCGCCGGCGCGGTCGCCGGTGCGGATTGCCATCGAGAGCCGCAAGGACGCCCTCGCCGTGTCGGTCGAGGACCAGGGTATCGGCATCCCGGAGAACGATGTGGCCCACCTGTTCGAGCGCTATGTGCGCGGCGCCAACGTGGCCGGCACCGTGGGCGCGGGCGTCGGGCTCTACCTGGTCAAGCTGGTGGTCGACCTGCACCATGGCGAGGTAGCGGTGGACAGCCGCGAGGGGCACGGATCGCGCTTCACCGTGGTGCTGCCGCGCGTGGCGCCGCCGCGCCGCATGCCGTAGCCGCGCGGGGCGGGCCGCCGGCGCGCGGCGCTCAGACGCGGAAGTCGGCGATCATGTCCTCGTCGGTGCGCGCCTCCAGCCGCCCTGAGCGGCACGCGGCGGCAAAGGCGTCGTAATCGCGCTCGACCTGGTCGGCATAGCTCGCGGCATATTTCAGCAGGGCCTCGACGAAGCGGTCGCTGCGGCCCATGTAGGCGGCGATCTCGATGGCCTTGCCGCCCGCCTTGGCGTGGGCGCGCGCCAGGCTCCAGCCGCACAGGTTGGCGTAGCCTTCCAGCACGTCGAGATCGAACAGCTCGATGTCTGCCGACAGCTTCATGTCGCGCAGCTGGCGGAAGTAGAAATGCCGTCCGGTCGGCCCGGTCGACCAGCCGAGGAAGATGTCGCTGGCCGCCTGCAGCACGCGCTGGCCGAGCACCACCCGCTGTCCCTCGTGGGCCGCCGCCTTGCCCGACAGGCTGCGCCGGATCACCGACGGGCTGGCTTCCTTGATCTGCAGGAACATGGGCTTGCCCAGGTCGTCCGTCATCAACAGCACCAGGCAGCGCGTGCCGACACTGCCGACACCGACCACCTTGAAGGCGAGGTCGTGCGCGCGGAAGTGGCTGAGCAGCGCGCGCCGGTCGTGTGCGAGCGTCTTCAGGTAGCGCGCGAACATCTGCCCGGCCAGTTCCTGCCAGTCGTCCAGCCGCAGCCAGCCGTCGTCGGCGTCGAACAGGGAGTTCACGCCGTGCACGTGGAACATCGCCGGCGGCATCTCGCGGATGGTCCAGGTGCCGTCACGCAGCTCCGCCATCTTTTCCAGCATGGTGTCGTGCGTGCGCGTGGCCGCGCGTTCCATGCCATGGCGGATCGCGCGGCGCCGCTCGGGGGTGAGCGCGGTCTCTAGCATGCGCTCGAAGGTGATGCGGTCGTACCAGAGTTCGAGCGCGCTGTATTCGGCATAGCGGCGCATGCGCGCCTGGTACTGGCGCACCACGGCCTCGACCATCGCCTCGGCGGTGCCGCGGCTCAGGCGCAGGTGGCGCGCCGCCAGGATGAAGCTGACCGCCAGCCGCTTCAGGTCCCATTCCCACGGGCCCTCGTCGGCCTCGTCGAAGTCGTTCAGATCGAATACCAGCTGGCGCTCGGGCGTGGCGAAGCCGCCGAAGTTCAGCAGGTGGGCGTCGCCGCAGATCGGCATGGCCATGCCGGTGCCGGGCAGGCGGCCGAGATCATGGGCCTGGAGGATGGCGCTGCCGCGGAAGAAGGCGAAGGGCGAGGCCAGCATGCGGCCGTAGCGCAGCGGTACCAGGCGGGGCACGCGACCCGCGCTGCTCTGTTCGAGCAGGGCGATGGCGTCACGCTCGGGCTTGCCGGCCTCGGCGTGGGCGGAGCGTTTCATGTACTCGCGTACGGCGCGCCCGGCCGCCGCACGGTTTGCCGGCGAGGTCTGCGCCATCATGCGCCGCTCTCCGTCACGCAGGCGGACGCAGCGGGTCCGGGGCGGGACCGGCGTGAAGGAAATGTCCTGGTTGCAGCTGGATACCGCATCGCTTTCTCCTGGCGGGCGCCAGGCGCGGCGCCGCGGTGGCGCGCGTCCCCGGCCGCGGCGGGACGGATTCTGTCCATGCGACAGGAGCATAGCAGTCAAGCGCGTGTGTGGAGAGGGCTTTTGCATCTCCCTGCCCGCATCTCCCCGCCGGTCCGCCAGGGGCAGGGAAATGGATCGCCCGGCCCGGCGGGGCACGGGCCCCGCTTGCGGAGGGAGCCCGCGCTTGCCGGCTGCCTGCCGGCCGCCGGTGCGCTGGCTAGTGCAGGCCGAGACGATAGCTCACGGCGTAAGGCAGCTTGCCCGGCTTGGCGCTGCCGACGGGCTGCGACAGGGCGGTGAACTCGGTCTCGTTGAAGGCATCGAGCCGGCCCAGTTCGGCGGCGGTCTTGCCGTTGCTGACCACCGCGCCCGGCGCCAGCGCCACCATGGCCGTGGCGGCGGCACGCACCGCCGACAGGTAGCTGGCGTTGTCGTCCAGGTTGTAGCCGGACAGCTTGACCTGCCGGCGCAGCCAGTCGCCCCAGTAGAACTCGGTGAACTCGGTGGCGCCCGCCAGCTGCTGGTAGCCGATGTCGCGCGTGAAATAGACCAGGGAGCGGTAGCGGTCATTGCCCAGGCCGTTGCCGAAGCCCAGGCCGGCCGGCAGCTGGACCGGCGTGATGGCGCGGTTGTCGGCATCCTTGAGCCACACCAGCTTGCGGGCGCGCAGCGTGCGGAAGAAGGCGCCGCGGCTCAGGGTCGACAGGTTGTCCTGCACCTTGATCCACATCCTGGCCTTGCTGCCGCCATCCGCGCTTTCCCACACGCTGCTGAAGGTGTGGTGGCCATCGGTCAGGTAGGGCACGCCGCCGGGGCCCACCACCAGCGTCTTCATGTCCTCGGGCTTGGTGCCGACGTCCTTGGTGCAGGTGAAGGAAGACAGGTCGTCCAGGCGGGCGGTGGCCAGCGGCGCGCTCTTGCTCTTGTTCTGCCCGTTGGCCTCGCAGGCGTCGTCGAATTTCTTGACGGGGTCGGCCGCGTAGCGGCCCAGCTTGTAGTAGATCTGGTCGTAGCCGATCGCCGGCTGGGTCGGGCGCAGGTCGCCCAGCGTCACCTTGATGATGTCGTTGGCCTTGGCACCAAGGTAGGCGGAATTGCCGGCCTCGGCCGGCATCGGCGTGCAGACCCCCATCAACTGGCGCGTGCCGCCCTCGACCTGGCGCAGCTGGTAGGCGAGCCGGGCGTTGACCGGCAGCAGGGCGAGGGTAGCTTGCCGGGCCTGCCCGTCGACCGTGAGCGGCCAACTGCCCGCGATCAGGCCATTGGCGTTGCCGCCGGCGGCGGCGTTGTAGCGCAGCGCGACATCGGCGGCGAGGTTGTCGGCGGCCAGGGTGGTGCCGCCGACGGAGACGATGTTGCGCGCAGTGCGGCCGGTCGTTGCACCGGCGCTGTCGAGTTCCGGCTCGGCGCACAGCCAGTCGCCGTCGATGGCCTGGGTGCCTAAGGCCTGCGTGGCTTGCAGCAGCCAGCTGCCGTTGCGGGCGGTGCCGTTGCTCTCGCGCGAGGCTTCGTCGACCACCAGCGTGGCCTGTCCTGCCTTGGCGCCTTCGGCGCGTGCCACGAACAGGCGTCCGACCGCCTTGCCGGAGAGCGACAGGGCAAAGGCGCCGGGGTAGCGCGCCTGGTCCGCGTCGGCGGCCAGCTTGCCGCTCTCGCCGCCGCTGCAAGCGTCGGCATAGGCCTGGCCCGGGCAGTAGCGCACGGCGCCGTCGCTGCCGATGCGCAGCTGGCCGGCGGCGGCGAGGGTGCCGGCCTGGCGCAGGAAGTTGTAGGTGCCGGCGATGTCGGCGAGCTGGGCGCCGCGGTTGGCGGCGCTGAGATGGCCTTGCAGCAGGCTGCCGTCGCCGGCGGCGACGTTGGGGACCTGGCCCAGGGCGCCCGACAGCACGCCATCCTGCAGGGTGAAGGTGAAGGTGACCGCGGCGGCGGCCTGGGCCAGCGCGGCGGGCGCGCCGGCACCGGCCGTGAACTGGCCGGCACGGTAGCCGTTGCCGGCGGCCGCGTAATCGGCGACCAGGCTGCCGGCCAGGCCGAACTGCGAGTCGAGGAAGCGCAGTGTCAGCTTGCCGGCGGCGGGCTGGCCGAGTTCGACCGAAACCGTATCGCCGAAGCCGATCGCGCCCACATAGAGCTGGCCGCCGGCCAGCGGCGCCACCGCCGCGGGCGTGCTGGTGCCGGGCGTGCCGCCCCCGTTGCTGCCGCCATTGCCGCCGCTGCCGGCGACCGGCGCAGCGTCGTCGCCACCGCCGCAGCCGGCGATCAGCGCGGCCGCCAGGCCGCAGGCGATGGTCCTCGAATGCCCCTTCATGTTCTTCCCCGTTCCTTTTTTCGATGATCCGCGCCGGCGCATGTGACGCCGGATGCAGGCGGACGGTGTGCAAATCTATGGCAGGAAGATGACGGTGGTGTTACAGAATGCATTGTCGAGAGGACAAGCAGGGGGCGTATGGCGCGCCTTGCGGCCGCTGGCGTGCCGGCGCCGGACCGCAAGGCGAGGTGATGCGGCAGGGGGAGAGGCTCGGCGAAGCGAGCCGGGGCGGGGCGCGGTCCAGGCCGTGCCCCGCCCCGGCGGCCCCGGGTGCTGCCTTGCCTTAGAAGGGCAGCGGGCCGACCGCAGATTGCGGCGCCGCCGGCGGGAACTGCAGCGGGCCGGTCTGGCGCTGCAGCGCGTAGCGCAGGTAGACGCCGGCGTACCACTGCCGGTAGTCGCGCGCATTGTCGATGCCGAACAGGCCGCCGACGTACATCTGCTGGCTGGCCTGGTACTCCATCGAACCGACCAGGTTGTACGCCAGGCCGGTCTTGGACTGGCCTGGGTAGACCGCGCTGGTGGCGTTGGTCAGGCCGGCCGCGTTGGCGCTGGCCACGGCGCTGTTTGCGGCGGACTGCGCCGCCGCATTGGTCGGGAAGAAGTTGGAGTCGTTCTCGGAGAAGGACTGCACGCCGAGCGCGCCGCGGATGTGGTACGCGATCTTGCCGCTGCGGCCGGACAGCGACATCGGCAGCGTCACGGCGAAATAGCGCTGGGGGCTGAAGTAGCCGCCCTGGCCGAAGGTGAAGTAGCGCAGGTTGTCGGCATAGCCCATCGAGGTGAAGTTGATGCCGCCCATCCAGCGTTGCTCGGGTGTGTCGAGCAGGCGGATGTAGAAACCGCCGCCACCTTCCCAGCGGGTGTTGCGCGCCACGTCGTGGCCGGTCAGCAGGCCGTAGCCGCCGTAGCCGTAGATGCCCAGGGTGCCGTCGTCCCAGCCCAGGTCGGCACGCCCGCTGCTGTTCATCACGCCGCCCCAGCGCAGGCCGGCACGGGTATCCTGCGCGCCGGAGTAGGACAGCACGCTGTCGGTGACCGGGCGCCGCGACGCCGCCAGCGACAGCGTCGTGCGCTGCGTGACCGGCAGGTTGACCTTGACGCCGGCATTGACGTCGGCGTACTGGAAGCCCAGCGGGGTCGAGCCCACGTCGGCATTGATGCGCTCCGACTCATAGGCCACGCCCACCGCCGCGCCGAAGGCGCTCTGGTTGCCGGCCGAGGCGCCGGAGCGCGCCACCAGCGGGCCGGCGCCGAAGCGGTAGGCCGAGTTGTAGTCGGTGCCGACCGAGCCGGCATCGATGGTCACCGGCGTCACGCGCGCCACCAGCTTGCCGTTGCCCGCCGGCATCCTGCCTTCCGCCACCACCTGCGTCTCCATCATCTGGCTCATGCCGGAGTCGCCGCTGCGGCCGCGCAGCATCGGCCCGCCAGCCAGCATCGGGCTGCGCTGCGCCTGGAGGTCCTGCAGTTCCTGCTGCGCGGTGCGCGGCGTATTGGTGTCCGCTTCCTGGCTGTCGTTGTCGGACAGCCAGGGCAGGCGAGACTGGGCGCCGAGCGGCTGGCGCGCGGGCACGGCCACGGGCTGGGGCGCCGCCACCGCGGCGGCATAGGCCTGGGCGGGGGAGGCGTTGGCCGGCAGCGGCGCCGCGGCGGGAGCGGCCGCATAGCCCGCGGCGTAGCCCGCTGTAACCGGCGCCACAGCCGGCGCCGCGGCGGCACGCGTATTGCGTGTGTTGCCTGTGCTGCGGCTCGCTGTGGTTGCGCGGGTGCCGGCGCCAGCGGCCGGGTAGTAGGCGCCCGGTGCCTGCATGGCCTGCTGGGCAGCCTGCTGCTGCGGCACGGGGATGTAGGGCTGGCCGTAACCCTGCTGCGCGTAGGCGGGCGGTGCAGCCGGCAGCGAGGCTGGCTGCATCACCGCTTGCGCGGCCACCGGCGCCGGCATCGGCGCATAGGGTGCGTTCGAGCCCGGTACCGGCAGCTGCGAGGTGCCGCGCTGCCCGGGCAGGCCGACGAAGGGGTTGCCCGGCACGCGGTCGAAGCCCGAGCCGGGGCGCGTCGGCGCCAGGCCCGGCATGGCGGCGCCGGCCTGCGCGGCCGCGGCATTCTCGGCCGCCACGGCGGCGCGGAAATAATCCATGGCCTTGGTCGGCTTGCCTTCGGTACGGTAGAAGCGGCCGGCCTCGGTCAGCACGCGCGGCGACTTGGGTGCCTGCGCCAGCGCCATCTGCAGGATGGCTTCGCCGCGGCTGAATTCCTTGGCGGCGCCGGCCGCGCCTACTGCCGACAGCAGCAGGTCGAGGTTGCGCGGGTCCTTCTCGATCAGGCCCTCGTACAGCGTCAGCGCCTTCTGGCCTTCGCCGGCCTTGGCATACATGCGTGCCAGGCTGCCGCGCACCGCGGCATCGCCCGGCCGTTCGGACAGCGCCGGCGCCAGCGTGTCGTAGGCCGCCACCAGGTCATTGGCCTCGGTCAGCTGGTCGGCCTGGCGCACGATGTAGGCCACGCGCAGCGAGTCGTAGTCGCGCCGCTGCGGCGCGTTCATCGGAGCGTTGAGGAGCTGGCGCAGCAGGCCGGCCAGTTCGACGTCCTGCTTGGTCTTGAGCAGGATGGCGGCGTACTGCAGTTGCACGCCGACATCGGGCTTGGCGGTGCGCCCGATCACGGAGCGCATCAGCATCAGCGCGTGGGTCTCGTCGCCCGCGTCGGCATAGGCCAGCGCCAGCGCGCCGAGCTGGTCGGCATCGCGCTGGGCATAGCGTTCGGCCTGCTGCAGCACGTTCAGCGCCGCGGCCGGCTGGCCGGCGGCGGCCAGGCCGGCGGCACGCTCGGCTTCGGCGTGCACCCACAGCCGGCGCTGCAGATTGCCCATCTCGCGCGTGCGGTTCTGCGGCGGGATGCGCTCCAGCGCATCGAGGCCGCTCTGCCAGCGTCCGGTCTCGGCGGCCAGCAGCGCGCTGGCGAAGAGCACATCGGGCTGGTCGGGATTGGACATCAGCAGGCCGTCCATGACCCCGCGCGCCTGCTCGGGCTGGCCCATGGCGACGTAGGCGCGTGCCACTTCGAGCCGCACCCAGGGGTCGGTCGGGTCGGCCGCCATGGCGTCTTCCATGGCACGGCGCGCGGCCGCCGTGTCGCCGCGGGCCAGGGCTTCGCGGGCCTGGATACGCGCCTGTTCGGCGCGCAGCTTGCCCAGCGAGCCGACCTTGTCCTGCTGCTGCGGCGTCAGCCGCTCCACCACGGCCAAGGCTTCGGCGTTCTTGTTCTGCGCCGCCAGCACGTCGACCAGGCCGCGCGTCGCATCGGGGTTGTCGGGCTGCTGGCGCAGCACGCGGCGGTAGCCGGCCTCGGCCGCGGCGTACTGGCCATCGGTGGCGAGCACATCGGCCAGCGCCACCTGGGCCGCCGGCTGGTTGGCGTCGAGCTTGGTGGCGCGCTCCAGCAGCTTGCGGGCCTCGGCGCGGTTGCCGGCGTCGCGCGCGGCGTTGGCCTGCTCCATCAGCATCCAGTAGTCCGCGCTGTTGTGCGCGCTGCGGTAGCGCGCGCCGGCGCCGCGCCGCTCGGCCTGCTCGAAGAAGTCGGCGGCCTCGGCGAACTTCTCCTGCTTCAGGCGCAGCACACCCATGCCGCCGAGCGCGTCGGCGTCGCCGGGACGCTGGGACAGGGCGTTGCGGAAGGCCGTGTCGGCGCCCTCCAGGTTGCCGGCGTCGAGCGCGCGGAATCCTTCCTGGACCACCTTGCGCACCGGGTCGGCGCTCGGCGCTTCGGCGCGGGCCGCCTGCTGCTGCGCGCGCGCGATCGCGTCGAGCTTGGCGCGCACCGCGGTGTCGTCGGGATGGGTGGCGAGCCAGGTCTGGAACAGCGGTGCGTCGGCCGGGCGGCCGCCCAGCCAGGTCAGAGCGCGGCGCCAGCTCTCGCTGGCCTGGGTGCCGACGTCGGAGCGCTTGGACAAGGCTTCGAGCTGGCGGATGCCCTCGCGGCGCGTGTTCTCGCGATAGGTCAGGTGCTGTGCGAGCGCGAGCTGCGCGCGCACATCGCCGGGGTTGTCGCGCACCAGTTGCTCCAGGCCCTTGCGCGCCTGTTCCCAGCCTTGCGCGGTGCCGCCGAGCGTCTGGTAGTACTCCAGCGCCAGGTCGCCTTGCGGCGCGGCGCCGCCGGCAGCCTGCTGGTAGCGCTTGACGGCCTCTTCGGACTGGCCGGCGCGCGCCAGCTGGCGCGCCTGCTCGACCTGCTGGCGCGTGCCGGCGCTGCCGCCGTTGCGGATGGCCTGGTCGAGGCGCCCGGCCAGCGGCGAGTCCGGCTTGGCCTTGCGCAGCCGGTCGAGATAGGTGCGCGCGCTGTCGGCCCGGCCGGCTTCGAGTTCGGCGACGCCCATGCCGTACAGCGCATCGGGCTGGTTCGGGTCCAGGCGCAGGATCTTCTGCCAGGCTTCGATGGCGCGGTCGCTGCGCCCGCGTGCCTGCCAGAACTTGCCCTGGTCGGTCAGCAGCTTGACCGGATCCTCCTGGGCCGCGGCGCTGACGCTCCACATGGCCATCAGGCCGAGCAGCAGCGAGCGCGCGGCCGGCCGCGCCTGGCCACCCGCCGTGCCGGCGCCGGCCTGCCGCCGGCTGCTCATCCGCCTCACTTCGCTGCTGCGCTTCGACATGCTTTTTCCCACTGCAGTTCTAGTTGTCCCGAGGGCGCGAACCGGTAGCGGCCTTCGTCATAGCCGAGGCCGAACAGTCCGAGCACGGTGTCGTAATAGGTTGCCGGCGCGCGCTGCTGGTGCACCGGGTCGGCCAGTCCCTGGGCACGGCTGCGCTGCGCTGCCAGGCCGGACGAGCCGGCCGCGGCCAGGAAGGGCAGCAGCGCCGCGGAGAAGCCGAGCGGGCCCTCGCCCTCGAGCGCGCCGCTGTCGGCGTGCATGCGCTCGGGCGGCGCGGCGAGCCCGGCCATGCGCTGGGCGTGGGGCGCCAGAGCCTGCCGGATGGCACGGCCGGCCGCGTCGGCGCGCGGTGTCATGCCGGACCACAGGTAGACGCGGATGGCGTCGTAGCTGCTGACGTCGCCCTTGACCGCATCGGTGCCGAAGCCGCCCGGGCTGGCATAGGCGGACCAGTCGGGCACGATGCCCTGCCGGGCCACCGCCGTGATGAAGCGCCCGGCCTGCACGGCCAGCGTGGCCCATGGCCCGGCACCGTCGGCGGCAGCCAGGCGCCTCAGCACCGGCACCGGCAGGTAGCTGGCATTGAGGCGCCACTGGCGCGGTGCGTCGTCGCTCTTGGCGTCGTTCCTGGCGCCGCCCTTGCCGTCATCCTTCGCGGCCGAGGCAGCTTCGGCCTTGTCCGCCGGCTTCGGGCCGCCTGTCATGAAGCCTTGCGGTCCCGGCAGCAGCATGGTGCCGAAGCCGGGCAGGCTGCCGACCTCCTGCGCCGCCACCTGCTTGAGCAGGGCGCGCGCGGCCGTGGCGTAGCGGGGTTGTTTCCACAGGCGCGCGCCTTCCAGCAGCGCGTAGGCGAACCACAGGTCGGCGTCGGAGGCGGAGTTGGCATCGATCACGCCCCAGGAGCCGTCGCTGCGGCGGCCCCAGCGCCAGGCCGGCAGCCTGGTGGCGAGATCGCCGGCGCCCAGGTTGGCCACGCTCCATTGCCACAGGCGGTCGAAGGTGGCGCGGTCGTTGGCGATCAGTGCGAACACCATGCCGTAGGACTGCCCCTCCGAGGTGCTGTGCTGCTCGGGCGTGGACGGATCGATGACGCGGCCGTCGTCCTGCACCAGGCGGGCGAGGAACTGGCGGTACAGCGGCCAGTCGCAGGCCTGGGGGGCAACCTGAGCGGCAGCCTGCGCCGGCCGCGGCAGCGCGCCGAGCAGCGGCGCGGCGCCGAGCGAGCCCAGCCAGCCGAGCAGGCGCCGCCGCGCGGCGAACGCAGCGTGCCGCATCAGCCCTTGCCTCCATGCCGCATGGCGGCACGTGCGCGCAGCGTCAGGTACAGCATGGCGCCCAGCAGCAGGGCCGCCAGCCCGATCATCAGCACCAGCGCATAGGGCCGCTTGGACAGCCACCAGTGTGCATAGGTCCACGGCGGCAGGCGGCCGACGTAATAGTTCTGCTGCGCCGCCAGGCTGTCGATGGTCTTGCCGCGCAGCACCGCCAGGCTGCCTTGCACCTGGGCGAGCTGTTCCGGCGTCAGCAGGGCATCGGTCATCGCCTGCAGTCCCTGCGGCGTGTTGCCGATCACGGCGACCACGCTGCGGCCGCTCTGCAGCGGCGATTCGAAGCCGGCCAGCGCCGCCTGGGTACCGCTGGCGCTGACCGACAGGCGCGCGGCGACGCGCCGGTCGCGCGACAGCTCGGCGCCGTTCCACCAGTCCAGCAGCGTCGAGTAGACCGAGGTCAGCGTGAAGCGCCCTTCGTTGGCGCCCATCCCGACCGGCATGCTGTCGGCCCAGCGGCTGAGCAGCGGCTGGTTCTGCGGCGTGCCTACCACCAGCAGGTCGCGCGAGGCCACGCTCTGCACCTGGGCGGCACCTGTCACGGTCACGCCGGTGGCGGGGTAGCCGGTCGACTCGCCCATGCGGCCGAGCAGGGTCAGGTAGGCGGTATAGTCCTCGGCGCCGGGCTTGTCCGGCAGCACCACGGCCGTCTCGGAGAGATCGGCCAGGCGCGTGAAGGGGAAGCCGCTGTTGCCGAACACAGCGAGGTCGGGCAGGGCGATGAAGTGCGGCAGGCCGGATACGTCGATGGTCGAGTCCGGATCGATGGCGCCCTTGACGTTGTCGATCAGCACGTCCTTGCAGGCGCCCTGCTTGAGATAGTCGTAGTAGTAGTGGAACTGCAGCTGTGTCTGCGCCGGCAGCTGGAACAGCGGCAGCTTGATATTGGCCGTTTCGGGGATCGAGCCGTCGGGCAGCGCGCGCTCCAGCAGCTGCGTGACGCGGCCCTGCTGG
>JABLTH010014137.1_pt1 | contig 11674 bp, 9 predicted proteins | sample 7875711 | NCBI WGS metagenome assembly JABLTH01 (sample SAMN14941262, study PRJNA633318) | bioreactor metagenome | isolation source: bioreactor | place: China | collected 2019-03-05 | reverse complement strand
GCTGCTGTTCATCGGTGCGATGGGCAAGTCGGCCCAGGTGCCGCTGCACGTGTGGCTGCCCGACTCGATGGAAGGCCCGACCCCGATCTCGGCGCTGATCCACGCCGCGACGATGGTGACCGCCGGCATCTTCATGGTCGCCCGCATGTCGCCGCTGTATGAACTGTCCAGCTCGGCGCTCAGCTTCATCATGATCATCGGCGCCACCGGCGCGCTGTTCACCGGCCTGATCGGCATCGTGCAGAACGACATCAAGCGCGTGGTGGCGTACTCGACGCTGTCGCAGCTCGGCTACATGACCGTGGCGCTGGGAGTGTCGGCCTACTCGGGCGCGGTGTACCACCTGATGACCCACGCCTTCTTCAAGGCACTGCTGTTCCTCGGCGCCGGCTCGGTGATCATCGCAATGCACCACGAGCAGGACATGCGCTACATGGGTGGCCTGCGCAAGTACATGCCGATCACCTGGATCACCATGTGGATCGGTTCGCTGGCGCTGTGTGGCGTGCCGTTCTTCTCGGGCTTCTATTCGAAGGACGCGATCATCGAGGCGGTCGGCGAGTCGCATCGCTGGGGCGCCCACTACGCCTACTTCTGCGTGATGGCCGGCGCCTTCGTCACGGCGCTGTACACGTTCCGGCAGATGTACCTGACCTTCCACGGCAAGGAGCGCTTCAAGGTGGTCGGTCATGGTCATGCCGGTCATCACGATACGGATATCCATCACGTCCATACGGACGACCCACATCACGATCACGAGCCAGGCCAGCTGGAGCACGCACCGACCGAGTCGCCGTGGGTAGTGACCCTGCCACTGGTGCTGCTGGCGATCCCGTCGCTGCTGATCGGCTTCCTGACCGTCGGTCCGATGCTGTTCGGCGGCTGGTTCGGCCAGGCGATCCACGTGGACGAGGCCAACAACGTGCTCGGCGAGCTGGCAGGTGAGTTCCACGGTGCGCTGTCGATGGCGCTGCACGGTTTCAACCCTGTCGGCCCGTTCGGCCTGGTGTTGCTGGCCTTCATCATCCAGACCTACATCTACCTGTTCAATCCGGCGATGGCCGGCCGGATCAAGAGCGCGCTCAAGCCGCTGTGGACCGTGCTGGACCGCAAGTACTGGGTGGACGACGTCTATTTCGCGGTCTTCGCCCGCGGCGGCGTGAAGCTCGGTCGCCTGTTCTGGAAGGCCGGTGACGCCGCGGTGATCGACGGCGCCATGGTCAACGGTTCGGCCAGTCTGGTGCAGAAGATCGCCGCTGCGATGCGCCGCCTGCAGTCCGGCTACCTCTACCACTACGCCTTCGCGATGATTCTCGGCCTCATCCTGCTGCTTGGCGGGTTCTGGCTGGTCGGGCACTAAAGGGAATCCAGCTCCATGTTCAATCACCTGCTCAGCCTGCTGATCTGGCTTCCCGTGGTGGGCGCCGTCCCGGTGCTCCTCGCGGGCTCCGGCCGTCCCTCGCTGGCCCGCTGGCTCGCCCTGGCCGTCGCCGTCCTCACCTTCGCGGTGAGCCTGTTCCTGATTCCGCAGTACCACCTCGACGGTGCAGTGATGCAACTGGGTGAGGACCACCTGTGGATCGCCTCGCTCGGCGTGCACTACGGCCTGGCCGTGGACGGCATTTCGGTCGCCCTGATCCTGCTCACCACCTTCGTCACCATCCTGGTGATCGTCGGCGCCTGGGAGGTCATCCAGGACAAGCCGCACCAGTACATGGCCGCGATGCTGGTGCTCGAAGGCCTGATGATCGGCGTGTTCTGCGCCACCGACGCGTTGCTGTTCTACGTGTTCTTCGAGGCCATGCTGATCCCGATGTTCATCCTCATCGGCGTCTGGGGTGGCCCGCGTCGCGTCTACGCCACGATCAAGTTCTTCATCTACACGTTCCTCGGCTCGATCTTCATGCTGATCGGCCTGATCTACCTGTACCAGAAGGCCGGTACGTTCGACCTGCATGCGCTGGCCGCGCTGCCGCTGTCGATGACCGAGCAGAGCTGGCTGTTCTTCGCCTTCCTGCTGGCCTTTGCGGTGAAGGTGCCGATGGTGCCGGTGCACACCTGGCTGCCGGATGCCCACGTGGAGGCGCCGACTGGCGGTTCGGTGGTACTGGCGGCGGTGATGCTGAAGATCGGCGGATACGGCTTCCTGCGCTTCTCGTTGCCGATCACGCCGGATGCCGCGGCGCACTTCGCGCCGCTGGTGATCGTGCTCAGCCTGGTCGCGGTGGTCTACATCGGTTACGTCGCCCTGGTGCAGGACGACATGAAGAAGCTGGTGGCCTACTCGTCGGTGGCCCACATGGGCTTCGTGACGCTGGGCATCTTCATCGCCTTCATGCTGGTGCGTGACGCCGGCAACCTGGATGCGGCCAAGCTCGGCATGCAGGGTGCGATGGTGCAGATGATCTCGCACGGCTTCGTCTCCGGCGCGATGTTCTCGTGCATCGGCGTGCTGTACGACCGCCTGCATACCCGCCAGATCAAGGACTACGGTGGCGTCATCAACGTGATGCCCTGGTTCGGCTTCTTCTACGTGCTGTTCGCCATGGCCAACTCCGGCCTGCCGGGCACCAGCGGTTTCGTCGGCGAGTTCATGGTGGTGCTGGCCAGCTTCACCGCCAACCCGTGGATCGCCCTGTTCGCCGCCTTCACCCTGATCATCGGTGCGGCCTACACGCTGTGGATGGTCAAGCGTGTGCTGTGGGGCGACATCACCAATCCGCACGTGGCGGAGATGAAGGAGATCAACGGGCGCGAGACCTTCGTGCTGGTCGCCTTTGCCGCCGCGGTGCTCGCGCTGGGTATCTGGCCGCAGCCGCTGATCCATCTGATGGACAACTCGGTGGCGCAGCTGGTCCAGCAGCTGGCTGTTCACAAGATCTGATCGGGACCGACCATGCCCTCAATGAATGACATCCTGATCCTTGCGCCGGAGTTCTATCTGGTCGCCGCCGCGTGCTTGCTGTTGCTGATGGACGCTTTCGTCAAGCAGGAGCATCGCAGCTGGCTGCACTGGCTTTCGATCGGCGTGGTGGCATTTGCCATCTACATGGTCGTCGCCGCGGCTCCTTCGGTGGCACAAAGCGCGTTCCACGGCATGTTCGTGCGCGATGGCGTAGCGACCATCCTGAAGGTGTTCGCGCTGCTGACCACGATCCTGGTGTTCGTGTATTCGCGCCCCTACCTGCGCGACCGCAAGCTCTTCGTCGGCGAGTTCTACACGCTGATGATCTTCGCGGTGATCGGTGTGATGCTGCTGGTCTCGGCCGGCAGCCTGGTGACCGTGTACCTCGGTCTGGAACTGCTGTCGCTGTCGTCCTACGCGCTGGTCGCGCTGAACCGCGACGCGCCGCTGCCTTCCGAGGCCGCGATGAAGTACTTCGTGCTGGGCGCGCTGGCCTCAGGCATGCTGCTGTACGGCATGTCGATGGTCTACGGCGCTTCCGGCATGGGCGGCCAGGCCACGCTCGACCTCGCCCAGCTGAAGTCCGTGATGGGTTACACCCAGGCGCCGACCCTGCTGTTGTTCGGCCTGGTGTTCATGGTCGTGGGCATCAGCTTCAAGCTCGGCGTGGCGCCGTTCCACATGTGGATCCCGGACGTCTACCAAGGCGCCCCGACGCCGATCACCACGTTCATCGCCTCGGCCTCGAAGCTGGCGGCTTTCGGCATGGCCTATCGGCTGCTTGCCGGAGGCATGGCCGAGGTGGCGCACCAGTGGCAACTGATGCTGGCGGTGCTGGCGGTGCTTTCGCTGGCGATCGGCAACCTGGTCGCGATCGTACAGACCAACCTCAAGCGCATGCTGGCGTACTCGACCATCTCGCATATGGGTTACCTGCTGCTCGGCCTGTCAGCGGCCAACCCGGAGGGTTACTCGGCGGCGATGTTCTATGCGATCAGCTATGCGCTGATGAGCACGGCATCGTTCGGCGTGATCCTGGCGCTGAGCCGTGCCGGCTTCGAATGCGAGGAGATCGACGACCTGCGCGGCCTCAACCAGCGGTCGCCCTGGCTGGCCTTCCTGATGATGCTGGTGATGGTGTCGCTGGCCGGCGTGCCGCCGATGTTCGGCTTTTTCGCCAAGCTGCTGGTACTGCAGGCTGCCGTGCACGCGAACATGCTGTGGCTGGCGATCGTCGGCGCAGTGTTCGCCATCATCGGCCTGTACTACTACCTGCGCGTGGTCAAGGTGATGTACTTCGACAAGGCGGCCGAGGGCTCGGAGTTGCGCATGCAGGCCGACGGCTCGCTGCGCGTGGTGCTGTCGCTCAATGCGCTGGGGCTGCTGGTCATCGGCCTGTACTGGGGCCCGTTGATCGCCTGGTGCCGGAACGCACTGGCCGGTTGAGCCAGCTTCCCGGGCAAAATTTTTCCGGGAAAGACTTGCAAGAAACCGGCCATATCGCTATAGTCTTCGGACTCTGATGCGGGGTGGAGCAGTCTGGCAGCTCGTCGGGCTCATAACCCGAAGGTCGCAGGTTCGAATCCTGCCCCCGCTACCAGATCTTTCTTAGAACAAGAAAGCCTCCTCGTGAGGCTTTTTTGTTGGGCGCAAGGAAGCGTCGCCAGTCGGCCGAGGGCAGCGCCCCAGAGGCGCCGCGGCTCGGGAAGGCTGGATGAGCCGGTACATCGGCGAGTTGAGGGAATGGGCCACTTGAGCCCATTTTTTGTTTCTGGCATCGGGAAAAGCCGATCATGGATACCCTGGCACTGGCAAATCGGTTCAGCGAAGTTCTGGCGGATCTCCAGCTGGAATGCCTCGGCGTGGAGTTCACCCCGTCGCAGGGGCAGAGTACGCTTCGGGTTTACCTGGACGTCCTGGACCACTCGGGCGGACGCGAAGTCGGCATCGACGACTGCGAAGCGGCCAGTCGCGAACTCTCGGCCCTGCTGGACGTCGAGGATCCCGTGCCAGGCCATTACGTGCTGGAGGTGTCCTCGCCGGGCATCGACCGTCCGCTTTTCACGGCCGAGCAGTTCGGGCGGGTGCTTGGGCAGGAAGTGAAAGTGCTGCTGAAGGCTCCGATCGAAGGGCGCCGGCGCCTGCGCGGCAAGCTGCTGCAGGTGCAGGGCGAGCGGATCGGTCTGGAGGCGGAAGGCAAGACATTCGAATTCGACCAGGCGGACGTGGAAAGCGCCCGCGTGGTGCCGGACTGGGTGGCGCTCGGTTACGTGCCGCAGCCCAAGCCGGGTGGCAAGAAGCCGGCCAAGAAGGCCTGAGTTGGTATATCCCTAGCGAGCGGGCGCCGGCGAGCGGTGGCCTACGGAGTAGCTGCAATGAGCAAAGAACTGTTGCTGGTCGTCGATGCGGTCGCCAATGAGAAGGGCGTGCCGCGCGAGGTCATCTTCGAGGCGATGGAGGCCGCGCTGGCGTCTGCGGCGAAGAAGCGCTACCCCGACGAGGACCCGGACATCCGTGTGGAGATCGACCGGCATACCGGGGAATACGAAACCTTCCGCCGCTGGGAAGTGATTGCCGATGACGGCGAGATGGAATCGCCGTTCTACCAGGTGCGACTGATGGACGCCGTCGACGAGCGCGAGGACGCCCAGATCGGTGAATTCGTCGAACAGCAGATCGAAAACGCCGAGTTCGGCCGCATTGCGGCGCAGGCCGCCAAGCAGGTCATCGTCCAGCGCGTGCGCGAGGCCGAGCGGCAGCAGGTGGTCGACGCTTTCCGCGATCGCGTCGGTGAGCTGGTGGTGGGCATCGTCAAGCGCGTCGAGCGCGGCAACGTCTACCTCGACCTGGGCAGCAATGCCGAGGCCTTCATCCCCCGCGACAAGACCAGTCCGCGCGAATCGCATCGCGTCGGCGACCGCGTGCGCGGCTACCTCTACGAGGTGAAGTCCGAAGTGCGTGGCCCGCAGCTGTTCGTGTCGCGCGCGGCGCCGGAGTTCATGATCGAGCTGTTCAAGCTCGAGGTGCCGGAAGTCGGCCAGGGCCTGGTCGAGATCAAGGGCTGCGCCCGCGACCCGGGTGACCGCGCCAAGATCGCCGTGTTGGCCCACGACGCACGTACCGATCCGATCGGCGCCTGCATCGGCATGCGCGGTTCGCGCGTGCAGGCAGTGTCGAACGAGCTCAACGGCGAGCGCGTGGATATCATCCTGTGGCACGAGAACCAGGCCCAGTTCGTCATCAACGCGATGGCGCCGGCCGAAGTGCAGTCCATCATCATGGACGAGGAAAAGCATTCGATGGACATCGCGGTGGCCGAGGACAAGCTGTCCCAGGCGATCGGTCGTGGCGGCCAAAACGTGCGCCTGGCCAGCAAGCTCACCGGCTGGCAGCTCAACGTGATGACGCAGGACCAGGTCACCGCAAAGAGCGAGGCCGAGCAGCAGGCTGCGCGGGTGCTCTTCATGGAGAAGTTGGAGGTCGACGAGGAAATCGCCAACATCCTCGTCCAGGAAGGCTTCTCCAGCGTCGAGGAAATCGCCTACGTGCCCAGCGGCGAACTGCTGGCAGTCGAAGGTTTCGACGAGGACATCGTCGAGGAGCTGCGTGCCCGTGCCCGTGATGCCCTGTTGACCGAAGCGCTTGCCGTCGAGGAGGGGCTCGAGGAGCACCAGCCGTCCGAGGATCTGCTGGCGCTGGAGGGGATGGACGAGGCCACGGCTTATGCACTGGCTGCGCGCGAGGTCGGCACGGTGGACGATCTGGCCGACCTCGCGGTCGACGACCTGATCGATATCGAGGGTATGGACGAGGAACGCGCTGCGGCGCTGATCATGGCGGCGCGCAAGCCGATGATCGAGCGCCTGGAGAAGGGCGGCTAACCGCGAGCGGCCGCGCCCCGGGACGGGCGCGCCGGGGAGGGTCCATGCGGACTCTCCACCAGGGACGGTGGTGGACGTGCAGGCAACGCCGCACGGACGTGAAGCGCGGGAACGGCGGAGAAAGAACACGATGTCGGATGTGACGATCAAACAACTTGCCAAGGTACTTGGCATGCCGGTGGACAAGCTGCTCGGGCAGCTTGGCGAGGCGGGCATGAAATTCTCCGATCCGGAGCAGGTCATCAGCAGCACCGAGAAGGTCAAGCTGCTCGGCTTCCTGCGCCGTACCCACGGCAAGAACGAGGCGGCTCCGGAGGTCGACGACGCGGCGCCCCGGCAGATCACCCTCAAGCGCCGCAAGGTCAGCGAGCTGAAGGTCGCCACGCCTGGCGGGCGCGGCGCTGCCAGCAGCGCCAAGACGGTCAATGTCGAGGTCCGCGCCAAGCGGACCTACGTCAAGCGCAGCGTTATCGCCGAGGAAACCGCGGTCGACAGCGAACGCGAGGACGCCGCCCGCAAGTTGGCCGAGTCGCAGCGTCAGCGCGAGCACGAGGAGAACGAACGGGTCGAGGCCGAGCACCGGCGCGCCGAGGAAGCCCGGCTGCGCGCTGCTGAGGAAGCGGCCCGTTCCGCCGAGGAAGCGCGCCGGCAAGCCGAGGCCGAGCGGGCGCGCGTGGCCGCCGAGGCTGCCGAGGTCGCCGCGTCGGCCGAGCCGGAGTCCCGGCCGGAGACACCCGCCGCCGAACCGGTCCAGGAAAAGCCTGTCGAGCCGGTGGAGGCAGCTGCTGCTCCGGCCACCACAGGCGGTAGCACCGATCACAGCGCGTTCGGTCTGATCGTCCCGCGCATCCACGAGCCCCGTCGTCGCGAAAAGAAGGTGGTGGTCGCCCCGGCTCCGGCTCCCGCGCCGGCAGCGGCGCCGAGTGCGGATGCGGGACGCAACGCGAAGGCACGCCACGGACGCGACCGGGAGGACGTCGTCGGTGGCAAGCGTTTCGCCTCGGGCGAGCTGCACTTGTCCGACGCCGACCGGGCCCGCCGTTCGAGCAAGCGCGGCAAGCCGGGACGCTCCGGCCGCGACGCCGGCCGCAGCACGCCGACCGCAGCGGGTGGTGGCCCGCACGGCTTCACCCGCCCGACCGCTGCGGTCGTGCGCGAGGTGGTGGTGAGCGACGCCAACCTGGTCGCCGACCTGGCGCAGAAGATGGCGGTCAAGGGTTCGGAAGTGGTCAAGGCGCTCTTCAAGATGGGCGTGATGGCCACCATCAACCAGACCATCGACCACGACACCGCGGTGCTGGTGGTCGAGGAGCTCGGCCACAAGGCCGTGGCTGCCAGCGAGGACAATGCCGAGGCGGCACTGGCCGCGCACACCCAGAACGCCGAGCTGGAAGGCGAGAAGGTGGCGCGCCCGCCGGTGGTCACCATCATGGGCCACGTCGACCACGGCAAGACCTCGCTGCTGGACTACATCCGTCGCACCAAGGTGGCGGCGGGCGAGGCCGGTGGCATCACCCAGCACATCGGTGCCTACCACGTGGATACGCCCAAGGGCGTGATCACCTTCCTGGATACCCCGGGCCACGCGGCGTTCACCTCGATGCGCGCGCGTGGCGCCCAGTCCACCGACATCGTGGTGCTGGTGGTTGCTGCCGATGACGGCGTCATGCCGCAGACCAAGGAGGCCGTGCAGCACGCGCGCGCTGCCAAGGTGCCGCTGATCGTCGCGCTCAACAAGATGGACAAGTCCGACGCCAACCCGGACAACGTCAAGCAGGGCCTGGCGAACCTGGAAGTGGTCCCGGAGGACTGGGGTGGCGACACCATGTTCGTGCCGGTGTCGGCCAAGACCGGCATGGGCGTGGACGCGCTGCTCGACGCGATCTCGGTGTAGGCCGAGGTGATGGAGCTGAAGGCGGTCGAGGACGGCCCGGCCTCCGGCGTGGTGATCGAGTCCAGCCTGGACAAGGGTCGTGGCCCGGTCGCCACCGTGCTGGTCCAGCAGGGCACGCTCAAGCGCGGCGACTTCGTCGTCTGCGGCATCGAGTACGGCCGCATGCGCGCGCTGGTGGATGAGCGCGGCAAGACCGTGCAGGAAGCCGGTCCGTCGATCCCGGTGCAGGTGCTGGGTCTTTCCGGCGTGCCGGAGGCGGGTGACGACTTCGTCGTCGTGGCAGACGAGCGGCTGGCCCGCGAAGTGGCGGCCGAGCGCCAGCAGAAGCGTCGCGAGACGCGCCTGGTCAGCAAGGCCAACCGCCTCGAGGACATCATGGCCCAGATGGGCCAGGGTGCCGAGCAGCAGACGCTCAACATCCTGGTCAAGGCCGACGTGCAGGGTTCGGTCGAGGCGCTGCGCGAGTCGCTCAGCGCGATCGGCAACGAGAACGTGAAGGTCAACGTGATCGCGGCCGGCGTCGGCGGCATCACCGAGTCCGATGCGACCCTGGCGGCGGCGTCCAAGGCACTGGTGATCGGCTTCAACGTGCGTGCCGATGCCTCGGCACGCAAGGTGATCGATACCTCGGGTCTGGACGTGCGCTACTTCTCGATCATCTACGACGTGATCGACCAGGTGAAGCAGGCCGCGTCCGGTCTGCTTGGCGTGGAGATCCGCGAGGAAATCATCGGCACCGCCCAGGTGCGCGAGGTGTTCCGCAGCTCCAAGTTCGGTGCGGTGGCCGGCTGCATGGTCATCGAAGGCTCGGTCAAGCGCTCCAAGCCGATCCGCGTGCTGCGCGACAATACGGTGGTGTTCGAGGGCGAGCTGGAGTCGCTGCGCCGCTTCAAGGACCTCGTCGACGAGGTGCGCAACGGCATGGAGTGCGGTATCGCCGTGAAGCAGTACAACGACGTCAAGGTCGGCGACCAGATCGAGTGCTTCGAGCGCATCGAGGTGGCGCGCACGCTGTAACGGACCATCCGGGCCGGCGTTTCCCGCCGGACCCGCGGCCCGAGATACGGAGCCCGGGCAGGCCTGCCCGGGCTTCCTGCTTTTTGTGAATATCCGGCGCGCTGCGCCCGAAGGAGGCCCCATGCCCTCACGCGATTTCAAACGTACCGACCGGGTCGGCGCCGAACTGCGTCGCGAACTCGGCCTGCTGGTACATGCCGCCGTGCGCGACCATGCGCTGCCCTCGGTCAGCGTGTCCGACGTGGAAGTGACCCGCGACATGGATTGGGCCACCGTGTGGATCACCGCGCTGCAGGCCGAGCAGGCGCCGGTGGCGCTGAAGGCGCTGAAGGAGCTGGGCGGCGAGTTCCGCCGTTCGCTCGCCCGTGGCATGCGCCTTCGGCGGGTGCCGGAGCTGCGCTTCAAGTACGACGACTCGGTCGACAAGGGCGAGCGCATCGACCAGTTGCTGCGCGCCGACGAGCCGACGGCGGCCGATGGAGCCGACGAGGACTGATGGGTCGGATCGTTTTCCGCGAGCTGCACGGTCTGCTGCTGCTCGACAAGCCGCTGGGACTGAGTTCCAACCAGGCGCTGCAGGAAGTGCGCCGGCTGTTCCGGGCGGCCAAGGGCGGCCATACCGGTGCGCTCGATCCGCTGGCTACCGGTCTGCTGCCGCTGTGCTTCGGCGAGGGCACCAAGCTGGCCGCGCACCTGCTGGGCGCGCGCAAGGCCTATCGCGCCACCTGCCGGCTCGGCGTCACCACGACCACCGGGGACCTCGAAGGCCAGGTAGCGAGCGAACGCCAGGTGCCTGCGCTGGACGAGGCCGCGATCGAGGCGGCGCTGGCCCCACTGCGCGGGCGCATCCGCCAGGTGCCCCCGGTCTACTCGGCCATCAAGCAGGGGGGCGAGCCGCTGTATGTCAAGGCGCGCCGTGGCGAGGTCGTGGACGTTCCCGCCCGTGAGGTCGACGTGCACCGCCTGGCGCTGGCCGGCCGCGAGGGGGACCTGCTGCACCTGGAAATCGAGTGCGGTACCGGCACCTACATCCGCAGCCTGGCGGTAGATCTCGGCGAGTCACTGGGCTGCGGTGCGCACCTGACCGCCCTGCACCGGACCTGGGTCGAGCCGTTCATGTCCCCGCTCATGCATACGCTGGACGAACTTCGCGAACGGGCCGCGCACGGCGATGAGGTGCTGCTGGAGGCGATGTTGCCGGTAGCGGCCGCCGTGGCGCACCTGCCGGCGGTTCGTCTGGATGCAGCACAGAGCCAGGCCTTGGCGCAGGGGCGCCGGATCGCCCTGGAGAACGGCGCGACTCCTGCCGGTCTTTGCGCGGCATTCGCCGACGATGGCGCCCTGTTGGCCCTGGTCGAATGTGGCCCGGATGGACTGTTGCGCGTCCAGCGCGGTTTCAATCTGCCGCCCGGTGGCTGACGCGCCGGGCACGTTCGGCGACAGCCCGGTGGCGGCGGGATGACGGTCTTGTTGTGGCGCGGCTCCCCTCGCTACAATAAGGAGCTTGATTCAACCGTTCCAATCAACCAGCCGAAGCTTGCGCAACGTCATCGCGTGGTGACGTTGCGCAAGCTTCGCATTCGCTTTTGAGGAAGAAAAACCCATGTCCCTGACCGCAGAACAGACCAGCAAGATCATTGCTGAATTCGGCCGCGTGCCCAACGACACCGGTTCGCCGGAAGTGCAGGTGGCCCTGCTGTCGGCCCGTATCGAACACCTCACCGGCCACTTCAAGACCCACAAGCAGGACCACCACTCGCGTCGCGGCCTGCTGCAGCTGGTCAACCGCCGCAAGAGCCTGCTCGCGTACCTGAAGGATCGCGACCTGGCTCGTTATCAGAGCCTGATCGAACGTCTCGGCCTCCGCCGTTAATCTTTCGAGGAGACCAACGTGGCGAAAGTAACCAAGTCATTCCAGTACGGTAATCACGAAGTCACACTGGAGACGGGCGAAATCGCCCGGCAGGCATCCGGTGC
>JABLTH010110597.1_pt1 | contig 11681 bp, 10 predicted proteins | sample 7875711 | NCBI WGS metagenome assembly JABLTH01 (sample SAMN14941262, study PRJNA633318) | bioreactor metagenome | isolation source: bioreactor | place: China | collected 2019-03-05 | reverse complement strand
GGGGAAGGGAAAAACTCGCTTCGCTCAGACAGTTTCCCTTCCTTTTTCCTCCCTGCAACAGAAATTCAAGGCGCCATCTAGGGCAGGGTACGGCCAAACCGTCTGGGCGCTTGCGCTGCACCTATGTTTAGTTCTGCATGCCCCAACGTTTGACGGTGCGGGCTTCCAGTGTGCGGAACACAAGGTTCTCCACGAGCAGGCCGATGATGATCACCGTCAGCAGACCCGCAAAGACTTCGGGAATCTGCAGCTGGTTCTTGTTCTCGTAGATGTACCAACCGAGGCCGCCCTGGCCGGAACTCACGCCAAACACCAGTTCCGATGCAATCAACGTGCGCCATGCGAATGCCCAGCCGATCTTCAGGCCGGTGAGGATGGAGGGGAACGCGGCCGGGATCAGGATCTTGGTCAGGTACCCCATGCCGGATAGCCCGTAGTTGCGGCCCACCATGCGCAGCGTGTTCGATACCGACAGAAAGCCGGCATGCGTGTTGAGCGACACCGCCCACACTACCGAATGCACGATCACGAAGATCAGGCTGCCGTTGCCCAAGCCAAACCACACGAGTGCGATGGGCAGCAGGGCGATCGCTGGCAGCGGGTTGAACATGGCGGTGAGCGTTTCCAGGAAGTCCTGCCCGAGCCGGTTGCTGATGCCCAGTACCACCAATGCGCACGACAGGGCCAGGCCAAGCGCGTAGCCCGCCAGCAGCGTTTGCATCGACGTGCCGATGCGAGCGAACAGTGTGCCGCTGGCCAGCCCTGCCCACAGCGCCTGCACCGTATCGGAGAAGGTCGGCATCAAGAGCGGGTTGTCGAGCCAGCGTGCACCGCCTTCCCACACGAGCGCCAGCACGACGAGGATGACGAGCTTGCGCAGCCACGCCTGTTCGTACAAACGCTCGGCAATCGAGAGCGGTTTTTCCACCACGCCGATGCGCTCGAACGCCACAGGCGTGCTGTAGACGGGCGCGCGATTGCTGATGTCGGTGGCGGCCGGCATGGAAAGGGTTTCAGTCTGCATGGGTTTCCTCCACCGTGCGGGCGAACAGCATGTCGTGGATCTCGGCTTCCAGCGCCTTGAAGCGCTCGGGGTCATCATCGCCGCGCGCAAGGCTCGGCAGTTCGGCGCGGACTTGGCCCGGATGCGGCGAAAGGATCAGGATGCGGCTGCCGCAGCGGATCGCCTCCGGAATCGAGTGCGTGACGAACAGCACGGTGAAGCGCGTTTCATCCCACAGTTGCAGCAGCTCGTCCTGCATCTTGCGGCGCGTGAGCGCGTCGAGCGCGGCGAAGGGCTCGTCCATCAGCAGCACGTCGGGCTCCATGGCCATGCCGCGTGCGATGGCCACGCGTTGCTTCATCCCGCCCGACAGCATGTGCGGGTGGTGGTCGGCAAACTTGGTGAGGTTGACCTTGTTGATGTAGTGCAGCGCGCGCTCTTCGGCTTCACGCGCGCCCAGCTTGCCCGTGGAGAGCAGGGGGAACAGCACGTTCTCTTTCACGGTCTTCCACGGCAGGAGCTGGTCGAACTCCTGGAACACCATCATGCGATCCGGGCCGGGCTTGGTCACGGGCTGGCCCTTCAGGCGGATCTCGCCTTCGGTGGGCGTGAGGTAGCCGCCGATGGCCTTGAGCAATGTCGATTTGCCGCAGCCCGATGGGCCCAACAAGATGTAGCGCTCGCCGGGGTAGACCTGAAAGTCGACGCGGTAGGTGGCCGTCACCAGATGCTGGCGTGTCTTGTACTGCAGCGTGACGCCGCGCACGTCCAGCAGCGGCGGCGCGGTCGATGAGTTGGCCTGCATGATGTTGTCTCCTGTGTGTGTTTTTGTCGGGTTGGGTGGCAGCGTGTGGGGCGTTACCGGATATCCACGTGGTACCGGAAGTGCGCCGCCGCGCCGCGCGAGCGCCGCCATTCGAGCGGCACCCGGTCGTAGCCGCGCGCAACGCGTTCGATGACCATCACCGGATCGCCGGGCTGGATGCGCAACAGCCGCGCATACGTTGCATTGACGGCCTCGGCGGTGAGCGTTTCTTCGGCGCTGGCGATGATCTGGCCGCAGTGGGATTCGTACAGCGGATACAGCAGGTCGCCAAACGCGTCGAGTTCGAGCGTGGCGAGCGGCGCAAAACGGTCGTAAGGCAACCAGATCTCTTCGGCCAGCATGGGTGCGCCATCCAGCAGGCGCAGCCGGGTCAGGCGAATGACCGGTGAACCCGTTTCAATCTGCAGGCCCGCAGCCGGTGCGGACGGTGCATCCAGCACGTCACGCTTGAGAATGCGGCTCTCAGGAATGCGTCGCTCGCCGCTTTCACTCTGGAAACGGAAGAACCGGAACAGGGAGCTGGCAAAGCTTGCCCGGCGCACAAAGGTGCCGCGGCCCTGGAAGCGCTCCAGCAGGCCCTCGGCCACCAGCACATCCACGGCTTTGCGGACCGTGCCGACGGCCACGTTGTACGTCTTGGCAAGCTCGGCTTCGGTGGGGATGGCGTCGCCCGGGCGCCAGTGCTGTTGGGCGATCTGCGCGGCCAGATCGTCGCGCAATTGCTGATAGCGGGGCAGGCGGAGATCGGCGGGCATGAGGTATCTGAAGTGGTCAACTATTCATCTATATGATTTGTCATTGTAGGGAGCTTGCGAGCGGCTGGCATTACAGGAAAACCCGCAGGGCCCGTGTCGATTCGACCGGGCCCTGCGGGTTTTTGAGAGAACTGCTGAGTTAAGAATTAGCGCGTGGCGCGAGCCGAAGCCGGCAACGGCTCGGTCTGTTGTGCCTTCGGACGGCGCAGCAGCCGCAGCGCATACCAGGCCAGCACAAGTGCACCGATGGCGAACACGATGTCACCCGGCACACGCAGCCAGACCAGCGTTTCCATCACTTTCGAGTGCACCACCTCCGGCGAACGGGCGTACCACATGCCCTTGGTGACGCTGGCCCAGGCCTGGTAGATACCGGCCGGCAGCAGCGACATGAACACCATCATGGCCAAGCCGATATTCAGGCCCCAGAACGCGGGCTTGAGCAGGCGGTCGGCATGCAGGCTGCGGGCATACAGACCGCGCAGGCAGAACAACATCAGGCCGATACCGAGCATGCCGTACACCCCGAACAGTGCAGCGTGCCCGTGGGCGGCCGTCATGTTCAGACCTTGCACGTAGTACAGCGAAGCCGGCGGGTTGATGGCAAAGCCGAGCAGGCCGGCGCCGACGGTGTTCCAGAAGCCCACGGCCACGAAGCACAGCACGGGCCACTTGTAGGCGTTGAGCCACGGCGTGCCTTGCGTGCGGCGATAGTTCTGCAGCGCTTCGAGCCCGATCAGCGTAAGCGGCACCACTTCCAGCGCAGAGAACACCGCACCCACCGAGATGATCGACGTGGGCGTACCCGTGAAGTACAGGTGATGCAGCGTGCCCAGAATGCCGCCGAACAGGAACACGATCGTCTCGGCCACGATGGCGCGGTTGGCGCTGCTGGCGCGAATCAGGCCCAGGCGCGTGAAGATGAGCGCGATGACGGCGGTGGCGAACACTTCAAAGAAGCCCTCGACCCACAGGTGGACGAGCCACCAGCGCCAGTACTCGATCATCGAATAGTGCGTGTGTTGGCCCCACACCAGCGAGGTCGAATAGAAGCCGCCGATGCACGTGGCCGACAGGAACACCATGGCGATCAGTCCGCGCGATTCCGACGGCGTCTTCAGTGCCGGCCACAGTGCGCGGCCCAGCAGCACGACCCAGAACAGCAGGCCGACGAACAGCAAGATTTGCCACACGCGGCCCATGCTGGTGTATTCCAGCCCCTGGTTGCCGACCCAGAAACCGAAGTCCGCACCACGATGTTGCAGCGTGCCGAGCCAGCCGGTGGCGATGGAGCCGACCACGATAAAGATCAGCGCCCAGAACAGCAGGTCAACGCCCAGCTTCTGGAACTTCGGTTCACGGCCCGACAGCAGCGGCGCAATGTAGAGGCCCGTGGCCAGCCACGCCGTGGCAATCCACAGCACGCCAAGCTGCGTGTGCACGGTCCGGCTGATCACGTACGGCAGCACCTGCGCCAGCGGAATCCCGAAGAACGATTCACCTTCCACCGCATAGTGCGCGGTGATGGCGCCCATGCCGATCTGCACCAGCATCAGGCCGATCACGGCAAAGAAGTACTTGCGCGTGGCCTTCATCGACGGCGTGGCAACCACGTTGAGGAACGGGTCGGCCGGCAGCGGCGCAGCCTCCTCTTCGTGCTTGCTGCTGCCGTGCAGCCACAACATGGCGGCAATACCGCCGAGCAGCAGCACGATGCTGACCATCGACCACATGGCGGCGCCGCCGGTCATGGTGTTGCCAACCAGGGGTTCATGCGGCCAGTTGCTCGTGTACGAGATGTCGGTCTCGCCCGGGCGGTCGGCAGCGGCGGCCCACGACGTCCAGAAGAAGAACGCCGCAAGCGCTTCGCGGTCGGCCGACTCCGGCAGCACGCCCGTGGCCATGGCGTATTGATCGCGCAGCGTTGCCAGCGACGGATCGGTGCCGAACAGGGCCTCGAAGTGCTGCGCCACGCCGCGGATGGCCTCTGCGCGCTCACGCGACACGGTCAGGATGTCGCGATTTGCGTCGTACGTATTGCGGCGCATTTCCTCCTTCACGCTGGCGTCGACGGCGGCTTGCTGCACGGTCGTCAACGGCGCGTCGGTATCGAACTGCTGATGCGCGCGGATGGCTTGCAGCGCCGTGGCCTCACGGTGCAGCCAATCGGCAGACCAGTCAGGCGCAACGTAGCTGCCGTGGCCCCAGACGGTGCCAAGCTGCTGGCCACCGGCCGCCAGCCAGGCTTCCTGGCCGCGCTGGATTTGTTCGCCGGTAAAGAGCACCTCGCCCACAGAGGTGACAACGGCATGCGGGATCGGCGGCGCCGCCAGATAGATCTGTCGGCCCAGATAGCCCAATGCCCCGAACGACAGGATGAAGATCAGGCCGAGCCACCGCCACAGCCTTTGAGTGTTTTTCATGACAAGGTTCCTTGCAGGATGCAATCGGAAATTCAGGCGCCACCACCGCAACCACCACAGCAGTGGCCGGCGCTGGCCGCAGACGCCACCTTGGTGATGGCAACGCGCCACGTGGCGGGGCCGCGCTCAAGGTAGTCCCAGGAAAACTGGCCCGGGCGCTCCACTTGAAACTGCGACTGCAGCGGGCGCGGATCGTGATCGTTGATCAGCTCCAGGCTCTGGCCGATGCCGAGTTCCCCGAAGGCGGAGAAGATCAGCGGATGGCGCTCGCGCGGCGCCAGCACGCGGAGGTCGAGCTGGATGGTGGAGGCGGACTGTGTCATGGGGATTCCCTCTGTGGGTGTCGCATCAAAAGATGCATTAAGGATGCAACTATATTAGTGAGCGGAATCTCCGCCGTTATTGATGTATATCAGATGCTTGTTTTATGGGTATCTTGATGTGGCAAATCACGCCACGACTGGGCTTGCGTGCCACGCGGTGCGGTGGAAGTGCCGGTCGGGGCCGGTTTTCGTTTGCGCTGTATCAAAGCCCTAATGGCCGCCGGGGCCTAACGTGGAGCGGACGACACCAGACCGATACACGGGGGAAAAAATGAGCCGTCTTCACACCGTCCGCAGCCTGATGCGCGCGGGCTTGATTTCTGTGGTGCTGGGCGCACTGCTTGCGGGCACTGCAGCCCGCGCCGCGAGCGCCAAATTGCCCGGTGACTTCGGACCGCCACGCGGCGAGCCGATCCACGCCGTCCTCACGAGCCCGCCGCTTGTGCCGCCGCCGGTCCACCGGAACTATCCAGCCAAGGTCATCGTGGAGCTGGAAGTGGTCGAGAAGGAAATGCAGATCTCCGAAGGCGTCAGCTACACCTTCTGGACGTTCGGCGGCACCGTTCCCGGCAGCTTCATCCGCGTGCGGCAGGGCGACACGGTGGAGTTCCACCTCAAGAACCACCCGAGCAGCAAGATGCCGCACAACATCGACCTGCACGGCGTGACCGGACCGGGCGGGGGCGCAGCATCGAGCTTCACCGCACCGGGCCATGAATCGCAGTTCACCTTCAAGGCGCTCAACGAGGGCATCTACGTCTACCACTGCGCTACCGCGCCGGTGGGCATGCATATCGCCAACGGCATGTACGGCCTGATCCTGGTCGAGCCGCCCGAAGGCCTGCCCAAGGTGGATCACGAGTACTACGTCATGCAGGGCGATTTCTACACCGCCGGCAAGTACCGCGAGAAGGGCCTGCAGCCGTTCGACATGGAGAAGGCCATTGACGAACGCCCGAGCTACGTCCTGTTCAACGGTGCCGAAGGTGCGCTCACCGGTGACAAGGCGCTGCACGCCAAGGTGGGTGAAACGGTCCGCATCTTTGTTGGCAACGGCGGGCCGAACCTGGTCTCAAGCTTCCACGTGATCGGCGCCATCTTCGACCAGGTGCGCTACGAGGGCGGCACCAACGTGCAGAAGAACGTGCAGACCACGTTGATCCCGGCGGGTGGTGCGGCGGTTGTGAAGTTCACCGCGCGCGTGCCCGGCAGCTATGTGCTGGTCGACCACTCGATCTTCCGCGCCTTCAACAAGGGCGCCATGGCGATCCTCAAGGTGGATGGCCCGGAGAACAAGCTCGTCTACTCTGGCAAGGAGCTGGATTCGGTGTACCTGGGCGATCGTGCGGCACCCAATATGAGCGCTGTCACCAAGGCGACCCAGGCATCGGTAAGCGGCACGCTGACCGTGCAGGATCAGGTGCAGGCAGGCCGCGCGCTGTTTGCGGGTACCTGCTCGGTGTGCCACCAGGGCAATGGCGCCGGGTTGCCGGGCGTGTTCCCGCCGCTGGCCAAGTCGGATTTTCTGGCGGCAGATCCGAAGCGCGCCATGAACATCGTGTTGCATGGCCTGAACGGCAAGATCAAGGTCAACGGACAGGAATATGACTCCGTCATGCCGCCGATGACGCAGCTCAATGACGACGAGGTCGCCAACATCCTGACCTACGTGCTCAACAGCTGGGACAACCCCGGCGGCCGCGTGAGCGCAGACGAGGTCAAGAAGGTGCGTGCCCAGCCGGCGCCCGCCAAGGCTGTGGCCGAACATTGATCGGATCCGCACGACCATGTCCCGCCTGACCTTGCACCTTGCTGCCATGTTGATGGCGCTGGCCGGCGCCGCTGCGCAGGGCGCCACCTATGTGCGGTTGCCCGGCGGCGACTTCGATAGCGTGCTGCCCCAGAACGCACCGGGGCAGCCGCAGCGGGTGCGCATCGAGCCGTTTGAGCTGCGCTCCACGCCCGTCACCATTGGCGAATTCCAGACCTTCGTGCAACGCCACGAGGCCTGGCAGCGTGGCCGTGTGCCGCAGGTCTTTGCCGGCAAGGCCTACCTTGCCGACTGGGCCGATGCGACGCATGCCGATCCGCAGGCGTCGCCGCAAGCGCCGGTGACTGGCGTGACCTGGTTTGCCGCCCGTGCCTATTGCGAAAGCGAAGGCGCGCGCCTGCCGACGTGGCTCGAGTGGGAATCCGCCGCTGCGGCCGACGCCACCCGCGCAGACGCCCGCGACGACCCGCAATGGGCGCAACGCATTCTCGGCTGGTACGAACGTCCCGCCACGCGTGTGCTGCCGCCCGTTGGCGGCCCAGCGGATGTCCATGGCGTGCGCGATCTGCACGGCCTGATCTGGGAATGGGTCGACGATTTCAACGCGCTGTTCATTGCCGGGGACAGCCGCACGCAGGGCGACCCCGACAAGCAGAAGTTTTGCGGCGCCGGTGCCATCAGCATCGTGCGCCGCGACAGCTACGCCGTGCTGATGCGCGTGGCGTTGCTGTCATCACTCGAAGGCGCCGATGCCACGGGAAGCCTTGGCTTTCGCTGCGCCCGATCCCTCAATGGAGAACGTCCATGACGCTTATTAAGCAACTTTGCCGTGCCTTCGTGGCATGTGTGCTGGCGGGGGCTGCCGCAGGCGCGCTTGCCGCCGGGCCCGTCGCTTCGGGCTCGCTGTATCAATCTGACGTGCCGTTGACCGACCAGAACGGCCGCGTCTTTCACCTGGCAGACCTGCGCGGCGAGCCGGTGCTGGTAAGCATGTTCTATTCGTCGTGCCAGATGGTCTGCCCGATGATCTTCGAGACCATTCGTGCGACGCTGGCCAAGGGCGGTAAGCCCGCGCACGACGGCGTGCGGGTGCTGATGGTGACGGTCGATCCGGAGCGCGATTCCGTTGCGGCGCTCAAGAAGACGGCCAACGCGCATGGCGCCGACGACCGCTGGCAAGTCGCCCGCGCAAACGCCAGCGGCACGCGCGAGGTGGCGGCGCTGCTGGGCGTGCAATACCGGCGCCTGGCAGATGGCGATTTCAACCACTCAAGCACGATCCTGCTGCTGGACGCAGAAGGGCGCATCAACGCGCGCACCAATACGCTGGGCGCGGTCGATCCGAAGCTGGTGGATGCCATGCGCAAGCTGGTGGCGGCGCAGCGCTAAGCGCGCCGCGCCGCATGTTCAGGCTTTGGTGTAGGCGTCGACCGTCTGCGTCTGCACGCCAAGGCCGTCGATGCCCAGGCGCATGGTGTCACCGGCCTTGAGATAGCGCGGGGGCTTGGCGCCCATGCCGACGCCGGGCGGCGTGCCGGTGCAAATCAGGTCACCGGGGTGCAGCGTCATGAAGCGGCTGACGTAGCTCACCAGATGCGCCACGCCAAATACCATGGTGGCTGTGTTGCCCCGCTGCGCACGTTCGCCATTGACGTCGAGCCACAGGCCAAGCGCTTGCGGGTCGGGCACTTCGTCGCGTGTGACCAGCCACGGGCCGACGGGGCAGAAGGTGTCGCAGCCCTTGCCCTTGTCCCACGTGCCGCCGCGCTCCAGCTGGAACTCGCGCTCCGACACATCGTTCACCACGCAATAGCCGGCAACGTGTGAGAGCGCTTCTTCGCGGGAAACATCGCTCGCCGTCTTGCCGATCACCACACCGAGTTCAACCTCCCAGTCGGTCTTTGCCGAGCCGCGCGGCAGCATGACGGCATCGTTGGGGCCGTTCAATGCGCTGTTGGCTTTGAGGAAGAGGATGGGCTCAGCAGGGGGCGGCAAGCCGGCCTCGGCTGCGTGATCGGCATAGTTCAGGCCGATCGCGATGATCTTGCCGATGCCCGTCCATGGCACGCCAAACCGGGTGTCCTGCACCACGGGTAAGGCGGCGATGTCTACGCCGGCCAATTGCGCGAGGGCGGCATCGGACAACTGTTGCGGGCCCAGGTCGCCAATCACGCCTGACAAGTCGCGCACGCGGCCTTGCGTATCGATCAGTCCTGGGCGTTCTGCACCGGGAGCACCCATGCGTACGAGTTTCATTGCGCGCTTTTCTTGGGGGCTTGCTTGGTGGTTCGGATGGGGCCGCGGGCCTCGGCCAGGCTGTGTGCCACGACGCTCAGCACTTCCTTGGCGGTGTTCTCCGAGTGCAGGCGCAGCACCTGTGCCAGGCGCGGGCGCCCTGGCTCCCGAAGGGCGGCCATGATGGCTTCGTGTTCTTCGTGCGATTCCTGCCAGCGCAGCGTGTCGGCATTGGCCGCACCGCGCGCGCGATGCACCTTGCTCATCAAGGTCGCATAAATGCCGGCCAGCACGGGGTTGGCCGTGCCGTCGATGATGAGCTGGTGAATTTCCTGGTTGATGCGGAAGTACTCGGTGCGTCTGCCCGCCGCATGGGCCTCAAGCATTGCCTGGTGCTTGCGCTCCAGACGCGCCAGAGCCACCTCGGACAGCCGCGCCGCCGCCAATTCTCCAGCCGTGAATTCCAGCCCATGCAACGTTTCGAAGGTCGCGCGCAGTTCATCCAGATCGAGCGGTGCAACGCGATAGCCGATGTACTGCCGATGCAGCACCAGCCCCTCGGCCACCAGCACCTTGAGCGCCTCACGCAACGGCGTCTTCGAGACATCGAACATTTCACTGAAAGCACGCTCGTCGATGCGGGCGCCGGGCGGCAGTTCGCCTTCTTCGATGAGGGTGCGCAGGCGCGAGGCGATTTCGGCCGACATGCCGAGCGTTCGCAGGCGAGGGGATTGAAGCAGCGGTTGGGTCACAGACGTCACCAGAATGGGGAAGATGCACCACAAAAGGCTATCACACACCGAGATTGTGCTTTTTGGAATCAATAAAATCAACAACTTACAGATGTTGTAATTACAGATTACGTATCCTATACTCGGCCACGTTGCGCAACACAAACCAATCAAATCGACTCAGGAGGTCGTTTCGGTGGGCGGAGTTGGAGCGGGCCGGCGTCAAGACCGGCCGCCCAAGCCCGTTTTCCGAAACGACTTCTGGAGCTACCAGGAGACACGCGTAATGGAAACCGCAAGCCCGGCCCCGGCCATGGCGCTAACGGAGACGAAGAGCTCTGTGCGCTGGAAGATTTTCTTGATGATGTTGATGCTGATATCCATCAACTACGTCGACCGCGCATCGCTGTCAGTCGCGATGCCGTTGATCGCTAAGGAGTTCAACATCGGCCCCGCGGTGCAAGGCTTACTGCTGAGTTCGTTCTTTCTGACGTACGCGCTCATGCAGATTCCGGGCGGCATGTTGGCCGACCGCTTTGGGCCACGCGTGGTGATTGCCGGTGCCACGCTGGGCTGGGGCTTCTTCCAATCCATTGCGGCGCTGTGTACCGGTTGGGTTCCGCTGCTGATCACGCGTCTTGGCCTGGGTGCGGCCGAGGCGCCCATCTACCCCGCCGGCGGCAAGCTCAACGCCATCTGGATGACGCAGAACGAACGCGGCCGCGGTGCCACGCTGCTCGATGGCGGCGCGCCGCTGGGCGCGGCATTGGGCGCGCTGATCATCGCCGGGCTGATCGCCGAATTCAATTCGTGGCGCACGTCGTTCGTGGTGGCTGGTATCGGGACGATGGTGGCGGGGCTCTTTGCGTGGTGGTACATCCGCAACCACCCGCGCGAGCATCCGTCCGTCAATGATGCTGAAGCCTCCTACATCGAGGAGGCTCATGCTGCCGACCAGGCTGCAGAGCCCGCCGCCGTAAGCGGCAACGTGCTCGACTTCTTCAAGTACCGCTCGGTGTGGGGCATGTTCTTCGGCTGGATGTGCTTCAACGCCTTGTTTTACGGGCTGCTGACCTGGATGCCGACCTATCTGTCGAAGGTGCATGGGCTCGACATCAAGGAGATGGGCGGTGCGGTCTTCACCATGTTCTTCTCCGGCTTTGTGGGCGAGATGGTGGGCGGCTGGATTGCCGACAAGTGGATGGCTACCGGGGCATCGCGAGCCCGGGTGCTGCGCACGCTGTTCGGAATCGCTTCGGTGCTGGCCACGATTGCCATCTACACGGTGGCGCGCTTCAAGGATCCGGTGGTCGTGGTGGCACTGTTGTCGACCACGCTGTTCTTCCTGCGCTGGTGCGGCCTGTTCTGGTGCATTCCGTCGATCCTGGGAACGCGCAAGCGTGTGGGTTTCCTGGGCGGCACGATGAACCTGGGCGGCAACTTTGCCGGAGTTGGCATGCCGATCATCGTCGGCCTCATCGTGCAGGCAACCGGGTCGTACGACATGGCGCTGATGCTGTTTGCTGCCGCCGGGGCGGGCCTGTTCATCTGCTCGACGCTGCTGATCGACTACAGCAAGAAGCTGCCGGTCTGAGGTGCGATGCACTCTCGAGT
>JABLTH010058555.1_pt1 | contig 11682 bp, 12 predicted proteins | sample 7875711 | NCBI WGS metagenome assembly JABLTH01 (sample SAMN14941262, study PRJNA633318) | bioreactor metagenome | isolation source: bioreactor | place: China | collected 2019-03-05 | reverse complement strand
TGACCGTGGCGGAGCTGGATAACGGTACCGACGCGTTCCGTCCCGACGGCACATCGCTGCCGCAAGCCTTCCATGAGCTGGCCCGGCTTGCGCTGCTGGCCACGCCGGCGAGCTCGGCCGATCCGATGGAACACGCGCTCCGCGCATTCGGCGCCAGCCACCTCGGCGCGCGGGACGTCGCCGTGGCCGACAGCGCGGTGAGGGAGTACCCGTTGACCCCCGGTCTGCTGGCGATGAGCCGCGCGGCGCCTCTGGCCGACGGCCACTTCGCGATCGGTGCCAAAGGCGCGCCGGAGGCGGTGATGGAATTGTGCGGACTCGCTTCGGACGAACGGCCGTACTGGGAACGCCGTGTGCATGCCATGGCCGCGCGCGGGCTGCGCGTGCTGGGTGTGGCGGCGGCTGGCTGGCGCGGCCAGTCGTGGCCGGCGACGCAACGCGGATTCCACTTTCGTTTCGCCGGACTGGTGGGGCTGATCGACCCGCCGCGCGAGGAAGCCGGCGCCGCCGTGGCCGAGTGCCACGCGGCCGGCATCCGGGTCCTGATGATGACGGGTGACCACGAAGTCACGGCGCGCGCCATCGCTGAACAGGTGGGCCTGAGCGCGGCGCCCCGCGTGATCTCCGGCGCCGCCATCGAGGCGCTCGACGACGCGCAATTAGCGGCCGCCTGGCCGAAGTGGATGTCTGCGCGCGCGTACAGCCCACGCAGAAGCTGCGGCTGGTGCGCGCCCTGCAGCAGCGCGGCGACGTGGTGGGCATGACCGGTGACGGTGTGAACGACGCGCCCGCGCTCAAGGCCGCCGATGCCGGCGTGGCCATGGGCGGCCGCGGCACCGACGTGGCCCGCGAAGCGGCGGCACTGGTGCTGCTGGACGACGATTTCGCCAGCCTGGTGGCGGCGATCCGCCAGGGACGGCGCATCTACGACAACATCGTCAAGGCCACGCGCTTCGTGGTCGCGGTGCACGTACCGGTGGTGGCGCTGGCCTTGCTGCCCAGCCTGCTGCACTGGCCCATCCTGCTGATGCCGGTGCAGATCGTGCTGCTGGAACTGCTGATCGATCCGGCCTGTTCCATCGTGTTCGAGGCGGCGCCCGCGTCGGACCGCATCATGCGGCGGCCGCCCCGGCCCATTGACGCATCGCCGTTCGGCCTGGCCAATCTCGGCTACGGCGCCGCACAAGGGGCCGGCCTCGCCGGGATCCTCGCAGTCTGCTACGGCGCCGTGCTCGCCGTGCGCGAGTCCGCCGAACTGGCGCGCGGCACGACGTTTCTCGGCCTGGTGGCGGCGGTGCTGCTGCTGACCATGGCCAACCACCAGCCGGCGCAGCCGCTGTGGCGCATCGACTGGCGGGCCAACCCGTGGCTGCCGCGACTGCTGGGCGGCGGAGCGCTGCTGCTCGCGGCGCTGTCGGGCATCGCGCCGTTGCGCCTGGCGGTCGGGCTGGGCGCACCGGATGGCGCCACGCTGGCGCTGCTGCTCTCCGTCGTGCTGGCCTGCGCCGCATGGCTGGAAGGCGTGCGGCGCGTGCTGTGCCGCTGGCGGCCCGCGCTCGCCGAGCGCTGACCGCCGCGTTGATCCAGGTCAACACGTGCTGGCCGGCGCTCCGCTGTGATGGCGCCATGGCATCGCGCGCCGCGAGGAGGAAGGCCGCATGAAGATCCTGCTGCCGGTGGACGGAAGTGCCTACAGCACGCGTGCCGCCCGTTACCTGGTCCGGCATTGGCCGGCCGACGCCGCGGTGACGCTGCTCAATGTGGACGCGCCGCTGCGCGAATCGATCGCCGGGCGGCTTGACGCCGACAGCGTGGCGCGCTTCCACCTGGGCAATGGCACCGCCGCGCTCAAGCCGGCACGGCGCGTGCTGGCCCGGGCCGGCCATCTGTTCGACGAGCGCCTGCTGGTCGGCGACCCCGGCACGGAGATCATGCACGTGGCCCGCCGCGGTCGTTACGACATGATCGTGATGGGTTCGCACGGACGCGGCGTGCTGAAAAGCCTGTTCCTGGGCTCGGTCGTGGTGAAAGTCCTGTCCGGCTCGAACGTGCCGGTGCTGGTCGTGCGCTGAGCCGCGCCATGTTCCGCCATCTGCTGGTTCCCATCGACGGCACGGCCACGGCGCTCGAAGCGGTGGACGCGGCCATCGGCATCGCGCGGATCTACCAGGCGGACATCCACCTGCTTCACGTGATTCCTTCGTTTCCATCGGTGGCTTACCTGGCCGGGCTGGTCCAGGCAACGCGCGAGCTTTACGAGCAGGAAGCCGCCGCGCGCGCCATCGTCTGGCTGGGCGAGGCGCGTCAGCGCGCGCTTGGCGCAGGCATTCCCTGCGAGGGGAATTACACCTTCGCCGCGCGCATCCACGAAGCCGTCGCGGACGCCGCGCGGGACTATGGCTGCGATCTGATCGTGATGGCCTCGCCCCTGCGCCTGGGCTTGCTGCCGGGCATGTTCACGCGCGAGATGCGGGCGGTGATGCAGGCGACCGACGTTCCCGTGCTCGCCTGGCGCTGACCCATGTCCGGCGCCGCGGGAACGCAGCGAAGCCCACGTTTACCGCTGGCGCTGCTGGCGGCGTTCGCCGCGATCTGGATCGCATTGGCCGTCGCGCCGCTGTACCGGCAGGACTGGCTGCTGGAAAACGCGCTGGTGCTGATCGCCGTGCCGCTGCTGGTGTATGGCTATCGGCGGTTGCGCTTCTCGAACGCGGCTTATCTGGCGCTGTTCGTGTTCTTCGTCTTCCACGAAGTCGGCGCGCATTACACCTATTCGAAAGTGCCTTACGACGCGTGGCTTGCGCACCTGGGGATATCGCTGGCCTGGCTGGGCCGCAACAGCTACGACCGCCTGGTGCATGTGCTCTATGGCCTGCTGGTCACGCCCGCCGCCGCGGAGCTGTTCGCCGCCGTCGCGCCGCCCCGCGGCATCTGGCGCGGCATCCTGCCGGTCAGCTTCATCATGTCGCACTCGCTGCTGTACGAACTGATCGAGTGGGCCGCCGCGTCCGTCTTCGGCGGCGACCTGGGCATGGCTTATCTCGGCACCCAGGGCGATCCATGGGATGCGCAACACGACATGCTGGGCGCGACCCTGGGAAGCGTGGCGGCGATGACGATCCTGCTGATCGCGCGGCGCGGCGCGCTGGCGCGGGCAGGTACGCGCGACCCGGAGGACGACGGGTAAGTCCCACGCCGGTCGCACCACGACGCGGCGCGCAGGCATGAACCGCAGGCATCCGGTCTGCCGAACGGGCGGTTGCCGGGCATGGCTCTTGCTGCCCTGGGGCACCCCATCGCCAGCGAGGCCGCCGATGAACACCGCACGCGCCCAATTGCTCGACTGGCTGCGCAATGCGCACGCCATGGAAGTGCAGTCGGAAGAAATGCTGAAGACGCACATGCGCCGGCTTCATCATTACCCGGCATTGCGCGACCGCATCGTCGGCCACCTGGCCGAGACCTGCGAGCAGCAGGCGAAGCTGGAGCACTGCCTGCGCGAGATGGGCGGCGAGCCGTCCGGCCTGCGCGAGTTCAGCGCCCGCTTCCTCGCGCTGGGCCACGGCCTGCTGCAGGTGGCGTCCACCGACGAGGTCGTGAAAAGCCTGGTGCTCACTTATTCGTTCGAGTCGATGGAGGCCGTGGTCTATCAGACGCTGGCGACCGCCGCGGACGTGGCCGGGCAGCCGGAGATCGCCGGCGCATGCGAGGACATCCTGCGCCAGGAGGAAGCGATGGCCGAGTGGCTGCGCGTGCACCTGCCGGACATCGTTCGACAGTACCTGGTAAGGCTGGAGCTGCCGGGCATCCAGGCCAAGCGCTGACGGCCCGGCGGCGCATGGAACGCGCTAGCGTCCCGACTCGCCGTCGTCCGGCGGCGAACGGTCTCGGCGCAGTGCATTGACCACCAGCCCGAAGCCGATGACAGCCGCGAGGCCGAACATGACCGCGGCGACGTAGCCGTAGCCCGAACCCAACGGCGCGATGCGCGCGACCAAGGCGCCCGCGATCAGCAGCGCCGCGGTGATCACGCCCGCGGCGATGCGGTTGGCGATCTTCTGGAGATTTTCGATGAGGTGGAATTCCTCCAAGCCGTCGATGCGCACCCGCAGGCGATTGTCCGCCAGCGTCTCGATGAACCGCCCGAGGTGTCCCGGCGCATGGATCGCGAACCTCTGCGCCTCCAGCAGCAGCGACCCGCCCTTGGCCTGCGAGACCGGATTGACCAGTTGCGCGGCCACCACTTCCAGCAGGCGCGTGCGCATCAGTTCGCGCGTCGGCAGATCGTGCGCCAGCCGTTCCAATGCGGGTTCCAAGTTGAGCAGCGCCCGGCCGAGCAGGCTCAGCTCGGCGGGCGGACGCAAGCCGTTGTCGGCGCCGATGCGGGTCAGCGAGAGCAACAGCCGCCCTTCTTCGAGGCGACTCCGATCGCTCGCGCTGGCATAGCGCAGCACCGCATTGCAGACGGCGCGGCGATACGCGGCACGGTCCAGTTCCGGCAATACCACGCACAGCCGCTCGCAGATATCGGCCACGCCATCGCCGTCGCCGTCCGCCGCGGCCAGCATCATGCGCAGCAGATCGCTGCGCATGGCGGGCGAGAGACTGGTGACCATGCCGAAGTCCAGCAGGCCCAGGCGCCCGTCGTCCATCAGCACGAGGTTGCCGGGATGGGGATCGGCATGGATCAGACCATGCACGAACACCTGGTCGATGTACGCCGACAGCAACTGTCCGGCCAGCCTCGCCCGCGCGATCTGTTCGCCCTCCGGCACCGGCAACGCGCCCAGCTTGTTTCCGCGCACGCGGGCCATGGCGAGCACGCGCGAGGTCGTGAATTCGAAGAACGGCGTGGGGATGTACAGCGCCTCGTAGAGCTCTAGATGGCGGCGGAAGGTGTCCAGATGGTTGGCCTCCGCCACGAAATCCAATTCATTGAGCAGGCTGCGCCGCATTTCCGCGATCCACGGAACGAAGCCGTAGCGACGCCCTACTTCGGTGTGCCGCTGCGCGGTCATCGCCAGCCGTTCCAGCGCATCGAGATCCGAGCGGATGCGCTGCGCGATGCCAGGACGCTGCACCTTGACCACCGCCTGCATGCCGTCGGGCAGCACCACCGCGTGCACTTGCGCCAGCGAGCCCGCCGCGAGGGGCACCGGATCGAAGGCGCGGAAGACTTCCTCGGGCGGCGCGCCGAGTTCGCGCGTCAGCGTGGTGCGCACCGCTTCGGTGTCGATCGGCTCGACGCTGTCCTGGATGCGCGTCAGCGCGGCCAGATAGGGCGCGCGCACCAGGTCGGGCCGGCACGACAGCGCCTGCCCGAGCTTGATGAATGCCGGGCCCAGGCGTTCCAGGTCCTGGACCAGGCGCTGGGGCTGGCGGTCGTCGGCCAGGCCACCCGAGCGTCGATGGCCGGGCACGCCGCGCAGCACGCCGGCGCGGCGATAGCGCATGACGAACAGGGCAATGCGCGAGTAGCGCGAGAGATAGTTCATCCGCCCCGCTCCGCGTGCGCTTCGCGGTGTGGCGGCGCTACGTCTTCTCGCCGCGACGCTGCCAGGTAGAGCCCCAGTGCGAACGCCGCGTACATGCCGGCCACGGAGGCCCGGCCCAGGTGCGCTTCGAAACCCGGACGCAGCCGCCTTGGCGTCAGGCGGTGGTCCACCGCGGCGGCCAGCACGCCGACGGCGGCCGCGCGGCGAAGGCGCACGCTTGACCGCTGCGTTGGGCGGCGCGCGTTCCAGGCGGCATAGAGTGCGCTCCACAGGAAGGAGCACAGCTGGTGAATCGCATAGCGGGCCATGGTGTCGCGGATGCTCGCTCCACGCCTATATCTGGACCTAGGTCGCGGCTTATGTCGCGCGCGGCTGTCCCGCAGCCACTGGCCGGTGGCATTCACACCGACGTTGGCCGAATTCGCCTCGCGCAGACTGCACGCGGCCACCATCAACTCCGAGGCGATGCCGGCGGACAGGCCCGCGCGCAAGGCGCGGCTCCATGACGTCCGTGGTCGCGACGAATAAGGGTGATGATCGATCGCGGTTCGCATGAGAATTGCCGAGAAAGCGCTGGAAAAACGAACAGCGGAGGCGTTGCGCCACGATGTTCCGCGCTTGAGGCTGAAAGCCGCGCCTGTGCGGGATGAACAGGCTCATCCACAAGGCCGCGATGAAACACTTTCATTCGCGTGGAAGAAATTGCACAGGCCGGTCGCGCCGATGAACGTCCGCCCTCGCGCCTTCATCGTGTTCACCGCCGTCCGACGCCGCGTTCACCGCCGACGCGTCATCAATCGTCGCTCGTCCCCTGCTTTCGTCAACCCAGCCAGGAGCCAGGCATGAACGCCATCGATCTACTCGTCAACGACCACCGCACCGTCAAGAAGCTGCTCGAGGAGCTGTCCGCAACCACCACGCGCGGCGTGAAGACGCGCGAATCGCTGGTCGAGAAGATCGGCGCGCTATTGAAAGCGCACACGATGATCGAGGAAGAGATTTTCTACCCGGCGTTCAAGCAGGCCGGCGACGAGGACGCGGCCAAGATGTATTTCGAGGCCGTGGAAGAACACCGCGCGGCCGGTGAGCTGGTGTTGCCCGACCTGCTGGAGACCGACGCGGACGGCGAATCGTTTGCCGGCCGCGCGAAGGTGCTCAAGGAACTGGTCGAGCATCATGTGCAGGACGAAGAGCGCGACATGTTTCCCAAGGCGAAGAAGCTGCTGGACGAGGATCAGCTGAAGGAACTGGGCGAGCAGATGTTCAAGCGCAAGCAGGAGCTGCTCAAGGACAAGGAGGCGCTGCTGCAGGAGGCGCTGAGCGAGCGCGCCTGAGCCGCGGAGGGCGGACCAGGCGGGTTGGGGTGAGCCGGCAGTGCGCCGGGACGGCGTGACCGTGGAGCGTCCGTGCCGGCGTGCCGGGTGCTCACCCCAACCCGCCTGGCCCGCCATGGGCGGGGCAGCGCCACTCGCCCACCGCCCCCCGACGCGCTATCGTTTTGCGCTCCCCCCAGCAGCGCGAGCGACATACCGTGATCGAATGGGTCGGTTTCGACGGCGATGACACCCTCTGGCACAGCGAGGGCTATTACCAGGAGGCCCACGCCGAGTTCGAGCAGATCGTGGGTCGCTATGTCGACCTCGCCAACTTGCGCTTGCACGACCGCCTGCTGGCGGTGGAGCGGCGCAACATCAAGCTGTTCGGCTACGGCGCCAAGGGCATGACGCTCTCGCTGCTGGAGGCGGCGATCGAGGTCACCGGCTCGCGCATCAGCGCGGCCGACCTGCACCGCATCATCGGCATCGGCAAGCGCGTGCTCTCCCATCCGGTCAAGCTGCTGCCGGGCATCCGCGAAGCGGTGGAAACGGTCGCGGCGACGCATCGCGTCGTGCTGATCACCAAGGGCGACCTGTTCCATCAGGAGCAGAAAGTCGCGGCTTGCGGCCTCGCCGACCTGTTCCACCGCATCGAGATCGTGTCCGAGAAGGACGAGCGCTCGTATGTCCGCCTGCTGGAAGAGTTCGGCGTGGGCGCCGAGCATTTCGCCATGGTGGGCAATTCGCTGCGCTCGGATATCGCGCCGGTGGTGCAGCTCGGCGGCTGGGGCGTGTACATGCCTTATCACGTGACCTGGGCGCACGAGGCCGACACCGACTTTGCCGCGGCATCCCCGCGCGTGGCGCAGGTGAAGGACGCCAGCGGCATTCCCGCGGCACTGGCGGAACTGGGTATGCGGACCGCCGCCTGAGGCCATGCGATGAACGCCGACGCCCTGCCCGACCGCGACGCCGACGACGGCCTGGCCGAGGATCGCGAGCGGCTGCGCCGCTTTGTCGAGGCGCACCCGAGGCTGTTCGTGCTGACCGGCGCGGGCGTCAGCACCGACTCGGGCATTCCGGACTACCGCGACAACCAGGGCGATTGGAAGCGCCCGCAGCCGGTGACCTACCAGGCCTTCATGGGCGACGAGCGCACGCGCCAGCGGTACTGGGCGCGCAGCCTGGTCGGCTGGCGGCGCTTCTCCCGAGCTCATCCCAACGACGCCCATATCGCCCTCGCCCGCCTGGAAGCCGCCGGCGCGGTCGAAGTGCTGCTGACCCAGAACGTCGACGGCCTGCATCAGGCGGCCGGCAGCCGCCACGTGATCGACCTGCACGGCCGGCTGGATCGCGTGCGCTGCATGGCCAACGGGCACCTGGTTCCGCGCGTGGAGTTCCAGGTCGCACTGGAGACGCGCAACCCCGCATGGGCGGCGTTGGATGCGGGCGACGCGCCGGATGGCGACGCGGACTTGGAAGGCCACGATTTTTCGGGCTTCCAGGTGCCGGCTTGCCCCGTCTGCGGCGGCCTGCTGAAACCGGATGTGGTGTTCTTCGGCGAAGGCGTACCGCGCGAGCGGGTGCAGGCGGCCATGGAAGGGCTGGAAGCGGCCGACGCCGTGCTGGTCGCCGGTTCCTCGCTGATGGTGTTTTCCGGCTTCCGTTTCGTGAACGCCGCGGCCAAGGCCGGCAAGCCCATCGCGGCGGTCAACATGGGGCGCACCCGGGCCGACGCCTTGTTCAGCCTGAAGATCGAACGCCCGGTCGGGGCCACCCTGGCCTCCCTAGCCTGAGCCCGGATCGGCGCGACCGGCTCGCAAGTAGGCGACGTTTGTAGCAGAGTAGTGAATCCCGGCACGGCCTTCGGCCGCGTCCGGCTCGTTCATGATTGACCAGCGTCAAGAGGCGCGGTCCGCGCTTCGGTTAGAAATGGCGGGTACCACCCGCGCCTTTCCTCCAGCGGTCGAGTCGAGCCATGAGTGCGATGCCCCATCCAGGCCAGCAGGCCCACCGGATCCCCTCCGCCAAGGCACCCCGCCCGCCCGCTTCCGCCATCGCGGCGCTGTGTGACACCTACGACGGCTATCTCGCCAAGGCGACCAAGGCCCGCGCAGCCTTGCTGCGCACTTACGAGCCCAAGGCCCTGCATGCCTGGCGGGTGAATCTGCGTCGCATCACCGCCACGCTCGACCGCGTCGCCGCCGCGCTTCCGGGCGAGCAACCGGACGGCCTGCTCGACCAGCTCAAGCAGTTTCGCAACGCCACCGGCGGCGCGCGCGATCTCGATATCCTGATGGACGAGACCCTGCCAGCCTTCGTCAGTTGCGGCGAACATGGCGACCGCATCGATCAGGCCCTGCTGCATTCGTTGAACGCCAAGCGCGTGCAGCTGCACCGCGAAACGGTCGCCGGCTTGAAGAAGAGCCGCCTGACCATGCCAACGCACACCTTCCACGCCTGGGTCGACATCCATCGAGGCGTGACGGACGAGGAACTGCGCGTCGCTGCGGCGCAGCTGATCGACATCCGTGTCCGGCAACTGCGCAAACGCGCCGCCCGCATGCACGACAACCGCGAACGCCTGCATCGCGCCCGCACAGCGACCAAGAAGCTCCGCTACACCCTGGAGCTGTTCCAACCGCTGTTTCCGCGCGAGGCCAGCCAAGCCTGGCTCGATCGTCTGGCCGACGTGCAGACCCACCTGGGCGAAGCGCACGACCGCCTCACCGCGCGTGCCTTATGCAAGGAGCTGCTGCCGGAGGCCAAGGGGAATCCGCAACTGAAAGCGCTGCGCCGCTGGGCGAAGCACACCGCGACGGAAGCTGCCGAGAAGGCGGAGACATCGCTGGATCATCTGTGGAAGCTCGGGCACCACTGGCGCCATTGAGCGCTTACCGCCGCGAACGGAAGAACTCGCGCAACATCGCCGACGACTCCTCGGCCAGCAGCCCGCCGTCCACCTGGATGCGATGGTTGTGACGCTCAGAAATCAGGGTGTCGAACACGCTGCCCGCAGCGCCCGTCTTGGGATCCGCCGCGCCATAGACCACGCGCCCCACCCGCGCATGCACCATCGCCATCGAGCACATCGCGCAGGGTTCCAAAGTCACGTACAGCGTGGCGCCGGTAAGACGGTGATTTCCCACCTTCTCACCCGCCGCTCGCAGCGCCTGGATCTCGGCATGCGCGGTGGGATCGCTGAGCGTGATGTTGCGGTTCCAGCCAAGGCCGACGATCTCATCGTTCAGCATCAGCACCGCACCCACCGGCACCTCGTTTTCCGCGTCGCGGGCGTGGGCGGCCAGTTGCAGGGCGCGGCGCATGTAGCGTTCGTCCTGGGGGGAGAACGTCGGCGGAGTGGGCTCGGAGGGGGTTTCGTTCATGCAGTGGGCTAGCTGGACTTTCCGCCGGGATTGTCGTACGGCGGTCAAAGGGTGGCACGGTCGCACGTTTGGTCGTGGGCGGCGCAAAAGACTGGAAACCGACGTACGCCAGGCGAACTTCGAAGCGAACATGATCTCGGCTGCGGCGCGGGAGGCCGTGCAAATCAAAAGAAAAGGCGCTGACGCGCCTTTTCAACAAGTGCGCACTCAAACCGCCCTTATTCCCACTCGATCGTCGCCGGCGGCTTTCCGCTGATGTCGTAAACCACGCGCGACACGCCGCGCAGCTCGTTGATGATCCGGTTGGAAACCTTGCCGAGGAACTCGTAGGGCAAGTGCGCCCAGTGAGCGGTCATGAAATCGATGGTCTCGACGGCGCGCAACGCAATCACCCACTCATAGGCGCGGGCGTCGCCGACGACGCCTACCGACTTGACCGGCAGAAACACGGCGAAAGCCTGGCTGGTCTTGTCGTAGAGATCCCAGCGGCGCAGCTCCTCGATGAAGATCGCATCGGCGCGGGCGAGGAGTTCGGCGTACTCGGGCTTCACTTCGCCCAGGATGCGCACGCCCAGGCCGGGGCCGGGGAACGGGTGGCGGTAGACCATTTCGCGCGGCAGGCCGAGTTCGACGCCGATGCGGCGCACTTCGTCCTTGAACAGCTCGCGCAGCGGCTCGACCAGCTTGAGCTTCATGTGCTCGGGCAGGCCACCGACGTTGTGGTGGCTCTTGATGACGTGGGCCTTGCCGGTCTTGCTGCCGGCGGACTCGATCACGTCCGGGTAGATGGTGCCCTGAGCCAGCCACTTCACTTGGCCGTTGCCGGCGGCGATGACCTTGGCCGATTCCTCGTCGAAGATCTCGACGAACAGGCGGCCGATGATCTTGCGCTTGTCCTCGGGATCGGCCACGCCTTCCAGCGCCTTGAAGTAGCGCGCGGCGGCGTCGACGCGGATGACTTTCACGCCCATGTGCTGGGCCATGGTGGCCATCACCTGGTCGCCTTCCTGCCAGCGCAGCAGGCCGGTATCCACGAAAACGCAGGTCAGGCGGTCACCGATGGCCCGGTGCAGCAGCGCGGCGACGACGGAGGAATCCACGCCGCCGGAGAGGCCCAGCAGCACGTGGTCATCGCCCACCTGGGCGCGCACGCGCTCGATCTGGTCCTCGATGATGTTGGCGGCGGTCCATAGCGTGCGGCAGCCGCAGATCTCGGTGACGAAGCGCTTGAGCAGCGCGCCGCCCTGCTTGGTGTGGGTGACTTCCGGATGGAACTGCACGCCGTACCAGCGCCTGGCTTCGTTCGACATGGTGGCGACCGGCACGCGATCGGTGCGGCCGGTTACGGTGAAGCCCGGGGGCGCCTCGGCGACGTGGTCGCCGTGACTCATCCACACATCGAGCACCGCCTTGCCCTCTTCCGGATGATCGGTGAGGCCGGCCAGCAGGCTGTCCTCGGAAACGATCTCCACCTGGGCGTGGCCG
>JABLTH010085382.1_pt1 | contig 11688 bp, 5 predicted proteins | sample 7875711 | NCBI WGS metagenome assembly JABLTH01 (sample SAMN14941262, study PRJNA633318) | bioreactor metagenome | isolation source: bioreactor | place: China | collected 2019-03-05 | reverse complement strand
GGGTCGGCGTCCTCGTCGAGAGTGAAGATCACTCGCGTGTCCAGCGGCACCTCGGTCGCGTTGGCGAGCGGCTGCACCGGCGTTGCGGCCGGGCCGCTGGCGTCGATCGAGAAGCTCCAGTTCGACTCGGCCGCGAGCGCGTTGCCGACCCGGTCCTGCGCGACCGTGCGCACGGTGGCGTTGAACACCCCGCTCGTGAAGCCGCTCGTCGCCGAAAACAGCAGGCTGCGGCCGTCGGGCAGCCACAAGACCGTCCCGGCGACCGGAAGACCGGCGGCGTCCTTCACCTGCAGGATGTCCGCACCGGCGACGCCCGTGTCCATGGTCTCGTCGAAGCTCAACTGCACCTGCGTCAGCGTGCCGTAGGCGGTGGCGCCCGGCGCCGGCGTCAGCACGGCCACCTGGGGGGCCCTCTGTTCGCTGCGCCGGCCACCGACCGACCAGGCGACCAGTTGCGATTCGCTGTGCGAAGAGCCGCCGCTGCCGCTGACCTGCGTGACGTTGCGCACGAGGCCGACGTCTGGCGCGTACCAGTCGTCCGAGACCAGCGTGACCGAGGCGCTGCCGCCCCGGCTCAGAACGGCCGACTCGGTGATCGTGGTCTGGACGTGCGCCGAATGCGGGTAGCTGCGCTCGGTCGTCGTCACGGTCTCGAAACCCAGCACGCTGGCGTTGGCACGCACGACGACCGTTTCGGCACGACCGTCGCCGTCGAGGTCGGCGACCGCGGGCAGCGACGCGTCGACGAGCGTCCAACGCTGGCCCGTCGCAAGCGGGAAGCGCAGCAGGGGCAGCGGGCCGCTCGCGGCCGATATCGGGTCGGACGTCGGCAGCAAGACGATGCCTTCGGCGGTCTTGAGGTAGCGATCGTCGAATGTGCCGCCGCTGCCTTCGGTGCGCACCACCAGCGCGGTGCCGCCGCTGGTGGCCTGCGTACCGACGACCCGCACCGTGCCGCCAGTGCTGTCGTAGAACCAGCGGTCGCCCACTGCCAGGGGAAAGTAGTCCGCACCGGCCTGCGGGCCTTCGTCGATCCCGGAGTTCTCGGCCGTCGCGCCGCCACCGCCGCCGCAAGCTGCGAGTCCGCCCAGCACCAGCCACACCGCCGCGATCCGCGCTCGCAGGATCCGACCCGACACCCCGTTCGTCATGCCCGCCCTCCCCTCATGGCGTTCGCTCCGGCACCTTGCGAGACTACAGCGCCTTCGCTTCATTGCGGGGCGAATCGCGCGCGGCCGCCCCCTACACTGCCGGCCATGCTGATCGCGCTCGACTGGGGCACCTCGAACCTGCGTGCCAGCCTGCTGGGCGCGGGCGGTGAAGTCCGGGCCACGCGCGCCAGCGCCACTGGCGTGATGGCGGTGCCCGAGCGCCGCTTCGCCGAGACGCTGCTCGCGCTGGTGGGCGACTGGCTCGAGGCCCACCCCGGCTGCGCGCTGCTGGCCAGCGGCATGGTCGGCAGCCGCCAGGGCTGGCAGGAAGCGCCCTACCTGGAGTGCCCGGCCACGCTGGCATCCGCGGCGCGGCAGCTGCTGCCGGTGACGGTGAAGCCGGGCTGCGTGCTGCACATCGTGCCCGGCCTGCATCGCATCGGCGCCGATGGCCAGGACGACGTGATGCGTGGCGAGGAAACGCAGTTGTGGGGCGCCCACCTGCCCGCGGGCCGCTGCTGCGTGCTGCCCGGCACCCACAGCAAGTGGGCCTGGAGCGGCAGCGAAGGCGCGATCGAGAGCTTCCAGACCTGGATGACGGGCGAAGCCTACGCGCTGTTCACGCAGCACTCCATCCTCGGCCGGCTCATGCACTTCGGCGAGGCCCCCGACGCCGCCGCCTTCGAACGTGGCGTGCGCCTGGGGCTGGCCGAACATGCCGGCCTCCTGCACGCGCTGTTCGCCGCCCGCACCGCGGGCCTGATGGACCGCCTGCCCGCCGCCGCGCTGCCCGACGTCCTTTCCGGCCTGCTGGTGGGCGCCGAGATCGCCGGCGCCACGCGCCAGCAGCGGCCGGCCGGCGTCACCCTGCTCGGCGAGCCCGCGCTCGTGGTGCGCTACGCGCGGGCCTTCGCCATCGCCGGCATCACCACCGACGAAGCGCCGCCCGACGCCACCGTGCGCGGCCAGTGGCGGCTGGCGGTCGCGGCCGGCCTCATCCAGGAGCCCTGAACGATGAACCCCGACAAGCCCGTGCTCGAAGGCGTGGTCGCCATCCTGCGCGGCGTGCAACCGGCCGAGGTGCTGGCGGTGGCGCGGGCGCTGCTGGAAGGCGGCGTGCGCACGATCGAAGTGCCACTCAATTCGCCGCAGCCGCTGCAGAGCATCGCGCTGCTGGCGCGCGAATCGGGTTCGCAGGCGCTGGTCGGCGCCGGCACCGTGCTCACGCCGGCCGACGTGGACGCGGTGGCCGACGCCGGGGCGCGGCTGGTGCTGTCGCCGAACTTCGACGCCGCCGTCGTGCGCCGCACGAAGGAACGCGGCCTGCTTTCGGTGCCCGGCGTCGCCACGCCCAGCGAAGGCTTCGCCGCGCTGGCCGCCGGCGCCGACGCGCTGAAGCTCTTCCCTTCCGAGATGCTGGGCCCGCCGGTGCTGAAGGCCTGGCGCGCGGTGTTCCCGCCCGGCACGGTGTTCGTCAGCGTGGGCGGGGTCGGCGAATCGAACATCGCCGCCTTCCGCGCCGCCGGCGCGGCGGCGGCGGGCGTCGGGTCTTCGCTCTACACGCCGGGGCTGCAGGCGGCCGAAGTGCAGCGGCGCGCGGCGCTGCTGGTGGCGCGCTGGAACGGCGGCTGAACTGCCTTCCGGCCTCAGGCAACGGCCAGGCTTCATCACTTATGGCATGACCCGTGGTGAGAAGCCATGCCTGCCGATCGACGAGCGTGAAAAGATGAAGATCTGACGCTCAAATCAATAAAATCGACGATTTCAATCAATTCAAAATGCCTACCGACCGATGAGCTAGCGCATCCGGATTCCGGCTTGGTTGCCCCAGGAAGCCGATCTGGTCCGGTCATCGTGCAAGAGGTGTTCGTTGATGGAAATCGGCATCGATCGGTCCGCAGGCCGCGTGCAGCCCCACGAGACGCGTGACGGCTTCTTCGTCCAGCACGGCGTGTGGGCGCCGGGCGTTCGTCCCTCCAGGCGCCGGCGCTTCACCGCCAAGGCCGTGATCGTCTCGGCCACCTTCCCGATCCCGATGCTCGCGCTCGCGGCCTGGCAGCGGAAGGCGCGGGCCCCGGTGACCGACGCCATCCGCCCGCCGCGCTACGGCGGCGGCGAGTCGTTCCGGATCCACGACCTCCGGCCGCGCATGGTGATGCAACCCACCAGGCCGGAACCGGACGGCGAGGACCTCGCCGGCATCAGGGACCCGAACGGCGTCGCGCTGTCCAACGCGTTCGACGACGAGGTGAGCCGCGTCGCGCGATTCCAGCCCTGGGGCCGGATCTTCGGTTGCGGCGTCCGCGTCGTCGAGACGCGGCGCCACATGGAGGCCATCACCCAGGGCGACCTGCCGACCTCGGCGTCGCCGCGGGGCCGGGACGAGGCTGCCCAGCCGATGCCGGAGATGCGTCGCCTGCAGGACTCGCTGCGCCGGATGGTGCTGAAGCTCAAGGCCTCCCGGAGCGAGATCGTCCCGTCCAGGCGCGAGATCGCGGCCGCGTCGGGCGACCTGTGCCCGCGCACCGAGCCGGCGGCCGCGAACCTGCAGCCGTCGGCCGCCTCGATGGCGCGGATCGCCGACATCATCGGCACCATCGACAGCATCGCGTTCCAGACCAACATCCTGGCCTTGAACGCGGCCGTCGAGGCGGCCCGCGCCGGCGAGCAGGGGCGTGGCTTCGCGGTGGTGGCCGGCGAGGTGCGTTCGCTGGCCCAGCGCAGCGCTTCGGCGGCGCGCGAGATCAAGTCGCTCATCGGCGGCAGCGTCCGGCAGGTCGAGTCCGGCGAGGCGGTCGTGCGCCGCGCCGGTGACACGATGCAGGAGATCGTCGCCGCTTCCGGGCAGGTGAACCAGCTGCTGACGCAGATCGACGCGGGGTCGCGCGAGCAGAGCGCCGGCATCGGGCAGATCGGGCAGGGCATCCAGGAGCTCGACCGCATGACGCAGCAGAACGCGGCGATGGTCGAGCAGACCGCGGCGGCGGCCGACTCGATGAACTCGCAGGCCCGTTCGCTGGCCGCGATCGTCGCCGAGTTCCAGCTTCCGGCCGGCAGCGACGCGAGCCGCTGACGCGGCGCCCCACGCCCCTTCGCCCCGAGCCATGCGCCGCAGGTTCTCGCCCGCCCGACCGGTCCGCGGCCTCTTGCAGGCCGTCGACCGCTGGCGCTCGACGCACTCGCTCAAGTGGCGGGTCGCCCTCGGCGCCCTGGCGGCGCTGTTCACCGGCATGGGGCTCATCGCCTGCGACATGGGCGAACAGGCCGAGGCGCAGCTCGTCGCACGCGCGGAGGCCCGCGAGCAGCTCGTCGCCCGCCAGCTGGCGGCCGTGGTCGGACACCGGGTGGCGCAACTGCAGCGGGCACTGCGCGTGTCCGCCGCCGGCCTCGAACCCCGGACACTGAAGGACGACGCCAGGCTCGCAGACTTCATCGCCGCAAGACCGGTGCTGCGCACCCTGTTCGCGAACGTGTTCGTGGCCGACGCCGACGGCCAGGTGCGTGTGATGCTGGACGAACGAGGGACCCGCGCGCCGGTCTTCTCGATCCGGGACCGCGAGTACTTCCGCCGGGCCCTTTCCAGCGCGCAGGCCGTGGTCTCGGAGCCGCTCTCGGGCCGGGTGTCCAACGAGCCGGTGGTGACCTTCGTCCAGCCGATCCTGGCGTCCGGCCGCGTCTGGGGCGTCCTGGGCGGCACGCTGCGGCTCGCGAGCCGCGACCTGATCGACGACCTGGCCGAGATCGCCGACTACGACGACACCTCCATGGTCGTGATCAGCGACGACGCCGGGCGCATCCTCGCCCACCCGCAGCAGGCCCGGCTGATGAGCGAACTCTCGGCCGAGCCGCGCCTCGCCGAGGCGGCCGCCCGCTGGCGGCGTGAAGGCCGGCCGCTGATCCGGGAAGCCGGCGCCTGGTCGAGCAGCGCCTCCGTGGTGGGCATGGCCAGCGACCCCCATGCGCTGTGGCGCGTCTGGCGCCTGACCTCGCGCGAGTCGCTGCTGGCGCCGATGCGCCAGGCGCGCGTGCAGGCGATGCGGAAGGCGGCATGGATTGCCGCCGGGCTGGCGGGCGTCCTGCTGGCCTTTCTGGCCTGGCAACTGCGCCCCCTGACCGTGCTGGAGAACCGCGCCCGGCAACTGCTGCACGGCGACGACACCGACGACTGGCCGGTGGGCAGCGACGAGATCGGCCGCCTCGCCGCCACGCTGAGGCACGTGTGGGCCGAACGCGCGCAGATCGACCGCTTCAACCGCCACATCATGCAGAAGCTGAGTTCGGTGATGGGCGCTTCGCCGATCGGCCTGATGTTCGTGCGCCAGCAGCGCTTCGAACTGGTCAGCGCGGAGGGTTGCCGCCTGCTGGGCACGGACGAAGCGACCTTGCTGGGCCGCGACGTCGAGACCATCTTCCCGCGCGCGGGGGACTTCGCCACCGCCCGCGAAGCAGCCGGCAGGGCCTTCGACCGCGGTGGCCAGTACGAAGGCGAGTGGCAGCTCCGCAAGGCCGACGGCACGCTCTTCTGGGCGCGCATCCGGGCCCGGCCCGTGGACGCCGCCGACCGCGAGTCGGGCTCGATCTGGAGCCTCTACAACATCGACGAACAGGTGTTCTCGCGCCAGCGACTGGAGCACGACGCGGCACACGACGCCCTGACCGGCGTGCTCAACCGCAAGGGATTCATGGGGCGGATGTCGCAGGCGCTCTCGTGTGCGCAAGGCGGCCAGTCCGCAGCGCTGATCGCGATCGACCTGGACCGCTTCAAGCCGGTGAACGACCTCGGCGGCCACGCGGCGGGCGACACCCTGTTGCAGCAGGTCGCGCAGGCCATCGTGCAGAGCGTGCGCGGCAGCGACGCCGTCGGGCGGCTCGGGGGCGACGAATTCGCGGTGCTGCTGCCCGCCTGCGACCAGGCCCATGCCACCGCCATCGCCGAGAAGGTGCTCTGCGCCATCGGCGAGGCCGGCATCACCGTCAACGGCAACCGGCTCCAGGTGGGCGCCAGCTTCGGCGTCGCCATCGCCACCAGCGCCCGGCAGGATATCGCCGCCTGGCTGGCGGCCGCCGACGCCGCCTGCTACGACGCCAAGCGCGCCGGGCGCAACGCGATACGGATCGCCAGCAACGGCAGCTGGGCCCAGCCGCGCACCGACAGCGAGTCCGCCACGGCGGCCTGAGCGGACCGGCGACCGCAGGAGTCCTCGAGGATGCGAATCCCGACCTACACGGGCAGTGCCGCGGCGCCGGCCACCCGGCTGAGTCGCTCGCTCGTCGGCCTGCTGGTCGCCGCCCTCCTGCCGCTGCTGGTCTTCGGGGTCGTGGCGGCCACGCAGATGGTCCGGCAGGAACGACAGGCGCTCGAAGGCAGGCTCCAGGGCGTCGCGGGCGCCTCGCTGGTGGCGGTCGACCGTGAACTTCGGAACCAGACCGCGGCGCTGGCGCGGCTCGCCGGTGAACTCGAACGGCAGCCGCCAGCCGGCGCGGACCTGGCGTCGACCGCGCGTCCCTGGCTGAACAGCGCCCACGGCTGGCGCAACGTCGCGCTCGTCGATCCGCGGGACCGCACCGTCGTCGCCGCCGCCCGGCCGGGGCTGGTCGTCGGGGCCTGGGCGGCCGACGTCGAAGAAGTCGTCCGCACGCGCCAGGTGAAGGTGGTCGGGGTTGTCGACGCGGGTCCGCCGGAAGAACGGCGCGCGATCCTCCTGCTGGCGCCGGTGCTGCACGGCGGCGAGCCGCGCGCCGTGCTGGCGGCGGTGGTCGATCCGGCGGTGATCACCAGCGTTCTCGACGAGCAGCGCCTGCCGGCGGCGTGGACCGGCACCGTCGTCGACGCCAACCGCAACGCGGCCGGCGCCCCCTTGCCGCCCGAAGCGCAGGAGACCTTCACCGCCGTGAGCCGCTCACCGGCGAGCGGCTGGTCGGTCGCCATCGCGGTGCCGGCCGCCGAGATGGAAGTGCCCGTGGTGCGGACCCTGCTGCCCCTGGGCCTGTGCGGTCTGCTGGCCTTCGCCCTGGCGGCGACCGTCGTGGGCCGCGCCATCGTGCGAAGCCGCAGCCGCTACGAGCTGGCGCTGCAGCAGGACATCGAGGCCCGGCGGCGGATCGAAGTCCAGCTGCGCGAAAGCGAGCAGCGCTTCCGCGACTATTCGGGCAGCACCGCCGACTGGTTCTGGGAGACGGACGCGGCACTCCGGTTCACCTTCCTCTCGGACAACTACGAGGAGATGACCGGCGTCGACGCCGCCTACACGCTGGGCAAGACGCGCCGGTCGCTGCTGGCCGCCGACACGCTGACGCCGCCGGCCGAGGTCGAGGCGCACCTGGCGTCGCTCGAGCGCCGAGAGGCCTTTCGCGGCTTCGAGTACCAGCTGCAGATGCCGGACCGGCCCGGGCGATGGGTCGCCATCAGCGGCGCACCGCTGTTCGACGCCGACGGCGCGTTCCGCGGCTACCGCGGCATCGGCCAGGACGTCACGGCGCGCAAGGAAGCCCAGCTGGCGTCCGAACGCAGCCGCCAGCTGCTGCAGGAGGCCGTTGAGGCCGTCTCGAGCGGCTTCACGATCTTCGACCCCGAAGACCGCCTGGTCATCTGCAACGAGGCCTACAAGACGACCTACGCCACCAGCCGCGACCTCATCGTGCCCGGCGCCCGCTTCGAGGACCTGATCCGGCGCGGCGCCGAACGCGGCCAGTACCGGCAGGCCGGGCACGACCTCGAAGGCTGGGTGCAGGAGCGGCTGCGCCAGCACCGCAACCCCAACGGGCTGGCGATCGAGCAGGAGCTCGACGACGGCCGCTGGCTGCTCATCGTCGAGAGCCGCACGCCGAGCGGCTACATCGCGGGCAACCGGCTGGACATCACCGACCGCAAGCGTGCCGAAGCCCAGGTGCAGAAGCTCTCGATGGCGGTCGAGCAGAGCCCGGTGAGCGTGCTGATCGCCGACCTCGCGGGCACCGTGGAGTACGTGAACGAGGCCTTCGCCCGCAACACCGGCTATGCCAGGGACGAGATCATCGGCCGCACGCCGCGCATCCTGCACTCCGGCAAGACTTCACCGGAGACCTACCGTTCGCTGTGGCAGGCGCTGTCGCGCCAGCAGCCCTGGCGCGGCGAGTTCCACAACCGCCGCAAGGACGGCACCGAATACGTCGACACCGCCGTCGTCAGCCCGGTCGTCGGCGCCGACGGCTCGACCACCCACTACGTCGCGGTCCAGCAGGACGTCACCGAGCTGAGAAGGCTCGCCAGCGAACTGCAGGCGCACCGCGACCAGCTCGAGGAACAGGTGCGGGCGCGCACCGCCGAGCTTGCCGACGCCCGCGACGCCGCCGAGGCCGCGAACCGTGCCAAGAGCGCGTTCCTGGCCAACATGTCGCACGAGATCCGCACGCCGCTGAACGCCATCATCGGCATGACCCAGCTCATCCGGCGCTCGGGGATCGCGCCCGCGCAGCGGCAGCGGCTGGACCAGGTCGAGGCGGCGGGGCAGCACCTGCTGGACATCATCAGCACGATCCTCGACCTCTCGAAGATCGAGGCCGGCAAGTTCGCCCTCAACGAGGAGGACGTCGACGTCGAGCAGATCGTGAAGACGGTGGCGGCGCTGGTCTCCGACCGGGTGGCCGAGAAGGGCGTCGCGCTGAAGCTGTCGGTCGGCCCGCTGCCGGACGGCCTGAGGGGCGACGCTCCGCGCCTCCGGCAGGCGCTTCTCAACTACGCGGCGAACGCGGCGAAGTTCACCGAGCGCGGGTCGATCGAACTCTCGGCGAACCTGCTCGAGCAGCACGGCGACCGCGCGCTCGTGAGGTTCGAGGTGCGCGACACCGGCATCGGCATCGAAGCCGAGCGGCTCGCAAGGCTGTTCGGCGTCTTCGAACAGGCCGACAGCTCGACTTCGCGCCAGTACGGCGGCACCGGGCTGGGCCTGGCCATCAACAAGAAGCTGGCCGAACTGATGGGGGGCCAGGTGGGCGCGCAGAGCACGCCCGGCGAGGGCAGCACCTTCTGGTTCACGGCGGCGCTGCACCACGTCGAGGCGGACCGCCGTCTGGCGCCGCAGGACTCCCCGCTGGCCGTCGAGTTCATGCTCAGACGCAGCTCGGCCCAGCGCAGGTTGCTGGTGGTGGAGGACGAGCCCGTCAACCGGGAAGTCATCCTGGCGCTGCTCGAGGACGTCGGGCTGGCGGTGGACCTGGCGCAGGACGGCTTCGAGGCCGTCGACGCCTTCCGCAGGCGCGCCTACGACCTGGTGCTGATGGACATGCAGATGCCCGGCCAGGACGGACTGGAGACGACGCGGCAGATCCGCGCCATGCCCTCAGGCGGCGCAGCGGCCATCCTGGCCGTCACGGCCAACGCATTCGTCGAAGACAAGGTGAAGTGCCTGGAGGCCGGCATGGACGACTTCATGTCCAAGCCGGTCGAACCGGACGTGCTGTACCGCAAGCTGCTGCAGTGGCTCACGCGCACGCGCGCGGGCGCCGCCGCAGGCTGACGCCACGGGGGCCGCCGGCGCTGAACCGCCGCGGGCTGTTCAAGGCCCGTGCCAGAGCGATCGTCGGGCCTCGCCGTCGGGTTCCGGCGGGCCGCGTCATTCTTCCAACGCCTGCCGCACCCGGCCGACGAAGGCCGACAACTCCTCGTGCAGCCCCTGCATCGGCGCGGCCAGCAACGCCGGCTCCGCGCCGGCCAGCATCTGCTGCTCCAGCGCCAGCAGGCGGCCCACCAGCGCGGCGGCGCCGATGGCGGCGCAGGCGCCGCGCAGCGAATGGCAGGCTTCGCGCCAGGCCGACAGGGCCTGCGCGTCGGCCGCCAGGCGCGCCGCCGGCAGGCCTTCGGCGTAGTTCTGGACGAAGCTGCGCAGCGCCCGCTCCAGCGAAGGCAGGCGCCCGCGCACGTTGCGCAGCGCGGATTCGACATCCAGCCCCGGAACGGCGGCCAGCCGCAGCGCCAGGCTCATGGGCGGGGCCGCGTTCGGCGCCGCCGCAGGTTCCCGCGTCGCCGGCGCGGGCAGCCAGCGCAGCAGCGTGGCGTAGAGCAGCGCCGGATCGACCGGCTTGGCCACGTGGTCGTTCATGCCGGCCTCGAGGCAGGCCTCGCGGTCGTCGCCGAAGGCGTTGGCCGTCATCGCCACGATGGGCATCGCGGCGCCGTGCCAACGCCGGATCTCGCGCGTCGCCGCCAGGCCGTCCATCTCGGGCATCTGCACGTCCATCAGCACCAGGTCGTAGCGGCGTTCGCGCAGCAGGTCGACGGCGCGCCGGCCGTCGGCGGCCACCTCGACCACCAGGCCGGCCGAGCTGAGCAGCTCGCTCGCCACCTCCTGGTTGATCGGGTTGTCCTCGGCCAGCAGCACGCGCCGGCCGGCGTGGCCCTCGCGCAGGCGGCGTTCGACCTCGTGGTCGTCGAGCGCCGGTTCGGCCGCCGCTTCGTCCTGCCGGCTCAGCACGCGCATCAGGGCGTCGTTCAGCGCCGAGGGCGTGACCGGCTTGACCAGCACGGCGTCGAAGCGCGCCTCGCGCGCCGCGCGCCACATCTCCTCCAGGTCGTAGGCCGTCACCAGCACGCAGGGCGGCGCGCCGCTGCCGAGCACGCGGCGGATCTCGTGCACCGTCTCCACGCCGTCGAGACCTTCCATGCGCCAGTCGATCAGCATCACGTCGAAAGGCTTGCCTTCGGCCATGGCCTGCTCGACGCGGCGCACCGCCTCCACGCCGCCGGGCTGGGCGTCGACCACCAGGCCCAGCGCCTGCAGCCGCTCGCCGATCGCCACCCGGGCCTCGGGCAGGTCGTCCACCAGCAGCGCGCGCAACCCGCGCAGCTCGGCCGGCGTCACGCGCCCGGGCGCCGCGGCGGCGCGCGTGACCCAGGCGGTGAACCAGAAGGTGCTGCCGTGGCCGGGCGCGCTCTGCACGCCGGCTTCGCCGCCCATCAGGCGCGAGAGGTGGCGCGTCAGCGCCAGCCCGAGACCGGTGCCGCCGTAACGCCGCGTCGTCGAGGTGTCGGCCTGCTCGAAGGCGGTGAACAGCCGGGCCTGGCGGTCGGGCGCGATGCCGATGCCGGTGTCCTGCACCTCGAAGCGCAACTGCAGCTGCTCGCCGCGCTCGGCCAGCAGCTCGCCGCGCAGCCGCACCCAGCCGCGGTCGGTGAACTTCACCGCGTTCGCCAGCAGGTTCACCAGCGCCTGCGCCAGGTGCTGCGGGTCGCCGACCATGCGGTCGGGCATGTGGTCGGTGTCGAGCACCAGCTCCAGGCCCTTCTCGCGCGCGCTCTCGCCCACCATCTCGAAGGCGCGCGACAGCAGGTCGTCGCGCGAGAACTCCACCGACTCCAGCGTCAGCTTGCCGGCCTCGATCTTGGAGAGGTCGAGCACGTCGTTGATCACCTGCAGCAGGTGGCGGGCGGCGCCGTCGATCTTGCGCAGCCGCTCGCGCTGCAGCGCGTCGCGGGTGTCGCGCGCCATCAGGTGGGTGAGGCCGATGATGGCGTTCATCGGCGTGCGGATCTCGTGGCTCATGTTGGCCAGGAAGGCGCTCT
>JABLTH010003127.1_pt1 | contig 11694 bp, 7 predicted proteins | sample 7875711 | NCBI WGS metagenome assembly JABLTH01 (sample SAMN14941262, study PRJNA633318) | bioreactor metagenome | isolation source: bioreactor | place: China | collected 2019-03-05 | reverse complement strand
TGCTTCGCGCTGACCCAGTGGATGTTGCCCTTGACCTTGTAGTTGTTCGCGCCTTCGGTGCCCGACTTGCTGTCCGGGAAGTAGTTGCAGTGCACGGCCGTCACGTTGCCGTCGGCGTCCTTGTCGAAGCCCGTGCACTCGATCACGTAGCCGTAGCGCAGGCGCACCTTGTTACCCGGGAACAGGCGGAAATAGCCCTTCGGCGGGTTCTCGACGAAATCCTCGCGCTCGATCCACAGCTCGCGCGAGATCGGGAACGTGCGCACGCCGCGATCCGGATGGTGCGGATGCACGGGCGCCGTGCACGCTTCCTCGAGGTCTTCCGGGTAGTTGTCGATCACGAGCTTCAGCGGATCAAGCACGGCGACCGTGCGCGCAGCCTTGTCGTCGAGGTCGTCGCGCAGCGCGCCTTCGAAGACGCTCATGTCGATCCACGAATCGATCTTCGTCACGCCGATCCGCTCGCAGAACAGGTGAATGCTCTCCGGCGTGAAGCCGCGGCGGCGCACGCCGACGATCGTCGGCATCCGCGGGTCGTCCCAGCCGTCGACGTGGCCTTCGGTGACGAGTTGCAGCAGCTTGCGCTTGCTGGTGATCGCGTACGTGAGGTTCAGTCGCGAGAATTCGATCTGTTGCGGCAGCGGGCGCGTGAACATGCCGGCTTCCGCGAGTTCGTTCAGCACCCAGTCGTACAGCGGGCGGTGATCCTCGAATTCGAGCGTGCACAGCGAATGCGTGATGCCTTCGAGCGCATCCGAGATGCAGTGCGTGTAGTCGTACATCGGGTACACGCACCACGCGTCGCCGGTGCGGTAGTGATGCGCGTAGCGGATCCGGTAGATCACCGGGTCGCGCATGTTCATGTTCGGCGAAGCCATGTCGATCTTCGCGCGCAGCACGTGCTCGCCTTCCTTGAACTCGCCAGCCTTCATGCGGCGGAACAGGTCGAGGTTTTCTTCCGGCGTGCGGTCGCGGAACGGCGACGGCTTGCCGCCTTCGGTCAGCGAGCCGCGGTTCGCGCGCATTTCTTCCGCGCTCTGGCTGTCGACGTATGCCTTGCCGCGCTGGATCAGCAGCTCGGCGAATTCGTACAGCTTGTCGTAGTAGTCGCTCGCGAAGTACTGGTGATCGACCGCGTCCTTGCGCCAGTCGAAGCCGAGCCAGCGCACCGCGTCGACGATCGAGTCGACGTACTCGACGCTTTCCTTTTCCGGGTTCGTATCGTCGAAGCGCAGGTGGCACACGCCGCCGTAGTCGCGTGCGACGCTGAAGTTCAGGCAGATGCTCTTGGCATGGCCGATGTGCAGGTAGCCGTTCGGCTCGGGCGGGAAGCGTGTTTCGACGCGGCCGCCCCATTTGCCGGTGCGGTTGTCGTCGTCGATGATGTTGCGGATGAAATTGGAAGCCGCGGGGGCGTCGTTGCGTTCGGTGCTCATGCGGATGGCGTCAGGTTGTGTCGGCGCGTCGCGCCGGTTTAATCCCGTGATTCTACCTGACCGGGGTCCGTCCCGCGCGGCTGGCGGCGCGGCAGGCGCGGGTTTCGACGGATTATCTCGATATTGTGTCGGCTGTAACACGACGTAAATCGGATTGCCCGGCCCGTTTGGCGTTGCCTATGATGGCTTCACCGATTCAATGCCGCCGCTCGCATGACCGCGCGGCGAGAGGACACCAACAATCATGATGAAGAAGACCACGTTTATCGTTCGTACCGCCGTGATCGTCGCGGCCCTGTCGCAACTCGGCGCGTGCGCCATGACGCATACGCAGCGCAATGCCGGCATCGGCGCGGCCGCGGGCGGCGCGCTCGGCTACCTGGTGACGGGCGGCCCGCTCGGCACGGTCGCCGGCGCCGCGGCGGGCGGTATCGTCGGCGCGAACGTGCGCTGATCGATGACATGACGCGAGCCGCGTGCCACGCGGCTCGTCGTCCGGTCGCGACGCCGTCCCGCACGCGTCCCGGCCCCATGCACATCCTTCCGGTTTCAGACAGGCAGCATCAGGGAGGAACGGGTGTGCGACACTGCGTCGACGCCATATAACGATTTCACCCGTCGACGCACCTTCCATGAGCTCATTCCCCGTTCTCGTCCTGCCGGGTTACGCCAATTCGGGCCCGCTTCACTGGCAGAGCCGCTGGGAGCGTGCCGATGCACGTTTCTCGCGCGTCGCGATGCCCGACTGGGACCGTGCGTTCCGCAACGGCTGGTGTCTCGCGCTCGATCGCGCGATCGAAGCCGCTCGCGGGCCGGTGCTGATCGCCGGCCACAGTCTCGGCACGCTCACCACCGCGTGGTGGGCGACCCGCTATGCGCGCCCGGCCGCGCTCGCGAAGGTGCGCGGCGCGCTGCTCGTCGCGTTGCCCGACCCGGGCGGCCCCGCGTTTCCGGCCGATGCGCACGGCTTCGGGCCCGTGCCGCTCGAACGGCTGCCGTTTCCGACCTGCGTCGTCGCCAGCAGCGACGATCCGTACGGCTCGTCCGCGTTCGCGCGCCGTTGCGCGAACGCATGGGGCAGCGCCTTCCACGATATCGGCCCGCGTGGCCACATCAATGCAGACAGAGGGCTCGGCGACTGGCCCGAGGCGCGCGGCTGGCTCGACGCGCTCGCCCGCCGCGGCTGACGGCGCGCGGCGGGGCGGCAGCGGCAACTGCGGTAGCCGCCTGCCCGCCGGCACCGGCGCCGGGCGCCGTGCTCGTGCCACCTCTCAGATCGCCTCTCAGATCGCCTGTTTCGCGCGCAGCCGGGCGATCTTCGCGTCGTCGTAGCCGAGCATGTCGCGTAGCACGTCGTCGGTCTGCGCGCCGAGCAGCGGCGGGGCGGTACGCGCGTCGGGCGGCGTCACGCTCATCCGGATCGGGTTGCGCACGAGCTTCGCGTTCGCGCCGCTCGGGTGCGGCAGCGACACCTGCATCCCGCGCGCGACGACCTGCTCGTTGTCGAACACCTCGTCGAGATCGTTGATCGGCCCGCACGGCACGCCTGCCGCTTCGAGCACGTCGATCCAGTCGGCCTTGCCGCGCGCCTTCACCATTTCCGCGAGGATCGGCACCAGCGTGTCGCGGTGACGCACGCGCGACGGATTCGTCGCGAAACGCTCGTCGTCGGCCAGCTCGGGCCGGCCGCCCGCCTCGACGAACTTGCGGAACTGCCCGTCGTTGCCGACCGCGACGATGATCCACCCGTCGCTCGTCTGGAACGTCTGGTACGGGACGATGTTCGGATGCGCGTTGCCCCAGCGCACCGGCGGCTTGCCGCTCGCGAGGAAGTTGGTGTTCATGTTCGCGAGCAGCGCGACCTGTACGTCGAGCAGCGCCATGTCGATGTACTGGCCTTCGCCCGTCCGGTCGCGGTGGGTGAGGGCGGCGAGCACCGCGATCGTCGAGTAGAGGCCGGTCGCGAGGTCGGCGATCGCGACGCCGGCCTTCTGCGGGCCGCCGCCCGGCTCGCCGTCGCGTTCGCCGGTGATGCTCATGAAGCCGCCGATTCCCTGGACGATGAAGTCGTAGCCGGCACGATGCGCGTACGGGCCCGTCTGGCCGAAGCCGGTGACCGAGCAGTAGACGAGGTCGGGCTTCACCGTGCGCAGCGATTCGTAATCGAGCCCGTATTTCTTCAACTGGCCGACCTTGTAGTTCTCGAGCACGACGTCGCTTTGCGCGGCGAGTTCGCGCACGATCTGCTGGCCCTCGGGCGTCGCGATGTCGACCGTCACCGAGCGCTTGTTGCGGTTCGCCGCCAGGTAGTACGCGGCCTCGGCGGTATCCGCGCCGTCCGCGTCCTTCAGGTACGGCGGCCCCCAGTGGCGCGTGTCGTCGCCGGCGCCCGGGCGCTCGACCTTGATCACGTCCGCGCCGAAATCGGCAAGCGTCTGCGCGCACCACGGGCCCGCGAGCACGCGGGTGAGGTCCAGCACGCGGATATGGCTCAGGGCACCCATCGTCGAATCGTCTCCTTTCATGGCTGGCCTTGGCGGGCAAGGCGAATTGGCATGCCGAGCATCTTAAGGCGAATCGGCGTCGCGAGTGGCCCAGCCGGGCCGGCAGGAGGGCCGAGCCGCTTTGCCGGCGCTTTGCCCGGAAGCCGGCCCCGATCCCGTATAATCGATCGTTTCCGAATCCATGCCGCCGCGCGCCGCCCAAGGGCGCCGGCGTTTGAAGCCGTCTTTGCCAGACTGTCCCCGCACGCCATGAAAGCTGCCGAAATCCGCGAGAAATTTCTCAAATTCTTCGAATCGAAGGGCCACACGATCGTCCGCTCGTCGAGCCTCGTGCCCGGTAACGACCCCACGCTGATGTTCACGAACTCCGGCATGGTCCAGTTCAAGGACGTGTTCCTCGGCACGGACCCGCGTCCGTACTCGCGCGCCACGACGGCGCAGCGCAGCGTGCGCGCGGGCGGCAAGCACAACGACCTCGAGAACGTCGGCTACACGGCGCGCCACCACACGTTCTTCGAGATGCTCGGCAACTTCTCGTTCGGCGACTACTTCAAGCACGACGCGATCAAGTTCGCGTGGGAACTGCTGACCACGGTCTACCAGCTGCCGAAGGACAAGCTGTGGGTGACCGTGTACCAGGAAGACGACGAAGCCTACGACATCTGGGCGAAGGAAGTCGGCGTGCCGACCGAGCGCATCATCCGCATCGGCGACAACAAGGGCGCGCGCTACGCGTCGGACAACTTCTGGACGATGGGCGACACCGGCCCGTGCGGCCCGTGTACCGAGATCTTCTACGACCACGGCCCGGACGTGTGGGGTGGCCCGCCGGGGTCGCCTGAAGAAGACGGCGACCGCTACATCGAGATCTGGAACCTCGTGTTCATGCAGTTCAACCGCGACGCGCAGGGCAACATGACGCGCCTGCCGAAGCAGTCGGTCGACACCGGCATGGGCCTCGAGCGTCTCGCCGCGGTGCTGCAGCACGTGCACAGCAACTACGAGATCGACCTGTTCCAGAACCTGATCAAGGCCGCCGCGCGCGTGACCGAGATCAGCGACCTCACGAACAACTCGCTGAAGGTGATCGCCGATCACATCCGCGCGTGCTCGTTCCTGATCGTCGACGGCGTGATCCCCGGCAACGAAGGCCGCGGCTACGTGCTGCGCCGCATCGTGCGCCGCGCGATCCGCCACGGCTACAAGCTCGGCCGCAAGGGCGCGTTCTTCCACAAGCTGGTGGCCGACCTCGTCGCCGAGATGGGCGTTGCCTATCCGGAGCTGAAGGAAGCCGAGCAACGCGTGACCGACGTGCTGCGCCAGGAAGAAGAGCGCTTCTTCGAGACAATCGAGCATGGCATGTCGATCCTCGAAGCCGCGCTGGCCGACGTCGAGGCGAAGGGCGGCAAGGTGCTCGACGGCGAACTCGCGTTCAAGCTGCACGATACGTACGGCTTCCCGCTCGACCTGACGGCCGACGTGTGCCGCGAGCGCGGGATGACGGTCGACGAGCCGGCATTCGACGACGCGATGGCGCGCCAGCGCGAGCAGGCGCGCGCGGCCGGCAAGTTCAAGGCCACGCAGGGCCTCGAATACACGGGCGCGAAGACCACGTTCCACGGTTACGAGGAAATCGCGTTCGACGACGCGAAGATCGTCGCGCTGTACGTCGACGGTTCGTCGGTCAACGAAGTGAAGGCCGGCCAGGATGCGGTCGTCGTGCTCGACCACACGCCGTTCTATGCGGAATCGGGCGGCCAGGTCGGCGACCAGGGCGTGCTCGCGAACGCCGCGACGCGCTTCGCGGTGGCCGATACGCTGAAGGTGCAGGTCGACGTGATCGGCCATCACGGCACGCTGGAACAAGGCACGCTGAAGGTCGGCGACGTGCTGCGCGCGGAGATCGACGCGCATCGCCGCGCCCGCACGCAGCGCAACCACTCGGCCACCCACCTGATGCACAAGGCGCTGCGCGAAGTGCTCGGCGCGCACGTGCAGCAGAAGGGTTCGCTGGTCGACGCGGAAAAGACCCGTTTCGACTTCGCGCACAACGCGCCGATGACCGACGACGAAATCCGTCGCGTCGAGCAGATCGTCAACGACGAAATCCTCGCGAACGCGCCGGGCATCGTGCGCGTGATGCCATACGACGAAGCGGTGAAGGGCGGCGCGATGGCGCTGTTCGGCGAGAAGTACGGCGATGAAGTGCGCGTGCTCGACCTCGGCTTCTCGCGCGAACTGTGCGGCGGCACGCACGTGCACCGCACCGGCGACATCGGCCTGTTCAAGATCGTCGTCGAAGGCGGCGTCGCGGCCGGCATCCGCCGCGTCGAGGCGATCACCGGCGACAACGCGCTGCGCTACGTGCAGGAACTCGACGCGCGTGTGAACGAAGCGGCAGCGGCGCTGAAGGCGCAGCCGTCGGAACTGACGCAGCGGATCGCGCAGGTGCAGGACCAGGTGAAGTCGCTCGAGAAGGAGCTGGGCGCGCTGAAGTCGAAGCTCGCCTCGAGCCAGGGCGACGAGCTCGCGCAGCAGGCCGTCGAAATCGGCGGCGTGTACGTGCTGGCGGCGATGCTCGACGGCGCGGACGCGAAGACGCTGCGCGAAACGGTCGACAAGCTGAAGGACAAGCTGAAGAACGCGGCGATCGTGCTGGCGGCCGTCGAAGGCGGCAAGGTCAGCCTGATCGCGGGCGTCACGCCGGATGCGAGCAAGAAGGTCAAGGCCGGCGAGCTCGTGAATTTCGTCGCGCAGCAGGTCGGCGGCAAGGGCGGCGGCCGTCCGGACATGGCGCAGGCGGGCGGCACCGAGCCGGCGAACCTGCCGGGCGCGCTCGCAGGCGTGAAGGGCTGGGTCGAAGAGCGCCTCTGATCGGCCTGGCCGGCGCGGCGCCCGCAAGGGCGGAGCGCCGGCCCGCACCGCGCGATTCTTTCGACGGAATCGCATGAAACGACCCGATCGGCATCGGTGCCGGTCGGGTCGTTTTGCGTTTACGCGCCGTGTGTGGGGCCGATCCGCCATCGTGCCTGACGCACGAACGGTTGCCCGGTACGCAAACGGACGGTGCGTGAGTGCGCCGTCGCGCGCCCGTTGGCGGATCGCTTCAGGCCGGCAGCGCCACGTGCGCTTTCTGTACGGCGTCCTGCTGCCGCTCGGCTTCCCCAAGCTCATCGCGCAGCGCGGCGAGCGCCGCCGATGCATAACCCTGCCGCCACGCGAGCAGCGTGTCGATGCCCTCCAGCTCGGGGATCACGTGCGCGGCGATGTTGCCGGTCTCGGGCTGCAGGTCGAGCACCGAACGCGGCGCGACCGCGACGCCCGCGCCGGCCGCGACACACGCGACGATCGCGTGATACGAGCCGAGTTCGAGCACGCGCGCCGGTTTCACGCCGTGCGCCACATACCATTGCTCGACGTATTTCCGGTACGTGCAGCCGCGCTCGAATGCGATCAGCGTCGGCAGGATCACGTCGCGCGGCGTGCGCACCGGTGGATGGCCGCGCGGCGTGAGCAGCACGAGATCCTCGCGGAAGATCGGCACCGTCTCGAACGTGTCGGGCAGCGTGTCCGGCGCCGGCGGGCGCGCGAACAGCGCGGCGTCGATCTCGAAGTCGCGTACGCGATCGATCAGCCAGCCCGTCGTGCCCGTCACCAGTTCGAGCGACACGTCGGGCCATGCGTGGTGATAGCGCGCGAGCACGGTCGGCAGCCGGCTCGCGGCCGTGCTTTCCATCGTGCCGAGCCGCAGCCGGCCGCGTGGGGTGTCCTCGCGCACCGCGTCGCGCGCCTCGTCGGCGAGCGCGAGCAGGCGCTCCGCATACGGCAGCAGCGTGTGCCCGGCCGGCGTCAGCACGAGCCGGCGGCCGTCGCGCACGAACAGCGCCGCGCCGAGTTCTTCTTCGAGCTGCTTGATACGCGTCGTCACGTTCGACTGCACGCGATTGAGCTTGGCCGCCGCGCGCGTCACGCCGTTCTCGCGCACCACGGCCCGGAATATCGCCAGTGCCGCCAGATCCATGATTCTCTCCGAGCGATGAATGGATTCTCAATTATTCATTTTTCGAGAACGTTTGGTCAAGCTACGATGGAAACGTTCCGATTTCCGATCCGGCCGGCGCGTTCCGCGCGCGGCCCATGCCGCCATGTCCCGTTCCGATGCCCCGAGCGCCGCTGCCGGCGCGCCTTCCGTCGACGATACCGACCGCCGCGCCCGCGCGGTCGCGCTGGCCTGCATGGTCGGCCTCGCGATCGTGCTCGGTGTCGGCCGCTTCGCGTTCACGCCGCTGCTGCCGCTGATGCTCGCCGACGGTTCGATCGGCCTGAAGGCCGGTGGCTGGCTCGCGTCGGCGAACTACGCGGGTTACTTCGTCGGTGCCGTCAGTTGCGCCGCGCTGCGGGTGGCGCCCGCGCGCATGGTGCGCGTCGGGCTCGTGGCCACCGTGTTGCTCACCGCCGCGATGGGTGTCGGCCACCTGCTGCCCGTGTGGCTCGCGGTGCGCTTCGTCGCGGGCGTCGTCAGCGCATGGACCTTCGTCTTCATGTCGCAATGGGGGCTGCGGCGGCTGGCCGAACTGGTCGCGCCGGAGTGGAGCGGGGTGATCTACGCGGGGCCCGGCGTGGGCATCGTGGTGACGGGGCTGATCGGCAGCGCGCTGGCCGGCCAGCGCGCGGCGTCGGGCTGGCTCGGTTTCGCGGCGCTGTCGGCCGTGCTGTCGGTCGCGATCTGGCGCACGTTCGGCAGTGCGCCGGTGTCGGCAGCCATGCCGCCGGCCGTGACTGCCCGGCATGCGGCGACGGTCGCGGCGCCGCACGACGCGCGGCGCCATCGTGCGGACGCCGCTTGGCTCGTCGTGCTGTACGGCATGCCGGGCTTCGGCTACATCATCACCGCGACGTTCCTGCCCGTGATCGCGCGCGCCGCGCTGCCGGCCGGGTCGCCGTGGCCCGACCTGTTCTGGCCGATGTTCGGCGCTGCGCTGATCGTTGGCGCGGTCTCCGCTTCGCGGCTGCCCGGCCACTGGGACAACCGGCTGCTGCTCGCGGCCGGTTGCGCGACGCAGGCGCTCGGCATCGCGGCCGGGATCGTGTGGCCGAACGCGGCCGGTTTCTCGGTCGGCAGCCTGTTGCTCGGCCTGCCGTTCACCGCGATCACGCTGTTTGCGATGCGCGAGGCGCGGCGCCTGCATGGCGAACGCGCGGCCGGGCTGATGGGCTATGCGACCGCGTCGTACGGCGTCGGGCAGATTGCGGGGCCGCTCGTCGCGGCGCCGCTGGTGGCGCGATACGGGTCGTTCACGCCCGCGCTGTGGATCGCGGCCGCGGCGCTGCTGGCCGGGGCGGCGGGGTTCGTGGCGATGGTGGCGATTGCCGGTGCGCATCGGCGGCGCGCGTGACACCGACGGACGATGCCGTCGGCGCGCACGGGCAACGTGTCGATTGCCCGGGGACGATGCCGTTTCGATCCGGGTAAATTAATAGGATTACTATTTTTCCCGGAAGCGGATTAGTACGCGACTGATTTTTAACGACGATTGCTGCGCAAATTTCGTACCTGATCTACATACATCCGGAATGCCTGTCTGTAGCATCCGCCGAATAAATTGATCGCCGGAGGGGTCCGGCGATTGCACTTCGGATGCAGTGGCGCATGTGGGTAGATCAACGAAGAATTATCGTCCGTTGCCGTAACGACATCGGCTGTTTCGTCAACGCGGGCGCAAGTACAGCAGGTTCACCGCCCGGGGTGGTTGCCGACAGTGGCGTGCCGCGCGTGCTTCGGGGCGCCGGCAGCATGCTGTGCCTGTCGTTGCTGTGGGGCGCGGGCGTGGCGGGCGTGCCCGGGCAGGCACACGCACAGGTGCCGAACGCCGGAGCGACGATGCGCGACGTCGAAACGTCGCGTCCGGCGCTGCCGCCGAAAGCCGCGCCCGATCTCGAGATCGTTCCGTCTGAAAGCGCCGCGCAACCGCAACCGGATGCCGGGCCGCGCATCGCCGTGCGCGCGTTCCAGATCGGCGGCAACACCGTATTCGACACCGCAACGCTGCAGGCGCTCGTCGCCGGGCTGGCGGGCGACGCGCTCACGTTTGCCGACCTGCAAGGCGCGGCCGAGCGGATCACCGCCTACTATCGCGAGCGCGGTTACGTGCTCGCGCGTGCCTACTTGCCGAAGCAGGACATCGAAGACGGTGTCGTGCGCATCGAAGTCGCTGAAGGGCGCTACGGCAAGATCGAGATCCGGAATCATTCCCGCGCACTCGACGCCGTGCTGCGGCAGCCGCTTGCCGCGCTGCATCCGGGCGACGTCGTCCGCGGCTCCAGCCTCGAGCGGAGCCTGCTGCTACTCGACGATCTGGCGGGCGTCGGTGCGCGCGGCACGCTGCGCCCCGGCGAGGTGCCGGGCACCACCGATCTTGTCGTCGATGCCGAACGCGGGCCACCCGCATCCGGGTCGCTCGAATTCGACAACTTCGGCGGGGTGTCGACGGGGCGCTACCGCGTCGGCGGCAGCGTCGACGTCAATGCGCCGTTGCGGCTCGGCGATCGCCTGAGCCTGCGCGGGCTCGTCAGCGACGAACGGCAACGCTATTACCGCGCCGCCTATCAGGTGCCGGTCGGGCCGGCCTCCACGCGAGTCGGCGTCGCGTATTCGTCGTTGCGCTACCGGGTCGCGGGGCGGTTTTCCGATCTCGAGATGAGCGGGCGCGCCAGCGTCCAGACCGTCTATGTCGCGCAACCGCTCGTGCGTGCGCGCGATTTGAGCGTCACCGCGCAGGTGCAATACGAGAACAAGAACCTGCACGACACCTACGGCACTTTCTCGCGCCAGAACGACAAGAACGTCGGCCTGTGGACCTTCGGGCTCAGCGGCAACAGCCAGGACGGCTGGCTGGGCGGCGGCCGCAACGGCTTCTCGGTGATGTTCGGCGTCGGGCGTTTGCGCAGCAACGATGTGTTCGAGTCGAATCCGCTGACGAAGTCGATCGGCGGTTTCAAGAAGCTCAACGTGGACGTGCAGCGGATCCAGGCGCTGGGCGGCCGTTTCCAGCTTTACGGGCAGGTCAGCGCGCAGTTCGCGTCGCGCAATCTCGATTCGTCGGAGAAATTCAGCCTCGGCGGCCCATACGGCGTGCGGGCGTACGCGCTCGGCGAAGGCAGCGGCGATCAGGGCTGGCAGGCCAGCGCGGAACTGCGTTATCTCGCCGCGCCGGGGTGGCAGGTCAGCATGTTCGTCGACGCGGGCGCGGTGCAGCTCAACCGGCATCCGTGGACGGGCGAACGGAATACGCAACACATGCAGGCGGCGGGTATCGGCGCGACCTGGTTCGGCGCGAAGCGCCAGGTGTCGCTGACGGCCGCATTGCCGCTTGGTCGGGGTGGCGATTCGCCGACCCGCGCACCGAGCGTATGGGTTCAGGCCGCTCAGTATTTCTGAGTTGGCGTGATCAACTGCTCGGTTGTTTCACGAGCATTCAAAAACTACATAAATAGGATTCCAAATGAACAAGGCATATTCATTGGTATGGAACGACGTGCAGGGCGGCTGGTGCGCGGTGAGCGAGACCGCGCGTCGCCGCGGCAAGACGGGTAGCGGCAAGCGCCTGCTGGCGGCCGGGGTATCACTGCTGGGCCTGGCGGCGACGAGCGCGTATGCGCTGCCGACGGGTGGCGCGGTGGCCTCCGGGAAGGCGGACATCGCGACGTCTGCGGACGGCAAGACGATGTCGATCAACCAGCACACGGACAAGCTG
>JABLTH010052574.1_pt1 | contig 11697 bp, 9 predicted proteins | sample 7875711 | NCBI WGS metagenome assembly JABLTH01 (sample SAMN14941262, study PRJNA633318) | bioreactor metagenome | isolation source: bioreactor | place: China | collected 2019-03-05 | reverse complement strand
TCCGTCGTGCCAGAACTCAATCTGCTCTCGGCACTGGGTCCGCTCGATGTCGTCGTGACAGCGCGCGGCGACAATCACGATTTTGTATCGCGCTACTTCTGGCCTGCCAATGGCGGCGATGAAGATCCCGTGACCGGATCGATTCACGCGGCACTGGCGCCACTGTGGTCCGAGCGACTGGGCAGATCAGAACTCGAGGCCATGCAGGTATCGCGCCGCAGCGGATTGCTGCATTGCCGCGTGCAGGACGACCGGGTCTATGTCTCCGGTCAAGCTGTCCAATACCTAGAAGGAACGATCGAGGTCCCGGAAGCTTAAGGTGACCGTCGTACCGGGCAAGCGGCCGTTCCAGTGGAGGCCGCCGACGACTGGAGATCGCGAATCGACAGTCCGGCGGCGGCTGAATCCCAACGACTTGTGTTTCGCCACATGGTTTTCCCGGACGGCCCCCGGGGCAGCGCGCCGCCGATGACGGCGCCCCCCTCACTCACATGCGGCCCTTCCACGGCACCAGCCAGGTCTCCGTCTTGCGCATCAGCAGGTCGAACAGGTAGGCGATCAGCCCGATCAGCATGATGCCCATGATCACCACGTCGGTGCGCAGGAAGTTGGAGGCATTGAGCACCATCTGCCCGAGGCCGGCGGTGGCCGCCACCATCTCGGCCGCCACCAGCGTGGTCCAGCCGAAGCCGATGGCGATACGCATGCCGGTGAGGATGTCGGGCAGCGCCGCCGGCAGCACCACATGGTGGATCACCTGCCAGGGCGTGGCGCCCATCGAGTAGGCGGCGTTGATCTGCTCGATGGTGACCGAGCGCACCCCGGCGCGCGCCGACATGGCGAGCGGGGCGAAGCAGGCCAGGTAGATCAGCAGGATCTTGGAGGTCTCGTCGATGCCGAACCAGATCACGATCAGCGGCAGGTAGGCCAGCGGCGGCAGCGGCCGGTAGAACTCGATGGGCGGATCGAAGACACCGCGCGCGATGCGCGAGACGCCCATCATCACGCCGATCGGCACCGCCGTGGCCACCGCCAGCGCGAAGGCGCCGAACACGCGCACCAGGCTGGCGCGGAAATGCTCCAGCAGCGGCAGCCCGCCCTGCACATTGCCGTTCCAGGCGTCGACGAAGGCGGCGACGATGGCTTCCGGCGTGGGCAGGAACAGCGGCGGCAGCCAGCGCAGGTGGCTGGCCAGCCACCACAGGGCCAGCAGCGATACCACGGTGACGGTGGAGATGCGCGAGCTGGAGCCTTCGCCGGGCAGGCGGTAGCCCGACACGGTGCGCAGCGGGCGGCGCGGCGCGGCCGGCGCGGCGCGCACGGTGGCCGCGGCTTCGAGTCTCTGGGCGGGAGCGGTCATGGTCTTGTCCTCAGTGCGTGGCATGGATCAGGTCGACGATTTCTTCGCGGTAGCGGATGAACTCCGGGTCGGACTTGACCGCGCGCGCGTCGCCGCACTCGATGTAGCGCCGCGCGAAGGGCAGCTCGTAGCTGTGCTCGATGCGGCCCGGCGACGGCGTCATCACGATCAGCCGGGTGGCGAGGAAGAGCGCCTCCTCCACGCTGTGCGTGATGAAGAAGACGATCTTCTGCTCGCGCGCCCACAGCCGCAGGATCAGCGCCTGGATCGATTCGCGCGTGAGCGCGTCGAGCGCGCCCAGCGGCTCGTCCATCAGCATCACCTCGGGGTCGTTGGCGAGCGCGCGGGCGATGCCCACGCGCTGCTGCATGCCGCCCGAGAGCTGGTAGACCGGCTTGTCGGCCACCTTCTCCAACCCGACCTGGGCCAGCTTCTCGCGCGCCACGCGCAGCCGTTCGGCGCGCCCCACGCCGCGCAGGCGCAGGCCGAGCGCAACGTTGTCGACCACGTTGAGCCAGGGCATCAAGGCGTGTTTCTGGAACACCACGCCGCGCTCGGCGCCAGGACCGTGCACGGGCTTGCCGTCGAGGCGGATCTCGCCCTCGGACGGCTGCATGAAACCGGCGATGCAGGACAGCAGCGTGGTCTTGCCGCAGCCCGAGGCGCCGAGGGCGACGACGAAGTCGCCGCGCTCCATGGTGAGGTTGACCTGCGAAAGGGCCAGCGTCTGGGCGCCACCGCGGCCGCCGTAGTTGACGCTGAGATTGTCGATTTCCAGCTTGGACATGACAGACTTCCTGAAGAGGCTCGAGGCCCCGCCCCGCCATGGTGCGGGGGCCTGCTGCATTCCCCGGCGCAGGGCACTGCGTGCCGCCGCCGGTGCCACGCGTGCCCGGCTTACTGCGCCGCGCGCCGCACCCACTCCGCATTGACGCCGGTGCTGTAGTCCGGCAGCACGTTCTGGATCGTGCCCTGCTCCTTCAGGAAGAGCGCCGCCGAGCGCAGCGCGCTGGCCGCGCCGCCGCCCAGCCAGCGCGCCGAGGCCTGTTCCTGCAGCGTGGGGAAGCTGTACAGCGCCATGCTGGCGGGCACCTCGTCCGCCTTGGCGCCGGTGATGCGCGCCACCGCCTTGACCATCGGCGAGTCGGCGTTCCATGCTGCCTTGTTGTTGCGGTAGTTGTCGTCGGCGGCGGCCAGCACGCGCACGAACTTGACCATGAAGTCGGGGTTGTCGTGTGCGAACTTCTTGTTGGCGATCATGCCGTCGAAGGTGGACTTGCCGGTCTGCGCGGCGATCTGCCCCGATGTCACCAGCACCTTGCCCGAGCGCTTGACCTTGGCCAGCACCGGGTCCCAGATGAAGGTGGCGTCGATGTCGCCGCGCTCCCACGCCGCGGCCACTTCGGGCGGCCGCATGTTCATGATCTTGACGTCCTTGGGATTGACCTTGGCCTCCTCCAGCGCCACCAGCGTGTGGTAGTGCGTGGTGGAGACGAAGGGCACGCCCACGCGCTTGCCCTTGAGATCGGCCACGCCGTTGATCTGCGTGCCGTTGCGCGCCACCATCGCCTCGGCCGCGTTGATGTCGTCGAGGATCCAGAACAGTTCCACCTCCAGCCCCTGCGACAGTGCCGAGGCGATCGGCGAGGTGCCCGCCTCGCCGATGGCGATCTGGCCGGAAGCCATGGCGCGGATCACGTCGCCGCCGCCGGAGAACTGCCGGAACGAGACCTTGTAGCCGGTCTGCTTCTCCACCTCCTTCATTTCCTGCGCATAGCGCCACGGCACCACCATGTCCTGGTAGGCGATGACGACTTCCTTGCCCTGCGCGTGGGCGGCCGGCGCCAGGACGGCTGCCAGTGCCACGCTTGCTGCGAGTTGCTTGATCCAATGCATGGTCGGACTCCTCGATGAATGAGACTGCGTTCACGCCGCCCGCGGGGACGGCGCGGTGGACCGGTACCGGCGCGCCGCCCGCTTGCGGTGCGTGCAAGCGGGCTTGCTACGGTGCCTGTGCGAGGAGGAGAGGTTGATAAGCATGAGGCATGCCAGTGTCTCCTTTTGCCGGGGACGTCTCGGTGCGTCCTCTCGTTGTGCCGTCTGGCGCGCTGCCGGTGGCCCGGCGGCGCCGCGACATGCCGCTCTGCGCCGCATGTATGCGCCATGTTAGGGAGCCCGACCGGGCGGAGTTAGTGCCACCGGGGGCTTGTTATGGGTCCACCCGGCACGGTGTTCCGGTCACGCCCCATTTCTTATATTTTTCGATACGAATCGTACCGATTTACCAATTTCCTGATTGACCCCGGACGACTTCCGTCCTACATTCGCCTCACGAACTCTTTCCGGAACATTCAGTTCCGTTTTCTTAAAACATCGGAGACAAGCCATGCCAGAGCAACGCACCACCGCAGCCACCGGCCCGCAAGCCATGACGCCGTCCGAAGCCTTCGTCGAGACCATGGCGGCCAACGGCGTGACCGACATCTTCGGCATCATGGGTTCGGCCTTCATGGATGCCATGGACATCTTCGCGCCGGCTGGCATCCGCCTGGTGCCGGTGGTGCACGAGCAGGGCGCCGCGCACATGGCCGACGGCTACTCGCGCGTGTCCGGCCGCCACGGCGTGGTGATCGGCCAGAACGGCCCCGGCATCAGCAACTGCGTCACCGCCATCGCGGCCGCCTACTGGGCGCACTCTCCGGTGGTGATCGTCACGCCGGAAGCCGGCACCATGGGCATCGGCCTGGGCGGTTTCCAGGAAGCCAACCAGCTGCCGATGTTCCAGGAATTCACCAAGTACCAGGGCCACGTGACCAACCCGGCACGCATGGCCGAGTTCACCGCGCGCTGCTTCGACCGCGCCATGGACGAGATGGGCCCGACCCAGCTCAATATCCCGCGCGACTACTTCTACGGCCAGATCAAGGCCGAGATCCCGCAGCCGCGCCGGCTGGACCGCGGCCCCGGCGGCGAGCAGAGCCTGAACGAGGCGGCCGAGCTGCTGGCCCAGGCGAGGTTCCCGGTCATCATCTCCGGCGGCGGCGTGGTGATGGGCGATGCGGTGGCCGAATGCCAGGCGCTCGCCGAGCGCCTGGGCGCGCCGGTGGTCAACAGCTACCTGCACAACGATTCCTTCCCCGCCAGCCATCCGCTGTGGTGCGGCCCGCTGGGCTACCAGGGCTCCAAGGCAGCGATGAAGCTGATCGCGCGCGCCGACGTGGTGCTGGCGCTGGGCTCGCGCCTGGGACCGTTCGGCACCCTGCCGCAGCACGGCATGGACTACTGGCCCAAGGACGCCAAGATCATCCAGGTCGACGCCGACCACAAGATGCTCGGCCTGGTGAAGAAGATCTCGGTCGGTATCTGCGGCGACGCCAAGGCCGCCGCCACGGCGCTGACCCAGCGCCTGGCCGGCCGCACGCTGGCCTGCGACGCCACCCTCCGTCAGCGCGCCGACGAGATCGCCGCCGAGAAGGCCGCATGGGAAAAGGAACTGGACGAGTGGACGCACGAGCGCGACCCGTACAGCCTGGACATGATCGAAGAGCAGAAGCAGGAACGCACGCCGAACGGCGGCCACTACCTGCACCCGCGCCAGGTGCTGCGCGAACTGGAACGCGCCATGCCCGCCGACGTGATGGTCTCCACCGACATCGGCAACATCAACTCGGTGGCCAACAGCTACCTGCGCTTCGACAAGCCGCGCAGCTTCTTCGCGGCCATGAGCTGGGGCAACTGCGGCTACGCCTTCCCCACCATCATCGGTGCCAAGGTCGCCGCGCCGCATCGCCCGGCCATCTCGTACGCCGGCGACGGCGCCTGGGGCATGAGCCTGATGGAAACGCTGACCTGCGTGCGCCACAACATCCCGGTGACGGCCGTGGTATTCCACAACCGCCAGTGGGGCGCGGAGAAGAAGAACCAGGTGGACTTCTACAACCGCCGCTTCGTCGCGGGCGAACTGGACAGCCCGTCCTTCGCCGGCATCGCGCGCGCCATGGGTGCGGAAGGCATCGTGGTAGACCGCCTGGAGGACGTCGGCCCGGCGCTCCAGCGCGCCATCGACCTGCAGATGAACCACGGCAAGACCACCATCGTGGAGATCATGTGCACGCGCGAACTGGGCGACCCGTTCCGCCGCGATACGCTCTCCAGGCCGGTGCGCTTGCTGGACAAGTACAAGGACTTTGTCTGAGGGCGGGGCGGGGGCCTTCGCACTGCCGATGTTCTGCTCCCCTCTCCCACTCGGGGGTGAGGGTGGGCGCCGGCGCGAAGTGCATGCCGTCGTGCTGGCGCAGGCCTGCCCTCTCCCCCAACCCCTCTCCCGCAGGCGGGAGAGGGGAGCCCGGTTGTCGGCAAGGCCAGGGCTTTCGCGCTGCCGAGGCATCGCCCCTTTGAACACCGCACTATCGAGTCCACGCCATGAAAGCGCTCCACCGCATCATCGACCATGCCCGCGCCCAGCCACGCCGCATCGTGCTGTGCGAGGCCGACGACGTCCGCGTGCTGCAGGCCGCGCAGCGCGCAGCGCGCGAGGGCATTGCGCGCATCCTGCTGGTGGGCCGGCCCGACGTCGCCTGCCGCACGGCGCTGCAGGCGGGCGTGCCGCTGGACGGCATCGAGCTGGTCGATCCGGCCACCTCCCCGCTGGCTCCGGCGCTGGCGGCCGAACTGCATGCGCTGCGCGCCGCCAGGGGCATGACGGCGGAACAGGCGCAGGCGGCAGTCCTCGATCCGCTCTGCTTCGCCAACCTGATGGTCCGCGCCGGCCATGCCGACGGTTCGGTCGCCGGCGCGCTGCACACGACCGCCGACGTGGTGCGCACGGCGCTGCAGGTCATCGGCGCGGCACCCGGTTGCAGGCTGGTCTCCAGCTTTTTCCTGATGATGTTGTGCGAGCCCTTCCACGCCCTCAAGGGCGGCCTGATCTTCTCCGACTGCGGCCTGGTGGTCGACCCCGATGCGCAGGGGCTGTCGGAGATCGCCATGGCGGCCGCGGACAGCGCGGCCGGCCTGCTGATGGAGGAACCGCGCGTGGCCATGCTGTCCTTCTCCACCAGCGGCAGCGCGCGCCACGCGGCGGTGGACAAGGTGGTGGCGGCCACCGAGCGCGTGCGCGCGCTGCGGCCCGAGCTGGCCATCGATGGCGACGTGCAGCTCGACGCGGCCATCGTCGCCGAGATCGCGCAGCGCAAGGTGGCGCATTCGCGCGTGGGCGGACATGCCAACGTACTGGTCTTTCCCAGCCTGGAAGCCGGCAACATCGGCTACAAGCTGGCCGAGCGGCTGGGTGGGGCCAAGGCCATCGGCCCGCTGCTGCAGGGGCTGGCCAAGCCGGCCAACGATCTCTCGCGCGGCTGCAGCGCCGAGGACATCTTTCACGTGATCGCCGTCACCGTGGTACAGGCCCAGCGTGCCGATGCGGCACGCACGCCGGCGGCCGATGCCACGGCGACCGCGGCCCCGGCACCATGAGCGCCCTGCCCGCCGCCGGCGCGGCGGCGCTGTTCGCGGGGGCGCTGCCCATGCTGGCCGTGATGGCCGCCGCCGGCTACTTCCAGACGGTGACCGGCTTCGGCCTCGGCATGATCGTGATGGGCGCGGCCAGCGTGCTGCAGCTCGCCCCGGTGGCGACGCTGGCCGTGCTGGTCAGCCTGGTGACGCTGGCCAACAGCGCGGTCGCCCTGCCCGGCCGGATGCAGCGCATGGACTGGCCGGCGGTGCGCGCCGCCACGCTGGGCCTGCTGCCCTCGGTGGTGGCGGGCGCCCTGCTGCTCGATTACCTCGACCGGCGCGCGGCCGACCTGCTGCAACTGCTGCTGGGCGCGGTGATCCTGTACGGCGGCCTGGGCGCGGCCTGGCGGCCCGAACCGCTGCAGCGGCGTTCCAGCCAGCGCAGCTTCTTCCTGAGCGGGGTCTTCGGTGGCCTGCTCAGCGGCCTGTTCGGCGTCTCCGGACCGCCCCTGATCTTCCAGTTCTACCGGCAGCCGCTGCGGCTGGCGGAGATCCGCGGCGCGCTGATCCTGGTCTTCACCGTGAGTTCGACGATACGCACGCTGTTCAGCCTGAGCCAAGGGCGGCTCGATGCCGCGCTCTGGCTGCAGGCGGCACTGGCGGTGCCGGTGGTGGCGCTGGCCACCGCGGCGGCGCGGCGCTTTCCGCCACCGCTGTCGGCGGGCGCCACGCGCCGGCTGGCCTTCGGCGTGCTGGTGCTGATCGGCGGCGGCCTGGCGGCGCCGGCGCTGCTGGCCTTGCTGCGCGGCGGCGCCGCCTGACGCAGCGGCGCGACTGCGCCGACGGCTGCCAGCCCAGCCCCAGGCTCTTCTGCAGAGAGGTCAGGCCTCGCAGGGCGGCAACTGCGGCCGCCCTCGTTTCTCCACGCTCGCGGACATCGCGCGTGCCGCGGCGCGCCGCCATCCCCGCCCCGTACCATACCCGCCACCGCATTCCGGACCCCTGCCCAATTGGCGGGACGATTGGGTTAGCGCCCGCTCCCTCCCCCCTCGTACCCTTGCTGCGCCGGCGTATCGCCGCGCGGACAACCATAACGCCTGACACGGCGGAGGAACGAGGAGAAACGCATGAAGAGAGCGGGAGCATGCCTGGTGGCAGCATTGGGCGCGGGAGCGGGTACGGCAAGCGCCCAGTCGGGCGTGACCCTCTACGGGGTCGCGGACGTCTACATGGAGTACGTCAAGTCCGGCGCCAACCATGCCATGCGCATCGAGGATGGCGGGCTGTACCAATCCCGCTGGGGACTGCGCGGCAAGGAGGAACTCGCATCGGGACTCGCCGCGGTGTTCAACCTGGAAACGGGCCTGGCGCTGGACAGCGGCAACGTCCAGCAAGGCGGACGGCTGTTCGGCCGCCAGGCGTGGGTCGGCCTGAGCAGCACCACCTGGGGCGCGCTTACCCTGGGCCGGCAGAACACGCCGATCTACTACATCGAGGGGCAGGCCTCGGCCTTCGGCTTCTCACCGTATGGCCCGCTCGGGCGCCTGCAGAACAGCGGGCCGGCCGGCAGCAGCCTGACGGCGCGCGCCGATAATTCCATCCGCTACGAGACGCCCGAGATCGCCGGCCTGCAGGCCAGCGCGCTGTTCTCCTTCGGCGCCGAGCGCACCGGCCCGCCGCGCGACGCGGACTGGCTGAAGGCGGTGGGACTGACCTACTCGCGCGGCCCGCTGTGGCTTGGCCTGGCCTACGAGCGCACGTACAGCATCGCCGCGGTCGCCAATGCCGACCGCGACGAACGCGCGATCGGCGCCACCTACGAACTGCCCTGGTTCAAGCTGTTCGTCAACGGGCGCCAGGCCACGCGCTGGGTGCCGGGGCAGGCAACGCTCAAGGACCGCGGCTTCCACGTCGGCGCCACCATTCCGGCGGGCCCGGCCGGCCTGGTGCTGCTGGCCTACGGCATGCAGCGCTCGGTCGACACGCCGAACCGCGGCCAGCAGGCCTCGATCGGCTACCAGTACTCGCTGTCCAAGCGCACCACGCTCTACGCGAATGCCAGCAAGATCTGGAACAAGAACAAGGCCAACTATACGTTCTCCAATGTGCCGAACGAGGTCACGCCGGGCGGCGTTTCCAACCCGCAGGGCATCATGGCCGGGATGCGGCACCTGTTCTGAAGTACGGCGGCAAGGAGGCCGGATACGGCCTCCGGGCGGGCGCTCCGCGCGGCAGGCGGAGTACCGCGCCGCGCTCAGCCGCGCGGACCTTCCCCCATGCCCGCGAGCGGGATGCCGCCGAGAAAGCGCTCGACCCGCGTGGCCAGGTCCACCGGCGTCTCGTCCATCGGATAGTGGCCCGCATTGCCGATCGCTTCGATCGCCAGTTCGAGGAACAGCGCACCGTAGGTCTGCTTCATGACCTCGGCGGTCAGCGACGGGTCGTGCTCGCCGACCAGCAGCAGCGTCGGGATACGGGTGCCGGCGAGCTGGGCGGAATGATCCGTATCGGCCCAGGCCCTGAAATAGGCCGCGAAGGCCTCGGCGTCGGCGTGCCGCTCCGACTCGCGGACCATCTTTTCCACCCAGTGCCGGCTCAGCCGATTGCCGGTCGAATAGTCGATGATGCCGAAGCGCGCCTCGGCATCTCCGGAGGCGCGCTCGAACAGGCTGCGCGAGGCTTCGTCGAACGGCACCGCGGTCGGCGGCACCGGCGTGACACCGACCATGGCGGCGACGCGCGCGGGGGCGAGCGCCGCCACCGCCTGCATGCCCTTGCCTCCCATCGAGTGCCCGAGCAGCGCGAAACGCTGCCATCCGAGCGCATCGGCACAGGCCAGCACGTCGCGCGCGATCTCGCGCATGGAGAACTCGCCCCGGACCGCCTTGCGGCCGCCGTAGCCCCGGTAATCGATAAAGGCGTAGGTGAAGCGCTCGCCGTCCAGCGCGTCGGTGAAGGCGCCCCAGCCCCGTGCATGGCCGAACCAGCCGTGCAGGGCGATGACATGCCTGGGACCGGTGCCGACCGTGAAGATTGCGGCGTCGATATCGCGGCTCATTGCGTCTCGCATTGCGTCTGCCATTGCGTCTCCCGTTGTGATTGGATCGGACGGCCATCTTGCCGCACGCGCCGCGCGGCCGGCGCCCCGGCGGCGAGATTCCCGGACCATCGGGTAAGCGCCCGGCCCGTCCGGCGCCGCCGCGCAGAACGGTGGACGCTTGGGTAAACGCCTCGCCATTGCGGGAAGCGGCCCGCCGCCAGATCCGTAGAGTAGCAGCCGGGATACGCACGGTTTTCCGGTGCGTCGCGGCCGTGCAACACGGCACATTTCGACAAGACACGACGCCGTGCGGCGCACCGCCACGCACCGCCACGCACCGCCACGCATCATCGGCACCAGTCATGAGGAGACAAGATCCAATGCACCACCGCAAGCACCTGACCTGGCGCGCCGCCCCCGCGCGGCTGGCCGCGCTCGCCATCCTGGCCGCCACGCTCGCGGGCCTGCCGGCCGGCGCGGCACGGGCCGCGGGCACGGACGGGGCCCCATCGCCTGCGCCGTCGCCGGGCTGGAAGCCAACCAGGCCGATCGTCTTCATCGTGCCCTTTCCCCCCGCGGGCATCAACGATGTGCTGGCCCGCACCGTGGCCCAGCGCCTGTCGACCGCGCTGGGCCAGCCCGTGGTGGTGGAGAACCGCCCTGGCGCCAGCGGCAACATCGGCGCGGAGGTGCTGTCGCGGGCAACGCCCGATGGCCACACGATCGGCATCCTGAACAGCATCCACGGGGTCAACGCCGCCTTCTACCGCAAGCTGCCCTACGACATCACGCGCGATCTCGTGCCGGTGGCGCCGCTGGGCGAATCGCCGCTGGTGCTGGTCACCAATCCGCGCACGCCCTACCAGTCGGTCGCCGAACTGATCGCCTATGCCAAGGCGAATCCCGGCAAGGTCAACTACGGCGGGCCGACCAGCTACCCGCTCGAGATGATCAAGACGATGGCCGGCGTCGATATCACCAACGTGCCCTACAAGGGGAGCGGACCGACCATCAACGACATGATCGCCGGCCACATCGACCTGGCGACCGGCCCGCTGCTGGAATACATGCCCCACGTCAAGACCGGCAAGCTGAGGCTGCTGGCCGTGGGCACCGCCAACCGGCTCAAGGCGCTGCCGGCCGTCCCCACCGTCGCGGAGAGCATCCCCGGCTATGACATCACGGTGTGGTACGGCGTGTTCGCGCCCAAGGGCACGCCGGCGCCGATCGTGGAACGCCTGCGCGGCGAGATCCGCAGCCTGATGAAGGATGCCGAGGTACGCGACAAGCTGGCGGTGCTCAGCGTGGATACGGCCTTCAGCCAGGCCGGCGCGAATGCGCTGCCGAACCGCGTGGCCAGCGAAACCGAGCGCGCCAAGCGCATCGTCGCCAGGACCGGCGGCTATCTCAACTGAAGCGGCGGACCGCCGAGAGGAGGCAGAGGTGAGTGACCTCTTTCCACTGCGCCGCCGCTGTGCCGCCATGCTGGCCGCTTGCGCCCTGTCCGGGCCGTTGCTGGCACAGCCGCTGCCGCCCGAAGCAGCAGCTGCGGCGGCGCGACGTACGGCGGAACAGGTCTGCGCGGCGTGCCACGGAAAGGCGGGCCAGAGCACGCAGGCCCAATATCCCAGCCTGGCCGGCCAGGATGAAACGTATCTCTTCAAGCAGCTGCGCCAGTTCCGCGCGGCCGACGGCAAGCCGGCACTGCGCCAGGACGCCACCATGGCCGCCGTGGTCCACGGCATGGGCGACGAGGAGATGCACGAGCTGGCCCGCTACTTCAGCCGCCAGCCCCATGCGCGCGGACAGGCCGCGCAGCCGCAGCTGGTCGAGGCCGGCCAAG
>JABLTH010037943.1_pt1 | contig 11697 bp, 10 predicted proteins | sample 7875711 | NCBI WGS metagenome assembly JABLTH01 (sample SAMN14941262, study PRJNA633318) | bioreactor metagenome | isolation source: bioreactor | place: China | collected 2019-03-05 | reverse complement strand
CGGCCGACAGCAGCAGTGCGTACGGCCCCTGCACCCCGACGGTGCGGAGCACGGTGAGGGCGCGGGCGACCGCGGCCGGAAGTTCGCGCGGATCCGCCGGCAGCGGGATCGTGTCGTTCGAGCTGCTCGCGATGATGCCCTGCACGCCGGCCGCCTCGGATCCGGCGAACACCAGGGTGTCCTCGGCGGTCGCCAGCGCCTCGACGGCGTCCTTCACGGGCTGCCAGTCGGAGTCCTGCGCTCCGCGCTCGACGTCGTCGACAGCGGCGTGCGTGACCGTGAACGGGGCGCGCAGCTCCACGAGCGGCTGCACCTGCCGCCGTCGCGCCTCGACCGACGGCGCGGGCGCCGCGATCGGCTCGAGATGGCCGGTGCCGATGGCGGAGAGGCCTGACCCGCCCGCCTCGGGCACGTCGACGACGCGACGTCCCGCGATGCGCATGATGAAGGTGCGCCGCGCCTCGTCGTCGATCTGGTCCCAGGCGGCCGAGGAGATCGGTGCGAGTCTGCGGTGGAGGTTGTCCATGTCGTCGGCCTTTCGCTGTTCGGTGTCAGTGCGTGGCGGCGCGGAGCCCGCCGATGCCCAGATCCGACGCCTTCGCGTCGGAGGGGACAGAGTGGCCGGGCACGGCGGCGACCGGCGCCGTGTCGGCCGGCGCGTCATCCGCCGACGCGCCGGCGCGCGGTCCCGGCACATCGTCGAGGAAGTCCAGGGCCGGCGTGAAGAACAGCGTGCCCGTGTGCGCCGTGGAGAAGTCCAGGATCCGGTCCGTGTTGCCGGGCGGGCTCCCGAGGAACATGTTCCGCAGCATCTGCTCGATCACGCCCGGATCCGCCGCGTAGCCGATGAAGTACGTGCCGAACTCGGCCGTGCCGAGCTCGCCGAACGGCATGTTGTCGCGCAGGATCTGCCGCTGCACGCCGTCGGCGTCGAGCACCGTGTTGAGGTGCACGTGGGAGTTGATCGGCTTGACCGCGTCCGGCATCTCGACGTCCTCGAGCTTGCTGCGGCCGATCACGCGCTCCTGCTCCTCGACCGGCAGCGCACCCCACGCCTCCAGGTCGTGCCGGTACTTCTGCACGATGACGTAACTGCCGCCGGCGTAGTCGGGATCCTCGTCGGCGATGAGCACCGCTGCGGGTGCGGCGTCGCCCTCGGGGTTCTCGGTGCCGTCCACGAAGCCGAGCAGATCCCGCTCGTCGAAGTACTTGAACCCGTGCGTCTCGTCGACGACGACCGCGTGCCCGCGCAGCCTGTCCATCACCTGGCGCGACAGTTCGAAGCACACGTCCATGTGGTGGGCCCGTACGTGCAGCAGCAGGTCCCCGGGGGTGCTGGGCGCGCTGTGGCGCGGCCCGTCGAGCGGCACGAAGGGATGCAGTCCCCGGGGTCGCGGCAGATCGAACATCCGGTCCCAGAGCCCTGCGCCGATGCCGAGCACACAGTTCAATTGGTCGCCCGGCACGCGGAACGACACGGATCGGGTGATGCTCGACAGGTCGGCGAACACGTCGCGCACGACCTCTTCGCTGCCCTCGTTCACCGTCAGCACGAGGAACAGGGCCGCGCGCGCCGGCGCCGCGACGAACTGCTGAGTGACCAATCGACCCGTCCCCTCCGCGGGCGCACGCCACGCACGGTCAGCCTGTCATGCGCGCGCACCGGCTTCAAGCCGGGTTGTCGTCGCGGTCAGCGGGCCTTGGCGGGGAACACAGACGCACACCCGGCCACGATCGGACCGCCGGTCAGCCCCAGGCCGGATCGCCGGGAGCACCGAGGTAGCCGGCGCGCAGCTCGTCCACGAGCGGAGGCCGGGCGGTGCGCCAGCCGAGCCGCTCGCGCGCCCGGTCGGCGGCGGCGTGCTGATCGAGCAGCAGCACTCCGGCGAGCGCGGACCCGATCCGCGCGGCGGTCTCCTCGGCGGTCTCGGCCTGCACCGTGGCGCCCTCCGGATGCGCCGCGGCCGCCGCCAGCTCGGCCACGGTCTCCGACGCGCCGGACGCGGCGATGTACACGTCGTCGTCGTGGGACTCGGCGCCGATGATCCGGACGTACAGGTCGGCGAGGTCGTCGACGTGCACGGTCGCCCACCGCTGCGACCCGTCGCCGATCAGCGGCAGCACCGGCTGCGCACCGCTGCGGTCGAAGTCGTCGACGAACCGGCGCGGGATGCCCTGGCCGTGCCCGTAGACGATCCCGGGCGCGACCACCACGACCCGCATCCCCTCGCCGTCGTCCGCGAGGAGCCGCTGCACGGTCTCCGCCATCCAGGTCACCGCCGGCGGCGGCGCGGCCGGCGACTTCTCCGTGAGGTCCCGTCCGGATCCATAGGTCCACAGGCTGCTCGTGTAGACGAAGGGCTTGTCGCTGGTCAGCAGCCCTGGCGTGACCGCCGCGATGAAGTCCGCGTCCTCGGTCCGCGAGGTCGCGGTGTGGATCACGCCGTCCGACGCCAGCGCGAGATCCGCCACCGTGCGGGTGTCCTCCTCGGAGGCGAGGAACGGATCCGCTCCCGCGGCGCGCACCTCGTCCGCGTCGTCCTGGTCGTCGACGAGGGCGGTCACGCGATAGCCGGCCGCGAGCAGCGCCTCCCGCACCGCCCGTCCGATGAAGCCGGTCGCGCCGGTCAGCAGCACGCTCATCGTTCCTCCTCGTCCGTTCCGATGTCCTCCGGCCCTTCGTAGGCGAGCAGGTAGGAGAAGAGCCGGCCGTCGCGCTCCTCCGGCTCGATGTCGTAGACCTTCACCCACCGCCGGCCGTCATGCTCCACGACCCGGCGGAGCACGTCCTCCGGTCTCCGTTCGATGAGGACGAGCCCCTCCAGCCGCTCCACCACGGGGCCGAACGGCCGGTCCCGCAGCTCCGCGGTGTACGTCTGCGGGATCATCGCCGTCTCACGATGGTCATGGCCACCCCCTTGTGGCACGCCACGCTAACCCTCCGCCGTCTGTCACGGGAGGCTCCCGGGGCGGACCTGTCGGCGCGCACAAACGGTGCTGTGACCCCGGACAGACGTCGCGCGTGCCGACGCCGCCGTGCATCCCGCCCATGATCTGCTGAAGGCGCGAGGCGCCCTCGCCGACGGCGTAATCTCGCTGTCAGCGACGCGCACGGGACGGAGCGGCCACCCGGCGGGATCGAGGAGAGCGGACATGACGGAAAGCGCGGCGAGCCTCTCGTCCACGGGGATCCGATGAGCCCGGCCGACCGCGACGAGGGCATCGCCTGGGTCGAGCACCAGCTGCCGGGACTGATCGAGAAGGTCTACGCCCGCAGCGTCGAGACCCTGCCCGTCTACCAGGACGAGAAGCACGTCTCCACCGGCGAGCTGCGACGCTCGATCGAGGACAACCTGCGCTTCCTCGTGCGCGCGCTGCGGCATCCGGGAGAGCCTCTGGACCTCGCCGTCCCCGAGCAGACCGGCCGCCGCAGGGCGCACCAGGGCGTGCCGCTGCCCGAGGTGCTGCAGGTGTACCGGATCGGATTCGGGATCCTGTGGGGAGCGCTCGTGGAACTCGCCTCGCAGAGCCCGCGGACAGAGGTGCTCACCCGGCTGCTGGACACGTCGACGCGGATCTAGGCCGTCGCCGAGGAGCACGCCACGGCCGTCACCGAGGCCTATCGCGCCACGACCGCCGAGATCCTCATCTCCCAGGAGCACCGTCGCGCCGCCCTCGTCGAGGTGCTGCTCGCCGGGCACGTCAGCAAGGACGCCGGCCCCTGGGAGGCGGCGTCGCTGCTCGGCTTCCCCGCCGACGCGGATCTCGTCGTGGTCGCGGCGCAGACCAACGAGGTGGCGGCGGAGTCGCTGCCGGGGATCGCCCGGCGCCTCGCCGAGCAGGGCTGCGTGTCAGGATGGCGGCTCACGCCGGCCCTGCAGGATAGCGCGAGCTGCGCGACCTGGCAGGCGCTGCTCGTCAGGGCTCGGTCAACCTCGTGATCGCAGAGCGGAGCTGACTTGCCGGATTGATGCTGGGGTCGATCAGCCATTGCAGCTGCAGGCCGTCGGACAGAGAGATGAGCATGACGGCGATCTCATCCGAACTCAGCGCCGGGACGTACCGGCCCTCCCGCATACCTCGATCCACCTCATCGGCAACCCTGCGGCGGATACGGCGATACCGATTCTGGAAGAAATCGTGCGAAGGGTGATCAGGGGTGGAGGCCTCGGCCGCGAGAGCTGTATATAAGTGCACGAGGCCGGGGATCTTCGCGTTGCGCTCGAGGACCTCGGGCCAAATCTGCAGGAACGGTGCATCATTCTGCGCGTCCACCGGTGCATCCCAGGCGCGGATGACTTCCTCGAGGAGGCCTTCCCGCGATTGGAAGTAGTGAAGGATGTGGGCGGGCTCGATTCCCAGCTCGCGACCGATCGCCCGGAGCGAGGTTTCACGGTAGCCGCGCTCAGCGAGCACCTTCAATGCAGTTTCCAGTATCTCCGCCCGGCGAGCCTGGCCCTTTCGCGTCAGAACCCGCTCGCTCATCCCTCGATCTTAGTGGTCGGGTTCGAATCCATACCCAAGGAGGATTGTACGAGGAACTTATCAGTGGTAAATTCCTCGTACCCGTTGCACCCGTCGTACCCGTGGCGCCACCCAGCATCGCCGTCGACGCGGCACGCGCACCGCAATCACTACATCAGCCATAGGAGTCTGAAATGAAACGTTCCATCCGGATCGCGGCCATTGGAAGTATGGGCCTGGCCATGCTGCTCGCGGGGTGCTCGGCCCCCGGAGGGTCGAGCCAAGACGGGGGTGTTGCGGCTGACGGCACCGCGCACGTCGTCGCGAAGAAGCTGACGGTCTGGACGAACGCCGCAGACAGCGATGCGGTTCGCCACGTCTACTCGCGATTCGGGGAGAAGTTCGGTGTCAAGATGAACATCGTCGAGATTCCGGCCGACAGTTTCGAAACAGCGGTCCAGACGAAGTGGGCCAGCGGGGACCGGCCCGACCTTCTGGAGTATCACGCCACGTCGAACTTCTGGTCCCTCAACCCGGCGAAAAACCTCATCGACCTGTCGCACATGCCCTATGTGGCGAAGTCGGGCGATACGTACAAGTACGGTGGTTCGCTCGACGGCAAGGTGTACGCGGCCATCACTGACACCCCCACGCTCTTTGACATCTTCTACAACAAGGAGGTCTTCGAGAAGAACGGCCTCAGCAAGCCGAAAACCTACGCCGATCTCGCGAAGATCTGCTCGACCCTGAAGACCAGCGACCCCGGTGTCACACCGATCTTCGAGAGCGGCGGATCGGTCTGGCCGACCCAGATCCTCGGCGGGATCATGTATATGTCTTCGGCTCAGAAGAAGGACAACTGGGCGCAGCAGGTAATCGATCGCAAGACTACGTTCGACGCACCCAACAGCCCGTTCGTCGACGGTCTCGCTGCGTACAAAGACCTGCAGAAGTCCGGTTGCTTCAACAGCGATGCGACCACGGCGAAGTTCGAGGACTCGATCGCGGCAGTTGCCCAGGGGAAGACGGCGATGGTGGCGCTCCACTCCGGGTTCGTGTCGACCTTCAACGAATATTTCGGATCGGCCAAGAAGACCGATGAGACGATCGGGTTTGCTGCGGTGGGGGCGGATGGACCGACCGCAGCGTGGGCTCCAGCTCTCGGTGGGACATGGTATGTGCCAAAGACCGGCCATGCCGACACCGAGAGTACCGCGCTCGCGTTCATCCAGTACGCCACTGGAGAGGGGTACCAGGCCTTCGTCAACGAGTCGGGGACGTTCCCGCTCTTGAAGGGCGCGAAGCCCCCTACTGGGGGGTATCAGGAGCTCTCGAAGGAGATCGCCGACGCCTATAACGCCGACTCCGCAATTGCCTTCAACTCGAACCTCGTCGGGTTCGGCTCTAAGTTCGCCGACTATCTCACCGGCTTGCTCAGCGGCAGCCAGACTCCCGAGCCGATCGGGGAGAACGCTCAAAAGGTGTTCGAACAGGCGGCGAAGGCAGCGCAGCTTCCAGGCTGGTAAGAAAGGTCCTCCACAACTCATGACTTTCGTTCACAGCGACGCAGCTGTCGCCGCCCCCGGCCGGAGCCGGGGGCGGCACCCCGTCCGCCCCCAACGCCGGCGCCGGAAGGATCTGCGCTGGTGGCCGTTCGTAGTGCCGGCGGTAGCACTGACCGTCGCATTCTTCCTTCTTCCCTTCCTCCTCAACATCTATTTCGCCTTTACGAACTGGACGGGCTTCTCCTCGTCCATCAAGTGGAACGGGATCCAGAACTTCATCGACCTCGCGGACACCGAGGTGCTCGGAAACGCGATCCGCGTGACGATCACTTATGCGATCGTCGCGCTGGTCGTCCAGAACACCGTGAGTCTGATCCTCGCGCTCCTCCTGCAACGCACGAGCGCGGTGAACTCCGTGTTTCGCGCGGCCTTCTTCGTCCCGGTGCTGATCTCGCCAGTAGCAGCCGGCTACATCTGGGCCGCGATCCTCTCACCCCACGGTCCACTTAATGCAGCGATCGGAATCGTCATCCCGGGATTCGACTTCGGTTGGATGGGGAACTACGACACCGCCCTGTTCACCGTGGCGTTCATCGACGCATGGAAATGGAGCGGGTTGGTGACGCTCGTCTACATCGCCGGGCTGAACTCCATCCCGCACAGCTTGATCGAAGCCGCCATGATCGACGGCGCGAACAGCTGGCAACGATTCTGGCGAGTGAAGTTCCGTCTACTGGCACCGGCATTCACCTTCAGTGTCGTCTCCACCTTCCTCGGTGCGCTGAGCGCCTTCGACATCATTCAGGCAACGACGGGCGGGGGACCTGGCGACGCCACGACCGTCCTTAACATCGCGATGTACCGGCAGTACGGGATGGGCTTCTTCGGCAGCGCGAGCTCCCTGAGCCTGGTGGTGACGATCCTGGTCGTCGCTCTGGGCCTGCCCTTGATCGCATACCTACGGCGTCGGGAGATCGAAGCATGAGCACACCGCACGTCCGCAGTCGGCTCGGGGCGACTCACCGGACCGCCCGTCTCCGTGAAGGCGGCCGCCTCACCCTCCTCGTGCTCATCGGCATGCCGTGGATCGGGATGCCCCTGTGGCTTCTTCTCGTCAACTCCGCCAAGCCGTACAGCGAGGCCAGTCAGCTCAGTCTCGCGCTCCCTCACCAATGGGCGATCGTCGAGAACTACTCGCGGGTCTTTGTCGAAGGAAACTATCCGGCTGCGCTGCTGAACAGCTTGATGATCACCATCCCCACCCTGGTGTGCGTGATGATCTTCGGGTCGATGGCTGCGTGGGCATTCGCGCGATCCAAGCGGATCAGCATGAAAACGGGCTACACGCTGAGTGTCATGTCCATTCTCCTACCGCCGGCGATCCTTCCGACCATCTACGAGCTGCAGGTGCTCGGAATCGCCGGCGATCGCTTCGGCTACTTCCTGGTCATGGTGGGAACCCGCATGGGGATCGTTGTGTTCCTGGCGACCGGATTCGTAAAGGCGATGCCTGCCGAACTCGAGGAGGCCGCCGCAATCGACGGCGCCTCTAAGCGGCAGATCTATCGCCTGTTGATCCTGCCCAGCCTGATCCCGGTGCTTTTGGTCGGAGGGGTCATCCTGATCATCACGATCTGGAATGAGTTCTTCTTCGGCCTGTTTCTCCTCCACGGATCCGAGAACGCGACCCTCCCGCTCGCTCTCTACCAATTCTCCAGCACTTCGTCCGAGATCCAATCGATGCGGTGGGAACTCATCTTCGCCCACGTTGTTCTAACGAGCCTTCCAGTGATGATCGCCTACATCCTCGTCCAGCGTCGCCTCGTATCGGGCCTGACCGAAGGATCGATCAAGGGATGAGAGCCCAGGTTCGCCACTCTGAAGAAGGAACCGACCGCAGGGGCCGTCCCCTGCTCGTTGGACTGGCTCGTTGCGGAGGCGGGATGTGAACACTGAGCACCGTGGCAGTGAAGAGAGCCAAGGCTCGGGCCCTGATGGCCCGACTACTGACCGCCAAGGAGAGTCATGACGCTCAAGACCCCGCTGCGCCTTCCGACGGACTGGGAACCTGCTTGCTGCGATAGCCCATCGGAGATCAACTACACGACGGAGGACGGATTCCGGCGCTATCGAGACGTTGAATACGCGATCGTCGACGGCTACCGCCCGCTACTCCTTGACCTGATGATTCCCGCTGATGCGAATAAACCCGCGCCTCTGATCATCTTTATTCATGGTGGGGCCTGGCTCGCCGGCAGTAAGAACTTCCGCTCCCGCGATGTCGATGACCGTCGACCTCTCTTTGCGAGACTGTTCGAAGAGGGCTACGCCGTCGCCACCATCCAGTACCGACTCTCGGCAGAAGCGACCTTCCCGGCACAAGTGCATGACGTGAAAGCGGCCACTCGGTGGCTTCGAAACGCCGCTCCAGCACTCGGCCTCGACGCGGATCGGATCGGGTCAGTGGGTGAATCCGCCGGCGGATATCTCTCCCTCTTCCTCGGCTCGAACACCAGCGATCCCGTACTGGAAGGTGAAGTGGGCATGACTGGGCTGTCCTCTTCTATCGCCGCCTCAGTAGCCTGGTATCCGGCCACACGGTTGGACACGTTGCAGGAGGAAACACTCCCCGGCTCGCCGTTCCCCGATCATGGCGCTGCCACATCGCCCTCCTCGCTTCTGATCGGAGTCGCAGTGTCGGAGCAGCCCGAGCTTGCTCGCCGGGCGAGCCCGATAATGCACATCAACCAGGCGACGGCGCCCACGCTCCTCATACATGGCACGCTCGATCAGCTGGTTCCGCACCAGCAAAGCATCGCCTATCACGAGGCACTCCAAGCTGAGGGCGTTCCTAGCGAGCTTCATCTCATCGAAGGCGCTGACCATGGATTCTTCGGGGGCGACGTCGACGCCATCGTTGATCTGACCGTCGCCTTTCTTAACGCCCGACTGTGCCGCGGGCGCGCCCGCGGCACGGAGGAGGTGCACGTGTGAGGGGTGCTGCAGGCCCATTCGCAAGCCACCAGGATGTCGAGGCGGATACCCGCACTGCCGAGGGCCCCGTATCACAAACCCCTCTCGTTCTCCTCGCATACCCCTTCCCGGTGTGCGCTCTGACCATGGCTGATGCCACTCAAGCCCACAAATCCGCCACAACCAAGTGGCACTAGACAAAGGAGTCCAGATGACCGAGACCCTCGCACGGCCACCTTTTGACCCTCAGTTGGAGGCGCCGCTGGCCGTGATCCGTGGGCAGATGCCTGACGTACTTACAACCGATCTGCTCCCCGCGCTCCGGCCGAACTTCGTTACGGACCAGGAAGCGCTGCGGGCGCGCATGACCACGCTAGGCCTGTCACGCCGTGACATCACAGTCCCGGGTCACCTCGGAGACGAGATCGTGTTGACCGTGATCGCACGCAACGACCACACCGGGCGGGGGCCGGGCATCTATCACACTCATGGCGGCGGGATGATGCTCGGTGACCGGCTTGGCGGCGTGGAGGTCTTCTTCGGCGCAATCGAGCGCCACGATGCGGTGTTGGTCAGTGTCGAGTACCGACTGGCACCCGAGTTCCCAGATCCATATCCAGTCGAAGACTGCTTCGCCGGCCTCGTGTGGATGGCGGCGCACGCTAACGAATTGGGCATCGACCCTTCTCGCATCCTGATCGGCGGCGGTAGCGCCGGAGGCGGTCTCGCCGCTGGCGCTGCGCTGCTCGCGCGCGATCGGGGCGGCCCTCACCTTCTCGGCCAGGTTCTAATGTGCCCAATGCTCGATGATCGTGACGCGACCGTCTCCACGAAACAGATAGACGGTGTCGGTCTCTGGGACCGGGCAGCGAACATCGTGGGTTGGACCGCGCTTCTCGGCGATCGGAAAGGCACTCGGGACGTCTCGATCTACGCCGCACCTGCACGCGCGACGAACTTGTCCAACCTGCCGTCAACGTACATCGACTGCGGCAGCGCCGAGGTGTTCCGTGATGAGGACGTGGCCTACGCGACGAAACTGTGGGAGGCCGGTGTTCAAGCCGAACTGCACGTATGGGCGGGCGGCTTCCACGGGTTCGAGATGCTTGCAGACGCCATCGTGTCTCGTGCCGCTACTACCGCCAGAGAAAGCTGGCTAGACCGCGTCCTTAGCTCCTAGAGCGTCTCCTAACCTGGCGGGCAGGGGACTGCTGAGCGTTTAGCGGCGAGATCACTGACTGTCACGAGGATCGGATCCGGCGAGAGCGTGATTATGTCGCCCGCGAGTGGATGATCCAACCTGAGCGCCTCATCCTCGACGCAGACGCACTGCAACGTACACACGCAGCTGTCTCGTTTCGGTCCTATAGATGTCCGGCGCACATACCCCCGTCGCCTCACAACTGCACGTGGAGGAGGAGAGGACTTCGACACGCAGTCGTTACGGCGCGCGCGACAGCCCGAAACAAGCACTTCCTAGCGTGATCGCACAGGCACACTGGGAGGTCCGCATGACTGGCATCGCCACGAACAGCACGTCCACGCACAGCGCGCAGAGCCCCGCGACCGGCGCCGCGCTCGGCTTCCTGCCGGGACGGTGGATCTCTGGGTGGAACGCGGAGGACCGTGAGCAGTGGCGAACCGCCGGCTCTGCGATCGCGCGGCGCAACCTGCGCTGGTCGATCTTCGCCGAGTTCCTCGGCTTCGTCGTCTGGCAGCTCTGGTCGATCGTGGTCGTGGCGCTGCCGGCGGCAGGATTCCACTTCACCGTCTCCGAGACGTTCTGGCTGATCTCGATCCCGAGCCTGGTCGGAGCTACCCTGCGCTTCCCGTACACGTTCATGGTGCCGCGCTTCGGCGGACGCAACTGGACGGTGGTGTCGGCGCTGCTGTTGCTGATCCCCGCGCTCGGGCTCGCGCTGTGCGTGTCGAACCCCGGCACCCCGTTCCCGGTGATGCTCACCGTTGCGGCGCTCGCAGGCCTCGGCGGCGGCAACTTCGCGAGCTCGATGGCGAACATCACCTCCTTCTACCCGCAGCGGCGGAAGGGTTGGGCCCTCGGGCTCAACGCCGCCGGCGGGAACCTCGGCGCCGCTGTCGCCCAGTTCGTCGTGCCGATCGTGATCACCCTGGGAGCCAGCACCACCCTGCATTTGCCTCTCGCGGGTCTCATCTGGGTGCCGCTCATCCTGATCGCAGCCCTCGGCGCCTGGCGCCGGATGGACAACCTCACGAGCGCCCGTGCCGACATCTCGGCTTCTCTGGCCGCGCTGCGCTATCCCGAGCTGTGGCTCATGGCGCTTCTGTACATCGGCACGTTCGGATCCTTCATCGGCTTCTCCGCCGTTTTCCCCAAGCTCATCGCCGACCAGTTCCCCGCCTTCACTGCCTTCCCTGTCGGCGGCGCGATGCTGTCGCTCGCGTTCGTCGGGGCACTGGTCGGGTCGCTCGCGCGCCCCTTCGGCGGACGGCTGGCCGACCGGTTCGGCGGCAGCGCCGTGACGATCGCCGCCTTCGCAGTCATGGCGCTCGGCGCCCTCGCCGTGGTGCTCACCCTGCCGCTGCACTCCTTCTGGCTGTTCCTCGGTTTCTTCCTCCTGCTGTTCGTCGCGAGCGGCGCCGGCAACGGCGCGACATACCGGATGATCCCGACTCTGTTCGCGCTGAGGTCCGGTGTGGACGGCCACTCTTCGTCCGGCGACGCTGCCACCCAACGCGCCGCGGCCGCCGCGCTGGGGATCGTCTCCGCGCTGGG
>JABLTH010037581.1_pt1 | contig 11699 bp, 6 predicted proteins | sample 7875711 | NCBI WGS metagenome assembly JABLTH01 (sample SAMN14941262, study PRJNA633318) | bioreactor metagenome | isolation source: bioreactor | place: China | collected 2019-03-05 | reverse complement strand
TACATGCCCGACAGCGTGCCGGTGTGCCACACGGTCCAGTGGCCATCGACATCGGCCATGCGCCAGCCGTAGCCGTAGGCCATCACGTGGCTGTGATCCCATTCCCGACGCTGCTTCGACACCGGGATCAGCATGTGCGGCGACTGCAGCACGCGGCGCTGCTCTTCGGACAGCCAAGTGAGCTGCGCTGGCGTCGGCGCCAGCCAGTTCTTCGCCCAGGTGAGCATGTCGGTGAGATCGCAGCGGATGCCGCCAGCCGGCGCCGAGGTGATCGCCGGAATCGTCGCGCCGTCCTCGCGGATCGGCTCGTTGCGGCCGTCGACCTGGCGATGCGGCTGCGCCACGTCGCCCACCGCGTCGCGGTTCCACGCGCCGACCTGGCAGCGGCCGAGGCCGAGCGGCTGGAACACCTCGCGATGCATCAGCGTCTCGTACGATGCGCCGCCCGCCGCGGCGGCGACTTCGCCGGCGATCACGTAGAGCAGGTTGTCGTACTGGTATTTCGAGCGGAAGCTGTAGCCCGGCTGGATGTAGCGCAGGCCGTGGATGATGTCCCGCCGCGTGTACGCGTTCGGTTCGGGCCACAGCATCAGGTCGCCGCCGCCTTCGGGCAGTCCGCTGGAGTGGGTGAGCAGGTCGGCCACGCGCATGTTCCGGGTGACCCATGGATCGTGCATGGCGAAGTCGGGCAGGTACTTCGTCACCGGGTCGTCCCAGTGCAGCTTGCCCTGGTCGACCAGGCGGCCGAGCAGGGCGGTGGTCATCGCCTTGCTGTTGGAGGCGATCTTGAACAGCGTGCGGGCGTCGATCTTCTGGCCGGATCCGGCCACGGTCTCGCCGCGGGTGGCGGTGTAGACGACCTTGCCGTGTTCGATGACGCCGAGGGCGATGCCGGGGAGGTGGTAGCGGGCGACGACGCTGTCGAGGATGTGGTCGTAGGTTGGGGAGCGATTTTGGTCGGCGATTGCGGTGGACGCGGCCAGCGCGAGGATCAGAGCAAAGCCAAGGCGCCCCCTCACCCCAACCCTCTCCCCCGACGGCTTCGCCACCGAGGGAGAGGGGGCAGGAGCGGAGCGCGCTCCGACTCCCTCTCCCCCCGTCCCACCGGGGGAGAGGGTTGGGGTGAGGAGGCGCTCTTGACCTGAAGAAGACATCACCTCACCGCTCCGCATCACGTTCCACCTCGCCCCACACGCGCAGCAGGTTGCCGCCCCAGATCTTGGCGATGTCCCCATCGCTGAAACCCGCGCGCCGCAGCGCAGCGGTGACATTGCGGGTCTGGCTGGCGTCGGCCCAGCCGGTGATGCCGCCGCCGCCGTCGAAGTCCGAGGCGATGCCGATATGGTCGATGCCGGCCACGTCCACCATGTGGCGGATCTGCTTGACGTAGTCGTCCACCGTGGGCAGCGGGTATTTCTTCTCGATCTCGGCCATGCCCCTGGCCATCGCCGGCAGGTAGTCGTGCTTGTCGGAGTCGTAGGTCGCGTCGCCGGCCTCGCGGGCGACCTGCGCCTGCAGCTTCTTTTCCGCCGCCTCGCGGCCGGGGTCCTTCTTCAGGAACTCCTTGTACGCCACCGCCTGGATCACCCCGCCTCTGGCGGCGATGGCGCGCAGCAGGTCGTCGGGCAGGTTGCGCGGGTGGTCGAGCACGGCGCGTGCGCCGGAGTGCGAGGCGATGAGCGGCGCGGTGGAGACCGCGAGCGCATCGCGCACGCAGCGGTCCGACGCGTGCGAGATGTCGACCATGATGCCGAGCCGGTTGGCACGCTTTACCACCGCGCGGCCGAAGTCGGTCATGCCGTGGTCGCCGGGGCTGTTCATCGCGCTCTCGCCGTGTTCGGTGTCTGGCAGCGAGCTGGTGCACAGGTCGTTGTCGCCGACGTGGACCAGCCCGACGTAGCGCGCGCCGCGGTCGTAGGCGGCGTCGAGCCGGTGCAGGTCGTGGCCGAGCGAGTAGGCGTTCTCGATGCCGATCATCGCCGAGAGCAGGCCGGCCTTGTGGTTGGCCATCACCTGCGCTGGCGTGGTGGCCAGCCGGATGCGGTCCGGGTACTTCATCAGCATGTCGCCGATGGCGTCGTACTTCTGCTCGGCCTGACGCATGGCCTCGGCGTAGCCGGCGGCATCGAGCCGGTGTTGCGGCACCCAGACGATGAAAAACGCCGCGTTCAGGCCGCCGCGCTCCATCTTGCCCAGGTCGACCAGCAGCGGCGTGTTCTTGCCGACGTCGAAGCGGTCCTCGTGCATGTAGGTGAACGGGATATCGACGTGGGTGTCCAGGGTGATCGGCGGATCGACCTGAGCCAGCGCGGTGCCGGCCAGCATGTTGCCGGAAAGGGCGAGGGCGGTCAGGCAGGCCAGGCGTCGCAGCATGGTTCGGATCCCCTTGGAGTCAGGTGGTATGCCAGTGTCGCGCAGCTTGCTCGCCGGCGATCATCTCCTGCCAGGTCTGGCGGCGTCGCACCTCGGCGTAGCGGCCATTGTCCAGCAGGACCTCGGCCGCCAATGGCCGCGAGTTGTAGGTGGAGGCCATGGATGCGCCATAGGCGCCGGTGGTGCGGATCATCAGCAGGTCGCCGGCTGTGCAGCGCGGCAGCGTGCGGGCGCGGGCGAAGGTGTCGCCGGTCTCGCAGACCGGACCGACCACGTCATAGGTCTCCGGCGGGCGCGGTTGCGCGTCGACCGGCTCGATGTCGTGCCAGGCGTCGTACAGGCTGGGGCGCAGCAGGTCGTTCATCGCCGCATCCAGCACCAGGAACGGCTGCTGCGCGCCCGGCTTGATGCGGATCACGCGGGTCAGCAGCACGCCGGCCTCGGCGACCAGCCAGCGGCCCGGCTCCAGCACCAGCCGCCCGTCGAAGCCGGCCAGCGCCTCGCGGATCGCAGCCACATAGTCGACCGCGGCGATCGGCTGTTCGCCCTCGCGGTAGCGCACGCCGAGCCCGCCGCCGACGTCGATGCTGGCGATCGCGTGGCCGGCGTCGCGCAGCTCGTGCCAGAAGGCGGCGACCCGCTGCAGCGCCTGGCGGATCGGGGCCAGCTCCAGCAGCTGCGAACCGATGTGCGCATGCAGGCCGTCCAGCCGCACGTTCGGGAAACGCGCGGCGCGGTCGAACCAGTCGCGCGCCTCGTCCAGACTCACGCCGAACTTGTTTTCGGCACGTCCGGTGGAAATCTTCGCGTGGGTGCGGGCGTCCACGTCGGGGTTGATGCGCACCGCGGTGCGGGCGACGGCACCCATCGATGCGGCCACGGCCTGCAGCGTCTCCAGTTCGTCGCGCGACTCCAGGTTGAAGCGGCCGATGCCGGCGGCGAGTGCCTCCCGCATTTCCCCTGCGGTCTTGCCGACGCCTGAGAACACGATGCGCTCGGGCCGGATGCCGGCCTTCAGGCAGCGCAACAGTTCCCCGGCGGAGACGATATCTGCGCCCAGTCCGCGTTCGGCCATCAGTTGCAGGATCGCCACGTTGCTGTTGGCCTTGGCGGCGTAGCAGACCAGCGCGTCCATGCCGGTGAGTGCGGACAGCAGCTCGTGGATGCGGGCGCGGATCGCACTGGCCGAATAGGCGTGCAGCGGTGTGCCCATCGCGGCGGCGAGCGCGGTCAGGTCGACGCCGTCGATGGTGGCGGCGGGCGCTGACGCCCCGGTCGGAAGAGCGTCCGCGATGCCGCGGCGGTCGGCGTCGTGTATCAGCAAGCAGGTCTCCGTCGATGGCGTGCCGGGTCGAAAAAAGCGGCCCGCACACGCGGTGCGGGCCGGGAGGGGAGGCCAGGCCTCAGAAGTCCACCGCGACGGTGAGCTGGGCGAAGCGCGGGCTCTGGAAGCCGAGCGGTCGCAGGAAGGTGGGATTGGTGCTGCTGGAGATATCGGTCTGCAGGTCCTGGTCCACCTGCACCGTGCGTTGCTGGTTGAGCAGGTTGTAGACCGACAGCTTCACCCGCAGGTTGCCGCCGTTGAACGGGCGCAGGTAGCTGAGGCTGGCGCCCAGGGTGTAGGTCCACGGCAGGCGGCCGTACTTGCCGCGCGGCGAGCGTTCGTAGACGCGGTCCTCGGAGGGATATGGCACAGGGTCGCCATTGGCGTCCTGGGCGCCGGGAATGAATCCGCACTTGTCCACGCAGATGAAATAGCTGTGGTAGTTGGTCGCGTCGTACGGGTTGCCGACGCCGAAGCCGGTGATCGGGCCGCCGGAATGCACGTCCAGGTCGCCGCCGACCTGCCAGTGCGGGGTGAGCGCGTAGGTACCGCGCAGCTTGAGCTGGTGGCGGCGGTCGTTCGGCAGATAGCCGTCGCCGCCGAGGTTCACCCACGGATCGTCGAAGTTCTCGGTGCGACCGGTGTCGTCGAAGTTGGTGTCCGAGTTCACCGGGCCCTCGGCATTGCCGCGGTTCCACGACATCACGTAGGACGCGTTGAACGCCCACTTCTCGTCCCAGGCGCGGTTGAGCTGGAACTCCAGCGCCGCATAGGTGCGCTTGGGCTTCACCCAGCCGCGCTGGCCGAGGTAGTTGCCGTCGGCGTCGTACATCGCCCAGCCCTGCTTGGAGGTGTCGATGGTGATGTAGCCGTCGGCGGTGCCGTCGCAGTTGGTGTCGCCCCACACGGTGACTTTCTTGCCCGGGTTGGCCATCACCCAGCCGACGTAGCCGTTGCCGCCGCACTGCGGCGTGGCGCTGATCTCCATGTCGTCGATGGCATTGTGCAGACGGCGATAGGTACCGCTGACGCCCCACGACCACTGGGCGTCGAGCATCTGCTGGAAGCCGAGGATCGCCTCATCCTGGTAGACCGGGTCCATGTTCTTGTCGACCTCCGAGCGCAGGTCGCCGACGGTGCCATCGCCCTGCGAGGTGTCGACGTTGCCCAACTGCGGGCCGAGCTTGGGCACGGCGTACTGGGTGCCGTCGAGGGTCTTGATCTCCCAGCCATCGAATGCGTAATAGGTGCGCTCGTCGAGCAGGCCGCCGGCCTGCTTGATATTGATCACGTTGGCCACCGGCAGGTAGTAGCGGCCGAGGTTGCCGAACAGCTTGGTGCTGCCGTCGCCCTTCATGTCCCAGGAGAAACCCAGGCGTGGGGCGATCTGCTTGTCCATCTTGATGTAGCTGTGGCCCTCGGCATCCTGGTTGTCGAAGCTGTCGTTGCGCAGGCCGGCGTTGAGCACCAGGTTCGGGGTGATCTGCCAGTTGTCCTCGAGGTAGTAGGCCGAGTCCACCGTGGTGAAGGTACCGGCGATCTCGTAGCGGCGGGCGCGCACGTAGCCGACATAGCCGGCGGGGAGGGTGGCGCCGTTGGGGATGGTGGCGCCGGTGCTGGCGGCATACACGTTGTAGTAGTAGGCGCCCGGGCCGGCGTAGTGGCGGGCGTAGTCGGACGTGTTGTTCTCGTGGTCGTAGCCGAAGCGCAGCAGGTGGTCGCCCAGCGTCCACTCGAAGTCGGCGCGTCCCTGCTTGCGGATATCGTTGCGCTTGTAGACGGTGGAGCTGGTGGTGCAACCCAGCGGCACGCCCGGGTCGGTGATGTCCAGCAGGCCGCTGGTGGCCGCTACGACGTTGCAGTCCAGGTCAAGCTGCGAGCGCTGGAACGATTCGCGCTCGTTGCGGCCGACCATCAGCTTCATCGACAGGTCGTTGCTGAGGTAGCTGGTCCAGGTCAATGCCCAATTGCGGCCACCGGTGTCGGTGAACACCTGGTTGGTGCGCTTGCCGCGGGTATCGGTATCGAAATCGTAGGCATAGACATCGCCCACGTTGTGGTTCTTGTCGGAGAACGCCATCAGCGACAGGGTGTTGTTGTCGGTGACGTTCCAGTCGATGGTGGCGCCCCAGAAACCGGTGTCGGCGCGGTTGTCGGTGATCAGCGTACCGGGATCGTTGGTATTGCTGGGGCTGTTGCCGCGCGCCTCGTACATGGCGAAGAAGAACAGCTTGTCCTTCACGATCGGTCCGGAGGCCCAGACATTGGTCTTGATCAGCGATTCGGTGTCGCGGCTGGCGGTGATGTAGCGGCGGCCGTCGGGGGTGTAGTGGTCGTCCGCCTTCGCATGCCAGCTCGACGGCTCCATGGTGATCTCGGTGCCGGCATGGAACTCGTTGGTGCCCGAGCGCGCCACCGCGTTGACCACGCCGCCGGTGGTGCGGCCGAACTCCACCGAGTAGCCGCCGGTCTTGACCTGGAACTGGTCGTAGAAGGCGAACGGTGCCTCGGAGAAGCCGTTGCGGTTGTAGAAGTCGGTGACGTTGAGGCCGTTCACGTAGAACGCGTTCTCGGCCACCGAGGAGCCGCCGAAGGAGATGCCGCCGAAGTTCGAGTTGCCCTTCACCACACCCGGTGCCAGCAGCGCCACCGAAGTGACGTTCTGGTCCACCGGCAGGCGGCTCAGCTCGGAGCGCGAGACGATGGTGGCGGACTCGGTGGAGCTGACGTCGATCACCGGCAGCACCGAGCTGGTGACGCTGATGGTGGACAGGTTGGTCGCGCGTACCGCGCCGATGTCCGCCGACGTGGTGGTACCCAGGGCGACGGTGACGTTGCGGCTCGGCGCCACCGGCTGGCCGTCCGCTGTGGCGGAGAGGGTGTACTGGCCCACCGGCAGGAATGGGAAGCGGTAGTTGCCGTTGGCGTCGGCGGTCACCTTGCGGGTGAGGCCGGTTTCCGGGTTGGTCACGGTGACTACCGCGCCGGCCTTGGTGTGGCCGGATACCGCGCCGTCGTTGTTGGCCGCGTAGGCGGCCGGGAAGGCCGCAGCCAGGCCCAGGCCCAGCGCGATGCTCAATGCGGTCTTGCGCACATGCCGAGTGCTGCTCATTGCCCCATCTCCCCTTCAGGCTTTGTCGGGCCGCGTGTGTCGCGGCCGGTTAGTTGTCGGAGCGTCCCTGCAGTGGCAGTCGCTTCCAGGCGAAGTGGTAATGCCACTGGTCGAAGTACAGATTCCCGCCCTTCCACTCGACCTCGCCGCGCTGCGAGTCGACTGTCTCCGAACGCGGAAAGGTCTTGGCCGGCACGAACGGCTGGCTGTAATCGCTGTTGAAGGCGATGCGGTAGGCGTCGAGTCCACCCAGGTAAAACCAGCGCAGCGCCGGGTCGTCGCCGGGCCTGGGTTCGAGCTGGCCGAAGGTGACGTCCATCGGCACCCAGCCGTAGGGCGGCAGATAGAGCTGGCCCCAGTCGTGGATGTCGTCGTAGTGGCCGTCGGAAAAGATCCAGCCGGACTGCCAGCGGCTCGGGATGCCGTTGAGCCGCAGCAGGGTCATCAGCAGCAGGGTCTGCTCGCCGCAGTCGCCGTGGCCGGCGTGTAGCGTGTAGTCGCTGAGGTTGCTGATGGTGGAATACTCGCGCGCGCCGGCCCAGGGAATCTTGTCGACGGCGGCGAACAGCTTCTGAGCGATGCGGTACGGGTTTTTCTCCTCGCCCACCACCTTGCGCGAGAACGCGCGCAGGTCGTCGGTGAACACGATGTGCGGCGGGCGCTCGGCCACGTAGGGCGCCAGAGCAGGGGTGATCTTCTCGGCGCTTACCTTGTCCGCGTCGATGCGGTGGTACTGCGCCAGCACGGTCACGTCGTAGGTGATCGAGAACACGGTGGGCTGGCCGGCCACCGCCTTCTTTTCGAGGTAGGCGGTGCGCTGTGCGGTGGACGGCGGTGCGATGCGCGCGCCGGAGGGCACGCTGTCGACCAGCCGGATCGCCTCCTGCTGGCCCGGGATCGCCTGCGGGTAGGGAATCCAGGCGCGCAGGGTCTGGCCGGCGGGTACTGCATCGGCGTCCACCGTCAGCGTCTGGGTTACCTCCACGCGCAGCGGGTCGACACCGCTGCGGCCGCTGGCCAGCGCATCGCGCACCACGCTGCGATGATGCTCGTTGAGCACGCCGTTGGGGGTGTCGTCGAACGGCTTGGGATCGGCGCGGCGCGCGCGGGCCTCGGCGCTGAGCCGGAACAGGTTGCCTGGCGAGCGGTTGAAGTAAAAGGTGTGACCGTCGATGACCAAGTGCTCGAACAGCCCGGCCCGGTTCCAGCGGTCGAATTCGGCCTGGGTCAGGTCGGGGATCTGCTTGCGCACGCGCGCCTCGACCTGGTCGGCATCGAGGCGGAAATCGAGCCGGATGCGCCGCATGCGTTCGCGCTGGAAGTCGAGCGCGTCGCGCTGTGCGCCGGCCAGGCCCGGTTGCTTCAGCGCCGTGGTGATCGCCGCATCCGCGTCATGGAAATGTCCGGCATCGATCTGGGCGATGATGGCAGGCAGGGAGTCCTGATCGGGGGTGGCGGCCGGCACGGCGGCGGGCAGCGCAAGCAGCGTGGCGAGCAGCAGCGGACGGGTGCGACCGGTCCAGCCGGCCATGGCCGCGCGGCGGTTTCCCGTGCCGGTCGACCGGTGATGCGGCAATCTGCTCCCCGTCATGCGTGCTTCCCCCGACATGAACTTGCGAAACCGTTGTGTAGCACGCTTGCAAAACAGCGTCAATAATTTATGCTGCTTTTGAATTTTGTAGGAATGACATAGTCCATGACGGCACGGAACCCAGGTGCCGGACGGGGGCGCGAGTGATCCAGACGGTGTGGCCGTTTGTCGGCCTGATGCTGGTGGTGGCGGGACTGTTTCCGGCGCTGGAGCGCCGCTTCGGCTGGCGCATCTTCCAAGTGCTGCCGCCGATCGTGATGGTCTATCTGCTGATCACCACGCTGGCCATCGCTGGGGTGTGGCAGGTGAATGCGTCGATCAAGGCAGCGCAGTCGCTGCTGGTCGGCCATCTGGTGCCGGCGCTGCTGTTCCTGCTGATGATCAACTGCGACCTGCGCGCGATCTTCCGGCTGGGGCCTCGCGTGCTGGCGGTGTTTGCCTGCACCACGTTCAGCCTGTTCGTCGCCTTCATCGCCACCTTCCTGATCTATCGCCACTGGCTGCGCGGCGACGATTGGCACCCGCTGGCCGCGCTGTCGGGCAGTTGGGTCGGCGGTACCGCCAACATGATCGGCGTGAAGCAGGCGATCGGCATGTCCGACCCGCACCTGGCGATGTCGCTGCTGACCGACGCGATCTGCTACTCGATGTGGGTGGTAGTGCTGTTCTCGGTGGCGCGGCTGGCGCCGGCGTTCAACCGCTGGACCCGCGCCCGCTCCAGTGGCGAGCTGGAAGTGGCCGAGGTCGCCGCCACCGGTCCGACCACGCCGGAGAATGTGCTGCTGTGGCTGGGCATGGCGCTGCTGGTGACCGCGCTGGCCGGGTGGCTCGGCGGGCTGCTGCCGGTGTCGGCGATGGTCGGCGCCACCACCTGGACGATCCTGCTGGCCACCGGCGCCGGGCTGGTGGTGGCGCACACGCCGCTGGCGCGCTTTCCCGGGGCCGGCAGCATCTCCGGCGCGCTGTTGATCTCGGTGGTGGCGGTGCTGGCCTCGCAGAGCAATTTCCACGGCCTGGGCGAAGCGCCGCTGTACCTGCTGTGCGGCGTCACGGTGATCGCGCTGCACGCGCTGGTGCTGGTGCTGCTGGCGCGGCTGTTCCATTTCGATCTGTACCTGTGCGGCATCGCCTCGCTGGCGCACATCGGTGGCGTTGCCGCCGCGCCGGTACTGGCGGCCAGCTACTCGCGCGCACTGGTGCCGGTGGGCATCCTGCTGGCGCTGCTGGGCTACATCCTTGGCACCGGCTTCGGTCTGTTGATGGCGTCGCTGATGGCGTCGCTGGCGCTGCCGTGAGCTCTCGACGACGGAACACGACGATGCATATCTCCTCCCTTCGCGTCCTGCTTCTCGGCCTGCTGCTGGCCGGACCCGCCTCCGGCCAAGCGGCGATCGAGCAGACGCTGCCGGTGCCGCCGTCGGGCGTGCTCGGTGTGGAAGCGGCACAGCTCACGCCGGATTTCTGGATCGGCCTGCGCCCGCATCCGGATGCGGTGCTGCTGACCCCCACCCAGATCGCCGCGCAGAACGCGAGGCTGCTGGCCGACGACCCGTCGATGCACGACCTGCGCGCGCTGCCGGCCACGCTGGACCGCGCCCGCGTCGATGCCTGGCTGGACACCGTCTCCACGCCGCCGACCCGTCCGCTGTACGACGTCGACGGCAAGCCGGTACCAGCCGCCACGGTGCAGGCGATCGTCGCCAACGCCGATCGCGACGCGGTGCCGGCCAGCGCGCCGACGCGCTACGGCCTGGTGGTGAAGCGCGCCGCGTTGCGCAGCTTCCCGACCGACCTGCGCGTGTTCAGCCATCCGGGCGACACCGACATCGACCGCTTCCAGGAGACCGCCGAGTTCCCCGGCACGCCGGTGGTGGTGGCGCACACCAGCCGCGACGGCCGCTGGCTGTTCGTGGTCAGTCCCCGCTATGCCGCCTGGACCCACCGCGACAACATCGCCATCGGCAGTGCGCGGCAGGTGTTCGACTATGCCGACCGGCTGCCCGGTCGCGTGGTCACCGGCGGCACCGTGCACACCGTCTACACCCGCGAGCAGCCGGCGGTGTCGCAGCTGCAGCTGGACATGGGCGACCGCGTGCCGCTGGCCAGCGGACTGGCGCCGGACCAGCCGGTCAATGGGCAGACCCCGTACACCTCGCACGTGCTGGAACTGCCGATCCGCCGCGACGACGGCTCGTTGGCCTTCGTGCCGGCACTGCTGCCGATCACCACCGACACCCGCGCCGACTACCTGCCGCTGACCGAGGCGAACATCATCCGACAGGCGTTCAAGGTCCTCGGCGAGCGCTACGGCTGGGGTCATGCCTACGACGGCCGCGACTGCTCCGGCTTCGTCTCCGACGTCTACCGCTCGATGGGCGTGCAGATGCCACGCAACACCAGCCGGCAGGCGATCAGCCCGGCGCTGGACCACCGCGCGTTCACCGCGCGGGACGATCATGCCGAACGGCTCAAGGCGGCCATGGCGCTGAAGATCGGCGACCTGGTCTACATCCCCGGCCACGTGATGCTGGTGATCGGCCGGTGGCAGGGCCAGCCGTGGGTGATCCACGACGTGCTGGGCATGAGCTACCGGCTGCCCGACGGCAGCACCCGCCACGTCAAGCTCAACGCGGTGTCGGTGACGCCGCTGCTGCCGATGCTGTACGGCAAGGACGGTTCCACCTTCATCGACCACATGACCAGCATCGTGCACATCCGGCACTGAGCGCGGCCACCCCGAAGAACAAGAAGCGACGATCCCCCATGAAGATCACAGACATCCAGTTCGGCATGCTGCGGGTGCCGCTGAAGACGCCGTTCAAGACGGCACTGCGCACGGTGAGCCAGGTCGAGGACATCGTGGTGATGGTGCACACCGATACCGGACACGTCGGCTACGGCGAGGCGCCTGCTACCGCGGTGATCACCGGCGACACCCACGGCTCGATCGTCGACGCGATCGGCCACTACATATCGCCGCGGCTGATCGGCCAGGATGTCGCCGACCTCAACCGGCTGACCGGGCTGATCCAGGGCTCGATGGAGAAGAATTCCTCGGCCAAGGCGGCGGTGGAGATCGCCCTGTACGACTTGTGGGGCCAGCTGTACAGCGCGCCGCTGTATCAGCTGCTGGGCGGTGGCGACCCGGTGATCACCACCGACATCACCATCAGCGTCGATTACATCGACAAGATGGTGGCCGATTCGATCGCCGCGGTGGAGCGCGGCTTCGAGTCGCTGAAGATCAAGGTGGGCAAGGACATCGGCGTCGACATCGAGCGGGTCAAGGCGATCTACGC
>JABLTH010000403.1_pt1 | contig 11700 bp, 6 predicted proteins | sample 7875711 | NCBI WGS metagenome assembly JABLTH01 (sample SAMN14941262, study PRJNA633318) | bioreactor metagenome | isolation source: bioreactor | place: China | collected 2019-03-05 | reverse complement strand
CGGCGGCATACGGCTACCACTGGTGGACGCATGCGCGCTTCGTCGAAGACACCGACGACGCCTATGTGGGCGGCGACGTCACCCTGCTCGCCGCCAAGGTGCCCGGCTACCTGGCGGCGGTACTGGTGACCGACAACCAGCAGGTCCATGCCGGCGACCTGCTGGCCCGTATCGACGATCGCGACTACCGCGCCGCGCTGGCCAAGGCCGAAGGTGCCGTGGCCTCCGAGCAGGCGCTGCTCGCCAACCTGGATGCGCGCGCCAGGCTGCAGGAGGCCGTGATCGCCGAAGCCAGGGCCGGCGTGGCCGCCGCCGACGCCGAGACGGCCCGCTCGCGCGACGACCAGGCGCGCTATGCCAGCCTGGTGGCGAAATCGGCGGTGTCGGTGCAGAGCTCGCAGAAGGCCGACGCCGACTACAAGCAGTCGCTGGCCAACAGCCAGAAGGCCAAGGCCAGCGTCGAAGCCGCGCAGCGGCAGCTGGAGGTGATCGCCACGCAGAAGCAGCAGGCGCAGGCCGCGCTGGCACAGGCCGCAGCCGAACGCGACCTGGCGCGCCTCAACCTCCAGTACACGGAACTGCGCGCCCCCATCGACGGCACCATCGGCAACCGCCGCGCGCGCGTCGGCGCCTATGCCGCCAGCGGCAGCCAGCTGTTGTCGATCGTCCCGGCCAGGGGCCTGTGGATCGACGCCAACTTCAAGGAAGGACAACTCGCCCGCATGCGCCCCGGCATGCGCGCCACCATCGTCGCCGACGTGATGCCCGGCAAGGTCTTCCACGGCCGCGTCGAGAGCCTGGCGCCGGCCACCGGCGCCCAGTTCAGCGTGCTTCCGCCCGAGAACGCCACCGGCAACTTCACCAAGATCGTGCAGCGCGTTCCGGTGCGCATCGTGCTCGACGATGCGGATGCCAGGCTCGGTCTGCTGCGCCCCGGCCTGTCGGTCGTGGCGGAAATCGACACCCAGGCCGCCAAGGAGGCGGACCAATCATGAGCGCCGCCGTCACCGCCGGGCCGGCCGACCCCAGCGCGGCGGCCTCCGTGCCGCCCACCGCGCCGACCCGCCCGCCGGCCCCCTTGCCCGCCCATTCGCCAGCGCAGATGCCGCTGAGCGCCAGGGTGCTGGCCTTCGCCACCATGTGCGTCGGCATGTTCATCGCCCTGCTCGACATCCAGATCGTGTCCGCGTCGCTGCGCGACATCGGCGGCGGCCTGTCGGCGGGCACCGACGAAACCGTGTGGGTGCAGACCGCCTACCTGATCGCCGAGATCATCGTCATCCCGCTGTCCGGCTGGCTGGCCCGGGTCATGTCCACGCGCTGGCTGTTCGCCGCGTCCGCGGCGGGCTTCACGCTGACCAGCCTGCTGTGCGGCATCGCCTGGAACATCCAGAGCATGATCGCCTTCCGCGCCGCCCAGGGCTTCCTCGGCGGCTCGATGATCCCGATGGTCTTCACCACCGCCTTTGCCTTCTTCGAAGGACGCCAGCGCGTCGCCGCGGCCGCCATCATCGGCGGGCTGGCCTCGCTCGCGCCGACGCTCGGGCCCACCGTCGGCGGCTGGATCACCGACCACTACTCCTGGCACTGGCTGTTCTTCATCAACCTGGTGCCCGGCGTCTTCGTCACCATCGTGGTACCGCTGCTGGTCAAGATCGACCAGCCCGACTGGTCCCTGCTCAAGGGTGCCGACTACCTCGGCATCGTGCTGATGGCGCTCTTCCTCAGCTGCCTCGAATACACCCTGGAGGAAGGCCCGCGCTGGGACTGGTTCGGCGACCGCGCCATCCTGTCCACGGCGTGGATCTCGGGGCTGGCCGGCATCGGCTTCCTGTGGCGCTCGCTGACCTACGCGAATCCGGTGGTCGACCTGCGCGCGCTGAAGGAGCGCAATTTCGCCCTGGGCTGCTTCTTCTCCTTCGTCACCGGCATCGGCATCTTCGCCACCATCTACCTGACGCCACTCTTCCTCGGACAGGTGCGCGGCTTCAGTGCCCTGCAGACCGGGCTCGCCATCTTCTCCACCGGCCTGTTCCAGGTGATGTCGATCCCCTTCTACGCCTTTCTCGCCAACCGCGTCGACCTGCGCTGGCTGCTGATGGGCGGGCTCGCGCTGTTTGCCCTGTCGATGTGGAACTTCGCGCCCATCACCCACGACTGGGGCGGCGCGCAACTGCTGCTGCCGCAGGCCCTGCGCGGCATGGCCCAGCAGTTCGCGGTGGCGCCGACGGTCACTCTCACGCTGGGCGCGCTGCCGCCTTCGCGCCTCAAGCAGGCCTCCGGCCTGTTCAACCTGATGCGCAACCTCGGCGGCGCGATCGGCATCGCGGCCTGCGCCACCATCCTCAACGACCGCACCAACCTGCATTTCCTGCGCCTGGCCGAACACCTGAACCTCGGCAACGAGGCCATGGCCCGGTTCCTGCACGAATCGGCGGCCCGCCTGGCCACGCTGGGCGACCAGGTGCTCGACGACAACGCTGCCGCCGCCAGGCAGCTGTGGGCCCTGACCATGCGCGAGGCGCGCACCTTGACCTTCTCCGATGCCTTTCTCGCCATCTGCCTGTGCTTCGTCATCGCGACCCTGCTGGTCCCGCTGATGCACAAGGTCGCGCCGCCGAAGGCACCGTCGGCGGATGCCCATTGACCGTGCATGGAGGCCATCATGCCTGCAACCCATCGCCCTCATCGTTCCCGTCGCTCTCATCGTTCTCTTTTCCTGGCCTTCGCCATGGCGCTCGCGTCGGCCGGCGCACCGCCGCCGGCCCGCGCAGCCACCCAGCCGCCGCGCGACGGCGCCACCGCCTGCGCGCGCACCGGCAACGGCTACTGCCATCTTCCCGCGCCGGCCCAGGGCCTCCGCCTGGACAGCGAACTCGCCCTGACCACGGCTTCCCGCTCCGCACCTCTACTACCGTGAGGACACCATGCGCCACCCTGACGTCGTACTCTGCCACCCGGTCCGCACACCGATCGGCGCCTTCAACGGCTCCCTGAAGGGCGTCCCGGCCACTGAACTCGGCACCCTGGCCATCCGCGCGGCCATCGAGCGCGCCGGGCTCGATCCCGCGCGGGTCGGCACGGTCACCTTCGGCAATGTCATCCAGGCCGGCAACCGCATGAATCCGGCACGCCAGGCCGCGCTCAACGCCGGCATTCCCGACAGCGTCCCGGCACTGACGGTCAACCGCGTGTGCGGATCCGGCGCCCAGGCGATCGCCTCCGCCGCCGACGAGGTCCGCCTCGGCTATGTCGACATCGCCATCGCCGGCGGCATGGAGAACATGGACCGCGCCCCCTACCTGCTGCCGTCCGGCCGCTGGGGCCAGCGCATGGGCGACAGCGTGCTGCACGACAGCGTGCTGATGGACGGCCTCGTCGATGCCTTCTCCGGACAGCACTCGGGCTGGCATACCGAGGACCTCGCGGCACGCTACCGGCTCGACCGGGAGGCGCAGGACCGCTGGGCGGAACGCTCGCAGCAGGCCTTTTCCCGGGCACAGGCACAAGGCCGCTTCGCCGCCGAGATCGTTCCCGTGCCCTTGGCCAGCAAGGGAGGCACGACCGCCTTCGCGCAGGACGAGACGAATCGTCCGGACACGACACTGGCGGGCCTGGCCAGGCTCAAGCCCGCCTTCCGCGCCGACGGCACCATCACCGCCGGCAACGCGCCCGGCATCAACAGCGGCGCGGCCGCCGTGATCGTGGCCGACCGTGCCGCCGCCGAGGCGAACGGGCTCCAGCCGCTCGGAAGGCTGGTCGCCTACGGACTGGGCGCGGTGGCGCCGGGCCTGTTCGGACTCGGCCCCGTGCCCGCGGTCAGGCAGGCGCTGGCACGCGCGGACTGGTCGCTGGGCGAGGTGGAACGCTTCGAGATCAACGAAGCCTTCGCCGCCGTGCCCCTGGCGGTGGCGGCCGAACTGGGCCTGCCGCACGACCTCATCAACGTCGACGGCGGCGCGATCGCCCACGGCCACCCGATCGGCGCGACCGGCGCCATCCTGGCCACCCGCCTGCTGCACAGCATGCGCGCCGACGGCATCCGGCGCGGCATCGTCACGCTGTGCATCGGCGGCGGCCAGGGCATCGCGCTGGCGCTCGAGAGCCTCGGCTGAGCAGGGGCCGCCACCGCCGGGGCCTCGCCCCCCGCTTCCTCGCCACCAACCGCCACCAACCGCCACCAACCGCCGCAAAATGCGGCGGCGACTCTGCCGCGCGATGCGGCAGCGCCGGCACAGGCCCCCCCGTCGCGGCACCGAACGCGCCAGCCGTTCGATTCCACGACGCAACGGCGGCTGCGCCGCCCTGCCCTCATACCCTGCATTCCGCCGCTTCGCCTTGCTGCGCGCGGCTTGCGCGCCTTCCGACGGCATTCCGCCGCGCGCTGGCATGCCGATTGCGACTGACGATCCCGACCGCTGCGCCGGACGGCGCCGCGAGTCGCCAACCAAGATCGGAAGGAGACAAGGACATGCAAGTCCAATCCAAAGTCCAGGTGATGGGCATCGATGCCGGTGGCACGATGACCGATACCTTCTTCGTGCGCGAAGATGGCCGCTTCGTCGTCGGCAAGGCCCAGAGCAACCCCGAGGATGAGTCGCTGGCCATCTTCAATTCGTCGCAGGATGCGCTGGCGCACTGGCAGCGCGACGTCGACGAGGTCTATCCGGAACTGCTGACCTGCGTCTACTCCGGCACCGCGATGCTCAACCGCGTGGTGCAGCGCAAGGGCCTCGACGTCGGCCTGCTGGTCAACAAAGGCTTCGAGCATGTGCACTCGATGGGCCGCGCCATCCAGAGCTACCTGGGCTATGCGCTGGAGGAGCGCATCCACCTGAACACCCACCGCTACGACGAGCCGCTGGTGCCGCTGTCGCGCACGCGCGGCGTGACCGAGCGCACCGACGTCCAGGGCGAGATCGTCATCCCGCTGCGCGAGGCCGAGGTGCGCCAGGCCACGCGCGAACTGGTGGCGGCGGGCGCCAAGGCCATCGTGATCTGCCTGCTGCAGTCGCACAAGAACGGCACCAGCGAACAGCAGGCGCGCGACATCGTGCGCGACGAACTCAAGCGGCTGGCGGCCGAGGTGCCGGTGTTCGCCTCGGTGGACTACTACCCGCAGCGCAAGGAAAGCCACCGCATGAACACCACGGTGCTGGAGGCCTACGCGGCAGAGCCATCGCGCCAGACGCTGAAGAAGGTCAGCGACCGCTTCCGCAAGCACGGCGCGAAGTTCGACCTGCGCGTGATGGCCACCCATGGCGGCACTATCAGCTGGAAAGCCAAGGAACTGGCGCGCACCATCGTCTCGGGGCCGATCGGCGGCGTGATCGGCTCCAAGCTGCTGGGCGAGGCGCTGGGCTACGAGAACATCGCCTGCTCCGACATCGGCGGCACCTCCTTCGACATGGCGCTGATCACCCGCGGCAACTTCGCCATCGCCGCCGATCCCGACATGGCGCGCCTGGTGCTGTCGCTGCCGCTGGTGACCATGGACTCGGTCGGCGCGGGCGCCGGCAGCTTCGTGCGCCTCGATCCCTACAGCGGCGCGATCAAGCTGGGGCCCGACAGCGCGGGCTACCGCGTCGGTACCTGCTGGCCGCAGAGCGGCCTCGACACCGTCTCGGTGTCGGACTGCCACGTGGTGCTGGGCTACCTGAATCCCGACAACTTCCTCGGCGGCGCCATCAAGCTGGACGTGGAGCGCGCCCGCGCCCATATCAAGGCGCAGATCGCCGACCCGCTCGGCCTGACGGTGGAGGACGCGGCCGCCGGCGTGATCGAACTGCTCGACCTGCAACTGCGCGAGTACCTGCGCGCCAACGTCAGTGCCAAGGGCTACAACCCGACCGAGTTCGTCTGCTTCTCGTACGGCGGCGCGGGGCCGGTGCATACCTATGGCTACACCGAGGGCCTCGGCTTCAAGGACGTCGTGGTGCCGGCCTGGGCTGCAGGCTTCTCGGCCTTCGGCTGCGCCTGCGCCGATTTCGAGTACCGCTACGACAAGAGCGTGGACCTGGCGCTGCCGCAGCACGCCGCCGAGCAGGACAAGGCGCAGGCGGCGCAGACCATCCAGAAGGCCTGGTCGGAGCTGGGCGCCAAGGTCATCGAGGAGTTCAAGATCAACGGCTTCCAGGCCGAGGACGTGATCCTGCGCCCTGGCTACCGCATGCAGTACATGGGGCAGCTCAACGACCTGGAGATCAGCTCGCCGATCGGCCAGGCCAGCAGCGCCGCCGACTGGGACCGCATCGTCGAAGCCTTCGAGGAGACCTACGGGCGCGTCTACGCCAGCTCGGCGCGCTCGCCGGAACTGGGCTTCTCCGTGACCGGCGCCATCATGCGCGGCATGGTGGTGACGCAGAAACCCGTGCTGCCGGAAGATCCCGAGGGCGGCCCGACGCCGCCGAAGGAAGCGCGGCTCGGCACGCGTCCGCTGTACCGCAAGAAGACCTGGCATGAAGCGGTGCTGTGGAAGATGGAAGCGCTCAAGCCCGGCAACGTGATCCACGGGCCGGCCATCATCGAATCGGACGCCACCACCTTCGTGGTGCCGGACGGCTTCGCCACCACGCTCGACAAGCACCGCCTCTTCCATCTCAAGGAAGTGAAATAAGCACAGACCAGGAGACACGCCATGAACATGATGTCCAACAAGGAGCTCGGCTTTGCCGACCTGCTCAAGACCGGCCAGACCCTCAAGCAGTTCCGCGACGGCGTGCTGGCGCGCACGCAGCAGACCGGCCACTACAACGGCCTCACGCGGCTGGAACTGCGCGAGAGCGATCCGATCCGCTACGAGAAGATGTTCTCCAAGCTGCGTGGCGGACTGGTGCACGCACGCGAGACCGCCAAGAAGATCGCCGCCAGCCCCATCGTCGAACAGGAAGGCGAGCTGTGCTTCACGCTCTACAACGCCGCCGGCGACTGCGTGCTGACCTCGACCGGCATCATCATCCACGTCGGCACCATGGGCGCCGCCATCAAGTACATGATGGAGAACAACTGGGAGGCCAACCCCGGCATCCATCCGGGCGACATGTTCACCAACAACGACTGCGCCATCGGTAACGTGCACCCCTGCGATATCGCCACCATCGTGCCGATCTTCGCGCACGGCAAGCTCGTCGGCTGGGTGGGCGGCGTGACGCACGTGATCGACACCGGCGCGGTCACGCCGGGCTCGATGTCCACCGGCCAGGTGCAGCGCTTCGGCGACGGCTACATGATCACCTGCCGCAAGACCGGCGTGAACGACACGCCCCTGCGCGACTGGCTGCACGAGAGCCAACGCTCGGTGCGCACGCCGAAGTACTGGATCCTCGACGAGCGCACCCGCATCGCCGGCTGCCACATGATCCGCGACCTGATCGAGGAAGTGATCGAGGAAGAGGGCCTGGAGGCCTACGAGAAGTTCGCCTACGAGGTGATCGAGGAAGGCCGGCGCGGGCTGCAGACGCGCATCAAGGCGATGACGCTGCCGGGCAAGTACCGCAAGGTGGCCTTCGTCGACGTCCCCTACAACCACCCGGATGTGCAGACGTCGTCGGCCTTCGCCAAGCTCGACTCGATCATGCACTCGCCGGTGGAAATGGAGATCCGCAAGGACGGCTCGTGGCGGCTCGACTTCGAGGGCGCGAGCCGCTGGGGCTGGCATTCCTACAACGCGCACCAGGTCGCGTTCACCAGCGGCATCTGGGTGATGATGACCCAGACCCTGGTGCCGACGCAGCGGATCAACGACGGCGCCTACTACGGCACCGAGTTCCGCCTGCCCAAGGGGGCGTGGATGAACCCCGACGACCGCCGCACCGGCCATGCCTATGCCTGGCACTTCCTGGTGTCGGGATGGAGCGCGATGTGGCGCGGACTGTCGCAGGCCTACTTCAGCCGCGGCTACCTGGAGGAAGTCAACTCCGGCAATGCCAACACCTCGAACTGGCTGCAGGGCGGCGGCATCAACCAGGAAGGCGAGATCCATGCGGTCAACAGCTTCGAGGCCTCCTCCTGCGGCACCGGCGCCAGCGCCATCAAGGATGGCCTGAACCATGCCGCCGCGATCTGGAACCCGGAAGGCGACATGGGCGACATCGAGATCTGGGAGATGGCCGAGCCGCTGCTCTACCTGGGGCGCAACGTCAAGGCCAACTCCGGCGGCTACGGCAAGTACCGCGGCGGCTGCGGCTTCGAGACGCTGCGCATGGTGTGGAAGGCCCAGGACTGGACCATGTTCTTCATGGGCAATGGCTACATGAACAGCGACTGGGGCCTGATGGGCGGCTATCCGGCGGCCACCGGCTACCGCTTCGAGGCGCACAAGACCGGCCTCAAGGAGCGCATCGCGCTGGGCGAAAGCCTGCCGCTGGGCGGCGACACCAACCCGGATGTGCCCGACTACGAGAACCACCTCAACGCCGGCGCGGTGGTCAAGCGCGACCAGCAGTGCATGACCACCGAGGACTGCTACGACAACTACGACCTGTACCTGAACTACCTGCGCGGCGGCCCCGGCTTCGGTGACCCGCTCGACCGCGAGCCCGAAGCCATCGAGCGCGACCTCAACAGCGCACTGCTGCTGCCTGAGTATGCGCAGAGGGTGTATGGCGCGGTGGCCACGCGCGACGCCAACGGCATCTGGAGGGTGGATGCCAAGCAGACCGCGCTGCTGCGCATCGAGATCCGCAACCAGCGCCTGGCGCGCTCGCAGCCGACGCAGGAGTGGATGAAGGGTGAGCGCGAGCGCATCCTGGTCAAGCACGCCTCCACCCAGGTGCAGCACATGTTCGCCACCAGCTTCGGCCTGTCGCGGAAATTCGAACAGGAGTTCCGCCGCTTCTGGGACCTGCCCGAAACGTGGACGCTGAAGGAGGAGGAGCTGAACGTTCCGACCTACGGCGCGAAGTTCCGCATGGACCTGTCCCGCATGCCCGACGTCAATACGGTGGTGCTGGTCGAGGAATGAAGGCGGCCGGCGGCGGCCGCCGCCGGCACGAACCGAGGCGACGAACCGAAGCGACGAACGGAAACGACGAAAAGGAACACGCATCATGTCTACCTACACCAAGGAACAGATCAAGAACCTGGTCGACGGCAAGCTCGACTGGGACACCACGCTGCGCATGCTGTCGATGCCCAAGGACGCCGAGCGCTTCCAGATGTACGTGGAGGCCCTCCAGCGCAAGCTGGACTGGGCGGACCGCATCGTGCTGCCGTTGAGCCCTCATATGTTCATCGTGCAGCAGGCCAAGACCAGGAAATGGGTCACCCAGTGCGACTGCGGCCATGTGTTCTGCGACTACCGGGAGAACTGGAAGCTGCACGCGAACATCTATGTGCGCGAGAGCGCCGAGGCCATGGCCGAGGTCTACCCGCACCTGATGGCGCCGGACACCAACTGGCAGGTTTACCGCGAGTACTACTGCCCCGAATGCGGCACCATGCACGACGTCGAGGCGCCGACACCGTGGTACCCGGTGATCCATGACTTCGAGCCGGACATCGAAGCCTTCTATGGCGACTGGCTGGGCCTGCCCGTGCCGGAACGGGCGGACTGAAGGCAGGGGTCCGACGAGCGGCCCCGGCGCCGCTCCGGCCGTCCGGATTCCGGACGGCCGTCTCGTTTTCGAACGGTCGGAGCGGCGCATGCGCCGCGCCAGGCGCCGCCGATGTCTCCCGCGCGCCGCCTGCGCGCGCCGGCGCGCATCTTGCTTCTTGCCGGCTGGCCACCTTGCGCGCCGGACGCGTTAGGATGTGGCGATCGGCGGGGCTCGACCTGCCGCAAAAGATGACCGCGCCAAGCGGCACGACAGGAGACACCCCAATGCAAAAGGTCACGGCGCCGATGGACTGGTTCTCCAGTCCGGAACAGGATGCGCGCATCATGTCCGCCTGGGAACACCTGCTGGATGGCGGCAAATCCCTGCCAGGCCACCTGCGCGGCGTCATCGACGAGTCGTGGCGGCGCTGCCTGGACGGCCGCGTGGACCCCGCCGCGCACCGCGCGCCACCGCCGCTGGACAAGTCCGGCCTGGCGCGCTGGCGTTCCTGCAACGCACGCCTGGTCAGCGCCAGCCTGCCCTTGATGCAGCAGACGCGCGATTTTCTCGAACAGACCGGCACCATCCTGCTGCTGACCGATCCCGAGGGCATCATCCTGCAACAGGAAGGCGATATGCACATCGTCGAGCCGGCCAGCGAGGCCGGTCTGATGCCGGGCTACAACTGGACCGAGCTGAACTGCGGCACCAACGCCATCGGCACCGCGCTGGCGCTCGGCCGGCCGGTGCAGATCCATGGCGCCGAGCACTTCTGCGCCGGCATCAAGCGCTGGACCTGCTCCGCCACCGTCATCCGCGATCCCGTCGACAGTGCGGTGCTGGGCGTCATCGACGTGTCCGGCCTGGCCGCCACCTACAGCCGCCACAGCCTGGCCCTGACGGTGGCCCTGGCCGGCCGCATCGAAAGCCGCCTGGCCAAGCTGTCGATGGAGCGGCGCCTCCAGCTGCTCGATCATTGCATGGCTCATTTCGCGCCCGGGCGCAGCGACGGTGTGCTGGCGCTCGACGAGCGCTGCCGCCTGCTCAAGGCCAATCCGCAGGCTGCCGCCGCGCTGGCGCGCCACGGCGTCAGCACGCCGCTGTCGAGCAGCTTCGCGCGGCCCGGCGTGGACACCGCGGCGCGCGGCGGCAGCGCGGCACCCGGCTGGCTGGCGCACACGCGGATCGAAACCGTGCGCGACGGCGACGAGGTGCTGGGCTACCTGGTCGTGATTCCTGCCGCGGGAGCGGCCGGCGGGCGCAGGACGATGTCCGCCACGCAGGCGGATGCGGGCGGCCGCGCCGAAGCGGCGGGCGCCACCGTGCCGGGCACAGGCGGCCCGCGTGGCGCCGCCGCCTTCGCGCGCATCGTCGGCAGCGGCGCCACGCTGCGCGCCGCGGTGGCCAAGGCCGGCCAGCTCGCGGCCTCGAGCGTGCCGGTGCTGCTGGCGGGCGAGACCGGGGTCGGCAAGGAACTGTTCGCCCAGGGCCTCCACCTGGCCAGCCCCCGCGCGAACGGCCCCTTCGTCGCGCTGAACTGCGGCGGGCTGTCGCGCGACCTGCTCGCCAGCGAGCTGTTCGGCTATGCGGAAGGCGCGTTCACCGGGGCGCGCAAGTCGGGCGCCGCGGGCAAGATCGAGGCCGCCAACGGCGGCACGCTGTTCCTCGACGAGATCGGCGAGATGCCGCTGGAGATCCAGCCGCACCTGCTGCGCGTGCTGGAGGAAGGGGAAATCTACCGTCTCGGCGAGAACACGCCGCGCAAGGTCGATTTCCGCCTGGTGGCGGCCACGCACCGCAACCTGCGCGACGAGATCGCGCAGGGCCGCTTCCGCATGGACCTGTTCTACCGCATCGCGGTCACCACCGTGGCCATCCCGCCGCTGCGCGAGCGCCGCGATGACATGCCGGTGCTGATCGACCACTGGCTCGCGCGCCTGTGCGCGCGCGACGGCCTGCCCAGGCCGGTGTTCGACGACGCGGCCTATGCCAGCCTGCTCGCCTACGACTGGCCGGGCAATGTGCGCGAGCTGCGCAATGTGCTCGAGAGCTCCCTGCTGATGGCGCGCGACGGCGTGATCACGCTGGAACAGTTGCCGCCGGAGATCGCCTGCGGCGCGGTGGCGGACGGGCGCGCCAGCGCTGTGGCCGGTACGGTGGCCGG